>Ga0302267_10000167_pt1 | contig 83981 bp, 62 predicted proteins | sample III_Bog_E1_3_FD_194555 | JGI IMG/M metagenome (GOLD analysis project Ga0302267, IMG submission 194555) | Peat permafrost microbial communities from Stordalen Mire near Abisko, Sweden - III_Bog_E1_3 | ecosystem: Environmental > Terrestrial > Soil > Wetlands > Peat | place: Sweden: Abisko... | reverse complement strand
CCACCAACAGGGCCGGCAGCAGCCGTCGGGCCCGGCGCAGCCAGAAGGCGCCGAGTTTGATGCGGGCGGCCCTCGCCCACTCCCCCAGCAGGAGACCGGTGATGAGGTAGCCGGACAGGACGTAGAACACATCGACGCCGACGAAGCCCCCGGGCATGCCGTGGACGCCGAAGTGGAACCCCATGATCAGCAGGAGCCCGAGCGCACGCAGACCGTCGAGAGCCACCACCCTGCTCTTGCCGGTGGCGGACGTGCGGGTGTGGACGTGCGTGGTGGTGTCAGGCAGATCGATCACGGGCGGGTTCCGTCAGCGTCCGAGCGATGTCGATTCCGACGCGGCTCCCCCCACACGGCGTGCAGCTCCCCCCTCGACAGCCAGTTCTGTCGAACGACACAACCTACCGGCCCCGCTCCTACCCCCCGGGTCAGGTGCCTGGGCCCGACGCCAGGATGCACCCAGCAGTCACCTGTATCGATACCACCGATCCCTCCGGGGATCCCCTGGTGCAGGCAGCCAGTTCCCCTTTGGTCAACGTCACGGGAGGTCCGGCCCGGTCGACGCCCGACCACACCCAGGCATCCGCCTGGTACACGGGCAGCTCGCCGGTGGCCGCCGTCATGACCGCCACGATTGAACGGAGGGGAGTCACGCTCTCGTACGTCGCCAGCCCAGCCGGGTTGGGCAGCACGATCTTGGTGACTTCCCACCCGTCGAGTGCCGTCCGCACCACAGCGACGTCCGGCGGTGTGACCGGCCGGCCCGCGCCGAGGAAATCGAGATCGGCCAGATACTCCTCTCCCGCCTCCTCCTTTCCTTGACGGGAGGCGATGGCCCCGGGGCCGGCTCCGCCGGCCATGGCGTAGGACATCCGATTGACCGCCTGCCAGGTCATCGAACTCTGTCGATAGGCGAACGGTGGCGGGAAGGCGAGTAGCACCTGATGGCCCCGGAGATTCGGAGCCACGGTACGGAACCATGTCGGGAGCACGACGGGGACAGCGGTCAGTGGGATCTGACTCGAGAGATAGGAGGCAATGGGCACCAGGGCGATCCCAGCGACCACCAGGGCGACGAATGCGGCGGTGAGTTTGCGGACCTGTGCCCCCGGTGGTCGGAGGGGGGTCGACGCGTCACTGCTTCCGCCCGAATCACGGACCACCGCGTAGACGTGGTCCACCACGATGCCGAGCATGATCGCGGCGCACAGGTAGACCATCACCGCGAAGCGGCCCGGGATGATGCTCCCGATCTGGGGGAGCCAGGTCACCAGCCGCCAAGGAGTCCACTGGTGCACCATGAGGCCCTCGGACAGCAGTGCGGCCACCACGCCGAGGGCGCCGAACAGCCAGAGCCGCAGATCCCGGCGCCAGGCGACGAGCCCGACGACCAGCACCATCACGAGCCCCCAGCCGAGGTACTGCTGGGACAGCGTCAGACCCTGGTAGCCACCCACCAGGTGGGCGAGTGTGGTGGTCTGTGGATAGGGCGCCGTCGGGGTGACGTAGGTGCGGAGGTTGGCCCCGCCGAGATTCAGCGAGACGCCGGCGCCCCAGATGGGCCCGGACAGGTGCGCTGGGCCGGCGAGTGCGAACCACACCGGGTAGGCGAGCATCACCACCGAGGCCACCGCTGCGGCGGCGGCTGACCTCACGATGTACGACGCGCGCGACCGGAACGTCCGTCGGGACGCCACCGCGGCCACGATGACCAGACCTACACCCACGGCGGCGGACATCACGATGATGACCAACACCTCGGTGCCGATGAGCAACTGGACGGTCACGAGTACGCCGACGGCGATCCCCACGACGAGAGGGCGCCACCGCTGCCGCACGAACATCTCGTCGAGGCACAGGACGATCAACGGAGGCACCGGGGCCATGCCCAACATCAGGTGCGCGTCGCTCAGGCTCATGAGCACGAAAGGCGAGAACCCGTAGAGGAGTCCGCCCACGAACGCGGCGGGGGACCAGGAAACCCACCGTCGCAGTAACACGTAGACGGCAAGGGCCGACAAGTACGGGCTCAGGGTCAGCGCCACGTTGAGCGTGGCGATGGGACCGAAGAGCCAGGTCACTGGGGCTAACACCACACCCAGACCGACCTCGGCCGTATTGGACAGGAGATTCACCCCTGTCGGATGGAACAGGTAAGTGGAGTACAGGGGATTCAGGCCATGGGAGATGGCGAAGGCCGGCCACTCGAGGAACCACGTGAACAATGACGAGTCGCCGCAGCCACATGTCGTGGTCGACGTCGGATGCGTCGACCAGATGTTCCACCAGACCCCTACCGACAGGGCCAGGTAGGCGGCGGCCCCGACGAGCAGAGACCGCCAGCCCTGGCAGCCCTCGGGCCGCGCTTGCGCCTCTTGCCCGGCTGTTCCGAACCGCGCCGCGGCCCCGACCGGCTCGTCCTCCTGCGGCTCGACCACCGTCATGCGTGCACCCCCACGAGTTCCCCCTCGTGCACCATGGTTCCCTCCGGCGTCGCGTGCGCGACGACATCGGTCCCGTCCGGTGTCGCTTGTCCGGCCAGGCCGGCCACCGCCACCACCACCCAGACCCCTACGATCCACCAGCCCTCGAGGGCCGGGTACTCGGTGATCCGGTGCGCGGTGGAGAGCAACCACGGCCCGATCGCTCCCGATCCGGTCACCAGCGCGCTGGCCACCGCCACCAATCCGGTGCCCAGGGCCAGCCACGCCCACACGTCGTTACCCACCTCCACCCGACGGCGTACGCCGCGCAGGACCACGCCCCCGACGACCGCCAGCGGGAGGGCGAGCACCAGCACGTGGAGGTAGGGACTGAAGCCGTGGACGACGGCATCCGTGCGGTGGGCCAGGTCCTGGGAGGTCGAGAACGTCGAGGAGGCACCCCGGGCGTGGATGGCCTTCATCAGGACCGGCCACCACGCGAGGGCGGCCAACTCGCACACGGCCACGACCAGAGGTGCCACCACGCGACCCCGGGCACCCCGGATGCCCGTCCATCCGATGGACCGGGCCGCGACCAGCACCACCAGGGCGACCGCCGTCACGAATCCCTCGTTCTTCGTCATGCCCGCCACCAGGACCAGGATGACCGCAGCGGCACGGGTCGACGGGTCAGACCGCAACTGGAGCCCGAAGGCCACGGCACCGACGGCGGCGAGCGACCACAGCGGGTCGGCGTACCCGTTGGTGAGGAACGGCTCGGTGATCCCCGCGGCGATCACGACGAGGAGGACCGCGACGATGACGCCGCCGGCGAGCGGGAGCCACGAACGGGTCACTCGTACCGCGGCCGTCCGGCCGACTTGGACGACGGCCAGGGCGGCGGCCGCCAGGGCGCAGGCGTCGAGCATCGCCACCATCGTCACGCCGAGTCGGGCGGTGTGGATCCCGGTGATCTTCCAGGCCACCGCCACCGAGGCGCTGAGCAGGGGCGGATAGGCCGACTGGGTGAGCACCAGGTTCCGGGTGCGCATGTCGATGAGCAGTTGGGAATGGCTGTGCAGGAACCACCCCGGCCGCATCACCCACAGCGAACGGGCGTCGAACCCGACCGTGGGCGTGCGCAGACCACGGAGGCTCCAGGCACACGCCACGACCACCGCCAGGAAGCCGACGACTCCGACGATCCGGTCGACCGACACGCGGGATCGCGTGGCCGGACCGGCGCGCAGTCCGAGGTCGGGGCGCACGATCAGGAGCCCGAACACGGCGACTGCCGCCACCGCCGCGATGCCGAGGAACCAGTCGAGCAACGAGCCGCCGAACGTCAACGAGGCCGTCGCCGCCAGGCCGGCGGCGACGGCGCCGGCCAGTGGCGCGAGGGGCACGGAGTACCAGCGCAGACCGACCGTGGCCAGCACGGGGAGGAGGCCGGCGGCGCCGAGCACGCACATGCCGGCGACGGTGGCGAGGACGGTGCTCACAGCGGTGGCGCCGGAGGTGGCCCCTGGCCCGGAACCTGGGCGCCCGTGCCGACCCGGACAATGGTGCGGCCGCCGGGTCCACGGCTGGTGGCGACCACGGTGGTCCCCAGACAGGTGCCCGGGGCCGCCGTGCCGTCGTGGAGCGTCAGGACGATGTCGGCACTCGACGCCGGGTCGGCCACGGTCACCCAGGAGCCGAACCCCATGATCATGTTCACCACGTCGGCGAGGTTCGTGAGGCCGAAGGTCACCGACTGGCCTGGTCGGACCAGACTGTGGGCCTGGGTGTCGATGCAGGCGTAGAAGGCGTTGTCGATCGAGGTGGCGTGCACGGTGCGGTGGGCCAGCTGCACGTCGACCGTGCGCGAGCCGCGCAGGGCCTGTCCGCCCAGGGCCACCAGTCCGACGACGGCCACGAGCGCGGAGGCGACCGCCACCAGCGCCGTGTGGACCGGGCGCCGTCGGTGCGTCCCCGCGGGAGATCCGACGTGCGTCACGGGCGCTGACGCTACCAGTCGGTCCCGGTCAGCTCGCAGCCAGGACGCAGCTGGCCTCCCGCCCGACTGCGCCTGGCGAGCCATCGGTATCGAGGGCCTCACAGTCGGCCAGCGCTGATGACGTCGGCCCGGACCCTCCGGGCAGGTTCGAGGCGGCGTGGTCCCACACCCACGATCGGGCCTGCAGTTGCGGTGGTCGGCCGGTGACGGCGGTCATGAAGGCCACCGTGTACGGAACCGACGTGACCTGGTCGTAGGCAGGGAGTTGGGGCTGATCGGGCAGCACCGCCTCGTCCACCCCCCACTCCTCCAGTGCCCGCCGGGTGGCGACGACGTCGCCCGGTCGCACCTGCTGGCCGGTGAAGGAGAACGATGCCCGGGCCACGGCCGCGGCACCGGGCCGCTCCGCCCCGGTCCGTTCGATGACGCCACCGGGTCCACCACCTCCGACCATGGCGTAGGGGAAGCCGGCCACGGCCTGCCAGGCCATGGCGCTCTCGATCACCTGGTTGGGCACTGGAAAGACCAGGAGGACCGTGCCGTGGGGTACGTGCGGTGCGACGGAGGTGAACCACGTCGGCGACCGCACGGGCTGAGTGACCATCGGCACCGTCGGGGCCAGGTAGATGGCGATAGGGACCAACCCGACTGCGGCGACGGCAAACCCGGCAATTGCTCCCCACCATGGCCCGGACCAGGACGCGGACGCTCCACGTCGGGCCAGGACGGCATCGCGGGTGTGATCGACCACCAGAGCGAGCATGGCCGCCAATGACAGGTAGGTCACCACCAGGAACCGGCTGGGGATGATGTTCTGGAAGACGGGTTGCCCCGCCAGGACCTGCCACGGCTGCCACACCGACCGGTCGGCGCCGAGTGACAGCACCACCGACACGGCGGTCATCGCCCCGAAGAACCACAGGCGCCGGTCCCGTCGCCAGACCAGGAGGCCGACGACGGCCACCAGCGCCATGCCGACGCCGACGTACTGCCCGGAGAGGGTCGGACCCTGGTAGCCGCCCACCCGGTGGGAGAACAGCGTGTACCCGGCCGACACGGGCGTCGGCCACAGGTAGGCCTTGGCCGTCGTCCCCTCGAACCCGAGGTAGAGCGAGGGCCACACCCGGCCCGACACGTGGACCGGTCCGTCCAGCGCGAACCACGTCGGCCACACCAGGAGCACCCCGGCGGTGGCCGCCGCCGTGGCCAGGCCGACCAGGGCGTGGCGGGCATGGGTCCGCACCGCGTCGAGGCGGGTGAGGCCGTAGCCACCGAGCAGGAGTGCCGCAGGCACGGCGGCGATGCCCATGATCAGCAGTACCTCGGTGCCGACGAAGAACTGGACCACGAGCAGCAGGCCCAGGACCAGTCCGACCGCCACCGGCCCACGCCGCCGACGGAAGACGAGTTCGTCGACGCACGCCACGACGAGCGGGGGGACCACGGCCCAGCCGAGCATCAGATGGGCGTCGGAGAGGCTGACCAGCACCAGAGGTGAGAACCCGTAGAGGAGGCCACCGGCGAATGCGGCGGGGGCCCAGCGGACCCACCGGCGCAGGAGCAGGAACATGGCCAGCGCGGACAACGCCGGGGCCAGGGTCAGCGCCACGTTCATCGACGCCACCGGGCCGAAGACCCAGGTGACGGGGGCCAGCACGACACCGAGTGCGAGCTCCGACGTGTTGTCGAGCAGGTTCACTCCCGTCGGGTGGGACATGGCGGTGGAGAAGAACGGATCGAGTCCATGGCTGATGGCATGGGCCGGCCACGCGAAGAACCAGAGGAACAGCGCGCTGTCCCCACAGCCGCACGTCGTGGTCGAGGTCGGATGCCGGGACCAGACGTTCCACCACACCACGACCGCCAGGACCAGATAGCCGGCGGCGGCCAGGGCGAGCGCCCGGCCACGACGGGACGGCGGACCGGCCGGTGCCGCCGGAGCCTTCCCAGCGAGGACCCCCGGCTGCTGCCCGGCGTCGAGTGCGGAGCTAGGCACCTCCACCCGCCGACACACTCAGCACGCAGTCCGGGACGGCGAGCCCACCCGCGGCGGCCGGACCTGCGGCGAGGCAGTGTCCGAACTGCGACGTGGAAACCGGCACTGCGGCGGTTGCAGCATCGACGTCGTCCCACACCCAGGCCCGGTCGACATAGGTGGGAAGGGTACCGAGCACCGAGGTGAAGAACGCCGCGCCATAGGCACCGCCTCTCCCCCGCTCGTAGACGGGCAGCGTCGGCTCGTCAGGAACGACGATCGTGGTCACCCGCCACTGCCGGAGGGTTGACCGCACGGCGGCGATGTTGACCGCCGTGGGCGACGGCGCCGGTCCAAGTGGGAGTGAGGCGGCGGACAGCACCTCGAATCCCGGGCGGGCGGCTCCCGCCCGGGCCGGCTGGCCCTGCGGGCCACCACCACTCGCCTGGGCCCACTGCATCGCATTGACCGCCTGCCATGCCTCTGACGACTGAAGTCCCGAGGATGGGATCGGGTAGGCGAGGACCACCTTGCCGGTCGGGAGGGAGCCACCGTTCTTCGAGTACCAGGTCGGCAGCACCACTGCCCGGGCCGTCAGCGGCAGGTTCGGCCAGACCGCCACGGCGGTCGGGACGACCACCACGAGCGCCAGTAGCCACGACGCCAGGCCAGGGGCCATCGGCCCGGACCCCGGCCGGGCATCGACGGCCGAGCGCGCGTGGTCGAGGGTCAGAGCGACCAGGACCGCGGTACACAACGTGATCACCAGCGTGAACCGGACCTCGACGACGTCGCCGATCCACGGCACGTGTTGGAGCGCGTCCCACGGCACCGGATAGCCGTGTCCGGGACCGAGGGAGAGGACGGCCGCCACCAGGCCCACGCCGGCGAACAGGAGCATCCGCCGGTCACGTCGCCAGACGATCGTTCCGGCGACCGCCACCACCAGCACACCGAGGCCGAGGTACCCGAGACCGACCAGCACCGGTCCCTGGTAGCCACCGAAGGCGAGCATCGAGCCCCGGAGGCCGCCGAGGCCGCTCGTCGACACGAAGTTCGAGAGCGACGTGCCGTACCGCGTGGTGGCCCCTGCGGACCAGATGGGGCCGACGAGATGAGCAGGCCCGTCGAGCAGGAACCAGAGCGGATAGGCGAGGAGAACCGCCGACGCGCCGACACCGATGCCGATCCCTCGGGCTGCGGGACCGAGACGGGCGGACAGCTCCTCCGGACGACGCAACGCGGCCCAGCCGACCACGGACACCAGTCCGACGAGCACCGCCACCGCGGTGATGACCAGCACCTCGGTGCCGACGAAGAACTGGAGCACCACCAGGACCGCCACCAGGAGACCGTTCACCCAGGGACGGCGGCGCTGGGTGACGAGCAGGTCGACCAGCACCAGGACGATCAGCGGCGGAATCGCCAGGAAGGCGATGTTGAGTTGGTTGAGCGCCAGCTCGGTCAGCACGAACGGCGAGAAGCCGTACGCCAGACCACCCACGAACGCCGCCGGCGTCCACCGCACCCACCGCCGGAGCAGGACGAACATCGCGAACGCCGAGAGCACGGGGGCCAACGTCAGTGCGACGTTCATCGATGCCACCGGACCTGCCAGCCAGGTCACCGGTGCGAGCACCACGCCCAGTGCGACGACGCTGGTGTCGTCGAGCAAGTTGATGCCACCCGGATGGAAGAGATAGGTGGAGTAGAGGACGTTGTGTCCGTGGGTGATGGCGAATGCCGGCCATCGGAAGTACCAGACGAAGCGTGCCGCGTCGCCACAGCCGCAGGTGGTGACCGTGGACGGGTGGGTCGACCAGATGTTCCACCAGAGTCCGACCCCCAGGACCAGGTAGAGGAGACCGGCCACGGGCAGACCCCACCGGCCACCGCCGGCAGGCGTTCGGACAGCGTCTTCGTGCTCGGTGCCGGTCGCGAACGTCGCCGTCACCCTCCACCTCCTGCCGGCCCGCACAGCTGCACCGCGGCCGCGGTCGGGTCGGCGCTGAAGTGCATCGTCGTGAACCCGAGGCTGTCGCCGATGTTGGCGAACGCACGGGACACCGTGAGCGGTCCGGTGATCGCCGACAGATAGGCCCGCAGCGGGTTGCATGTCAGGGCGACACGCGCCGAGGCGATGGAGGCCGCCGACGGTCCACCGGGCTCGGCCGTCGTTCCGGGCACACCGAAGCGGCCCAGCATCCAGGACGGTCCGACCAACTTCTCATGCCCGGGACGGGCGTGGTGGGTGACGGTGGTGTGGCTCCCGACGGGGTTGGCCAACGAGAACTCGTCATAGACGTAGACGTCAGGCCCCGCCAGGTAGCCGATGACCCCGATGGCCGGCAGGTTGACGGCGAGGGTGAACGGCAGCGGCGACCGGGCCGGGACTTCGCTCGCCGGATCAAGCGGAGCAAACGGGTTCGTGATGACCAGCATCCGCTGCTGGCCGGCCGGGACGGCACGGGCGGACCGAGCGAGCACGGCACCGGCCTTGCCCGACAGGGCCCGTCGGTAGTCGCCAGCCGTCACGGGGTGGGGCGATCCGGTGGCCGTGATCCAGCTGTTCCGCTCGTTGGAGATGAAGACGGTCTGCAGGCCGAGATGAGGGGGCGCCGGTGGCTGTACGAATCGCAGCCACCCGAGGCAGACCACCGACCACACCGCGATGCCGGCGACAGGAACGATCAGCAGGCCCTTGAGCGAACGGACGCCGACGTAGACGGGAAGGCACAGCGCGAAGAAGGCGGGAAGGAGCAGGCGGGCGTGCATGTAGTCGCCACCGACCTCGACCACGTAGAGGAGGTCGACGACCCCGGCGACGACCGGTGTGGCCAGCAGCAGCACTCCCGTCCGGTCGCCCTCCCCCCACCAGGCGACGATCCGGACCGTGACGACCCCCGCGGCGAGGACCATCGGGAGCCAGAGGGTGTAGGGGGCGACGAAGTTCCACAGGTAGGTGGCACCCTGCGACCACCACGACGAACCCGCCGCCTTCGCCAGCGCGGTCGAGGGCACCAGGAGCGCGTAGTACGCCATCCGGAACAGCTGGTAGAGCACCGGCAGGGCGAACGCGGCCGCCACGATGCCGAAGGACCGGCGGACCCGACCAGTGCCGTCACCCCACGAAGGAGACGCCACGAGGGCCACCAGCGCGACGACGAACACCACGGAGACGAGGGCGAGTTCGGGGCGGATGAGGGTTCCGAGCCCGGCCACCACGGCGGTCGGCACCGCGCCACGACGCCGGCCGGCGGTCCTGACGAGGAGTAGGTACGAGCACCCCAGCCACAGGATCACCATGGACATCTCGAGCCCGGACGTCATGAACTCCCAGACTCCGGCGACGACCGAGACCATCAGCAGGCCGATCGGCAGGACGGTCCCCTCCCCATGACGACCACCCAGTAGGCCCACAGCGGCACCGCCGGCGACGAATCCGCCCGCCGTGCAGATCAGACCCAGCACCACTGAGGTCCACTCCAGCGAGGCCCAGGGGGTGACCGCGTGCACCAGGGCGAGCGTGAACATCCACAGGGGGTCGGAGTCCACCTCGACCCGCTCCCCCACGTTGAAGACGGGACCATGGCCGGCCAGCAGGTTGTGGATGATGCGGAAGTTGATGAAGGCGTCCTCGTCAACCCAGCGATAGGTCCAGGCCCCCACCAGGACGATGGCCAACGGAACGAGCACCGGCCACCACGTCGGAACGCCCGACCGACGACCGGGTGGGGGTGGCAACGCGACGGTGTGGGTCTCTTGGTCACGGGAATCGGACCCGGTCCCGACCTCGGTGTTCCCCCGGTGTGCGATGGCGGTGATGGTAGTGGAGGAGGTCCACGACCCGGAGCCCCTTGGATGCCCCGGTGTACCATCCTGGCGATGGCGACACGTGGTCGACGGGCCCCGCAGCGGCTCGGCAGCCAGTGCCGATGGGTCAATTCTCCGACGGAGGCGGGCAATGCCTAGCCGCCCAGGCGCACATTCGCCCGGTGCCGCCCGGAACCGGGCCCAGACTGCAGTCATCGACGACGATTCCGCAGTTGGCGCGATCGCTCCGGACCCGGTGTCACCCGAGCCCTACCGATTCCGACTCGGGAACCGACCTCCACTGACCGGCATCCGGGCGCTCGCCCTCTTTACTGTTCTCACCTACCACTCCAATTTCGAGACGCTGCCGGGCACCTGGGTGGCGCTCCAGGTGTTCTTCGTGCTGTCCGGATTCCTGATCACCGCGATGTTGGCGGGGGAAGGACAGCGCAACGGGCGCATCAGCCTCGGCGCCTTCTACGCCCGCCGTGGTGTCCGCCTACTCCCCCCGTTGCTGCTGACCGTCATCCTCCTCGGCATCTACGCCTACTTCGTCAACGTGTCGGACGCTGCCGCCCGACTGTGGGGCGACAGTTTCGCTGCGCTCTTCTACTACGCCGACTACCGCCAGGCCTTCGGACACGCACCGTTCTTCGGCTACCTGGCCCAGACCTGGTCGCTGTCGGTGGAGGAGCAGTTCTACATCCTCTGGTCGCTCGCCATGGTGGCTGCGGTGGCCGTCGGCAAGCGCCGTCTGGCCTACGGGTTCGCCGTCGTCGGCATGCTGGCGTCGACCGCCGACCGACTGTTCCTCGTCTACCACGCACGCCACTTCGACAACGTCGTGTTCGACCGGATCTACTACGCCTTCGACTCCCGGGCCGACGCGCTCTTCCTCGGGTGCCTCCTCGGCATGCTGGCCGCTGACGGCTATCTCCACGGGTGGGCCCGCTGGGCCCGGGGGCTGATCACGACAGCTGCCGCGGTCTCGGCGGTCTTCCTCTGTTGGATCCTGCTCTACGCCCCGCTCAATACCGAGAATCTCGTCGTCTGGTGGCTGCCGACGACGACCGTGGCCTCGGCGGTGATCATCACGTACTTCGTGATCTGCCCGGCGAGTCTCGGATCGAAGCTGGTGGGGCTGGGCTTCCTGGTCTTCATCGGGGACCTGTCGTACACGGTGTACCTCATCCACTTTCCGGTGTACCTGGCGATCCAACAGAACGAGACGGGCTGGGCGTTCTGGCCGAACGAACTGGCCCGGCTGGCCGTCATCTTCTCCATCGCCATCGCCAGTTGGTTCCTGATCGAGCGGCCACTGATGCGGTGGCGCCAGAGGTCTGCTGCCGCCCACTCGGCCAGCTGATCCGCAGGGACACCGATGTTTGGCCCGAGGAGGGTAGGGCTACCATTCGGCGGTGGGAGGAGCCGTGGAAGAGCAGGTCGCGGCCCGTCCGCGGGCCGAGGACGACGCGACCTCCGCCGTCGACCACACGCCCGCACCTGAGCCTTCGCTCGGACGGATACCGGCGCTCGACGGGATCCGTGCCCTCGCCATCGTGCTCGTCCTGGTGTTCCACGGGGGCTTCACCTGGGCCAGCGGTGGATTCTTCGGGGTCGACGTCTTCTTCGTGCTCTCGGGATTCCTCATCACCGGGCTCCTCGTGTCGGAATACCGGCAGAACTCCGGGATCGGGCTGAAGCGGTTCTGGGGCCATCGGGTACGGCGCCTGGTGCCGGCCCTACTGGTGATGCTGGTCGGGGTCGCTCTCTACGGATTCTTCCTGGCGACCCCCGACACGTTGGGCGAAATTAGGAGCAACGCCGTCGCCACGTTGCTCTACTTCAACAACTGGCACCAGATCTCCGGCGGCCAGGGCTATTTCGCAGCACTCAACACCCCACAGCCCCTGCTTCACACCTGGTCGCTCTCGATCGAGGAGCAGTTCTACGTCGTCTGGCCGCTCATCGTCCTCGGGGTCCTGAAGTGGTCCCGATCGCTGCGGACACTCCTCGTGCTTACAGTCGCTGGAGCAATGGCCAGCGCCATCGACATGGCCGTCGTCTTTGGCAACGGGTCTGGTGAGAGTCGGGCCTACTACGGCACGGACACCCGCGCCCAGGCGCTGCTGATCGGGGCAGCACTGGCCATCGTCCTAGCCCACCCGCTCCCCCGCCGCAGGTCCGGTCCCGTCACCACGACGTCACTGGTCCGGACGTTCGACCTCCACCCGGCAGCTCGGGCAGCTCTTGTCGTGCTCGGAGGTGCGGGGCTCGCGATCGTGCTCTGGTTGGCCTACGCCGTCGACAGCACGTCCACCTGGATCTATCGCGGAGGATTCACGCTGGTGGCCCTGGCGACCGCTGCCGTCATCGCCAGCGTGGCCCTCCTGCCCCGGAGCCCGTGGGGCCGAATCCTGTCGTTGCGGCCGGTGCGGTACGTGGGAGCCATCTCGTACGGCCTGTACCTGTACCACTGGCCGATCTTCGTCGTCCTCACGCACGCGCGGACCGGCCTGTCGGGCTGGGCGCTGTTCGGCCTCCGGGTTGCCTGTTCGGTGGCTGTGGCGGCAGTGTCGTTCCACTTCCTGGAGATGCCCATCCGCCGGGGCCTGCTCCGTAGCTGGCGGGGCTGGGTGATCACGCCACTGGCAGTCGGGGCGACAGCGGTTCTTCTGGTGAGCTCAACGGCTGGAGCGACGGCGGCGGTCAACCAGACACCGCCCTCAGGCCGGGTCGGATTCGCGATTCCCAAGGGCGAAGATCCGGGTACGGCGGCCAACGTGCCGGCGGTGGCCGTCGGGACCCGCGGACCGATCCGCGTACTCCTCGTCGGCGACTCCGAAGCGAGTTTCCTCGGATTCGGCCTCGGGCCCGAATCGAGCAAGTACGACGTTCAGTACGCAGGAGACGGCGTGTTCGGCTGCGGCCTGATGACCTACGCGACGAGCTTCCACGGGACGGTCGTCAATGGCAACCTCGGCTATCGCGGCGGGCACATACCGGTACCGTGCGACTCACAGCTCACCCGCTGGCAGGCCGATGTCAAGGCATTCAACCCGGACGTCGTGCTCCTGGCCGACGGCGAGTACGAAGTGCGCGATCAGTTCGTCGGGAACGGAACGACCAACATTCTCTCGTCCGACTTCGACGCCAAGGAGAAACTGGCGCTGACCACTGCCACACGCGTGCTGGGCTCGACCGGCGCCCCAGTCGTCCTCCTGACTGCGCCCTACTACCACCAGCAGGAGCAGGCCGACGGCAATCCGTGGCCCGAAGACGATCCGGCCCGGGTCAACCGATACAACGCACTGCTCCGCGAGGTAGCGAGGGCCTCCAGCGGCAAGGTGGTCATCATGGATCTCGGTGCCAAATTGGACCCGGGCGGTCGCTTCCAGCAGACGGTCGACGGGGTGAACGTCAGGTATGCCGACGGAATCCATGTCACGACCGCCGGTGCACGGTTGGTGGCGCCTTGGGTTCTCTCGCAGGCGGCAAAGATCGGAAGCGCGGATCGGTCGACCACGATCGGTCCATGACAGAGAGAACGGTGACCTACCTCACGTCGCGCCCTCTACCATCTCTTCAGTGCCCCGCCTCGTTACTCGGAGCGCGACTGCAATGATCACAGGCGACCCTGATGACCGGAACTCACACCAACGTGCGCTCGACAGTTCCCGAACCTGACACGACGCCCAAGGTCCACTGGGCGCCATTGGCGGTCAGGATCGCGAGCCACATTGCCGTTTGGGTCACCGTCTTGGCGTCTGCGGGCATAGAAGCAGCTGACGGGTGGCGACCGGTCGGTGACAATGCCGCCATCGCCAGCAGAGCATTCCAAACATTTTCCGCTCATCCCCCCGTCGTGGGAATGCTCTCGACCGCGGGGGGGTCCGGACGCGCACTCTTCGACCCCGGGCCGCTGCTTTTCTGGCTGCTCGCGGTCCCCGTTCGACTCGATGCGACACAGGGCATGCTCTGGGGTGCCGCAGTGCTGGCTGGTGTTGTGCTGTCTGTCGCTATCGAGGCGGTGTGGACGACCCAGCTGTGGGTCGGATGTGGCGTCATCGCGTTCGCGGTGGCGGACCTGTTCTGGCTCACCCCTTCCGTGTTCGAGAACATTTCCTGGAATGCCTATTTCCCGATCCCGTTCTTCATCGCCACCTTGGCGCTCGCGTGGGTCGTGGCAAGTGGTCGGTTCGGTTGGTGGCCGGTGCTCGTCTTTACGGCGTCTGTGGCCGCCCAAGCGCACCTGTTGTTCTCGATCCCCTGCGCCGCACTCGCCCTGATCGCACCACTCCTCGGGCTGGCCGTCGGGGCCCGACCGCGGCGCCTGCGTTGGCTGTGGATCGGACTCGGTGTGGCACTCGCCTGTTGGATCGTCCCGATCCTCCAGCAGCTCTTCGGGAAGAGTGGGAACCTCAGTGCCCTGGCAGGAAGTCAATCGGGGCAGGCCAAATTCGGAGTGAGTTTCGCGCTCTCGCTCCTCGGCAGGGTCGCACTCCCCTCGCCGGTGTGGCTCGCCCACCAGCCGACGACGACGGCAGGCCTCATCACGTTCGAGACGGCGGCCAAGCAGGCGACCGGTGTAGCTGTCCTCGTGGTCCTTGGCGCCACAGTGGTGTGGGGTCGGATCACCCGACGATCTCCGCTGGCCGCTGCGGCGAGCGTGTCACTACTCGCGAGCGTCGCAGTCCTGATTTCGTTCGCCATCTTCCCCACCAAGAACTACCTCAACCTCTTCTACCTTCTCGACCTCCTCTGGCCGCTCGGCATCATGATCTGGGCAACCGTGGCCTGGGGGGTGGTGTCTGTCGTCAGCGACACCGTCCGTCGTTGGCGGTTGGCGACGTCGACTTCCAGGGGACAGGTCCCACCCGCGTGGCAGGGTGCGGGCGCGGTTGTGACTATCGGTCTCCTGGCCCTCGTCGCCATCCTCGGGATCGGCGGGCTCCAACGGTTCACCCCCACAGAACAGACCGTGAGCTGGGATGCAGTCGACGCCGCATCGGTCATCAACATCGCCCGGGCCGTCGAGCGGGTCGCGCCCGAGGGTCCCGTGGCTCTCACGGTCGTGAATGGACCCAAGTCGCTCCTTTCCGGTATTTGGATTTCCGAAGGTGTCGCATGGAAGCTTGAGTCCGATGGCTGGGCGCCGGGGGTGAACCCCATCGAATCGAACTACACAGGTTTGGTCATCCCGAAGGGGACCGTGTACCGGCTCGTGACCGTCACCATGGACGGAACCCGTGTCGTCTCCGTCAGCACCTCGCAATGTCAAACCGGGGACGCCAAATGTCCGGGCTTCGGCTGAGCAACCGCGTGACGGCACGACCTTGCGCAAGCGCGGATGTCATCTACGACCCCTCCATCCCACGCTGCGAGCAGATGTGCCAGGGGTCAGCCTTCGTTGCACGCGTTACTAGTATCGGCGAAGGGGAATCGATGATGACGGGCGTTGGGTTGACACGATGACGGATGGTCCAACGCCCGCCGACAACGGAACCCCGACGGATCGCCATCTCGACGGTTCCTCCGGCGGGGCCGTAGTACCGCAGGCGGCGGTCACCGAGCCGAACTCCCCTGTTGACAGCACCAAGGATCAGACATTGCCTGTTGCCTCCGGAGGAGCGTCCCAGGCAGATTCAGATTCCAGCGGCTTACTTGAATCTCCACAAGGTGAGGCGAGCCAAACCTCCCTCTACCGATTCCGCCTGGGCTACCGTCCTCCCTTAACCGGCATCCGGGCTCTGGCCCTGTTCACGGTGCTCGTCTATCACTCCAACTTCAGCACAATGCCCGGCGCGTGGGTCGCGCTGCAGGTCTTCTTCGTCCTCAGCGGATTCCTCATCACGGCGATGCTGGCCGACGAAGGAAAGCGTCACGGTCGTATCAGCCTGAAGCGCTTCTACGTCCGACGCATCGTCCGCCTCGGACCTCCGCTCATCCTCGCGGTGGTCCTCCTGCTCGTTTACGCCGCGTTCGTCTTCGTCCCCGGCGCTGAGGAACGAGTGTGGGAGGAATCGGCGGCTGCGCTGTTCTATTTCGAGGACTACCGGGTGGCATTCGGTCACGAGCCTTTCCTTGGCTATTTCGCCCAGACCTGGTCGCTCTCGGTGGAAGAGCAGTTCTACGTGATCTGGTCCATCCTGATGGTGGTCGCTGTTGGATTCGGACGGCGGCGACTCGCATATTTATTCGCCGCCATCGGAATCGCCCTGAGTGTCGGCGATCGTTTGTGGCTCGTCTACCGCACCCATGTCTGGACAGACGCGGCCTTCTCCCGCGCCTACAACGCCTTCGACAGTCGGGCTGATGCCCTGTTCGTCGGTTGCATCCTCGGTCTACTGGCATCTGATGGCTTCCTGCATGCCTGGAAACGGTGGCTCGTCCCGGCGCTTCCCGTGGCCGCGATCGTGTCGACCACCCTCCTCGTCTGGATTCTCTTCGAGGCACCCTTGTTTTCAAGGAACGTGATTCTCTGGTGGATTCCATTCGCCACGATCGCGACGACGATCATCCTCACGTATTTCGTCCTGTGCCCCGGGAGCATCGGGTCACGAATCGTCGGATGCGGGTTCCTGGTGTACGTAGGAAACCTGTCGTATGCCATCTACATCGTCCACTTCCCCGTCTATCTGATCTTTCTTCCTGGATACGACCGCATGGCGTTCTGGCCGACGATGGCCGTACGGCTGGCGGTCACATTCGGGATCGCGATGATCAGCTGGCACCTGATCGAACGACCACTGGCGCGTTGGCGTCAGCGCTCCGCTGCCCTATGAACTACTGCCTCTGCGACCAGCTGAACGCGGTTCGACTCGGAGGCCGGCGGCCCGACTTCGCCAGCTTGCGTGCAGCATGACCGCACTGCCTGAACAGCCGACACAAGAAGCCGACCACTGCGACCGGATACGAGGACGTCGGCATTGGTATCTCGCCGCCGCCGCGTACCTGGTTCTGTCGCTGTTCCTGTGGTGGAACGTTTGGAAGGCCCATCCTACAACCACGGCCATCTGTGGTTGCGGCGACAGTGCGAAGTTCACCTGGTTCTTCGGCTGGGTCGCGCATGCATTGAGCCACGGCCTCAACCCGTTCTATTCCACCTACCTCTACCACCCACACGGGGTCAACCTCCTGGCGGACACCAGCTCGAGCGCGGTGGGTATCGTCCTCGCTCCGGTGACCTGGGCTTTCGGCCCAATCGCCTCATTGAACGTCGCTCTGACGCTATCCCCGGTGCTCTCGGCACTTTCGATGTTCCTACTCCTACGACGGTGGACGCGTTGGACGCCGGCGGCGTTCATCGGAGGACTGCTCTACGGGTTTTCGCCCTTCGCCATCGTCAGTCTGACAAGTGGGTGGGTGGACTTCACCCTCGTGGCCATTCCGCCTCTGTGTGTGCTGTGTCTTGACGAGTTGCTCTTCCGACAGCGGTGGCGGCCCATTGCGACCGGTGTCGGACTGGGTCTCCTCGTCGTCATCCAGTTCTTCATCGGCACAGAGGTTCTCCTGATGACCGTTGGCTTTGCAGCGTTCGGCATCGTGGTCATCATCGCCTTCGCCGCCCTCCGTGACCCCGAGAGGCTGCGGTCCAGCGCCCGGTACTCGGCTACCGGTCTGTCGGCCGCCGCCATCACGTCCGTCCTACTGCTGGCGTATCCCGCCTGGTTCGCGCTGCGCGGTCCGGCCTCCTTCTCCGGCCCAGTCTGGGGTGGGTACTTCGAAGGGGAGAGCTCGATCCTCCGCTACTTTGTGCTTCCCACAGCTGCTCACGTCTCGGCCACAAACCCGGTCGGCTACCAGGGGCCATACATCTCCGTACAGTACGTCGGCATTCCGTGCCTCCTCGTTCTTTTGGCAAGCCTCATCGCTTGGCGGCACGACCTGCGCCTCTGGTTCTTCGCACTGCTCGCCATCGTGTCGGCGCTGGTGTCGTACGTGCACCCGTTCGGTGGCCTTCCCCTGCTCCAGAACATCATCCCGTATCGCTTTGTCCTCGTGACCTTCTTCGCCATCGCCGTATTGCTCTGCCTCGTCATGGAGCACACCCGGGAAGCGATCCGGTCCTGGCGCCAGGGCTCCGGTACCCAATCTGCAGCGACTCGCGGAGTGTCGAGGATCCGGCACTCCTGGACTGGCACGCCGGCAGCGGTCGTGGTGGCATTCGTCGCCCTCTTGCCCCTGGTCCTCGAAATCGGGCAGACCGTGCCCTTCTCCACCCAGCCCATCGTGTTGCCGAACTGGTTCCAGACAGTGGCTCCCCACCTCGAACCCGACCAAGTCCTGCTCGTGCTTCCGGTGCAGTACACCGCGGGCGAGAGCCCGATGGTATGGCAGTCCGTGGGCGGATTCCATTTCCAGATGACGGAAGAGGGCGGGCCCGCCGAGGTGTACGTGGGATCTGGAAGATTCCGTCGTGGAGCCGCCATCATCGGACTCGCTTCCAGCGGAATCCCCTACTTCGTCCACTTCACCACCGCTGATGTGGCAGCCGCCCGTTCCATTCTGCGGATATGGGGTGTGACCAAAGTGGTGCTCCCTGACCAGCCCGGCCTCCCGGCCTACGACCGGGTCGGATCAGTTCCGTTGGCCGCGGCACTTGTCACGGCAGCTACCGGCCAGCTACCGACAAAGCAGGCCGATGCCTGGATATGGAACGACGTGGATCAACCTATCCATGCAGCCTTGCCGTCAACTGCCTCTCTGGTCGGTTGTGTCGCAGGATCAGGGCAGGAGCTTCCCGGGACAGTAGAGCGAGTCGTGCGTTGCGTCCACAGTTCCTCAGGTTGAGGAGCGCCCGAACTTCCGGATGGCGACGTCTCCGACGGTCAGTACAGATACGTAAGCGACACGCACGACGCAATAAGCACTGCAGCGCCAACCATGGTGGCACGTGGGCTTTGGGCCAGACGTGCTGAGCGTCGGATCGGGTTCTCGACGAAGAAGTAGCTGAGCGCGGCGACGAGGAGGGAGAAGAGGATCAGGCCGATCCTCTCGATATTCGACAATCGCAGCACGTTCGTATGGAACGCAGTCGTCACCAGGAAGAACAGGGCGAAGTGCCAGAGGTACCAAGAATACGACCAGCGGCCGATCCAGCGGAACGGCGGGGTGGCCAAAAGGGCCTCCGCACCCCACCGCGGCACCGATGTGCCACCGGCAATCACCGCGACAGCAGCCAGCGTGGGAAGAAGCGCGATGTAGCCGGGGTAAGACCAATCGAAGGAGATCACCTGTGTCGAGATGGCGATGGCGATCAGGCCCAGCCAAGACAGGACTGTCGCAGCCAACTCCGGTAGCCGTCGCAACTGATCGGTTCCAACGGCAACCAATCCTCCGAGGGCAAGCTCCCACGCCCGGTTGTACGTCGTGTAGTAGCCCACGAACTGTTGGGGTTTCGAAGTGAGAATCGAGGAGGTCAACGAGGCGATGATCACCAGCGTGAGTCCGATCGCCAACTTCATCCGACCGCTCCACGCTGACCGGATCGAGAGGACGATGACGAAGAACGCCGGGTAGACGAGATAGAACTGCTCCTCGACCGCCAAGGACCAATAGTGGATCAGCGGGCTGAGCGGCAGACCGTAGGCGGTCCGGTTGTCGACTGTGAAGTGGACGTTGGCAAGGAATAGGGCCGACCAGCGACTGTCACTCGCCGTCATCACTGCCGTCTGGTGGGGAGCAACCAGTCCGGCGGTGACAAGCGAAACCACGATCACCAGGATTCCTACTGGAACCAGTCGACGCGCACGGCGCGCATAGAACGCAAGGAATTCCACGCGGCCAATCGCTTCGCTCTGCCGTAGTAGTAGCCCGGTGATCACGAATCCAGAGATGACAAAGAAGATGTCGACGCCCACGAGACCACCCACCATCTGGCGGACGCCTGCATGTCCGAGTACCACCACCCCCACGGCGATGGCACGCAGCCCTTCGACATCGGGACGGAACGCACGATCGTCGGGCGCAGTTCCGGCTTCCAGTCCTGAGGGGAGCAGCAATTCGGGAGGTCCATCTGGACCGGTGCTCGCAGTTTCAGTGTTGTCTGTCACACGGCTCCTGCGGTTCGGGGACGACGAGCGAGTCGCTCGACTGACCATAGGCAACGGGGCGACCCGCCGAGTCACCTAGTTGGGGTGGAACCACCCGGGAAGGTAGTAGATGGTCTGACCCAGATCTGGGACCGTGTACTGGCGATATCCCCACCTCGTCATGTCGAGCAGATCGGTCGGGGTCGGATGGAAGAGGCCCAGGACCACATCGGGGCGAAGTTGACCGATGCTGTACGCGTAGTCCCACTTGTCGTGACCCGGTTGGAACGGCAGATTCTCGTGCGGTCGTGACGTGGCGATCCTGTGGTCGGAGTAACCGAGCAGATCGACCGCTCTCCGATGGTCGAAGAACGTGACGTTTCCAGCCCCGGTGACTCCAATAGTGGCATTCGACGGCGTCGACGATGCAATAAGTACCCCATCGAAGGTAACGAAGGCATCGAGATCGCGGAACTGGTAATTCTGACCAATCCACGATGCATAAGGGATGGCGCTGGTGGCCAGAATTGCCGCAATGCTCACAACACTGGCGATGATCTTTGGGGACCGGGCTCCAACCCAGGCCGACCTGGAGGCCAGGATCATCAGCAGGCCGATCGAAGCCAGGAGAACGATCCAGGGCGTCAGGTGCCATGGAGGTTCCACCGTTTGCTGCAGATCTGCAACCGGAAGCCAAGCTGCCGCCGTCAATGCGCTCGAAGCGAGGAGCACGACGCCGATGATCAGCATCGGAAGTCGTGAGCGTCGGGCTGCAATCGCCACCTCCCACGCACCAAGGATGGCCAGTACGAAAAGCAACGGAACATAGGGTGCCAAGTATCGGTCCGAGAAGCTCAGCTCATATGAGTCTCCGCCCACGGCCACCATGTACGTGACCTGAACAACGACCACGGCAGCGAGGAGTCCGCTTCCAGTCACCGGCCTTCTCCCGGAGCGCTTCACGAGGATGAAGTAGGCCAGAGCAAGACTCGACGGGAGAACCAGCTGAAGTGTTCCGTTCTGAGCCAGGACGATAAGTCCTCGATGAAGCTTGGTCACTTCCGGGATGCCGCCGACCTTTAGGAAGTAGGTGTTCGGTACCGGATAGCCGTAGTACAGGATTCGGAACACGACGTGTCCGACCCCGGTCACGACCACCGGAAGGGCCACAGTGGCCGCGGCGCGTCGCGGATTGGTCGACCGCAGATAGGCGAAGCCAACGATTACGGCGGCAGCGATAACGACATCGTCTCTCGTGAGCACCCCAAGCGCGAGGGCGATACCCCCGACGGCAAGCAATCGGCGACTTGAGGACGCGGACGTGAGCGGATCGCACGATCGAAGTACCGAAAGGATCGCCAGTGAGCTGAGGAACGCGACGAGACCCGTCTCCATTCCGACCAAACTCCATGAGTTGAGTGAGTAGTACAGAGCGGCGGCCAGCCCCGCGACGATGGGGAGAAGGCGTGCGTTTGGTGCAATCCGGCGAGCGATGCGGGTGATCACATAGGCATTTGCGGCGAGGAGAAGCGCCGACGAGAGCATGACCCACAGGCCGGCTTCGCCATCCGGAGGGTGTGCTGCCTCGATCGCAGCCATCCATATTGTCCAAAGAAAGTTGCTGTACCCCTCGACTGGATGCTGCCCGACGTTCCATACGAGGCCATGTCCTTCAGCGAGGTTCCTCGCATACGTCATGGAAATCGCCGCATCGTCGAAGAGGGCATACACCCGATCGCGACCAATGAGGAAGGGGTAGCGCCAAATGAAGGCACATGACGACAGGAGCGACATGGCAACCGGCAGTAGATCCCAGAGTTGTCGAGGTGATGCCGGCGCGCCGTGAGTTTCGACCGTCGCGAAGTGCTCCGCTTCGACCGACATATCGACGGTCGGAGTGCCGGTCACCATTGCGCCCTAGATGCAATAGCCGGATGTTCAGCGACCGTCCGCTCCAGGTTCAGCCCCAGTGACCCCTTCAAGGTCGCAGGCTCCACGTCGTCATTGCCTCGACGGGATCGAGTCCACGGGTGCGTACCCAAGACTCTCGGCCAGCGCATTGGTGAGGTACTTGGCATACGTCCCGGTTACGTGGAACTGGTCGAGGTAGACGACGTAGTTCTTGATGACCGCCGTGCAGCTCGCCGAGCAGAACCACGGCGTGGTCGTGATGTAGCGGGCGCCGGCTGCCTCCGTCCCCGCTTTCTCGGCCGGGTTCAGGAACAATTGGGACGACTCCACCGGCGATGAGCACGCCTGCACGTCGTGAGGATTCTTGGACAGACAGGCCGGACCCGACTGGGCCAGCATGGGGATGTTGCCGAGGAACACCTTGTTCTGATCCGGGATCTTCATCGCGTTGAACAGATTCGTCACTCCCGCCTCCCACGCCTTCTGAGTCAGGAACGTCGAGACTCCCTTCGAGTTCGCCGGGGCTTTGTACAGCGAGTCCTGGGACACGATCACCAACGAGGGCTTGAGCGCGTTGATCACGGCGATGACCCAGTCGTGCCAGGAGATGCACGAGTCATAGGCACCTCCGATGGATCCGGATCCCGGTGGGTCCACCACGGTGACGAGTGTCGCGGGGCAGAAGTACTTCACGAGCACGAAGAGCCGGAGGTGCTCGGCCTTCGCGATCGCCTGGTAGGCGGGCAGCCACATGATGGTGTGCGAGTCGCCGTAGACGACCATGTCGTGCGTGCTTGACGTGTCCCCCATGGCGCACAGCGGCTCGGTGTAGGCGTTGATCGGAACCGTGTTGGCACAAGGCGTGTAGAGATTGCCGTTCCACGCCGCCCAGTCGTTGCCTGCTTCGGTGAGCGAAGGCTCGAGGGGCTTCGGCAGCGTGGTGATCTGGGGTGCCGCCGCCACCTGCTGCATCACCGCACCCGTGTCCGCCGCAGGGGTGACGTGGTAGATGGGTGGAGTGATCGTCTCGACGGCGATGAGCATGGACAGCACGACGACGGTGCCGACAACCGCCACACCACCGATGAGCACGCTCTGACGCGACGGCGCCTTCAGATGCCGGACAGGATTCTCCAGGTAGCGGTAGGTCACCATGGAGAGCGCCAACGCGACCAGCACGAGCGGGACGTTCTGCCAGAAGGTCAGGCTGTTCTTGCCCGCGTACTCCGCGGCGATGATCAGCACCGGCCAGTGCCAGAGGTACAGCGAGTAGGAGCGCCGGCCCAGCCACTGGGCCCAGAGCCGGCCGAGGACGCACTCCACGCCCCACTTCGGCACGGCCACACCGCCGGCGATGATCAGACCGGCGCCCACCACGGGCACGGCCACCGCCGACCCCGGGTAGGCGGTCAACGAGTTGAAGTGGAACGAGGCGTAGAGGATGGCGGCCATGCCCGCCCACGTCATGACGGTGGCCAGCTGGACCTCCAACCGCTTCAGCCACGGAGTGCTCGCGGCGATCAGGCCACCGAGGGCCAGCTCCCATGCCCGGGTGAAGGGGGAGAAGTAGGCGGCCGCAGGGTGCGCGGATGTCTGGACGATCGACCAGACGAAGGAGGCGATGACGATGGCACCGAGCACCACGACCAGGCGCAGCCTGGTCGACCACCGGCTCCGCAGGCCGGCCACCACCAGGAACAGCGTGGGGAAGACCACATAGAACTGTTCCTCGACCGACAGCGACCAGAAGTGCTGCAGTGGCGACGGCGGACGCAGCGCCTGCAGGTAGTTGGTCCCGACCTCGAGGAAGTGGAAGTTCGCCAGGAACACGGCGGCCCAGCGGCCGTCGCCGGCCACATTGTTCCCGTCGACCGCGCCGAGCAGGACATACGAGCCGACGACGGTCACCAGGATGACGAGGGTGGCGGCGGGCAGGATGCGGCGGGCCCGACGGGCGTAGAAGTCGAGGATCGACGTCTTGCCGGTTCCGCTCCGTTCGCGCAGCAGGAGCCCGGTGATGACGAACCCGGAGATGACGAAGAACACGTCGACGCCGACGTAACCGCCCGTCAGCCGGGGCAGGCCGGCGTGATAGAGCACGACGAGGACCACGGCCACCGCTCGGAGGCCTTCGACGTCGGGCCGGAAGCGCCGGTCGTCGGGGGCGGAGCCGGCTTCCTCGCCCGAGGGCAGGAACCGGGAGTCCACAGGTGTGTCGGGCTGGGCTGCGTCAGCCTCCGGTAGTACTCCCACTCCCCCTCCTGAGTACCCGCAGTGCGATCGAAGGAGTACCGACGGTCACGCGAGCGTGGAGGGAGAGCCTACTCAGGGCCCCGGTAACCAGGCCACTGGCCGTGTCGATCAGGTCCGGGCGGGTACCGGATTGCCTGCCGCGTCCGTCACGGTCACGGCCATGTTGCCCGCCTTGCCCACGTAGCCGGGCAGGGTCGGTGAGGTCGGGTTCCAGGTCGTGAGCACCACCTGGCGGGGCTCGGAACCGGTCTCGTTGAAGCCCGGACCGAACTCGACCTTCCAGATGTGGTTGACCGTCGGGTGGTAGCCCCGCTCCTCGAGGAGGTTGACGAGCCCGATGAACCGCTCCGTGTCCAGGAGTTTCGTGTTGGTGGTGCCCGCCCCCGAGTCCCCTACGAAGACGGTGCCCCCGGATTTGAGCGACGGGGCCACCAGGTCGGCGAGACGGCCGACGGCAGGGTCGGACGCCGCGGTCAACGACGGGATCGCCGTCACCCGCACCACCGACAACGTGCACACGACGACCGCGACGAGGCACAGGGCCACGCGCAGCCAACTCGACGTCGACACCGGTCGCCCGGCGCCGCTCGTATGGCGGTGGGAGGGCGGTGCCTTCCCGCCGGGCCACGCCAGGAGCCCGGGTGCGATCAGCGCGGCCACCGGCAGCACCACGGCCCACACCAGGAGGTACCCGAAGATGTAGCCCGTCACCCGGGTGGCGGCCACCACGACGGCCACGCTCCCCACCAGGCTGAGCAGTCCCAGCCCGATCGCCACACGGTTGCGTTGGATCGCGCCCCCTACGACCGCACCCACCGCGGCCAGACCGCTCACGATGACCGCCACCCAGGCGGTCGCCGGATGGAGCACCACCAGCCCGAGCGTCGAACGCATGACCTCGGCCGGTCCCTGGACGGCGATTCCCTCGACCGAGAGGAGGGAGCGCCATCCCACGACGGCGGGGTAGCTCCCCTGCTGCTGACGGAAGAACCGGGCCACCAACGTCAGGTTGCCGGGATGGTTCGACAGTTCCTGACTGACCGGCGGCAGCCACATCACCACGAGGACGACGAGGGAACCCACCGCCAGGAGGGATCCGACGATCCAGTGACGACGGCCCGCCCACGCCAGCCGCCGCTCCTCGGCTCCTTCGCCGGAACGGGTCCTCACCAGGTCGTAGACGGCCGTTGCGACCCACACCAGTGCGGCCAGGACGCCCACCGTGGCGACGAGTGGCAGCGTCGAGATGTCGGTCTGGACCACGTACGAGCCGACCACGGCCGCGGCCAGCAGCGACAGGGCTGAGCGGTCCATGGCCGCTGCACCCAACAGGATCATGAGGAGCAGCGGCAGGATCACCACCATCGGGTTCCAGGGGCTCACGAGGGCGCCGAGCACCGATTCCGAGTACGTGGTGGCCACCGTCCCCGATGCGGCCAGCAGCACGATCAGCCAACAGATCCACACCGCGGCCCACAGCGTCCGGGCCGGCGTGCTGCGGTAGCGGACGACGCCGACGCAGGCCACGGCGGCCAGCCCGTTCAGCAGGGTGGCGCCGATGAACAACGAGCGTGCCCCGCCCCCCAGCACCCGGTAGACGACGGAGAGCAGGTAGAAGTAGCTCGGTCCCGGGTGGTTCCAGTTGTTCCGGTCGAACACCCCCAGCTGCTGCTTCCAGACGAGGGCCTTGCGGGTGTGCAGATCGATGAGGGCCAGGTCGTCGGCCAGGGTGAGGTGTGCCGAGGACTGCACGAGAAGCGCCACGAGCGCCACCACGAAGGGGAGCGCCACCACCGTGAAGGCGAGCGCGGTCAGCCATCCACCGGACGGGATGCGGTGCGTGGCGGATGCCGGAGCAGGTTGCCGGTCATCCGAAGTTGGGCGGGGTTCCGGCTCGACGGACGACGGGTCGCCGTTCAGCGCGGGGTCGGCCACGAGGAGGTCGGGCGCGGGGTCGGTCTCGATCGGTTGATCGTACGGCACGGGCTAGCCCTACCCCGGAGCGTGCTCGTCACCCACCTGCATGCGCCGCGGGCCGGTCGGGCCCGGCCTGCTCAGAAGCTGGGTACGTACCCGCCGCGGCCCATGGACTCGCTCTCGAACGGGTCGACGGACTCGTCGACCCCGCCCTTGACCTCGGTGACCCAGTCCAGGCGCTGGTGCAGGATCCGTTCCACGCCGCCCTGGAGTGTGGAGGAGCTGACCGCGCACGAGCTGCACGCCCCTTGGAGCTGGACCTCCACGACACCGGTCTCGACGTCCGCGCTCATGAGCGCCAGATCGCCCCCGTCGGCCTGTACCGCCGGTCGCATGAGTTCGATGATCGACGTCAGGGCGGCCAGACGTTCCCCCCGCACCTCGTCGGTGAGGACGACGGGAGTCTGGTCGGCTGCGGTCTCGGTCTTGTTCGCTTCGGTGTCCACAGGGTCGTCCTTCCGCCAGCACGAGGTGCCGGCACGGGCGGATGGCGTCTTCCGCTCCCCCATTCTGCCGTGCCGGCCGCATCCTTCGGACACCGGCCACCGGATGCGTCCGGGGAGCGCTCCAGGGGAGGCCAGATCGACCCGGCCACCCAGGGCACGGGGGTACCATGCGGTGTGTCCCCGGTACGACCCATCGCCCCTCTGGGGCCCATCGGCCTGATCCTCCCGACCTTCGTCCAACACACGGTCCCGGCCTGGGCCGAGCCCGCCGACGGACCACGATCCGACACCGATCCCCTGACTGATCTGGCCGACCTCTGCCGCCGTGCCGAGGAGGCCGGTGCCGACGCCCTGTGGGCCTGCGACCACCTGTTCTGGCACGGTCCGTGCCTCGAGTGCCTGGTCGTCCTGACGGTGGCCGCCACCGTCACTGAGCGTGCCGCACTCGGCACCTGTGTGATCCAGCTCCCCCTCCGCCGGGCCGTGGCCGTGGCCAAGCAGGCGGCCACCCTCCAGACCCTCAGCCGGGGTCGGCTGATCCTCGGCGTCGGCGTGGGCAGTCACCCGGGCGAGTACGAGCAGGTCGGCGCCGCCTACCACTCGCGTGGTCACGATCTCGACACGGCCATCGGCGAGCTCCACCGGTCCTGGCGGTCCGGTGACGGTGCCACCCACGGTGACACCGACTCGTCGGACCCGACCGAGCGCTACCTGCAGCTGCCCGCCCCGACCCCCGTCCCGGTGTGGGTCGGGGGCTCGTCCGAGGCCGCGCTGCGTCGTGCCGCCCACCGGGCCGACGGATGGATGCCCCTGTTCCTCGACGTCGATCAGTACGGCGACGCCGTCGAGCGGCTGACGAAGGAGATCGACGCCATCGGCCGACCCGAGGACGCCGTGACGCCGGCCATGGTCCTGTTCGTCTCCCTCGACACGGACCGCGCACGGGGTACCGCCAAGGGCACCGGGTGGATGGGTTCCCTCTACGGTCTGCCGGCCAAGGCCTTCGAGCGCCACCTGGTGTGCGGCACACCCGACGAGGTGGCGGCCCGCGTGGCCCAGTACCGCGCGGTGGGCGCACAGCACGTGGCCGTCTACGTGACCGACGACGAGCCAATCGACCAGTTCACCCACCTGCTGGAGGCCCTGCCCGCCGCCGGCGTCCCTACCGGACGCTGACGATCAGATACCGAGGACCAATGGACCGCATCGCACACATCATCGGCACCGCCACCACCAATATGCAGCGGCGCGATCTCACCATCGAGGCCATGTCCCACCAGGTCGTCGCCGAGGCGCTGGCGGAGGCCGGGTTGGGTCCCGACCAGGTCGACCTCGTGGTGTTCGGCAACGCCACCGCCGGCCGACTGCTCGACCAGGCCTGCATCCGGGGCCAGAGCTTCCTGCTCGACGCCGGGCTGCGCAACGCCGGGATCATCAACGTGGACAACTCGTGCGCCGGTGGGGCGTCGGCCCTCCATCTGGCCGCGCTCTCCACCCTCGGTGGCGCCGGCACGGTGCTGGCCGTCGGCGTCGAGAAGATGTGGACCGGACACCGCATGGAGACCCTGGCGGGCATCGAGGACGGGGTGCCCGAGGTCGACCGCCAGTTCATGCACGCCAACTGGGAGAATCCGTCGGGTTCGGTATTGATGGCTCTCAACGCCAAGTGGGCCGTCGAGCACATGGAGACGTGGGGGACCACGGTCGAGCAGATGGCAGCGGCCGCGGTCAAGGCCCGCAAGCACGGGGCGCTCAACCCCCATGCCCAGTTCCAGAGTGAGGTGACCATCGACGAGGTACTCAGCTCGTCGTCCATCGTCCCGCCACTGACCCGGCTGATGTGTTCGTCGTTCACCGACGGGGCGGCAGCCGTGGTGCTGTCCCTCGAGGCCCGGGCCGGGGCGCCGCGCCTGCTCTCCTCCACGGTCCGGTCGGGCAACGGCGACATCGACTACCACGAGCGCATGGCCGAGACGGCTGCCGCGGCCTGGGACGCCTCAGGCGTCGACCCGGCCGACGTGGACGTGGTGGAACTCCACGACGCCACGAGCGCCGAGGAGATCTGCGCACTCGAGTCCCTCGGCTTCTACAAGCCGGGCGACGCCGGCGCGGCCACGGTCGCCGGCGACACCACCCTCGGCGGCCGGGGCGTGACGGTCAACACCAGCGGCGGACTGGTCAGCCGGGGCCATCCGCTGGGGGCCACGGGCATCGCCCAGGTCGTCGAACTGACCGCTCAGCTGCGTGACGAGGCCGGCCCCCGCCAGGTAGAGGGTGCCCGATTGGGTGTGGCGGCCAACTCGGGTGGCATGATCGGTTCCCATGCAGGCACCACAGACGCGGCATTCATCGGCATCCACGTCCTCGAAGCGGGCTGAGTCGTGATCGGCCGCGGAGGGGTGATCACGGGGTACGGCATCGCCGTGCCCGACAAGGTGGTCACCAACGACGACCTCTCCGTGACCCTCGACACCAACGACGCCTGGATCCGCGAGCGGACCGGCATCCGCGAGCGCCGCATCGGTGGCACCACGTCGGGTCTGGCCATCGAGGCCGGGCTCGCCGCGCTGGAGAAGGCCGGCCGCCGTCCCGACGAGATCGACGCCATCATCCTGGCCACCACCACGCCGGATCAGATCGTGCCCGGCACGTCGGCCACCGTGCAGGACGGGATCGGCATCACCGGTGGGGCCTTCGACGTCAACGCCGCCTGTTCCGGCTTCGTCTACGCCCTCACCGTGGCGCACGGCATGATCGCCATCGGTGCCGAGCGGTTGCTCGTCATCGGTGCCGAAACACTCTCCAAGATCACCGACTGGGAGGAACGGTCCGTCTCCATCCTGGTGGGCGACGGCGCCGGTGCCGTGGTGCTCGAGGCCGTCGACGGCCCCGGCCAGCTCTTGAGCTACAAGCTCGGTGCCGACGGGTCGCTCCGCCACCTGCTCAAGTGCGACCACGGCGGTTACCTCTACATGAACGGCAAGGAGATCTTCCGCAAAGCAGTGGCCGTCGTCGTCGAGTCGGCCCAGCAGGCCATCGCCGAGGCCGGCCTCACGCCGGACCAGATCGACCTCGTCGTTCCCCACCAGGCCAATCTCCGCATCATCAGCGCCGCCTGCCAGCGGCTCGGGATCCCCGAGGAGAAGGCCGTGGTGGTCATCGACCGCTACGGCAACACGTCGTCGGCCTCGATCCCCCTGGCCCTGGCCGACGCCCTCGACACCGACCGGTTGCAGGCCGGTCAGCACGTCCTCCTCACCGGGTTCGGCGGCGGCATGACCTGGGCCAGCGCCGTGCTCAAGTGGGGCGGCTGACGGTCGATGGGTAGTGCATGACGGAATCTCCTGCGGTCGCGCCCTCACTCCTGGTACTGGCCGCCGGCATGGCCCGTCGCTACGGCGGCTGCAAGCCCCTGGCGCCGATCGGCCCGCACGGCGAGGCGGTGCTCGACCTCCTGGTCGCTGATGCCGTCCGTGCCGGATTCGGTCGCATCGTACTGGTCCTCCACCCCGAGACCGGCCCCGCCATCCGCTACCACGTCGAGCAGTGCTGGCCGGCCGGGGTCGAGGTCGCCTTCGCCACCCAGCGCCTGCCGCTCGGGACGGTGCACGCGGTGTTGGCCGCCGAGGAGGCCCTCGACGGCGCCGACTGCTTCGGCGTGTGCAACGCCGACGACGTCTATGGCGAGGTGGCCATGGGGCTCCTTGCCCGCCAGCTCACTTCGTCCGCCCCCGAGCACGTGCTCGTCGGCTACGCACTCCACTCCACGGTGGCTACCGACGACCCGGTCACCCGGGGCATCTGCACGGTCGGTGACAACGGCCTCCTGATCTCCCTCGACGAACGACGCCAGCTCCACACCGATCCGGCCGGCGGCTTCGTGTCCGACGACGGGCTCGAGCCCCGGGAGCTGTCGGGCGATCTGCCCGCCTCCGTCAACCTGTGGGGTTTCCGCTCAGACGTCTGGAAGGTCTTCCACACGTCGATGGACGCCTCCGGGCTCGACGAGGAGGCACTACTCGCACAGGTGGCGGCCGGTGGCGAGGTGCCCAAGGCCGAGGTATTGCTGCCCGAGGTCGTCTCGACCATGGTCGCCGACGGTGGCGGCCTGCCGGTCCGGGTGCTCACCACCGATGCCAAACTCGTCGGGGTGACCCATGCCGCCGACCTGCCCATCGTGAGCGCCGAGTTGTCCCGCCAGGTGGCCTGGGGCGTGCGCCCGGCCAACCTCTGGGCGGGCGTGGCGTGAGCCGCTCCTAGCGGACGGGCACGTCAGTGCCTGGGCAGGGCGGCGGAACCCGGCGGATCAGGGGAACTGGTGATCTGATGCCTTCGCGAGTTCCTCGCCCAGCTGGAGTTCACCCGTGTTCGACAGGTGAATGCCTCCATAGGCGGTGGTCCTCGCCAGTCCGAGGGAGTCGACGGTGACCACGTGCGGGAGGTTGGCGGCTGCCCAGTCGTCCGCCGCCCGGACCGCGGTGTCGCCCGCTATCACCGCCTCGCAATTCGGCGAGGAGCAAATGCCTGCAGCCTGCTGCACGCCGATCACCTCGGCCAGCGACTCCTTGACCAGGAGGATGGGCGCAGTCCCACTCATCGGCAGCGAGGCGCGGACCGCAGTGATGAAACCCGTCAGATTCGCCTGGTACTCAGCGGACAGCGTGGGGTCCATGGCATCGCTCTCCCCCTGGTACCAGTAGAACCCTCCGACGGTGTCCAATTGACCTTGTGCAGCGTCGCTCGCCATTGTCTGCTTGACGATCCCGACCATGTCGTCGAACAGGCCGCCCGACGTTGCGGGGCTCCAGTCGACCATCGAACTGTCCGAGTAGACGACCTTGTCGATCGTGACGGCTAGCGAATCATCAGTCCAGATCTGACGCGCGAGCCCGACCTCCGGCCCGAACACCTGGGTGGGGGTCGTCACGAAGTTGAGGTACTGCGGCGTGTCGAGGGGCACGAGCCCACTCGCCGTGACCGGGGGACTCAGTTCCCACCAGCCAGGCCAAGCAATGAGGTCCTTCTTGTCGGCGGCATTCGCGTATGGATGTCCGAAGTAGTTGACGCCTGTGATCGGGTCAATGGCGTAGGACGTCGCCCCGAGCGCATTGGACTGGCCGGCGACGACGAGAAGGACGCGGTGTGGCACGACTCGACTCAACCCCGACGGCGAGGCCGTTCCGGCAGAATCCGAAGCGGTCACGGAGAACTGCCATGGCGTCGAAGTGACGGCCGGGACGGTGCAGGCTTCTGCATCGACCACCGCGCACCCGTTGCCAGCGGGCAGCGAGGTCACGGTGTAGGTGATTCCGGAGCCCGTGTCCAGGTTCCACGTGACCGTGATGACGCCGACTCCGGGTGTGGCTACGACTCCCGAGACCTTCTTCGGCGCCTTTGGTGCCTTCGGTGCTGGAGCAGCGCCGGCGGTCGACACGGACGTCACCATCTGTATCGCCGAACCAGCCAGCACGAGCGCGAACGCAGCACAGACCGTCAGCAATCGGATCCCCTTCGCCACGCGCGCCCCATTTCGCTCGAGCATCCTCTTCCCGCCATGTTCACACCGGTAGCCACATCCGTCAAACAACATGCGGCCTGGGGCGTGCGCCCGGCCAGCCTCTGGGCGGGCGTGAGCCGCTCCTAGCGGACGGGCACGTCTTCCCGGTCCACGGCCTCGCCCTCACCACGGTCCGAACCATCGATCGGACCGTCGGCGGACGCGGTGTCCTCGTTCCGCCGTCGGACCCGGCTCATGAGTTCCACCACGGCGTCAGCACCGAGGAACAGGACCCCCGCCCAGGCCAGACCGTCGGCGAACCCGAACCCGCTCGGCCAGCCGCCGTTCGCTCGGGCCGGGTCGACTGCCTGGCCGATCATGATCGACACGCCGGTGACCAACACCAGACCGGTGGCCACCACGCCGAGGACCAGGCGCGTCCTGGGCACCCGCAGCACGACCACCACGCCGAGGGCGACCAGGGCGCCGATCAGCGGCTGGGAGATGAACCCGGCCAGCGCCCCGTAGAGGGCACCGCCGATCAGCGAGGTCGCCCATCCGGCCCCCGGGGTCCCGTCGTCCCATGACGCCACCAGTACCGGTGGTGCACCCGGCGCGGCGCCGAGCGTGTCGTCGTCCGCTTCTGGCCCCGCTCCGTTCGCCGCACTACTGCGTCGGCGCTTCCGGCGACGCAGGAACGGCAGCAGCGCGAGCACGACACAGAGCACCAGGACCGCCGCAGAAATGAGCAGGGCGATGTTGACGCTCTGCTGGGGCGTCCACACCAGGCTCACCGTCAGCGTGCCGTCGTGGATGGCTCCGGCCAGCTTCGACGGGTCGATCGACCAGCCGTTGGCATAAGCGTCGACGAGCACCGGCGGCCGCAGTGCGGTACCCCCGGCCGTGGCTGACCAGCCGCGGTTCAGGCTCTGACCCAGGACGAACTCGAACGGCGCCGTGGAGGAGCTGATCCCGGAGATGTCGACCGTCGCCTTGGTGGACGTCTGGTGCACCACGGTCGTCGTCCCGACCGGCTGCGTGGCCGGCGGCTGCAGCTGACCGCCCGGCAGGACGGGAGCAGCCGAGCCACCTGCCGCCGACGCCAGTGCCAGTTCGTCGAGGTCGAATCCGGCCGTCTCTCCCAGTGCCGACATCAGCGTGTGGCTGCCCGGCGCCAGTGTCAGCCCGGCGGCGTCCGGCCCGCACAGCGACACGTTGAGCGGGTCACGGGCCAGCGCGTCGGCCGTGGTGCCGGTCACCGAGATCCACACCGGCGACCCGTCGACACGGAGCAGGTCGCTCCTGCACGTCCCGGGCAGCTCGGCGGGCACCAGGGCGTCCAGACCGGGAATGCCCAACTCGGCGATGCCGACCGGCAGCGCCTGGCGGGCCTGGGTCGTGTAGTTGATGGTGGTGAGCGTGCGGGACGCGACCACCGTCACCCGGATGGTCGACCCGTCGAGCGGCGTCGGGAGGTCGACGGACACGTGGGCCACGCCGCCCGGCACCGAGTCGGCGATGTGGGGCAGTACGACCCGGTCCGAGGCGCCGCCCGCCGCTACGTCCAGCACCGTCGGGATCGAGTGCCGCCCGTCGGCCACCACGGCGAGGTCCATGGTGGGGAAGGACAGGGGCGCGGCGAGCGTGTACTGGACCCACTGGCCGTTCTGGTCGGTCGGGCTGAACGCGCTCTGCCACGCCGTCTGCGTCGACCCGTCGATGGCCGCCGTGGCGCCCACGGCCACGTTGCCGGCCATTCGACTGCTGGAGGCGACAGCGGTCACCGGATCGCCGGTCGTGGGGGCCAGCCCGGTCGAGCTGTCGACCAACTGGTCCGAGGCCAGCGGCGAGATCCGGGCCTGGCCGACCACGGAGAACGTCCGGGCCGTCGGCAGCCAGAACTGGCGCGCCAGGTTCCGCTCGTAGTCGCTCCGGGGTGGGAACCCCGAGGAGCGCAGCCGGGTCATCACCAGGTCGAGCGGATCGGCCGCGGAAGCCGTCCCCGCCTGGCGCAGCAGGTCCTGGGGCATCGCCACGATCTCGGAGGCCCGCACACCGGGGATGCGCACCTCGGAGAGCCCGGTGACGTTCTGGTAGCCGGCCGGCACCTCGTAGTGGGTGCCCCGCGACGCGTCCATCGTGATGCGCAGCAGGCTGAACCTGCGCGCCGGGAACGTGATGGTCTGGCCGGCCGCCGTCTGCGATGCCGGCGTCAGGTCCACCGTCACGGGGTCGCCGTAGTCGAACGTCAGGGTCAGCTTGGTCAGCACCTGGGTCGGACGCGACGTGACGAGCTGGGACAGGTTGATGTGGTCGACCGTCGTCGGGTGGTCGAGCTGGACCTCCCACCACTGGCCGACCGGCGGCGCCTGGGACAACACCCAGGCCGTCGACGTCGAGCCGTCCATGGCCGCCGCCGGGCGCTGGTCGTTGAAGTACTGCGTGGGCGAGCCGTAGCTGGAGGCCGTGATGGAGTTGACCCCGTCGAAGACCGTGGTGGAGAACGCGTCCGCCGGTGCCCCCGGAAAGATGTCGAGGGGCGAGTCCAACGGGTCGTTGTAGGCGTCGTCGGGTGCCGTGGCGGTCTCGATGAAGCCGGCGTTCTCCGTGATCCCGTTCCACCGCCACCCCTGCTTCGGGTTGGTGTCGGTCACCACCAGGCTCGGCGTGCCGGACAGCAGGCGCTTGCTGAGGGACGGATGGGTGTCCAAGGTGCCGGCGTAGAAGATCGTCGGGTTGCTGCCGAGCAGGCCCAGCGCCGAGGCCGCCGTGACCCCGGCGGCATTGCCGGCGACCAGCAGCGGCGCCTTGGCCGACTCGGCCCGCATGATCGGCCGGGGGTCGTCCACCGTGTAGGTCACGAGCGGTGGGATCGGCGTGGCGTGGGCGGGAAGCGACAGGGTCTGCTCGTTGAGGTTGGGGATCGACGAGACGTTGGTGCGGGGCGTGCCGTAGGCGACCGGATCGCTGAGGCCCGGTGGCGTCGGCGTGAAGCTCTGCGCCACCACCCGGGGGTCGGGCACGTCGTAGCGCTCGAACTGCTCGTCGTTCTCGACGAGCACGTCGCCCGCGCTCATGAGCGCCGACATCGGCGCGATCGTCCGGGGGTCGAGGACCCCCTCCTGGAGTGGCGTGTCCGTCGCCTCCAGCAGGTCGGCGGTGGGCAGCGAGCCCATCGTCTGCTGCTCGTGGGTGACGTAGGGGCGCGTCAGGAGGGCCGGCCACACCGTGTCGATGGTGTCGCCCCAGCGGTAGGCGGCGAAGTTGTCACCGGGTAGGCCGAAGACCCGCGTGCCGGGATGGGTGGCGTTGAGCGCCGCCGCCGCCTGCTGCACGTACGTGGGCGGCGAGGCCGGCTGGGTGAGCCCGTGGACCACCGTGTCCCCCGTCCAGCCCGGCGACCAGGCACAGGCCACGGCCACGATGGCGATGCCGGCGACGACCAGTCCGCCCGTCGGGTAGCGGGTGGCCACCGCGGTGACACCGGCCCCCAGCAGGATGGCCAGCGCCAGCAGTACCAGTGGCGCGGCCCGGTCGGTCGATCGCAGGGCCAGGCCGGCGGTCGTGTCGGACATGAACGCTTTGAGCACGGAGCCGATACCGGTGGGCTTGAAGTACGGGAACGGGCCGACGGCCAGCACCATGCCCACCACGAGCAGGACGATGAAGAACGAGCGTTGCCGCCACCGCACGAACGTGGCGGCGGCGAAGGCCAGCGTCGGCACCAGGAACGTGCACCCGATGAGCCACAGCTCCTGGGTGTACGACACCGCCGCCTGGGTCCAGTTGCCCGTCTGGTCCGAGGCGCCGTAGAAGAACCAGTACCCGAGCCCCCGGAGGCTCTCGAACGGCGAGGACGCCGAACTGGTCGACGACAGGGTCTCGGTGTACTTGAGGATGTTGATGCCGTACGCGGCCTCGACCTGGAGGCCCACCACCCACCAGAAGCTCACCCCGGCGGTCAGCACGACGACCCGCCACGCCACCCCCCACGCCTGGCGCCACGTGGCCTCGCGCCGCACGAGCACGGCGAAGGGGAGCCACAGCGCCGGTCCGATCCCGACGTACAGGATCGAGCTGGCGTTGATCCCGCTGACCAGGGCGACCACCACGGCGAAGAGCGCCGGGTACTTCCACCCCGGGCGCCGGAGGGCCAGGATCACGAACGCCAGCATCCAGGGCAGGCCCGACCACGGCATCAGGATCACCGAGATCCGACCGGCGTACTGGAGCACGTAGGGCGTGAACATGAAGGCCAGGGCGGCGACGTAGCGACCCGGGCCCCGCAGGTTGATGGTGCGGCACAGGTAGAGCACGCCGGCGCCGGCGGCGAAGAGCATCGATCCCAGCCACAGGCGCTGGGCGATCCACACCGGGAGGTGCAGCTCGGCGCAGACCCAGAAGAACGGGCCCATCGGGAAGAGGTAGCCGATGTTCTCGTGCGTCACGGTGCCGAGGGCGACACTGGGGTCCCACAGCGACACGGCCTGGCGGATGTAGCGGCCCGGGTCCAGGTAGAGGTAGGTCTTGGTGTCGTCGGTCACCTTGCCCGGCTGGGACCAGAGCATGGGCACGAAGGCCAGGACGGCGAAGATCCCGTACTCGAGGACGGCGCGCCGGCGACCGTGGACGGGCCCGTCCGCGGCGCCCCCTGTTGCGGTGTCGACACGTGCTGCGTCGGGTGGACTCACAGCAGGGGGTCGACCGGACATGAGGCGCCAGAGCCTAGACGACCAGGGGTCGCGACCACCTTCCCCCCGGCCGGGCGGGACCGGTCGCCACGATCCCGCGCCGGCCCGGCATCGACTCGTGCATCAGGTGTTCCGGCGACGGTATCCTGGTCAACTCACCGGGAGGATGCGTCGGGTCGTCGCGCCGGTCACAGGTCGAGGGGGAGCACCACGTGGGTCGTTCGGCAGCGAGGGGTGAACAGGCCGCCGTGCGCCCGGTGTCGGGCGATCCGGCACCGCCACCTCCCGTCGCGCCCACTTCCGGCGAGGTGACCGACGGGCGGACCTGGTCCGAGGGGGCCGACCGCTACAAGTCGATGAGCCTGGAGGAGATCGCCGCCGACGCCCGGCTCCGCACCATCCAGGTCGTCGCCTGGCGTGACCACGGTGACCCGGAGGCCGGCGGCTCGGAGCTCCACGCCCACCGCATCCTGTCGGCCTGGTCCAAGGCGGGCATCGACGTGTGCATGACCACCTCGTCCGTCGAGGACGAGCCCCACTTCACGGCTCGCGAGGGCTACCAGATCACCCGACGGGTCGGCCGGTACTCGATCTTCCCCCGGACGATGATCTCGGGGTTCCTCGGCCATCTCGGCCGTTCCGACGGCCTCGTCGAGATCTGGAACGGCATGCCCTTCCTGTCGCCGCTCTGGGCCCGGTGCCCACGGGTGGTCTTCCTGCACCACGTCCACGCCGAAATGTGGAAGATGGTGCTCCCCCGCGGTCTCGCCGAGGTCGGCTACGAGCTCGAGCACCGGGTCGCCCCTCCCTTCTACCGTCGGAGCCGGATCATCACCCTGTCGTCGTCGTCACGGGACGAGATCGTGGAACAGCTCCGGATCCCGGCATCCAACATCAGCATCTGCCCGCCCGGCGTGGAGCCGGGGTTCAGCCCCGGTGGCACCCGCTCCCCCACCCCCCTCATCGTGGCGGTCGGCCGGCTGGTACCGGTCAAGCGCTTCGACCTGCTCATCGACGCCGCCGTCCGCATCAAGCCACGCCATCCGGAGCTGCGCCTGGTGATCGCCGGCGAGGGCTACGAGCGACCGGCCCTCGAGGACCAGATCCGGCGTGCCGGCGCCGAGGCCTGGATCGACCTGCCCGGCTTCATCGACGACGACGCCCTCCTGGACCTGTACCGGACGTCGTGGCTGGTCGCCTCCAGCTCGCTGCGTGAGGGCTGGGGCATGACCGTCACCGAGGCCGGCGCGTGCGGGACACCCGCCGTCGCCTCGCGCATCAGCGGGCACATGGACGCCGTGCGGGACGGCACCTCGGGCATGCTCTTCGACGACACGGACGGGATGGTCGCCTCCCTCGACGCCGTGCTGTCCGACACCGCGCTCCGGGAGCGGCTCGGCGCCGGCGCCCTGGCCTACGCGTCCGAGTTCAGCTGGGAGGCCACCGCCCGCCAGACGCTGGCCGAGCTGGCGGCCGAGGCGGTGCGTCGCAGGGGCTGACGCCCCGCTGCCGGTGCCTCAGGCGATGTGACTCAGGCCCCGGCGGCCCGGACCAGCCGGTGGCACAGGGCCATGGACGGCGGCGGCCCGGTCGCATCGGTGACCGTCACCCGACCCGTTGCCGTTCCCGGAGCGCTGTCCGTGGTGTGGAGCACGGCCGGACCCGTGCCGGCCAGGAAGTGGACGACACCCCCACCCAGCCCACCCACGGTGATCGACTGCAGGTAGGGATCGGTGATGACCTCCACCGAGTACGCGACGCCCGCACGGACGGGCTGCGGTGCCGTCGACCGCGGGGGCCACGGACCCGACGGGCCCCCGGGATCGACCACCACGGTGCGGACGCTGTCCACCCCGGACGGCACGAGCTCCACCCTCGTCGCCCCCCAGGTCAGCAGCGTGACCGCCGGGTCGTCGGCCGCGACGCCTCCGGGGAAGACCACCTGCAGGACGTGGGTGATGCCCGGGCCCTGCTCGACCGGGTTCCAGGTCTCGTGCATCAGCTGCTGCTGGGGTACGACGGCGTAGGAGAACCCGGTCGACACGTAGAGGCCGGCACAGCTGTCCACGGCGTAGATCGTCCCGGCCGGGGCGAAGTAGGGCAGCCGGTCCGCGGTGTGGACGAGTGCCGCCGTGGCGCTCGGGGTGGTGGCCAGCTGTGCCCGGACGAAGGCCTGGCTCTGCGCGTTGGTCCACAGCGCGGAGGGTGTCACGGCTGCGCCCACGTTGGCCCAGACGCCGAACCCGCCGAGGACGACGATGGCCACCAGGACGGCCACCCGTGGACCGCGCCCACGACCGGCCAGCCGTCGCCAGACGTCGACCAGGCCGACGCACCCGGCCAGCGCCACCAGGGGCAGGAAGTCGGCCAGGTAGCGATCGGCCAGGTAGCCGAACAGCAGCACTCCCGAGGTGGCGGCCACCATGGCCACCAGCAGGACCCTCGTCAGCGCCACCCGACCGACGGGCCGGGGCCGGAACGCGGTGACCAGGCCCCAGAGGCCGAGCAGGAAGTACAGCGGCATGGAGGCCGGGATGCTGGCCGTCGGGTAGGTGTCGTCGAGGATGGCGCCACCGACGGTACGGGCGGGTGAGGTGGGCAGGGTGACCCACGGGAAGGCCGACTGGAGATGGACGCCCGCGGGCTGGAGGTAGGCGGTGAGCGTCGACGGCAGGAACCCGAGCCCGAACCCGCTCCCCCCGCTGGCCGCCAGGTACCGACGGCGGTGGGCGTTGATGTGGGTCCAGACCTGGTCGGCCTCGGACAACCCGAACGGCGTCCCGAGCTTGAGCCAGTTGACCAGTCCGACGACGGCCAGCGGGACGGCCCCGGCCAGGGCCATCGGCAGGACCCAGCGCCGTGACGTCGCCCGCTGGGCGGGCAGTGCGAACCACCCCGCCACCAGCAGTGCGGCCAGACAGCAGGCGTACCCGGTGGGTGCCCGGTCCAGGGCGGCGGCCAGGACCAGGATCCCGGACGCGACCACCCTCCCCCACGACGCCCGCTCGAGCACGCCGAGCAGGGCGAACACCACGGCGAGGGTCAGTGCCACGCTCCAGGCCAGGTCCTCGTGGGACACCTTCGGCTCCGAGGCCAGGTACACGAGGACCGACCCCCCGGTCAGTGCGGCGACGGCCACCCCGGCGGCTGCGGCCTCGGCCCAGCCCACCACGGCGTCCCCGCGCACGAGCACCCGCACCCGCCACAGCAGGAGCGGTGCCACCACCCCGGTGACGACCCAGGCCAGCAGCATCGACGGCGCCGTCAGCCGTCCGTCGTAGGCGTGGGTCAGCGCCAGCACGGGCAGGCGGAGCAGCGACGGGAAGAGCCCGAAGTACGTGTACTGGTGCCCACCGTGGACGAACGCCTCGATGCCGAGCGAACCATTCGGCACCCACAGGTGGCCGGCCAGGAGGGCCCGGCCCTGGAGGTCGTAGAAGTTGTCGGGCGAGAGCTGGCGGAAGGCGTCGATCCGTCCGGTCCAGAGGTCCCACAGGACCCAGAGGTAGGGCACGGTGACGGCGGCCATACCGACCGACACCGCCACCACGTACCGGCGGAGACCGCGGTCGGGGGCGGCGACCCCGTCGTCGGTGGCCGGCCCGTCGACCAGTTCGTCGGTGCGGTCGTCGACCATCGCCGGGCTCATCGTCGTGGTGGGGCCGCGACGGATCGGGCCGGTTCCGCTTGCATGCCTGCTCCCCTCGGCGTGGACGAGACTCTACCGGAGGGCCGTTCCGCCACCGCGCCGCGCCCGTCGCACCGACCGGTCGGTGGGCCCGTGCAGGCGTGCCGGTGGTCCCGCCCGATCATCCCGGCCCGGTGGCCGTCACCCGCCGATCCGACGCAGCTCCCGGGCGAGTGCGTCGCCCCGCGCGTGCCCCGTGTCGGCATCCGGCTCGAGGTAGTTGCCCTCGGCCCACTCGTTCCACGACTTGACGACCACCATCTGCTCCCCCGCCGGCAGTCGCCGGGCGACGGCCAGGGCGTCGCGCACGTGGGTGGCGAAGCGCGCCGGGGTGCTCCCCGTGGCCAGCACCCCGCCACGGCCCGAGCGCGGCGTGTTGTCCCAGTTCGGGTACACGCAGGGGAACAGTGGGCCGGTCACGTCGCCCGGCAGCGGCGGCAGGTGCTCGGTGGTGGGGTAGCGCCGGGGGCCGCGGAAGTAGCCGGCCCGTGCCACCCGGTCGCGCACCTCCACACCGCGGTCGGTCCCGAAGGGGAACTGGTACCAGACCCCGGCATCGAATCCGTCCTCCGCGTGCGTGGCGTACTCGGTCTCCCCCAGCCCGGCGACGAGGTAGAGCCCGCCGAGTCCGGCGTCCTCCGCGAGGTGCTTCCACCGCCCCACCCACCGGGCCGGCTCCGGCAGCTCCGACGGCTTGTAGACGAAGAGCACCGGCCGGCCGTCGATCCGGAGGTAGCGCTCATCGCGGAAGGCGGGCAGCACCGCGGCGAAGTGCGCCTCGTCGTCGCCCGGCGGATAGGTCTGCTCGACCAGGATCCGGTCGGGGGCGCCATGCCAGATGCCCGACCAGGTCTGGTTGGCCCAGGCGAGGCAGAAGGGCAGGTCGGGCCGACCGGAGGCGAGGACCTCGTCGAACGGTCGCTCGAGCAGCCGCCGGCCCCCGAACCAGTAGTGCCAGTAACAGAAGGCCGTTACCCCGTAGCGGCGGGCGAGGGCGGCCTGCGCCTCGCGCACCTCGGGCACCCGTAGATCGTAGAAGCCCAGGTCAGCCGGAAGGTGGGGCTGGTCGTGGCCCCGGAAGAGCGGTTGGGCCTTGGCTACGTTCGTCCACTCGGTGAACCCCTTGCCCCACCACTCGTCGTTCTCGCGGATCGGGTGGTACTGCGGCAGGTAGTGGGCGACGACCTCCATATCGGCTGCACGCTATCGGAGGCACCCGGGAGTGCCGTGCTCAGCGACCACGCCCGGGGTCGCGCCGCAGCGAGTCGACCACGTCGTGGATCCGGTCGGCGGCGGCCCGGTCCTCGTAGCCCTCGTCGAAGCGGGCGCGGGCGTTCGCCACCAGTCGCGCCCGCAGCCCGGGATCGTCCTGCAGGCGCTCGACCGCCGCGACCATCGCCTCCGCCGTGTCGGCCACCAGGAGGTGCACGCCGTCCTGCACGTCGAGGCCCTCGGCGCCGATGGTCGTCGACACCACGGGCACGCCGTGGGCCATGGCCTCGAGGATCTTGAGGCGGGTACCGCTGCCCGACCGCAGGGGCACCACGACGACGTCGGCCCGGGCCAGCTCGTCGGTCATGTCGGCCACCAGCCCGGTCACGACCACGTCGGGCGGGTCGGCGGACGCCTCGGTCCCGGGGGTGGACTGGCCGGCCAGCCGGATCACGGTGCCCGGAAGGACGAGGCGCAGTGCGGGGGCGATCTCCTCCACCAGCCACCGCGCGCCCTCTGCGTTGGGCCAGTAGTCGAACGAGGCCGGGAAGAGGACGGTCGGCGGCGAGCCGGCGGCCGCCCTCCCCACCGCCCGCGCCGGTGCCGCGTACGTGTTGGGCACCACCTCGACGTTGACGGCGCCAAGCCGTGTGGCGTCGTCGACCGAGCAGACCACGACACGGTCGGCGGCCTGCGCCGCGGCCTGCTGCAGGTGCCCCCAATCGACGGCGTCGAGGCGAAGTCGCGCCTCGCCGACCGTCCGGTCCGCCAGGGCGCGCACTCCTGGAGCCGGTAGCCGCCGCAACCGGTCGGCTGCCTGGCGCGCCTTCACGTCCTCCAGATCGATGAGGTCGATGACGGAGGGCCCGAGGTCCGGCCGGCCGAGCCAGTGCCACACTCCCGCCGTCGACCACCACACGACGTCGTAGGGCCCTTCGACGAAGGCGTCGAACGCCCTGCGGGGTGTGGGGTCCGACATGCGCAGTGCAACCGATGCCGGCACGCCGCGGTGGGTCACCCAGCTGGCCTTCGACCGCAGGCCGGCGGAAACCGCCGGGTAGGGCGTCACGGCCAGCCGGTGCAGCCGGATGGAGTCGGGAACCTGTGGGGCCGGGCCGCTCACGTCGTAGAGGGAGAACAGGTCCACCTCCCCCAGGCGGGCGAGGATCTCGATGTTCCGGGACACCCGCAGGAGTCCGCCCTTGGTCGCCGGCCACGGGAAGAAGTCGGCAACAGCCAGGATCCTCATGGTGCTCCCCCGGTGGGCACGACCGCCACACCCTCGACCCGACGTCTGACCGGACCGAACCTACCATCGGCCCTCCGTGCCACCGGGTCCGTCGACGGGTGGGCCATTGCGTTGTGCACACCCACCTGGCCTACGATCGCTCAATGGCAGACGACGCCTCGCAGGCCGGTGACACCGCCGGTCCCACGAAGAACACCCCGAAGGCGTTGGCCTTCTACCTGCCCCAGTACCACCCGATCCCCGAGAACGACGAGTGGTGGGGCAAGGGGTTCACCGAGTGGTCGAGCGTGGCCAAGGCCAAGCCCCTCTTTCCCGGGCACTACCAGCCCCACGTCCCCTCCGAGCTGGGCTACTACGACCTCCGGCTCCCCGAGGTGCGGGCCGAGCAGGCCGAACTGGCCCGTGAGCACGGGATCCACGGCTTCGTCTACTACCACTACTGGTTCAACGGCCGGCGCCTCCTCGAGCGCCCGTTCGAGGAGGTCCTGGCGTCGGGTGAGCCCGACTTCCCCTTCGCCCTGTGCTGGGCGAACGAGGAGTGGACCCGCAACTGGGACGCCCAGACCGGGACCGTGCTCATGCCCCAGGAGTTCAGCGAGGAGGACGACCGCAACCACATCGCCTACCTGCTGACCGCCTTCGAGGACGATCGCTACATCAAGGTCGACGGCAAGCCGATGATGCTGGTCTACCGACCCCAGCAGCTCCCCGACCCCAAGCGGACGTTCGCCATCTGGCGCGAGGAGGTGAAGAAGGCCGGATTCCCCGGCCTCTACCTCGTCTACGTGGAGAGCTGGGGTCCACCACCCGGCGGTCCCCGGGCGTTCGGCATGGACGCCAGCACCGGGTTCATGCCGGTCACGGGTGACCAGGTCTTCGACCCGGTCGACGGCGCCCGGGGCCACCGGGTCATCGACTACCGGTCGTCCATCGACAAGCAGATGCGCCGACGCCAGCCGAAGAGCTACCGCCGGTTCCCCTCGGTCATGGTCTCGTGGGACAACACCCCCCGACGCCAGCGGGGCGCCACGATCTTCGCCGACGCCACCCCGGAGATGTACCGGTACTGGTTGGACTGGACCGTCACGACGGTGGCGGAGGTCCCCGAGGAGGAGAACTACGTCTTCATCGTGGCCTGGAACGAGTGGGCCGAGGGCAACCACCTCGAACCCGACGAGCGGTACGGCAGGGCGTGGCTCGAGGCCACCCGGGACGTGCTGGTCGACGGGCCGCCCGGGGGCGGCGACGCCGTGGCGGCCATGCAGGACAAGCACGAGCACCAGGAGACCCCGGAGGCCAAGGCCTACGACTACATCTACGAGTACCAGTACGAGAGCGCGGTCGCCAACGCCGCCGGACTCGTGCGCGACCTGGTGCCCGACCGCTCCTCCACCGTGGTCGACCTGGGTGCCGGGTCGGGCATCGTGAGTCACGCCCTCAAGGACATCGGCGTCGGGTACCACGGCCTCGAGCTCCACCCCGTGGCCGTCGAGCACATGCTCGCCCAGGGCATCAACGCCACCCAGTGCGACCTGTCGGACATGGACGAGGTGCGCAACGCCCTGGACAAGGTGGAGCACGTCGGGGGTCTGATGCTCCTCGACGTCCTCGAGCACCTCTACCAGCCCCAGGAACTCCTCCAGACGCTGTCGGAGTGGGCACTCGAGCACGGACGTCCCACGCTCGTGGTCTCGGTGCCCAACGTCGGCCATTTCGACGTGGCCCTGCGCCTGCTCTGCGGCCGGTGGATCCCCAAGTCGGTGGGCCTCCTCGATTCGACCCACATCCGGTTCTTCACCGAGGAGACGCTGACCAACTTGGTCCGTCGCACCGGGTGGGAGATCGTGGCACGGGAGAACTTCTCCTCCATCCGGTCGGACCAGTACGACCAGCAGCTCGAGGACGCACTGCCGGTCGAGATGGTCGGTGCCCTGCGCACCCTCGCGCAGGCCGAGAACCCGAACGCGTCCGTCCAGCAGTACGTCTGGGCCCTACGACCGGTTCCGGTCGAGCAGCCGCCGACCTCCTACCTCGACGCCGTCGGGCTGACCGACGAGCAGGCCGAGGCCGGGCCACGCAGCGACATGCGCCCGGTGGCCGACTACCTGGCCTCGGCCGGCGTCCTGGCCAGCGAGGCGGCACGGCGTGCCGTACTCGCCTCCTACGGCCACCGCGGCAGCGCCACGGGTGAGCCCCGCGACTCGGTGGGCGACCTCAAGCGGGAGGCGGTCCGGATGATCTACGCCAATCCCAGGGTGGGGCGGGTCTTCCGGAAGATCTACTACCGGATGCGCTGACGCGACCATGCCCTCGATGCCCCCCGGGCCCTGGGTCCTGGTCGTCGGCGCCCACCGCAGCGGCACCTCCGCCGTGACCGGCGCCCTGGCGGCACTCGGTCTCCAGGGGGTCGACGACGCCGACCGCATGGAGTGGGAGGCCTCCAACCCGGAGCACTGGGAGAGCCTGGCCGCCGCGCTGTACGACGACGAGCTGCTCGATGGGCTCGGCGGCTCGTGGGACGCCCCGCCACCGCCGGGACTCCAGCCGGACCCCGCCATCGGCGCCGACCGGGCGGCCGACATCCTGGCGACCGCCTACCCGGGCGATGCCCCTCCCGTCTGGAAGGACCCGCGGGTCTGCCTGCTGCTGCCGTGGTGGCGCGACGTGTTGCCCGCACCCCTGACCGCCGTGTTCGTGTGGCGCGACCCCCGTGCCGTCGCCCGCTCGCTGGAGGCGCGCGACGGGATGCCCTACGAGTACGGACTGGCCCTCTGGGAGCGCTACGTCCGCAGCGCGGTGGCCGGACTGGCCGGCGTCGACACCTACGTGGTCGACTACGCCGCGCTGGTCGACGAGCCGGGAGCGGTGCTCCGTCCTCTGGCTACGTGGCTCGGCTCGCGTCCCGCACTGGCCGCGTGGGCCGATGCGTTCGACGTGGCCGCCGCAGTCGACTCGGTTGCCGCAGACCTACGCCACCAGCAGGCGGACGGCGCACCGCTGCCGGAGGACACCCGGGTGCTGGCCGACTGGCTGTCCGGGCTGTCGGGCGCCTACGCCCCGTTCGACGCAAGTCCTCCGGCCGTGGTCTCGGTCTGGCCGGAGGCCCTGGTCACCACGCGGCGCCAACGACTCGACCTCGAGCGCCGGTTGCGGGACGCCGATGCCGAGGTCGCCCGCCTCGACGACCTGCTCGTGCGCCTTCGTGCAGAATCGGTCGAGCTGGAACGCCAGCTGCGCGAGGGATTCCAGACCGAGATCGACCGGCTCGTCGAGGAGATCCACGTGGCCCGGCATCAGGCACGCGAGGCCGAAGGGGACCTCCGGCGGATCGAGGGTTCGACGAGTTGGAAGGTCACGGCCCCGCTGCGGTCGACCGCAGCGCGCGTCCGGCGTCCGTCGCACTGAGTGCCCGGGACGCCCACCGCGCCCGTCGCGCCGACCGCGCTGCTCCGGCGCGTCCGGTGGTCCGCTCAGGCGGCAGCGGTGGTCTGGCTACCGGACGAACCGGTCATCCGCTCCTTGTAGATCATCCACCCGGCGCCGACGAAGGCGGCGATGGCGATGACGAGCGCCAGGTAGCCGCGCTTGCGTGCATGACCGGTGGCGTAGCAGATGCCGTCCTTCAACCGGTACGCACCCGTGCACTTGCCGTTGACGGGAGCCTTGGTGGCGAGGTGACCCGGGACCCAGCTCGGCAGGTGACCGATCGAGAGGGTCAGGTACTCGTAGGCGAACACCGCCGCCACGATTCCGACGACGATGAGCAGGATGATCCAGAGCCACTTCATGGAGGGAGACTCTAGACGCAACAACCGTCGTCGAGGAAGTGTTCGACCACGCAACGTGGTGGCTCCGTCCGGGGTCCGGATCGACCGACGACGGGCGGAGAAGTCCTGCCCAGGGGGCCGTCGGCCTTCCGTCCGGGCACCGGTCGCACCTATGATGACGTTCTGAGGCGGCCCGTGGAGGCCGGCTCGACTACGCAGGGGGGCTCTGGCCGGGTGTCCAAGACCAAGAAGCGCATCGGCGTGCTCGTGGTGGCGTACAACGCCGCCACGACACTGGCCCGGACACTCGACCGGATTCCGGCCGAGGTGCGGGACGACATCGAAGAGGTCATCGTCAGCGACGACCACAGCCAGGACTCGACCTACCTCGTCGGCCTCGGCTACCAGCAGACCTCCGACCTCCCCATCACCCTGATCCGTCAGCCCCACAACCTGGGCTACGGAGGCAACCAGAAGGCCGGCTACGACCTCGCCATCGAGCACGGGCTCGACATCGTCGTGATGCTCCACGGCGACGGTCAGTACGCGCCCGAGTCGATGCCCGACCTGCTCGCCCCACTGCTGCGGGGTGAGGCCGACGCCGTCTTCGGCTCACGGATCATGATCAAGGGGGCGGCCCGCCAGGGCGGCATGCCCCTCTACAAGTACGTCGGCAACCGCATCCTGTCGACCTTCGAGAACGCCGCCCTCGGCACCGATCTCACCGAGTTCCACTCGGGCTACCGGGCGTACTCGGTCGAGGCCCTCAAGCGGATCCCCTTCGAACGCAACACCAACGGGTTCAACTTCGACACGCAGATCATCATCCAGCTCCACGATGCCGGCATGCGCATCGCCGAGGTGCCCATCCCCACCTACTACGGCGATGAGATCTGTTACGTCGACGGCATCGGCTACGCCGCCGACGTCACCAAGGACGTCGTCGCCTACCGGCTGCAGAAGGCCGGGTTCGGCGACGGCAGCCGGATCAGCCTCACCGAGGAGTACCAGCTCAAGCCCTCCGAGGACAGCTCGCACGGGCGCATCTCGATGATGCTGGCGTCCCGGCCGCCGGCCAAGGTCCTCGACCTCGGCTGCTCGAGCGGGCTCCTGGCCGAGCGGCTGCAGGAGATGGGCCACCACGTGACCGGGGTCGACGTCCACGAGTTCCCCCGGGCCGCCGAGCGGATGCACGCCTTCTTCCGGGCGAATCTCGGCGAGGGGATCCCACCCGAGGTGGGCAGCGGTTTCGATCTCATCCTCATGGCGGACGTGCTCGAGCACCTCGGCGAGCCCGCGAAGCTACTGGAGCAGTGCAAGGGGCTCCTCGCCCCGGGGGGATCGATCATGGTGTGCGTCCCCAACATCGGCCACTGGTACCCGAGGACCCGGGCCACGCTCGGCGTCTTCGACTACGACCAGCGGGGCATCCTGGACGCCACCCACCTCCGGTTCTTCACCCGGAGGAGCATCCGGCGGTTGGTGGAACGCAGTGGCTACACGGTGCGCCGGATGGAGCCGGTCGGGCTGCCGCTCGACGCACTCGGGCTCGGGCGCACGTCCGGGCAGGTCATCCGCCTGGTGGACCACTTCCTCGTCACCCTCTGGCCGACGATGTTCGGCTACCAGTTCATCCTCGAGGCGACGCTGGACTAGTGCCCGGTGGTGGGGACCGGAGCAGGTTCCTCGGCCGGACCCGCTCCTGCGGCCTCCGGCGCGACATCCTCCACCGCTGGTGTCGTCGGGTGGTCGCCACCCCCGGCGAGTCGGAGGACCGTCCACGCATAGGCGACCACGGCGACCAGCGCGAGCCCGAGGAGCAGGGCCGCCGGCAGTGGAGGCGTCCACCCTCCGGCACGGTGCAGCGTGATGCTGACCGGTCCGTTGCCACCCACCGTGTAGCGGTGCAGGGCGACGAAGTAGCACGCCCACTGACACCCGGCCACGACGACGGCGATGATCACGATCATCCGTCGGGCCGGGACGTCACGTATGGTCCGTCGTCGTCCGGCGACCGCGGCCGCCACCAGCGGGACACCGACATACAGCGGCATCGCGTACCGGGACTGCCACACGTCGCTGTGGAGTTGTAGGGCGTTCTTGACGTCGATGGCGATCGGGAGCACCACCGAGGCCACCAGGATCCCGATCAGCACCACCGTCTCGCGTCGACGCGCGGTGGCGAACGCCAGCCAGAGCAGCCCCACCACCAGGATCCCCACCAGGAAGACGACGGCGCCGGGCGCCGGGGTGTCCAACCAGCCGAACACACCGACCGTCTGGTTCAGGTAGAAGGAGGCCCGCCCCTGGTAGAGGTTGATGACCGTCCCCGCGGTGGCACTCGCCTTCAGCGGGATGCCCGATGCGGTGATGGCCAGCGCCTGGGCCGCCACGATGTAGACGATCGAGAGGGCGGTGACCAACGCGGTGATGGCGGATCCCACACGGACCGACGTGCGGCGCAGCAGCTGCCAACAGTGTTGCGGCTCGAGGCAGAGGAGCACCAGGACGATCAGCGCGAGCCACAGCGGCGACAGGCTCCGCGTCGCGGTGAGCACGCAGGCACTGACGAAGAACGCGACGATCAGACCGGTCGGCGGATCCTCGTGGCGGTCCCGCACGAGGACCAGGCCGAGGGTCCACACCGCGATGCTGGCGGCGATCTCCATGCCGCTCGGGTTGACGACGCTGCTGAGGAACACGACCATGGGCGTCGTCGCCACGACCACGCCGCCGAGCAGCAGGCGCGAGCGACCCCACACCGCGGCGCCGGCGATCGCCAGTCCGATCAGCAGCGAGGACACCAGGCCCGACAGCACCCGCATCAGATAGATGCCCGCACTCGAGTGCCAGAGCAGGGACGGCGACCCGATGAGGAGGTAGTACAGCGGCGGGTACCGTCCGACGTACGTCGTGGCGGCCACGAGGCGCCCGGACTGCGACGCGCCCGGTGCACAGGCGGCGGTGACCTTCACCTTGTGGCGGTAGCAGTTCGCCAGCACGTCGGACTGTCCGTAGGTCGCGGGCACGATGACGGTCATGACCGCCCGACCCGTGTGGTTCCGGTCGCTGTTGGCGGTCGACTGCGTCGGCTGCCCGAGGAACTCGCCCCGGGCCACGGCGGCGGCCTTGATGATCTGGGCCGGCTCGTCGGACGCGGCTCCGAGGGGCGTCGCCAGGCTCCAGACGACCATGAGGCAGAAGAGGACGAACGCCGACACCAGCCAGCACCCGATGAACCCGCCCGACCCCCCGCCGCGTCTGCCCACCCGGGCACCATAGGATCTCACCGGTGGGCGGTCAATCACCCCCCCTGGCGCCGACCAGGTCAGCCGGCGACCCGTGCCAGCGCGGCCAGGACGAGTGTCACGGCCTCGCTCACCGACGTGGTCGGCTCGATGGCCAGGTCGGGCGACTCCGGCACCTCGTAGGGATCGTCGATCCCGGTGAACGAGCCGATCGCCCCCGACGACGCCTTCGCATAGAGGCCCTTGGGGTCACGCACCGCGCACTCCTCGGCGGGCGTGGCCATGAAGACCTCGACGTACGGCAGGCCGGCCTCGGCGTGGAGCCTCCGGGCCAACGCACGGGACTCGGCGTACGGGCTGATGACCGCCACGATGGCCACCAGGCCGGCGTCGGCGAAGAGCCGGGCCACCTCGGCCACCCGACGGCAGTTCTCGAGGCGATCCTCCTTGGCGAAGCCGAGGTCGGCGTTGATCCCGGTCCGCAGATTGTCGCCGTCGAGGCGGTAGGCGGCCCGCCCGGAGGCGACGAGCGCCTCCTCGACGGCCGTCGCCACGGTCGACTTGCCCGAGCCGGACAGGCCGGTGAACCAGAGGGTGGCGCCGGTGCCACCGAGCAGGGCCGACCGCTCCCCACGCGAGACGGCGCCTTCGTGCCAGGTGACGTTGGTCGCCTCGGCCACCGGAGTGCTCAGTCGGAGGGGCGGAGCAGCATGCCGGCTCCGGCCGTGATGTTGGACCCCTCGTCGGCCAGGATGAACGACCCGGTAGCCCGGTTGCGGCGGTACGGGTCGTAGAACAGCGGCTGCGTCACCCGCAGCGCCACGCGACCGACCTCGTTGAGTGCGAGCGACGTCGCCGTCTCGTCCCGGTGGAGGGTGTTCACGTCGAGCCGGTAGTGCAGGTCGCGCACGACCGCCTTCACCCACCGCGTGGTGTGCTTGAGCATCATGAAGTCGCCGGGCTTGAGGGGCTTGTCGGTCATCCAGCAGACCATGGCCTGGAGGTCCTGGCCCGACGTGGGCTTGTTGTGGACCCGGCAGATCATGTCCCCCCGCGAGATGTCGATGTCGTCGGTCAGCCGCATGGTGACCGACATCGGGGTGAACGCCTCCTCGACCGGGCCCTCGAAGGTGTCGATGCTGGCGATCGTCGTCGTCAGCCCTGACGGGAGGATCAGGACCTCGTCGCCCGGCTTGAACACCCCACCATCGATGCGCCCGGCGTAGCCGCGGTAGTCGTGGTACTCGGCGGCCTGGGGCCGCACGACCCACTGGACCGGCATGCGGGAGTCGATGAGGTTGCGGTCCGAGGCGATGTAGACGGTCTCGAGGTGGTGGAGCAGGGACGAGCCCTGGTACCAGTCCATGGCGGCGGAGCGCGTCACCACGTTGTCGCCCTGCAGCGCGCTGATCGGGATGAAGGTGACATCGGTCACGTCGAGGCGGCTGGCGAAGGCGGTGAACTCGGCGCAGATCCGGTCGAACACCTCCTGGTCGAAATCGACCAGGTCCATCTTGTTCACACAGACCAACAGGTGGGGCACCCGCAGCAGCGACGCCAGGAAGGCGTGGCGCCGGGTCTGCTCGACGATCCCCTTGCGGGCGTCGATCAGCACCATGGTGAGGTCGGCGGTCGAGTTCCCGGTGACCATGTTGCGCGTGTACTGCACGTGGCCGGGGGTATCGGCGATGATGAATTTACGGGCCGGCGTGGCGAAGTACCGGTAGGCGACGTCGATCGTGATGCCCTGCTCGCGCTCGGCGCGCAGCCCGTCGGTCAGGAGCGCGAGGTCCGTGTAGTCGTTGCCGCGCTGGATCGACACCCGCTCGACGGCCTCCAACTGGTCCTCGAAGATGGCCTTCGAGTCGTAGAGGAGGCGCCCGATGAGGGTGCTCTTCCCGTCGTCGACCGAGCCGGCCGTGGCGAACCGGAGCAGCTCCATCAGAAATACCCCTCGCGCTTGCGGTCCTCCATGGCGGCCTCGCTGACCCGGTCGTCGGCCCGTGTGGCGCCGCGCTCGGTCAGTCGGGAGGCGGCCACCTCGAGGATGATGTCGTCCACGGTCGACGCCGCCGACTCGACGGCGCCGGTGCAGGTCATGTCGCCCACGGTGCGGTAACGCACCGTGGCCTCGAACCGCTCCTCCTCCTCGCGGGGATGCACGAAGGGTCCGGTCGACAGCAGCATGCCGTCGCGTCGGAACACCTCGCGGCGGTGCGAGTAGTAGATCGACGGGAGGTCCAGGGCCTCGTCGCCGATGTACTGCCAGACGTCGAGCTCGGTCCAGTCCGAGATCGGGAACACCCGGATGTGCTCACCCGCGGCGTGGCGCCCGTTGTAGAGCGACCACAGCTCGGGCCGCTGGTTCTTCGGGTCCCACTGGCCGAACTCGTCGCGGAACGAGTACACCCGCTCCTTGGCCCGGGCCTTCTCCTCGTCCCGTCGGGCGCCGCCGAAGACGGCGTCGAACTTGTACTCGTTGATGGCGTCGAGCAGCGTCCGGGTCTGGAGGCGGTTGCGGGACGGGTCCGATCCGGACTCCTCGACCGAGCGCCCGGCGTCGATCGATTCCTGCACGGACGCCACGATCAGCTGGGCGCCGAGGTCGGCCACCATGCGGTCGCGGAACTCGATGACCTCGGGGAAGTTGTGCCCGGTGTCGATGTGCATGACCGGGAACGGGATCCGCCCCGGAAAGAAGGCCTTCTGGGCGATCCGCAGCATGATGACGGAGTCCTTGCCACCCGAGAACAGGAGGACCGGACGCTCGAACTCGGCCGCCACCTCACGCATGATGTGGATGGACTGGGCCTCGATGGACCGAAGATGGGACAGTTGGTACTGCCCGGTGACCGTGCCCCCCTGGTGCGACTCCATGGCCGACCAACTTACCTGATGGGGCAGCTAACGAAAAGACCGGAACGGTCGTAGACTGCCGATTCGGGAACTTGCAACCAAGTGCCGACCGCAACGGTCCAGGTGCGCCGAGGAGACGACAGATGGGTCCCAACGGGGCACGGGGTCGGGGGGATCCGGCCGCCGCAGGTGGGTCGGGGGTGACGATCCGCACCGGTGGGGGCGCCGACGCCGGTGACGCCGCCCGGCTCCACGCGGGGCGCATCACCCAGGGATTCCTCTCCTTCCTGGGCCCTGGCTTCCTCACCCACCTCTACAGACGGATCACCCGCACCCCCGGCTCGTTCCTGCTGGTGGCCGATGACGGGGGCACGGTGGTGGGGTTCATCGCCGGCTCCGCCGACGTGGGGGCGCTCTACCGGACGTTCCTCCTCCACGACGGGTTGGCGGCCGGGCTGTCCGCCGCACCGCGCCTGCTGCGGTCGTGGCGACAGGTCGCCGAGACGCTGCGCCACGGCACGTCGGCCGGGGACGGCACCGGCCGGGGCACCGAGCTCCTGGCCGTGGCCGTGGACCCCTCACGGGCGGGCCGGGGCGTGGGAACCGACCTGGTGGCCGCGTTCCTCGACCAGGTGGCGGCCAACGGGGCGGGGGCGGACGAGGCGTACGTCGTCGTCGGCGCCGACAACGACGGTGCCATCCGGCTGTACGCGGGCGCCGGGTTCGTGGCCGAGGAGGAGTTCGAGCTCCACGTCGGCACCCGCTCGCTCGTGATGCAGTGGGCCCCGAGCGTCCGGTGAGCGTCGTCGGCCTGGCCGTGGTGGCCTTCGTGGTCAGCCTGGCGCTCACCCCGTTGGCCATCGTGGTGGCCACCCGCACCGGGATCATGGACCGGCCCGGCGACCTGAAGGAGCAGGCGTCCCCCGTCCCCTACCTGGGCGGCGTTGCCGTCCTGGCCGGGACGCTCGTCGCCGTGCTGTCCGACCGGCCGACCCTGGCCGTGCCCCTCGTGGCGGCCACCGTCCTCGGCGTGGCCGACGACCGGTTCGAACTGCCACCGCTCGCCCGCGTCGTCGGCGAGGTGGCCATCGGGGTGTCGGTGGTCCTCACCTGCCCGGTCCACCTGCCCGGGACGCTGGCCGCCGTGGGCCTGATCGCCGTCACCCTGTTGCTGGTCAACGGCGTCAACCTGATGGACGGCCTCGACATGCTGGCCGGCGGCACCGTGGCCGTGGCCGGCGTCGGCTTCGCCGTGTTCCTGGCCGGCACCGGGCGCGGGCTCGGTGTGGCGCTCGCCGCCGCGCTCGCCGGGTTCCTGGTGTTCAACCGCCCGCCCGCCCGGATCTACCTCGGTGACGGTGGCGCCTACCTGCTGGGCACGGCACTGGCCGTCCTGCTCGGCCTGGCCTGGAGCCCCCGGTACTCCACCTCCGTCGGCGTGGCCGCCTTCGCCCTCGTCGCCCTGCCTGCGGCCGAGGTGGCGTTCGCCGTCGTCCGTCGGCTGCGCGGACGCCGGTCGCTGTGGGCGGGCGACCGGGGCCACCCCTACGACCGGCTGGTCCAGCGGGGCTGGCCGCGCACCTCGGCCAGTGCCGCCTACATCGCCGCCCAGGGGATCCTGACCGTCGCCGCCGTACTGGCGTTCCGGCAGTCGTCGGTCGCCCTGGCCATCGCCGTCGACGTCGTCGGTGGGGTGGCGCTCGTCGTCGTCGCCGGACTCGTCGGCGCACTCACCCCCGACCAGGAGGTCGCCCCGTGACCCGTGTGTTCCTGTCACCGCCCGAGGTGGGCCCCGAGGAGCGGCGCATGCTGCTCGACGCGTTCGACTCGAACTGGATCGCCCCGCTCGGGCCCGACGTCGACGCGTTCGAGGCCGAGTTCGCGGCACGGGTGGGCGTCGCCCATGCCGTGGCCTTGTCGAGCGGCACCGCCGCGTTGCACCTGGCACTCCTGCTGGTCGGCGTCGGGCCCGGCGACGAGGTGCTGGTGCCCTCCTTCACCTTCGTGGCCACGGCCAACGCCGTCATCTACCAGGGAGCCGTCCCCGTGTTCGTCGACTGCTCCCCCGACACCTGGACCATCGACCCCGACCTCGTGGCCGACGACCTCGACCGGCGGGCGGCGGGCGGCCGTCTGCCGGCCGCCGTGGTCACCGTCGACCTCTACGGCCAGTCGTGCGACTACGACCGCCTGCTGGCCGCGTGCGACCGTCACGGCGTCCCGCTGGTGGAGGACGCCGCCGAAGCCCTCGGTGGCACCTACCGGGACCGACCTGCCGGCTCGTTCGGCCGGATGGGGGTCTTCTCGTTCAACGGCAACAAGATCATCACCACCAGCGGCGGCGGCATGTTGGTCACGGAGTCGGCCGAGGAGGCCGCCCGGGCCCGCTACCTGGCCACCCAGTCCCGTGAGCCGTTCCCCCACTACGAGCACGTGACCCTGGGCTTCAACTACCGCCTGTCCAATCTTTTGGCCGCACTCGGTCGGGCCCAGTTGGCCGGACTCGACAGCCGGGTCGCCCGTCGCGAGCGGATCCAGGAGCGCTACCGGGCCGCGTTGGGCGGCCTGCCCGGCGTGGCGTTCATGCCCGTCGCCCCCTACGGCCACCCGAACTGGTGGCTGACCTGCATCACCATCGATCCGGCGGAGGCCGGGACCGACCGCGAGTCCGTCCGCCTGGCCCTGGAGGGGCAGGACATCGAGTCCCGGCCCACCTGGAAGCCGATGCACCTGCAACCGGTGTTCGCCGACCACGAGGTGCTCGGGGGGTCGGTGTGCGCCGGGATCTTCGACCACGGGCTGTGCCTGCCGACCGGCTCGGCCCTGTCCGACCACGACCTCAACCGCGTGGTGGAGGTCGTGACCGGACTCGTCGGGCGGTAGCCGACCGGGTCTGGCCGCCTGCCCGTCGTTCGGTCGGCGGGCCCCCGGCGTGCGCGAGCTTCGACGGAACGCCGGCGTCCACCTGGCGAAGGTCGAGGCGGGCGAGACGATCGAGGTCACCGAGCGGGACGTGCTGGTCGCCCTGCTCCGGTCACCGTCCCCGGCACGCTCGGACCGCATCGGTCGATCGACCTCGACTCCTCCGCGCTGGTGACGCTCGTCTTCGAGGAGCAGGAGAGCGATGCCCTCGTCGAGTGGCTGGCGGCACCGGGCGACGTCCCGATCGTCAGCTCGGCGCTGGCTCCCGTCGAGGTCCTCCGTACTCGACGTCGCGTCACCGGCCTGACGCGGCCCGGGGTGGACGGTGCGAGGAGCCGGTCCGGCGGCACCGTCCAGGCACCGCAGCCGCCGCTGGCGTCAGGTGGAGGTCCGCTCCTGGAGGGACTCGACGGGGAACTGGGTGCCCAGGCGGCCCCGGGCGCCGTCGTAGAGGCCCCGACCCATGGCCTCCAGACGGACCCACCGCCCTTCGGGCTCGCGCAGTAGGGCCCGACCGACCAGCTTCGCGATGTTGCGCGGGTAGTAGCCGATCCGCTTCTTCACGTACAGGTGGACATAGAGCATGTTGCGGGCCTCGTAGTAGTACTTCCACACCGGCACCCCGACGCCGTGGCGGATGGCGTCGTGGCGCACGATGGCGTCGCCCACGACCCGCATCGGGTACCCGGCCTCGGGAATCCGCCACTGCAGGTACTCGGTGTCCTCGGCCCACCAGAAGAGGTCGGCCATCGGGAACCCGACCTCCTCGATGATCTCGCGCGCCACCAGGAAGCCGCACCAGGAGGGCCACGCCCCGAACGTGCCGTCGACCTGGTAGCTGATGGGGAACACGAAGGCCCGTGGTGGGTCCAGCGCGGCGACCACCCACAGGCGCTCGAGGCACTCCGGGTCCGGGCGCATGTCGTCGTCGATCACCCAGGCGTGCCGGTACGGGGTCGTGAGGAACTCCTCGAGTGCCAGGGCGTAGCCACCGGCGGGGCCCCCGTTGTAGTCGGACCTGACCAGTGTGACCGGCGGGCACCCCGGCGGCAGATCGGCGACGTCGACCGGGGGCGAGCTGGCGTTGTCGACCACCAGGACGGCCTGCGGTGGTGTCGACTGGGCGGCAATCGCCGACAGGCAGCGCTCGAGTGACGCCGGCGCGTTGTGCGTCAGCACGACCGCCATGGTCGACAGCTCCGGGTCGTCGATCAGGCCCACGGCGGGACCTCGGGGCTCGGCGCCGGTTCCGTCCGCGGGTGGGTCATGGCCGGTGGGCCAGGACGAACCAGCCCGTCTCCTCGCGGTGGGCGTCGACCACCAGTCCGGTGGCCTCGAACCACGGCGCCAGCTCACGCCACACGTAGCGGTGCTCCACGGGTGCGCTCAGCCGGTCGAAGGTGTCGAGCACCAGGCTGCGGAACGGCTTGCGGCGGTAGGCGTACATCGGCAGGTCGGCCAGCACCGAGATCCCGTGATCCTCGCCCCACTCCCCCGGCTTCACGAACGTCCCGAACAGCACGGCGGCGATCGGCGTCGAGCAGGCCTTCAGGAGCGGGTGGGACATCCGGGTCGTGACCTTGCGCAGCGTGGCCGAGGCGCTGAGGGCCACCGACCGCACACTGGTCCGCTCGGGACGGCTGTAGAGGTACAGCAGGATCTGGCCCTTCGGCGCCAGGTACGTCACCAGTTGACGGAACCCCTCGAACGGGTCGTCGAGGTGGTGCAGCACACCCAGGCTGGAGATGAAGTCGAAGCTCTCCGGGGCGAACGGGGCCGAACGCAGGTCGGACCGGACGACGGCCGTCCCCTCGATGTCGGCCAGGTTGCGGGCGGCGGCATCGACCGCCGACGAGCCGTCGAGTGCCACTTCGGCCTCGAGGTACTCGGCCAGGAAGCGGGTGTACCGGCCCTTGCCGCAGCCCGCGTCCAACCCGACCTTGCCCCGCAGGCCGGCCAGGTCGAGGTCGCGGAAGTACACGTCGGCGAACGACTCGTCCTCGGTCCGGACGTCGTCGAAGGCGTTCCACTCGTAGCCGAAGCTGGCGAAGGTCCGGGCCGTCGAGCCGCGGGGTGCCGCCGCCCGGGAGAAGTCGAGGACACCACCGGTCCGGTCGAACCCGTGGCCCGTGGCGCACTCCACCCCGCTGCCGTCGTCGAGCGCGGTGACGGTCGCCCCGCACGAGGGACAGCGCAGCCGCTCCACGACTGCCGGAGGCAGCGCGTCCAGATCACCCATGTCCCACTCCCCCCGTGTGCGTCACCTGGACACCGTAGCCGCGGGACCGGACGGTTCCCGGGGAAACGAGGGGTGAATTGACGGTGAACTCGGGTCGCCACGTCCTGGGGGACCCGCCGGCCCCGGCGTCAGGCCCCGGATCCGGACGACGGCCAGCGCCCCAGGTCGAGATCGGGCACGAGCTCCGACAGCAGGGCGGTGTCGTCGACGTACATCGCCCACAGCCGGGCCCGCGTGGCGGCGTCGAGTCGTTCGGCGGGTGCCGGTGTGGTGCCGTCGGCCGGGTGGGGCAGGGCAGGGCCGTCCGGCACCGGGACGCCGAGGAACCGGTAGGTGGCGGCCAGCGCGCCGGTGGAGTCCGCCCGGCAGCGCTCGTACTGGAGCACCCGGACGGCGTCGGCCGGGAACAGCTCCCGGAGGCGGGCCACCTGGGCGCCCACGAACCCCCGGTCGACGGCATCGGCCAGGCTCGAGCCCGGATGGGGGGCGCGCCGGGCCGCCGTGGCCACCACCCGGTCGGCGACGAGGTCGACCGGGTCCCGGACCAGGACGAGCACCTTGGCCCGCGGCGCCGCCACGGCCAGCAGCGGAGCGATCCACGGGTAGGACAGCCCGTCGGACGACCAGTGGCCGATGATCCGCCCGGGACGCCTGGGGAAGCGCCGGTGGAACCGCGCCACCTGTTCGTCGTCGAACGCTTCCGTGCAGTACCGGTCGAGGGCGTGGGCGGCGCCCTCGGGGTCCCGGGTCGGTGCGACGTCGGGATGGTCCTCGATCAGCGACAGCCACCAGCGGGCTCCGCTCTCGGGGGGGCCCAGCACGAGGAAGTCCGGCGGACCCGGATGCTCCCCCGGTGCCACCGGGGGCGGCGCCGGCTCGAAGCCGAGGTCGCCGGGCTCCCACGCGGCGAACCGGGCGCGCAGGTCGGACCGCAGGTCGACCGGGACGAGCCTCCGGACCGACGTGGGCAGTCCGGCATAGAGGCGGCCGCCGAGCGTCGTCACCGCGTGACCCCGTGGTCGGCGAAGCTCGGCCAGAGCGACAGGTCCAGGGTGGGGACGAGCCGGGCCAGGTCGCTCACGTCCTCCCGGTAGACGTCGACCAGCCGCGCCTCGGCCGCCGGGTCGAACTCGACCTTGGCCCGGGCGCCCACGTTGACCTCGCGACGCACGTCGGCGGGGCGGTACGGGTCGAGGCCGAGGAAGTCGTAGGTGACGGCCAGCTGACCTTCGGGGTCGGCACGGCACTGCTCGTACTGCTGCACCAGGACCTGGTCCGACGGGAAGAACCGCAGGTACCACCGCAGCCACCGGGCCGTGACGCCCTGACGGACGGCGTCGGCGACGGTCAGCGACGTGTCCGGGGCGCCCATGCTGAGCCGGAAGGCCGACCCGGAGCGGAACCGGTCGATCGGGTCCCGGACCAGCACCAGGAGCTTGGCGTCCGGGGCCGCCTGGGCCAGCAGGGGCGCCACCCAGGGGTAGGCCAGGTACTCCGGCGTCCACTCCCCGGTGATGGATCCGTGCGGCCGGGGGAACCAGCGGTGGAACTCCTCGACGTCACCGGGGCCGAACGGCTCGGTGCAGAAGCGGGTCAGGAAATGACGCTCCTTCGGGAGGTCGGGTCGGTCGAAGACGCCCGGGTGCTCGCTGACGAGTTCGTACCACCAGCTCGTCCCGGCTTTCTGCACGCCGATGCCGACGAAGTCGGGAGGACCGACGACCTCGCCCGGGCCGGGCGACGGGGGGGCGGCGTCGTAACCGGCCTCCCACGGGGCGTAGTCACCGCGTGCGTGGAGGAGGACCGTCCGGACGTTCGGCGGGAGGTCGCGGAAGGCCCGGCGGACGAACTCGGGGGGGCGCACCGCTTCAGGTTGCCACAACGGGGCCGTCGCCACGGGCGGTCCGTCCGTCCGGCACGGGGTCCCGAGGTCCCGTCGACGGGTGTCCGGAACGCACGTCGCGTCGGGGCTCCAGTGGGTCCGTCGTGGGCTACTGTCACGCGTCATGCGCCGACCGCCGTACCCCGCGAGCCGCGCAGCGGGCACCCGATGACGACCGGCGGCCGGCCGATCGTCATCGCCGGGCTCCCCCGGTCGGGCACGACATGGACCATGCGGGTGCTCGGGACCAGTCCGGGGGCGGTCCGGATCCCGGAGCCCGACAACGAGGACAAGTACCCGGCGGCCATCCACGCCAAGGCCAGGCTGGGCCGGTATCCGTGCCTGCTGCCCGGTCAGCAGGCCCCCGCCTACCACCGTCTGTGGGAGTGGATCCTGTCCGGCGCCCCCGAGGGCTGGCGGTCCCGTCAGTCCCGGCGGATCCTGGGGCCCGGCGCGCCGACCCGCATCTTCGAGGGCGACACCGACCTCGTCACGTGGGCCGCGGCCACGCTGGCCCGGGACCCGCGTCCCTCGCGCACCCCGCCGGGGCGGGTCGTCACCAAGTCGATCCATGCCCAGCTGTCACTCGAGTGGATCGACGGCCAGTTCGCGATCACGCCCCTCGTCCTCCTCCGCCATCCGGCCAATGTCCTGGCCAGCTGGATGGAGGTGCAGCTGAAGGACGGGCGGAACTCCACCCTCGAGTCGCGACCGGAGGTGCGCACCCGCTACGCCGACCGGTGGGACGTACCCCCACCCGGTCCGGACCCGATCGAGAAGATGAGCTGGCGGATCGGACTCCTGATCGCCGCGCTCGAGGAGGCGCTGGCCCGCCATCCCGACTGGCAGATGCGCACCCACGAGCAGTTGTGCACCGACTCGGTGGCCACGTTCCGCACCCTGTTCGCCGACCTCGACCTCCCTTGGGGCGATGCCACCGAGGCCTACCTGGTGGAGAACGACGCACCCGGTGAGGGTTTCACCACCCGACGGGTGGCCTCGGAGCTGTCCGGCTCCTGGCAGAAGCGCCTGGACGACGACCAGTTGGCCACCCTCCGCCGCGTCCTCGGGCGCTTTCCGATCAGCACCTGGACCGACGCCGACTTCGAGCGGACGCCACCCGGCGCCTGACCGTCGGTCGGGCGCGGTGGTCTAGCCGGCCGCCGGATCCGGCGACGGGTACTCGCCGGCCCCGCGCCGGTAGTCGGGATGCTGACCGAGCCGTCCACGGGCGCCGTCCCACAGCCCGTGGACGATGGCCCGTCGCTCCTCGGTGGACCGGGCCGCCTGCAGGTGCCGTGCCGAGTAGGCCAGTTGCCACGCGTACCAGCTCGGCCGACCGTGCCGACGGGACAGCTCGACGGAGTTCCGTGCGTGGTAGTAGGCCCGCCACGCCTCGGCGGCGTCGTTCGGCCGGGCTCCGCTCATGGCCTCGTCGCGACCCTCGTTCGTCTGCTGGTCGGCGACGGCGCGGGCGGCGCGGCCGTCCAGCAGCACCTCCCACCCCGCCTCGCGGGCACGGCAGAAGAAGTCGAAGTCCTCGACACCGAAGAACAGCTCGTCGTCGGGCAGGACCCCGGACTCGACGACCCGGCGCGCCACCAGGGTCGCCCCCCAGCACGCCACGTCGACCGGCACCAGGTCGCCCGTGGCCGGCACGACGTTGACCGTGTGCGCACCACGCCCGACGAAGCTCCTGCCGTAGGCGACGACGGCACCGACCGCCGGGTGGCTGTCGCGAGCCGCGCCCACCCGGTCCACCAGGTCCGCCACCCGCGGGGCCGGCAGGTCGAACAGCCCGATGTCGTCCTCGCACAGGTAGGCCCACCGGCACGGTTCGTCAGCGAACGCCTCGACCAGGCCGGCCCGGAATCCCCCGGCCGGCCCGAGGTTGGTCGGCAGGCGCACCATGCGGACCGCGTCCTCGAGCTCGGGGCTGTCGAGCCCGCCGTCACCGTTGACGACGACGACCACCCGGTCGGGGGCGAACCCCTCCACCTCGAGCAGGGACCGCACCACCTCACTGGCCAACCGGGGCCTGCGATAGGTCAGGACGACCGCCGTCACCTCATCGGGTGGCGTCGACGCGGAGTCGGGTGGCGTCGACGCGGAGTCGGGTGGCGTCGACGCGGAGTCGGGTGGGCCGGGGGCCGGCGCGTCACGGGGCGTCACGGCGCACTCACACGGTTAGGCTAACAGCGCCCTACCTGCCGATCAGCCGCCCGGCGGAGGGATCCGTGACCCGTCCCGATGGGGACATCAGGCCCGGAGCACGCGGCCCGACCGGAAATGGCCCATGCCCACACGATCCACCACAGGAGACGGGAACCGACGGTGATCAGCGTCATCGTCCCCGTGCGCAACGGCATGCCCTTCATCGAGGAGCAGATCCGCGCCCTGGCCGCCCAGAAGTGCGCGGAGCCGTGGGAGGTCGTCATCGCTGACAACGGCTCGGACGACGGCACGCTCGAGTTCGCCCGGGACTGGTCGGTGACGCACCCGAATTTCCTGGTGGTCGACGCGTCAGGTCTGCCCGGCACTTCGGCTGCCCGCAACGCCGGCGTGGACGTCTCGAGTGGCGAGTTCCTGGCGTTCTGCGATGCCGACGACGTGGTCATGGCGGGCTGGCTGGAGGCGTGCCTGACCGCATTGCAGGCGGCCGACCTCGTGGCCGGCCGGTTCGACTTCTGGAGCCTCAACTCCATCCCTCCGGCGGCGCCCGTCCGGGCCGCCACCCGCCAGCTCGGGTTCCTGCCGGCCGGGCTGGGGGCGAATCTGGCGGTGCGCAAGGGGCCGTTCCTCGAAGTGGGCGGCTTCGACGAGCAACTCGTCCCCGGCGAGGACATCGACCTGTGCTGGCGCATGCAGCTGCGGGGCTTCACCTACGCCGAGGCCGCCGACGCCGTCGTGGCCAAGCGGGCCCGCTCGGACTTCGGGGAGGCCTTCCGGCAGGCCTACGCCTACGGCAAGAGCGGGCCGCTACTGCACAAGCGCTTCCGTCGCGCCGGTGCCCAGCGCGACTTCGAAGGTGCCCTCAAGGCGTGGGTCTGGCTCGTCGTGTCGGTCTTCCGCATCGGCCAGCCGACCCGCCGCATCGAGTGGGCGCGGGGCGCGGGCACGCGGCTGGGGCGCCTGGAGGCCTCCATCCGGCTCCGCGTATTCTTCCCCTGACCACCCGCAGCAGGGCGGACGGGAACGCCCGGGGTCAGCCGACCTTCCAGTCGGCACCGACGTAGACCGGCGAAAGGGCCATGACGCCCTCCGGCGGCTCCATGCGGTCGGGACCGAAGGCCTCGAAGGAGATCAGCGGCTGCCACGGCAGATACGGGTCCTTCTTGCCCTTCGGGTGACCCGTGATCGCCGACCACAACGAGAAGTGCCCCTTCGGCAGCGGCAGGTACCCCATCCGGCAGATGACCTCGAAGTCGCCGCCGGGCATGGTGCCGGTGTGGTCGATGACGAACATCGGGAACGCCGTCCCCTGGGAGATGCCGACGAAGAACGTGGCCATCTGCTCCTCGGGCGCGTTCAGCACGAGGCGCACCTCGACCTCGCACTCGGATCGGAGCATGCCCCCGTCGACCGCCCGGATCTCGGCCTTCTTGACCTCCACCACGCCCTGTTTGGTGTTGAGGAGGGTGGAATTCTTCTCGACCGCGGTCCGGTACATGGTGACCACGTCCTTGGTCGGCCCCGCGGCGCGGACCACCGCGTCCGACAGCCACACGGCCCGGTCGCAGGACGCCTCCACCGAGGCCAGGTCGTGGGACACGTACAGCAGCGTGGTGCCGTTGCGCACGATCTCGCCAATGCGGGCCAGGCACTTCTGCTGGAAGCTGGCGTCCCCGACGGCCAGCACCTCGTCCACCAACAGGACGTCGGGCTCGAGGAACGCGGCGATCGAGAACCCGAGTCGCATCTGCATGCCCATCGAATAGAACTTGACCTGCCGGTCGATCGCATCGGCCAGTTCGGCGAACTCCACGATGGTGTCGAACTTGCGCCGGATGTCGTTGCGGCTCATGCCCAGGACCGCGCCGTACAGGAAGATGTTCTCGCGGCCACTGAGGTCCGGGTGGAGCCCACTCGTCACACTCAGGAGGGCACCGATCCGGCCTTTGACGGCGCACCGGCCCGCCGACTGGTAGGTGACCTGGGCCAGGATCTTGAGCAGCGTGGTCTTGCCGGATCCGTTGATGCCGATGAGGGCCAGGCTCTCGCCCGGGGCCACCTCGAAGTTGACGTCCTTCAGGACCCAGCGGTAATCGGGCGTCGAGCGGTCCACGAGGTTCCGCCGCAGCCGGGCCATCTGCTCGTAGAAGAGCGGCACGGTCTTGTCCGAGCGGAACTTCTTCCACACCTGCTCGACGACGATGGATCCGTCAGGCAATGTCGGCAAAATTCACCTCGAATCGCTTGAAGATCTTGTAGCCGAAGATCAGGTAGCAGACCGAGCCGACGATGGCGGCGGCCAGCGGGCCCCACAGCGGGTGCCCGCCGAGGAGCATCGTCTGGCGGACGTTGGCGATCACCGGTCCGAGCGGATTGATGAACCCGTAGATGATCTGGAGATTGAGCGCGAACCCACCGACCCAGTGACCGTTCACCAGGGTCCCGCCCGCCACGTGGAAGTGGGACGGGATCTTCGAGAAGGGCCAGATCACCGGCGTCATGAAGATGCCGAGCGAGATGATGATCGGCAGCACCTGCTGGAGGTCGCGCATCTGGATGATGAGGCTGGAGATGGCCATGGTCAGCCCGGCGGCGAACATGACCTCGATCAGCATCAGCAACGGCACCCAGACCGTGGCGATCCGGGGCGCCCTGCCGAAGATCACGAACAGGAGTGCCAGGGGGACGAAGGAGATGACGGTGCTGAGGCCGTTGACCAGCATCGTCTCCAGCGGGAAGCACTCCCGTGGGAACTGCGTCTTGGCCAGGAGCGCCTTGTTCGTCAGCAACGAGGTGCCACCGGTGCCGAGCGACGAGGCGAAGAAGCTCCAGCACATGATGCCCACGAAGAAGTAGAGGGGGGCGGGGAGGCCCTGGGTCCCGAAGGACTTCACCCGGGAGAAGACGACCACGAAGATGGCCAGGGTGGCGACCGGGCTGAGCACGGCCCACATGATGCCGAGGGTGGCCTGCTTGTACTGGGCCCGGAAGTCGCGTTCGGCCAGCGTGTAGACGATCTCCCGGTGGTCCCACAGGATCCGCACCGAGTCGCGCAGCTTGACCCGGTGCGTATACAGGATGTCGTCCGGCGGCTCTGCCGGGATGGTGGCCACGTCAGTGACCATCAGCGGTTGGACGCGGCGGAAGTTGCCGCTCTGGAGGTCAGACATTCGGAACAGATACCCCCCATCGAAAGGTGGACCCCACCCGGGAACACCCAACTCGTGGACTCAGATGCTACTTCACGGCACCTCCCCGGCCAACACCTGCCACACCTGGCACCGGTTCGGCCGCCACCGGGTGGCTCCCGGGCCTCAGCGGGCGTCCTGGCCCTCTGCGGCCAGCAGGTGGTGGACCGAGCGTGCGGCCAGGCCCGGGTCGGCGCGACGGATGCCGAGGGGGCTCATGGCTGCGGAGCAGGCGAGCACCGAGGCGGCCAGGCCGGCGGCCACCGGTGCGCCCGCCGTATCGGCGACCAGCTGGCGCGCCATCCCCCGACGGCCGCCGACCTGCTCGGCCAGCACCGCACGGTGGTAGGCCCGGCACGCGGGCGTCATCGAGTCGGCGTGGAGGTCGAGGAACGTCTGCAGTCCCGACCGTCGGCCGGCCTCGACCTTCGTCACCCGTGCGCCACCGTGCTGGTAATACGAGTAGAGGACCAGGGGCACGACCTCGAACGGGCGCCGCTCGGCGCACCGCAGCCACACGTCCCAGTCCTCGCAGGTGGGCAGCTCCGGGTCGAACCACACGCCGTCGGGGTGGTCGGCCCGCCGGATGACCCCGAACGGGATGGCCACGAAGTTGAACCACCGGAGCCCGCCGGCACCGAACCGGAGCGGTCCCCGGTAGTCGACGACCCGGTCGATGGCCGGGTGGACGACCTGGTGCCAGCAGGAGACGGCGCCGAGCTCCGGGTTCGCCCGGAGGTGGGCGACGAGGGCGTCGGCGGCGCCGGGCAGGAGCGCGTCGTCGTCGTCGCAGAAGGCGAGGTAGTCGCCGCGGGCGAGCTCGATCCCCTTGTTCCTGGCGCCCCCCGGTCCGAGCGACACCGGGTTGCGGACGATGCGGACCCGGCCGTCCGTGGCGATCCGCTCGAGGGTGGCCTCATTGCCGGGATCCGAGGCGTCGTCGACGATGATGAGTTCGAGGTCCACGGACCCCTGGGCGAGCACGGAGGTGGCCGCCCGCAGGAGCTGGTCGGTCCGGTTGTGGGTGGGCATCACCACGCTGAGCTGCGGGTCGGCCATCAGCGTGCCCCGCGGTCGCGACACTGGACGGCCGTCACCCGGGCACGCGTGTGGCCAGCGGAAATGCCCCTCACGGCGGGAATCGTACCAAAGGCCCCCTGCGTGCCCGGGCCCCGGGTGCCCGGGCACGCACGGGCTTGACACCGGTCGGGCGACCGCTGATGATCTCGCCATGGTCGACCTCGGGGGCAGCGTCGGGGCCCGTCACCGCGGCGCACCACCGTCCCACCGGTCGGGGGCCTGAGCCCGTGTGCGGGATCACCGGGCTCTTCGATCCCTCCCGGTCCTCCGACGCGGAGACCCTGACCGGCCGCGTCGTCGGGATGACCGCCGCCCTCGTGCATCGTGGGCCCGACGGCGACGGTGTCTGGAGCGACCCGTCCCACGGCATCGCCCTCGGGCACCGTCGGCTGGCCGTAGTCGAGCTCGGGCCCGAGGGCGCCCAGCCCATGGTGTCCGCCGACCGCCGCTGGGTCCTGGTCTTCAACGGCGAGATCTACAACCACCGGGAACTACGCCACCGGCTGGAGGGCGAGGGAATGGCCTTCCGGGGCGGGTCGGACACCGAAGTACTGCTCGGTGCCGTGCAGTCCTGGGGCGTCGACGCGGCCCTCGACGCCTGCGAGGGGATGTTCGCACTGGGGCTGTGGGACCGTCGCACGGAGCAGCTGCACCTCGCGCGGGACCGCTTCGGCGAAAAGCCGCTGTACTACGGCTGGATCGGCGGCCGCCTCGCCTTCGCCTCCGAGCTCAAGTCGCTGCGCACGCTGCCGGAGTTCGATGCCGTCGTCGACCGCGACGCCGTCGCCCTCTACCTGCGGCACAACTGCGTGCCCGCCCCGCACACCATCTACCGCGGCATCGCCAAGTTGTCGCCCGGGGGCTACGTGACCGTCGCCGGCACGGACCGTCCCGGCGTGGCACCGCTGGCCCGTTCCTACTGGTCGGCACGCGACGCCATCGAGCGGTCGCGGTCCCAGCCCCTCGAGGGTTCGCCCACCGAACTGGCCGACCGGCTCGAACAGGCACTGTCGGACTCCGTGGCCGCACGCATGGTGGCCGACGTTCCCGTGGGGGCCTTCCTGTCCGGTGGAATCGATTCGAGCCTGGTCGTGGCCCTCATGCAGCGCCACAGCGACCGGCCGGTGCGCACGTTCACCATCGGGTTCGCCGACCGGGCCTTCGACGAGTCGGGGGAGGCCGCGGCCGTCGCCGACCACCTCGGCACCGACCACACCCTCCTGGCGGTCAGCGACCGCGACGCCGAGTCCGTCGTGCCACTGCTCCCCTACTCCTGGGACGAGCCGTTCGGCGACATCAGCGAGATCCCCATGTTCCTGGTCAGCCGGCTCGCCCGCACCGAGGTCACCGTGGCGCTGTCGGGCGACGGTGGCGACGAGCTCTTCGCCGGGTACAACCGCCACGCCTGGCTCGACCGGATCTGGCGGACGTCGTCCGTCCTGCCCCGCCCGGTGCGCCGGGCCGCCGGGGCCGCGCTCGGGTCCCTGTCACCCGGCACCGTCGACACCCTGGCCAGAGGGACCGCCGTCCTGCCGGCCCGCATGCGCATCCGCAACCCGTCGACCAAGGTGGCCAAGGTGGCCAAGGTGCTGTCGGCCCATGGCGTCGAGGACGCCTACTTCGCACTGGCCTCCTACTGGGACGACGCCGAGTCCCTGGTCCTCGGGGCCGGCACCTCCGCATCGGTCGCGGCCAGACCCGACGAGTGGCCGACGCTGTCCGGCATCACCGAGCAGATGCTCTGGTTGGACCTGGTGACGTATCTGCCCGACGACATCCTCACCAAGCTCGACCGGGCGGCCATGGCCAACTCGCTCGAGACCCGGGTCCCGTTCCTCGACCGGGGCGTCTTCGACGTGGCCTGGCGCCTGCCGATGTCGACCAAGCTCCACGACGGGACGACCAAGTGGCTCCTCCGCCAGGTGCTCTACCGGCACGTTCCCGCGTCGTTGGTGGAGCGGCCCAAGATGGGCTTCGGCTTCCCCATCGGCACGATGCTGCGCGGCGCGCTGCGGCCGTGGGCCGAGGAGCTACTCGACGAGCGGCGCCTGCGCGCGCAGGGGCTCCTCGACCCGGCGCCGATCCGGGCGGCATGGGCGAGCCACCTCGCCGGCACCCGCGACCACGGCTACGAGCTGTGGGCCGTGCTGGCCCTGCAGGCGTGGATCGACCGGTGGACGCCCGACCTCGGCCACTGATCCCCCAGGTGGCGGGCAGCGGCGGCCGCCCCGCGACCTGTTGCCGTTGCGCAGGGCCGGACGGTACTGTGCAAGTCCCGCACCGGGAGCTACGGAACCGGTACACGGGCTCGGCCGGGGGGCCCACGTCGATGAACAGAGGGGCGATGGAACCGAAGTCCAGCGTCGTACGGGGTCGCCGTGCCACCACCCGCCGTGGTTGCCGCGTGGTCACCACCGCCCTCAGCGCGCGGGTCTTGCTCGCCAACCAGCTCCGGGCGCTCGACGACGTCGCCTGGACGGTCGTGAGCGGCGACGCCTACGACGACGCACCGGAGGACATCGACGTCGAGGTCATCCCGATCCGCCGTGAGTTCGCGCTCTCGGACGTGGCGTCGTTCGTGGCCCTGTGGCGGTACTTCCGTCGCGAGCACCCCGACTTCGCCCAGACCCACACGCCCAAGGCCTCGTTCCTCGGACTTCCCGCCGCCCGTCTGGCCGGCACCCCGGCCATCTATACGATTCACGGCGCCCTGTACTTCCGCGACAACGGGCGGTTGGCCAACGTGCTCGGCTGGTGTTTCGAACGCTGGTGCTGCTCGTGGGCGGACCGGGTGCTGGTGCAGAGCGAGGAGGACCGGCGCGTCCTGCCGAGGGTCAGGATCTGCCCCGACAGGAAGCTCGGCTACCTGGGCAACGGCATCGTGCTCGACCGCTTTCTCACACCCGTGCCCCCGGCCATCACGTCGGAGCGCCCGATCGTGATGATGGTCAGCCGACTGGTCCTGGAGAAGGGGTGCCAGGACTTCCTCGACCTGGCCGCCGCCCTGCGGGGCCGGGCCGACTTCGTCCACGTCGGGCCCATCGAGCACGACCAGAGCGACGCGCTACCGCCCGAGGCGATCGCCCGGGCCGAGGCGTCGGGCTCGGTCACCTTCGTCGGTGCCGTCGACGACGTCCGCCCGTACCTCGCCTCCGCCGACCTGGTCGTCCTGCCCTCCTACCGCGAAGGGATTCCCCGGGCCGTCATGGAGGCCGCCGTGATGGGCCGCCCGGTCGTCGCCTACGACATCCGTGGCGTGCGCGAGGTGCTCGACCCGACCCTCGGGCTGGTGGCCCCGCGAGGCGACGTGGGCGCGCTGACGGCCCTCGTCGCCTCCCTCCTCGACGACCCCGACCGCCGGGCCGTGCTCGGCGACGCCTGCCGCACGTGGGTGACGTCGCGGTTCTCCGAGGAGCTCGTCGTCGAACGGCTGGAGGCCGAGTACGCCTCGATCGCGCCGCGGCCATCCGGGCCCGTCGCCCCCGGGGAGGACGCCGCATGAGCGCCACGGTGTGCCTGACCGTCGACGTGGAGGACTGGTACGACGGCATGGCCGTGCTCGGCGAGCCGATCGCCCGGCCACCCGGCGCGCGCAGCGGTCTCGACGGACTGGCCGACCTGCTCGGACGCGCAGCGGACGACCCCCGGGTCACGCTGTTCGTGGTCGGCAACTACGTGCCCACGGTGGCCGGCGAGCTCGCCGCCCTGGCCGACGAGGGCCACGAGATCGGCAGTCACGGCCCCGACCACGGACGACTGCCCGAGGACCCGGAGGCCCTGCTCGACTGGCTCCGGCGCGGCCGCCAGACCGCCGAGGACGCGGTCCAACGTCCGGTGACCGGCTTCCGGTCGCCCCGGTTCGACGTGCCCGCCACCATGGAGCTGGCCCGGTACCGCGACCTGGTGGCCGAGGCGGGGTTCACCTACGTGTCGGACACCCGTCGTCTGGGTACCCGGTCGCCGGTCCGCGAGCTCCCGGTACTGACCGCCCACCGGGTGCCGATGGGCGGCGGCAGCTACCAGCGCCTGCTCCCGTTGCGGACCGTGACGTCGGCGGTGGACACCGCGCAGGATCCGGCGGTGCTCTACTACCATTCCTACGATTTCGGGGCGACCCTGCCGGCCACGTCGAGCATCCGCTCGATGGCCGTGGCCAAGCAACTGCTCGGCCGGGGCCGGGTCGCCGGTGTGTTCTCCCAACTCCTCGGCCGCTACGGCAGTAAGGCGTGTGCAGATGTCTGACGGTGACTTCAAGACCTACTTCCACGAGCGGGCCGGACGGTTCTCCTCCTTCTACCGGAGCGAGCCGGTGTCCCGCCTGCTCGGTCGGGGCCCGCTCTTCGACCGGCTCCGGATCGCGGTGGAGACGGCGACGGCGCTGTCGGCCACACGGGTGCTCGACGTGGGCTGTGGGAGTGGGCCGCTGTTCGCGCCGCTGGCCTCGGCCGGCATCCACGTCACCGGCATCGACCCGGCCGACGGCATGGTGAGCCTCGCCCGCCAGGCGGCGGCGGCCCTGCCCGGGATGGTCGACGTCAACCAGCGGGGCTGGGAGCAGATCGATGAGGTCGACACCTACGACGTCGCCATCGCCCTCGGGGTCTTCGACTACGTGGGCGAACCGGCGGCGCTCCTCACGCGCATGGGCCGGGCCGCCCCCGACGCGGTGGCATCGTTCCCCTATCCGGGGTTCCGGACCAACCTCCGCAAGGCCCGGTACGGCACACGCGGCGTCGCCGTCCACGGCTATCCGCCGAACGGCTTCGACGCACTGGCGGCGGCGGCCGGCATGCGGGTCGTGACGCTCACGGCACTCGGCAACGCCGGCGCGGTGGTCCACTTCACGCGGTCCGGCGACGGCTCCGCCGCTTGACCAGGCCACGAGGCGTCCCGCGACGGGCCACGGGCAGGGCGTGACGATGCAGCCGGAGCCACCGGCCGATGGTGCCGCGGAGCGACGGCTCCGCGTCCTCGTGGTCATCAAGTGCCTGGGGTTCGGCGGTGCCGAGCGGCTCCTGGCCGACACGGTCGCCACCGGCGACCGGAAGGCGTTCGACTACGAGGTCGCCTACGTCCTCGCCGTCGAGGACGGGATGGTGCCGATCATCGAGGCCGACGGCACCCGGGTGCACGCGCTCGGTGCCGAGGGCAACGGCGACCTGCGTTGGATGGCGCGGTTCCGACGACTGCTCCACGACGGCCACTACGACATCGTCCACTTCCACCTCCCCTACACCGCGTCCCTCGGGCGCCTGGTGGTGGCCTCGATGCCCTCCGGGATCCGACCGGCAATCGTGTACACCGACCACAGCCTCTGGAACAAGATGGCGATCGTGGTCAAGGCCCTCAACCGGGCCACCATCGGTCTCGACCAGGCGATGATCGTGGTGTCCGACGCCGCGCTCGAGTCACTACCCGCGTCGATCCGGCCCCGGGCCCGGGTGCTCGTCCACGGGGTGGACCTGTCCCAGGCCGACAGCCTCCTCGCCCGTCGCGCCGAACTACGGGCGGAGGTCCGCCGGGAGTTCGGCGTCGCCGACGGCGAGGTGCTCGTCGTGTCGGTGGCCAACCTCCGCCCCGAGAAGGGCTACGACGTCCTGCTCGACACGGCCCGGATCCTGGTCGACCAGGACCTGCCCGTCCGGATCGTGGCCGTCGGGCGCGGCGAGGGCGAGTTGGAGCGGACCATCGTGGCCCGCCACGCGGCGCTCGGCCTGGGCGACCGGCTGACGTTCGCCGGACAGCGGGACGACGTGCTGCGCATCCTGGCCGGTGCCGATGCCTTCGTGCTGGCCTCACGCCAGGAGGGACTCCCGGTGGTCCTCATGGAAGCGACGAGCGTGGGTCTCCCGATCGTGGCGACGGCCGTCGGAGGGGTCCCCCAGGTGCTCACCGACGGGGTCGACGGACTGGTCGTCCCACCGGGTGACCCGGCGGCGCTGGCCGCGGCACTCACCAGGGTGGTGTCCGATCCGGGCCTGCGCAGCCGCCTCGGCGCAGCGGCCAAACAGCGGAGTGCGATGTTCGACGTGGCGGAGGCCAGCCGCACCATCGAGTCCATCTACCGCGAGGTCGCTCCCGACCGGCGGTGACGCCGGGCGTCGGGGGTCACCCCTGCGCCCCGGCCACCTGCCGGGCGACCGCTCCCACCCGCCGGGCGACCACACCCTCGGCGTAGTGCTCGACGAACAGTTCGTGGGCCCGCGCCGTCAGCGCCTGCCGGAGGGCGACGTCGCCGAGGAGGCGGGCGCACGCCCGGGCGATGTCCGGCGCCCGGTCGGCCACCAGCAGGTGCACTCCGTCCTCGGCGCCGAGCCCCTCCGCCCCGAGGGTCGTCGACACCACCGGCACCCGGTGGGCGAAGGCCTCCAGCACCTTCAGCCGCGTGCCGCTACCGAATCGCACCGGCACGACCACGAGATCGGCCACCGCCAGTTCGTCGGCGATGTCGTCGACCTGGCCCACCAGGGTCACGGCCGGTGGGTCGGCCAGCGACTCGAGGGCCGGTGCCGTCGTGCCCACGAGTCGGATCCGCGCCCCGGGGACCAGCTCACGCAGGGCGGGACCGATCTCGCGCACCAGGACGCGGGCGGCGTCGGCGTTCGGGGGGTAGCGCAGGGTGCCCTGGAAGACCACGGTCGGTGGCTCGCCCACCTCCAGGCGCCCGACGGGACGGTCCACCTCCGGATAGCCGTTGGCGACGACCTCGACCCTGGGCACACCTGTCGCCCGGGCCCGTTCCGCGTCCAGCTCGCTGCAGACCACCGTGGTGGTGACGGCGTTGCCGGCGCGGACCTGGAGACGTCGCCACCGGCGCGCCTCCTCGGCCGAATAGGCCCGTCCGGCCGCCCGGCGCAGGCGGGTGGGCACGTCCGCCGGGCCGTCCACCGCCAGGTCGGACCGGGCGGCGATCTTCTGGTCCTCGAGGTCGACCACGTCGAGCACCGACGGTGCCGCCACCATGCCGTCACTCAGCACGAACGGGCGCATGCCGAAGTACCACACGAGGTCGTAGGGGCCGCCGAGGAACCGGGCCAGCGCCGCCAGCGCCCGCCCGCCGTCGGGACGGGGCAGTTCGAGGGGGACGTCGGCACGGACGACCGCCAGCAACCGGCCGGCGCCCGACGGAGGTCGGTCGTCGAAGGCCACGTGGGCGACGCGCCGCAGGCCCAGCGCGGGGTCGGATGGACCGATGTCCGTCCGTCCCGCCGGCAGGATCGAGAACAGGTCGACGGGACCACACGCGCCGAGCCCCCGGAGCACGGTGGCCAGCCGGAGACGCGAGCCGCTGTTGACCGGCCACGGGTACTCGCCGGAAACCACCAGAGTCCGCATGGCCCCCCTGCCCGCACGTCGTCACCGGCGGCTGTCGGCCGGGTCGCCCCGGACCACCCGGGAGGAGCAATGGTACCGCCGGACCAGGGGCGTCCCCCGAACCGACTGCTACCATCGACCTCCTGCCGGAGGGGCCGGCACGGTTGGGGGACGGCATGACCGACCAGTGGGATGCCGTCGACGAGCCACTGGTACTGCACGTCATCCCGACCCCGCTCGCCCGCGGCGCGCAGCGCGAAGCGCGTGCGCTGGCCGACGAGCTCGACTCCCCCGGCCATCGGGCTCACCGGGTCCTCTGCCTCTTCGACGGTCCCGACGAGGTCGCCGTCGACCTCTCCCTCCACCTGTCCGACGGCGCCACGCCGGGGGTCGGGTACCACTGGCGCGCCGTGCCCCGCGTCCGCGCCGCCCTGGACGCCCTCGACCCCGTGTGCGTGGTCGCCCACGGTGGCGAACCCCTCAAGTACCTCGTGCCCGCCATGGCGGGACGGCGGCGACCGCTCGCGTACTACGCCATCGGCACCTACGGCGCCCCGGCGGCCCGGAGGGCGCAGGTCGAGCTGTGGCGCCGGCTGCTGGCGCGGGTCGACGCCGTCGCCGCCGAGGGCGACGAGGTCGCCGAGGAGTGCGTCCGGCTGCTCGGCGTGCCGGCGGCCAAGGTCACGATGACCCCGAACGGGCGCGACCCCCGCGTCTTCTACCCACGGCTCGACGGACGCGACGCCGGGATCCCCACGGTGGCCTTCATCGGCGCGCTGACCGAGGGGAAGCGTCCGACCAGGTTCATCGAGGCCGTCGCCGTGCTACGGGACCGCGGGCTCCGCTTCCGGGCCGTCCTCATCGGCGACGGCGCGCTGCGCGGCACCGTCGAGGGGTCGGCGGCCGCCGCGGGCATCGAGCTGCTCGGCTCCCGATCCGACGTCGCCGAACTGCTCGGCCGCGCCGACGTCATGGTGTTCCCGAGCCGGCCACAGGGGGAGGGCATGCCGGGCGTCCTCATCGAAGGCGGCCTGTCCGGTCTCCCCATCGTGGCGACCGACGTGCCGGGGGTCCGCACCGTCATCGACGACGGCACCACCGGCTACGTGGTCGGTGTCGAGGACCTCGACGGGATGGTCGACGCGCTGGCCCGACTGGTCGGCGACGAGGACCTGCGCCAGACCATGGGCACGTCGGCGCGGGCCAGGTGCATCACCCGGTTCAGCATCGGCGCCGTCGGCGCGCTGTGGCTGCAGGTGCTCACCCCCCTGCTCCCCCCCGGATTGGGCGCACCCGCCTGACCGGACCCCGGTGCCCGGCCGGCATCACCGGGCCGGGTGGATCCCGTCAGGGTGAGCGGGACGGTGGCGACGTGCGGTCGCCGTCATCCGGACTGCGGGACCCGACACCGGCACTTCCCTCGGATCGGGCCTCGGGCGGGCCCGTCGGTTCCGCGAGGACCGCCGAGGCGGCCAGCAGTCCCTCGGAGGTCGGCACGAGTTGTCCGCTGGCGACGGCCAACCGCAGCCGTCGCACCATCCGGTCGCGCTGGAGCATCGCGGCGCGGAACCCCTTGCGGTCCTTGCGTCGGTACTCCCACTCGAACATCCGCGGCCGGCCCTTCGGCGAACGCGGGATCGCGAAGAGGACCATGAGGAACGGTAGGAGCATGACCCGCTCGCGGTAGATGAGGCCGAGGTTGCCGAGTGCCGCGAAGAAGTAGACGAACAGAATGCTGTAGACGAAGCACATCATGACGTAGGGACGGGCGAATGCGGCACGGGGAAGTATGCGCAGCTGTCGGTAGGAGGCGATCATGACCCCGAGGATCACGGTGTTCTCCAGGGCGGCGGCCAACTCGCCCGAGCCGTGGAAGTTGAAGGGCAGCGGGTCGAGCAGCACCGTGTACGCGTCGATCGGCCATCGCACCGGACTCGAGGAGTACGTCAGACCACCCGAGCCGCCGTAGACCGAGTTGTTGGCGGTCGTAGAGTTGAGCGCCGTCGAGCTCGTGCTCAGGTGGAGGTAGTGGATCGTCATCCACACCGACCCGGCCAACAGCACGACCATGAAGGTCAGCCCGGCGACGCGTTTGAGCGTGGCGTAATTCTGCCGCTGGTCACCTGCCGGCCGGATCATGAGGGCTACGGCGAAGCCGGCCAGCACCACGAACAACTCGTTGGGACGGATCAGGAAGCCGGCCAGGACGCCCAGGGTGATCGCGCGGAATCCACCCGGGGCGCGACGGAGCACCTTGGCGGTGCCGAACGCCACCAGGCCGAGGGAGACGGTCATGATCGCCTCCTTGCTGACGTCGGCGGTCCAGAAGATCGTCGAAGGGAGGAAGAAGACGAGCCAGGCGTAGCGCCGGTGACCCCGCAACGCCTCGGGGAAGGTCAGTGTGAACGCCCGGTAGAACAGGATCGTCCCGAGCCAGGACAGCCAGGAGAAGACGAGGAACGTCGCCAACTGGTTGACGCCCACGATGGCCATGACCACGCCGGCAAAGATGCTCACGGAGCCGTCGTTGACGATGCCGCGGACGTCGGTTCCGGCCAGGGTGAAGTTGAAGGTGCGGAAGTTCGGGGCCAGGATCGAGCCCTGGGTGTCGTACCGGATCCAGTCGGCGATGCCGTGGTAGAAGTGATCGACGACGAAGATCTGGGCCGGCGCCGCCAGCATGTGGATCACGAGGCTCCACGTCAGGATGCGGAGGAGCCACGGGTTGTGCTCCTTCTCCACCACCCAGGCGATGATCGGCCGCGACACCAGGATGATGACGGCCGCCACCACGAGGACCCCGATGGGGTTGGAGCCGAGCTGGGCGGCGATGAGCATCGTGGTGGCCCTACCGCCCGCTCAGGGTGCTCAGGACGGGTGGAGCTCGGGAGTCGGTGTCTGCACGTCCTCGGGGGCCCCGTCGTCGCTCCCGTCGTCGGGGGGACTCACGGCACCCGTCCGGCCGGAGGCGGCCATGCCCGAGTCGAGGACCCGGCGCTGGCTCTTCGAGAGCTCCTCACCCGTGAAGACGACACCGAGCACCGGCGCGCCCAGGCGGCGCAGGATGTCGCCCATGTCCTGGGCGTCGGGGACCTCGGTCACGCCGTTCTCGACGACGACGATGATGGCGTCGACCGAGTGCACCAACGCCTCGCCGTGGTGGTAGCGGAGGAACGCGGGCGTCTCGATGACGACGACGTCGGCCACCTCGCGGGCGGCATCGAGGACGTCCTTGGACCGCGACACCAGTTGGCCGCTGTTGCGCATGAACTGGCGCATCGACAGCATCGACACGTGCTCGGGGCCGGCGGGCGACAGACGGCTCTCGACGTCGGCGGCCGTCACCGGGCCGGACAGCACGCTCTCGGCCGGGAACGTCGTCCCGACCTCGAGGTCGCCGGTACTGATGACGATGACCTCCTGCGACGCCTCGGCGTAGGTGGCAGCCAGGTTGGCCACGACCTTGGCCCGGGACGGCTCGTCGACGGTCGAGGCCACCAGGAGCACGCTCCGGGACCCGGGTTCGGGCACCTGGTAGGGCTCGGCCGAGTTGGCCGCCATGCCGAACATGTCGGCGAAGGCGTCGCCACCCGGGCCGGTCGTCGCCGCGTCAGCCGCCATGGCCTCGAACATCACCGACATGCGCAGTTTGCGGTAGGCCTCCGACGCCGGCGACGTCGGTCGGTCCACCACGTCGACGACACCCGGGTCGGGCGGGTACGTCTCGGGGATGTCGGCGATGACCGGGAACTTGGTGTGGATCTCGGCGCGCCGGGCCCGGCGGATCGTCTTGTTGAGGACCTCACGGGCGACGATGATCACCAGCGCGAGGAGTACACCACCGACGAGTCCGATCAGCAGGCGAACCTTGTGGCTGTTGAGGGTGCTCGTCTTGGGCTGGTTGATCCGGTGGGCCAACTCGGGCGTGCCCGGGAAGATGACCTGGTATCCGGTCGAGGTCGCGGCGAACGGCGACCCGTCGGCCGCGGTCGAGGAGGCCGACTTCGACGATGTCGACGCGTCGGCCGCGGCGTGGGCGGCGGCCTGCTGCTCGAGGGTGTTGCCGAGTTCCTTGGCGTAGGCGTTGGCCAGGTCGGCGGCCAGCGTCGGGGTCTGGGCGGAGGCGAAGAGGGTCACGCTCCCCGTCGAGGTCGAGGCCTTCTTCGTCGTCGCCGCGGCGCCCGCACCGGCGACCGTCGGGTAGGCACCTTTCGCAGAGGCGGCCACCGTGGTGCCGAACATCCCCCCGGCGAACTCGTACGGGTTGCCCGTCAGCCCGACGTCGGACACCGCGGCCAGCTTGACCGGGAACGTGTTGGCGTAGAAGAGGATCTGCGCGTTCGACACGGTGCCGGCGATGAGTCCGCTCGACGCCGGCGCCCCGACCGACGCCCACGTCTCCCACTTGAGGATCGTCTTCGGGTGCTTCGCCGTGGACGTGGGTGCGAGGAGTGCGATGACGGCCCCGACGACTGCCAGGACGACGACCAGCCGCCAACGCTGGCGCAACGCCCCGAGGAAGTTGATTGGCTCGATCATGCCCCTGTCCCGTTCGTGAATTCGCCCCGCGAGGGAGGTCGGTGATACGGCCCGTTGATCGTACTACACGGCATCCCGCATTCTGCCAGGGGAAATCCGGGAGATCCCGTCGCCACCGGACCGGTGGGGTCGCCATCCGGCCGTATCGACAGGCGGGAGGTCACCCGCAGTTGCAGGTCGATTCAGCGATCGGTCCAGTGATCCCAAAATTTGAGGATGCCGAATGGCGGTGTCCGCGGTACAGTTTGTCCGACGACACAGGGCAACCGGCGTGGACGTGGTCGACACCGGGCACATGTTGGACCAAGGAGTGCGGGGGCACTTCGAGGTGAGGGTCATATTCGTCAGCGGGGTGCCGGTACGACCGGGGCACCGCCCAGGGGCTGCAGAGCAGGGGGGCGTACGGATGGATGCGCAAGCATCATCAACGTCGGAAGGAAGAATGAGTTCGTATCCGGGTCAGCCCGACGACGCAGACTCCTCGCGCACCGACATGCGCCGGGTGGCCGTCGCGGCGAGCCGGGTCCGTGCCGCCATCCTCTTCGTCTTCCTCGATGCCGTTGCCGTGGTCATCGGCTACGGGCTGGCCGAGGTCACCTACTTCCGCGACCGGGCTCCCGTCGGCTATTGGATCCACTTCACCGAATTCATCGCCGTGGCCATCGTGGTCACGATCATCTCCAACAAGCTGTTCGGGCTCTACGGGCGCATGTGGCGCCACGCCGGCGCCGACGAGGCCCGCCAGCTCCTGTTGTCGGTGGCGACCACGCTCTGTGTGCTCATCGCCTTCTGGCCCGCCGGCAACGCCATCCACATCGAGTTGGTGCCGCCGTTCGTCGTGGTGGTGGGCTGCATGTTCACCGCCGTCGGCATGGGCGTTCTGCGATTCCACTCGCGCCTCTTCGCCTGGCAGCGGGGCTCCAAGCGGCTCGGGCTGCGGGTGGCCGTCATCGGCAGTCGGGACGCCGGAGCCGCGGCCATCCGGGAGATGCTCCGCAGCCCGGGCGCCGGCCTGGTCCCGGTCGCGGTCTTCGACGACGACCAGCGGGCCCACGGCCTCTCCCTCCTCGGTGTGCCGGTGGTCGGCGGCATCGACGAGATCCCGAAGGCCTCGAGCCGGTACACGATCCAACAGGTCCTGCTGGCCATCCCGTCGCCCCCTCCCGAACTCGTCGACCGCGCGCTGCGGGCCTCCGAGCGGGCCGGCGTGTCGATGAAGATGCTGCCCGGCGTGAAGGACATGCTCAACGAGCCCAACCACCTCGCAGCACTCCGCCAGGCCCGCGAGCCCCAGATCGAGGACCTCCTCGGGAGGACCCCCGTGCCGACCGACCTCGAGTCGGTGCGCCGCTCGATCGAGGGCCAGCGCGTGCTGGTGACGGGGGCCGGGGGTTCCATCGGCTCGGAAATCTGTCGGCAGCTGGCCGGGCTCAACCCGAGCCAGCTGGTCCTGCTCGACCACGACGAGACGCACCTCCACGACGCCGCAGCGACCATCAGTGCACCGACCGAGCAGGCGCTGGTGGACATCTTCGACCGCGAGGCGGTGTTCGAGACCTTCGAGCACTACCGACCCGACGTGGTGTTCCACGCCGCAGCGCACAAGCACGTGCCGGTGCTCGAGCAGCACCCGCTCGAAGCGGCCAAGACGAACGTCCTGGGCACCCTCAACATCGTCGACGCCGCCGCCGTCGTGGGCACGTCCCGCTTCGTGCAGATCTCGACTGACAAGGCGGTGCACCCCTCGAGCGTCATGGGGGCCTCCAAGCGCCTGGCGGAGCAGACCGTGCTGGCCCATGCACCCGAGGACGGTGCGTACTGCACCGTACGGTTCGGCAACGTCCTGGGCAGCCGGGGCAGCGTCATCCCCACGTTCGCCCGCCAGATCGCCCAGGGCGGACCCGTCACCGTCACCGATCCCCGGATGACCCGCTTCTTCATGAGCGTGGAGGAAGCGGTGCAGCTGGTGCTCCAGGCCTCCGTGCTCTCCGAGGGCGGGGAGATCTTCATGCTGGAGATGGGCGTGCCGGTCAAGATCATCGACCTGGCCGAGCGCATGATCCGCCTGTCGGGGTGCCAGGTCGGCATCGACATCCCGATCGAGATCACGGGGATGCGCCCCGGCGAGAAGTTGAACGAGGTGCTGAGCACACCCGATGAGGAGATCCTTGGGACCAGCCATCCCTACGTCAACCGCCTGATCCCCATCCGGGCCCCCGCCGACGTGTTCGCCGCCGAGCTCGAGGAGCTCGAACTGGCCACCCTCCGGCGCGACAAGGAGACGGTGCGGACGCTGCTCTTCACCGCCGGGGCCGCCGAGGGCACCTTCCCGACCGTCCCGGGCGTGCCGGCCCACACCACCGGGTCCCACGACGGTGCACCGGCCGGACAGTCCTTCGAGTGGCCGGAGCTGGCCGACGCCGAGGCCGATCTCGACCTGCGGGGCGTGGTGACCGACTACCTCGGCCAGCCCGCGACCGACGCCGGGCAGGTCCGGGCGTGAGCCAGGGCGCACCCCGCCGGTGCGCGCCGATCGACGCCCTGCCGGGCGGATGACCACCGCTCGCCTCGGCAAGGTCGTGGTCGTCGGCCAGGGCTATGTCGGCCTGCCCCTCGCCATCCGGGCCGTCGAGGTCGGCTACGACGTCGTCGGCTTCGACCTCGACGTCGACCGGGTCAAGCGGCTGGCCGTCGCCGACTCCTACATCGAGGACATCAGCACGGAACGCCTGGCGGCCGCACTCGCCACCGGGCGCTACCTCCCGACCGACGACAGCGCCCACATGGCCGGCTTCGACCTGGCCGTCATCGACGTGCCCACCCCCCTGGAGGAGGGCAACCCGAACCTGGCCTACGTCGAGGACGCCGCGGCCACACTGGCCACCCACCTGCGGCCGGACGCCACCGTCGTGCTCGAGTCGACCAGCTACCCGGGCACGACCGAAGAGCTCGTGGTGCCCATCCTCGAGCGCGGTTCCGGCCTGGTCGGGGGTCGCGACTTCCATGCGGGCTACAGCCCGGAGCGGATCGACCCCGGCAATGCGACGTGGCAGCTGGAGAACACCCCCAAGGTCGTGTCGGGTATCGACGCCGCCTCGCTCGAGGTGGTCGAGGCGTTCTACGGACGGATCGTCGAGCGCACCGTGGCCGTGTCGGGCACCCGCGAGGCCGAGCTGACCAAACTCCTCGAGAACACCTTCCGTCACGTCAACATCGCCCTCGTCAACGAGCTGGCGATGTTCGCCGCCGAACTCGACATCGACGTGTGGGAGGCGATCGACGCCGCCTCCACCAAGCCGTTCGGCTACCTCCGGTTCACCCCGGGGCCGGGCGTCGGTGGCCACTGCCTCCCCATCGACCCGAGCTACCTGTCGTGGAAGGTGCGCCGGAGCCTCGGCCAGCCCTTCCGCTTCGTGGAGCTGGCCAACGACGTCAACGAGCACATGCCGGACTACGTCGTCCGCCGACTGATGCTGGCCTTCAACCGCATGGGCCGATCGGTCAACGGGTCCCGGATCCTGCTCCTCGGACTCGCCTACAAGCGCAATACCGGCGACGCCCGCGAGGCGCCCGGCACCGTGATCGCCCGTTCGCTGGTCGCACTCGGGGCGGAGGTGCGGGTGGCGGATCCGCATCTCGACGCCACGTCGGTGTCGTTCGAGCTGGTCGACGCGTCCGCCGCGGAGCTGGCCGCCGCCGATGCCGTGGTGCTGGTGACCGACCACGACGCCTTCGACTACGAACTGGTCGAGCGACACGCCCGCTACGTCCTCGACACCCGCAACCGACTGGACGGAACGTCGGTCGAGCGGCTCTGATGCCTGCGTGAAGGTCATCGTCACCGGAGGCGCCGGCTTCATCGGCGCCAACCTCTGCCGCACCCTCGTGGCCACCCCCGGCATCGACGAGGTGGTCGCGCTCGACGACCTGTCGTCGGGCAGCCGGGCCAACCTGGACGACGTCGACGGCGTGCGCCTGGTCGAGGGATCCATCCTGGACACCGGCGTGCTCGAGGAAGTGGTGGACGGCGCCGGGGCGATCGTCCACCTGGCCGCCCGACCGTCGGTCCCCCGCTCCATCGTGGACCCGGTCGCCTCGCACGAGGCCAACGCCACCGGCACCCTGCGCGTCCTCGAGGCCGCCCGCCACCACGGCGGACCGACCGTCGTCGTGGCCTCGTCGTCCTCGGTCTACGGCGCCAATCCGGAACTCCCCAAGCACGAGGGCCTCGTGCCCATGCCGGTCAGCCCCTACGCGGTCAGCAAGCTGGCCACCGAGTCCTACGCACTGGCCTATGCGCACTCCTACGGGTTGCCGACCCTGGCGTTCCGGTTCTTCAACGTGTTCGGACCGCTCCAGGCGCCCGGTCACGCCTACGCCGCCGTGATCCCGGCCTTCCTCGACGCGGCCCTGCGCGGCGAGCCCCTGTGCGTCCACGGCGACGGCGGGCAGACCCGCGACTTCACCTACGTCGGCACCGTCTGTTCGGTGCTGGCCGAGGCCGCCCTCCGGCCCGTGACCGCTCCACGCCCGGTCAACCTGGCCTTCGGCACCCGGGTGTCCCTCCTCGAGGTCATCGATCTCCTCGAGGAGCAGCTGGGCCACTCCGTGGAACGGCGGCACACCGAGCCCCGGGTCGGCGACGTCCGGGACTCCCAGGCCGACCAGACGGCGCTCCGGGCGCTCTTCCCCGATGTGCAGCCCGTGCCACTGGCCGAGGGCCTCGCCACCACGATCGACTGGTTCCGGGGGCGGTGACGCAGCAGATGGACTCCGACACCGCCCCGGGAACGGCACCCGACACGGACCGGACCGCTGCCGCGGCCGACGACGCCGGTTGGCCGGCCGAGACCATGGCCGGCGGGATCCTGGTCGGCCTGACGGTCGTCGGCGCCATCTTCTTCCGGTACCACCCCGGCCAGATCTTCCTCGACCGGTGGGGCTTCTCGTTCGTCCACCCGGCACTCGGCAACTCCCTCTACCGGCACGTGGTCCAGTTGAAGTCCCTCCCCTACCTGGTGGCCGGGTCGATCCTGGCGGCACTGGTCGTCGTGGGCCGGGACCGGCTCCGGGCGCTCGCCTGCCTGGTCGGACCGCTGGCCGCGGTGCTGGTGGCCGAGTGGTTCCTCAAGCCGGTGATCGCCCGCCGCTATGCGGAGGTGCTCACCTACCCGTCGGGCACGACCACGGCGGTGGCCGGTGTGGTGACCGCCTGGGCCGTGGCGGTCCCCCGGCAGATCCGGGCGGTCGTCGTGGTGGTGGGCGCGTTCCTCGTCGGACTGGAGTGCATCGCGGTCGTCGGACTGCAGTGGCACTACCCCACCGACGCGCTGGCCGGGGCCGCACTGGGCGCCGGGATCGTACTGCTGCTCGACGGCCTGCTCCACCTCCTGTTCGCCCGGGAGCGGGGGGCCACCGATGCCCCGGACGACGCGCCGGACCCGTCGGCACCGACCGCGTCCTCCTAGCATTTCCTCGTCGCCGACCAGGGGGAACGTCACCGGTCGGCGTCACTGGTGCCGCCGCGCACCCCCCGGGTACCATGGTCCCGACAGGGGCACGGCGGCCCGCAGATCCGGAGTTCGGTGCGGCGGACCCGGGGCACACCT
>Ga0302267_10000164_pt1 | contig 84485 bp, 72 predicted proteins | sample III_Bog_E1_3_FD_194555 | JGI IMG/M metagenome (GOLD analysis project Ga0302267, IMG submission 194555) | Peat permafrost microbial communities from Stordalen Mire near Abisko, Sweden - III_Bog_E1_3 | ecosystem: Environmental > Terrestrial > Soil > Wetlands > Peat | place: Sweden: Abisko... | reverse complement strand
ACAAGGATTGTGCGCCAAAAGGGGGTAATTGCCTGCACATTTGGTGTGGGTGGAAGTTGTTGGATTTAAGTAGGTTAGTCAACGTCAGTTGGGGGAGGGGCTTGCTTTTTTTTTGATGGGGCGTGGGGGATCGGGTTGCAGGCCTGCCTGAAGGCACATTCAGTGGTTGGATCGATTTTCAAAATGCGTTTGGCCTGGGGGGCGAGGGGTTTAGCCCAGAATCGCGTTGTCGATGAGCCGGGTTGGGCCGACCCAGGCGGCTACGGCGAAGAGGGAGCCGGGGGCGGCGAATTCGATGGGCTCCAGGGTGGCCCAATCGACCAGGGCGATGTAGTCGACGCGGATCTGGGGCATTTCGGCGAAGGTGATGCGGGCGGCCTGGGTGATTTTGGCGGCACGGCGCTCACCGGCGGCGGAGAGGGCCTGGGCCTGGCGGACGGCTCGGCTTAGGGTGAGGGCCCACTCGCGCTCCTCGGAACTGAGATAGATGTTGCGCGAACTGAGGGCCAGGCCGTCGGGCTCGCGAACGATGGGGCAAACGACTATTTCAGTGGCCAGGCGCAGGTCGAGGACCATGCGGCGGAGTACGGCGACCTGCGCCGAGTCTTTCTGGCCGAAGAAGGCACGGTCCGGCTCGGCGGCGATGAGCAGCTTGGCGACGACGGTGGCTACGCCGCGGAAATGGCCGGGGCGGGATTTGCCATCGAGGCGGCTGCTCAAGGCTGGCACTTCGATGAATGTCGATTCGGGACCGTTGGGGTAAAGCTCTTCGACCGAGGGGGCGAAGACTACGTCGGCGCCGGCGGCTTCAGCGAGGGCGCAATCGGCGGCGAAGGTGCGGGGGTAGCGGGAGAAGTCCTCATTGGGGCCGAACTGGGTGGGGTTGACGAAGATGCTGACGGCGACGTGAGTGCAGGAGGCTGCGGCGGCGCGGATGAGGGAGGCGTGGCCGGCGTGCAAGGCACCCATGGTGGGGACTAGACCGATGGTGTTACCGCCGTCGTTCCGGGCTGGATGCGACCGTTCCCGTCGCGACCATTCCCGCAATTCGGCAACCGTACGGAGAATCTCCATCAGGCCTTCCTCAGCACGCCTTTGGCCGCCTTGACCGCCATGACACGTTTGGCGGATTCCGGCAGGTGATAGCTTTCTTCGTCGGACGGGAAGACGTGGTGTTCGACGTCTTCGCGATAGTGCTCGATGGCCGTGCGGATGAGGGTGCCGGCATCGGCATAACGGCGGACAAACTTGGCCGGGGGCGCGAAGGTGAGGTTGAGCAGGTCGTGGAAGACGAGAATCTGTCCGTCGCACTCGGGTCCGGCGCCAATTCCTATGGTGGGAACGGGCAACTCGGCGGTGATTTCGGCGGCAACTTCGCGGGGAACGCCCTCGAGCACGATTGCTCCGGCGCCGGCGTCGGCCAGTGCCAAAGCGTCAGCCTTGAGGCGGTTGGCGCTTTCAGCGGTGCGTGCCTGAACGCGGTATCCACCCATGCGATGGAGGCTCTGCGGAGTGAGGCCGAGGTGGCCGATGACGGGGATTTCCGCATCGGTGAGGGCGCGAACCAGTTCGACGCGCGGGCCTTCGATTTTGACGGCTTCGGCGCCGGCTTCCTTCAAGAAACGCACGGCGTTGGTGAGGCCTTCGGAGACGGTGCCGTGGTAGCTGCCGAAGGGCATGTCGGCGACGACCAGGGCGCGGCGGACGGCGCGACGAACGGCTCGGGTGTGGTGGAGCATTTCGTCCACGGTGACAGCGAGGGTGTTGTCGTGGCCGAGGACGACCATGGCGAGGGAGTCGCCGACCAGCAGGAGGTCGATGCCAGCTTCGTCAGCGAGGCGCGAAGAGGAGTAGTCGTAGGCGGTGAGGGCAGAGATGGGCTTGCTCTGGCGCTTCATTTCAGCGAGGGCGGGGACGGTAACTTTTGTGATGGGGATGCCGGCGGACGCTGAACCGGTGCCGGTGGGGAAGTTGGTGATGCTCATTTTTCTCTCCAGTGCCGCTCCGTCAACTCAGGATGCGACCCGAACCAAGGTGAGTATACGCCTGAAGCGGGGCTGAGTGCAGCGGGGTCGTCCCACATTTTGCTGGTGCGGGGAGCAGGAAGGTTGGGATAGAATCCTCGGAATTCGAATATTCCCGATGTGGATGGAAAGCGAGGCGGGTGATGCCGAAGTTTGTGATTGAGAGGGAGATTCCGGGGGCGGGAAAGCTGACAAGCGAGCAACTGCAAGGGATTTCGCAGACATCCTGCGGGGTGTTGCGAGAGATGGGCCCGCAGATTCAGTGGGTGCAGAGCTATGTGACGGACGACAAGATTTATTGCGTGTATATCGCGCCGGATGAAGAGACGGTGCGGAAACATGCGCAATCTGGGGGATTTCCGGCGAACAAGGTGTCGCAGGTTCGGGCGATGATTGACCCGACAAGCGCCGAGTAGCGGACTCGCCGGGCAGATGGGGACGAGGCTGGGCTTGCAGGGCCTTTGCCTCAAGCAGCACACTGGTATTCGTGATGCTTACACCACTCGCTGATGGAGTATCGGTTGGATTGGGCGCGGTTGCCGGGCTGGGGCTGGTGGCAGGCGGCTATGCCTATGCGGCGATGTGGCCGGGGTCGCAGATCTTTGGGAAGGCACTCATTGCGCCTCGGAATCCAGATGGGGAAGCCGGGGAGCTGGCGCTGACCTTTGACGACGGGCCGAACCCTGCATGGACTCCGCAACTGCTGGATGTATTGGCCAGGTACGGGGTGAAGGCTACGTTTTTCATGGTGGGGAAGTACGGGTTCCAGCAGCCGGGGCTTGTGCGCCGCATTGTGGCCGACGGGCACCTGGTGGGCAACCATTCGTGGTCGCATCCGAACCTGGCCGTGACGGCTGCCTTGAAGGTGGACAAGGAGTTGCTTCGGACGCGGGATACGCTGGAGCAGATTTCCGGGATGCCGATCCGGTATTTTCGGCCTCCGTTTGGGGGGAGGCGGCCCCATGTGCTGCGGGCGGCTCGGCAACTCGGCATGACGCCGGTGCTTTGGAACGCGATTACCACGGACTGGAGCGAGCCATCGGCGGATCGTATTGCGCAGCGGCTGATCGCCAAAATCGACGGGAACGAGCGGCGGGGGTGGGCTACGAACCTTGTGCTGCATGATGGGGGACATTTGGAGCCTGAGGCGAATCGCGGGCCTTCAGTCTGCGCGGCGGGGCAGATTTTGGCGCGTTATGCGACGACGCATCGGTTTGTGCGGCTGGATGCGTGGGGTGAGTTGGGCAAGAATTAACGGTCCGTGGTGAAAGTCGAAATGGCCGAAAACCGGCCCTCAGGGGCTAAAGAGGCTGCGGAAAAGTCGGGTTTTGAGTCAAGATTCACAAAGAACATCCCTCGGGGGCTAAAGCCCAGCGTTTATTTTCAGCCACTTGCGGCACGGCTGAAGCCGTGCCCTTTCAAAACTTCGGCCATTTGGTAGTTTTTCCGCAGCCTGTAAAGCCCAACAAACTCGATTGCCCTTATTGGCACGACTGAAGTGATGCCCTTTCTCTTTCCTTACCGCTTCCATGGAGTTTCGTGCAGCCCATTTATCCGGCGAGGACGGATTGGAAGGCAGTTTTTGCGGCGGCGATGGTGGCGGCGACTTCGGCTTCTCCGTGGGCTGTGCCGAGGAACATGGCCTCAAACTGCGAGGGGGGCAGCCAGATGCCCTGGTGCAGCATGGAGCGGTGGAAGCGGCCGAAGGCTTCGGTATCGGACTTTGCGGCTTGGGCGTAGTCGGTGACCGGGCCGGGGGTGAAGAACCAGGTCCACATTGCGCCTACGCGGTTGGTAGTGAGGGGGATTGCAGCAGTTGCGGCTTCCGCGGCTACGCCTTCGGCTACGGCTTTGGATGTGGCTTCAATGTTGGGGTAGACCTCGGCGGCGTGGGCTTGCAGGTGGCTGAGGGTGGCGATGCCGGCGGCCATGGCGAGTGGGTTTCCGCTGAGGGTGCCGGCTTGATATACGGGGCCGAGAGGCGCGAGCAGGTCCATGAAGCGGTGCTTGCCGCCGAAGACACCGACGGGGAGGCCTCCGCCGACGATTTTGCCGAGGGTGACGAGGTCGGGGTCGAGGTTGTAGAGTTCACAGGCTCCGCCGAGGGCTACGCGGAAGCCGGTCATGACCTCATCGGCGATGAGCAGTGCGCCTTCACGGGCGGTGATGGCGCGCAGGCCGGCGAGATAGCCGGGAGCGGGAGCGATGCAGCCGGCGTTGCCGACAACGGGCTCCAAGATGATGGCCGCGATGGCGTCGGGATGCGCGGCAAATGCTGCTTCAACGGCGTCAAGGTCGTTGTAGGGGAGGGCCAGGGTAAGCCCGGCGATCTCTTCCGGGACTCCGGCAGAACCGGGGATGCCGAGGGTGGCGACGCCGGAGCCGGCTTTGACGAGGAGGCCGTCGGCGTGGCCGTGGTAGCAGCCTTCGAATTTGACGATGACCTTGCGATGGGTGGCGGCGCGGGCGAGACGGATGGCCGACATGGTGGCTTCAGTACCGGAACTGACGAAGCGCAGCTTTTGAATGGCCGGATAACAGGCGATTACGCGCTCTGCCAGATCGGCCTCGGCTGCCGTTGAGGCGCCAAAGCTGGCGGAGTCGCGGGCGGCTCTCTGGATGGCTTCAACCACTGGGGGGAACGCGTGGCCAAGTATCATGGGCCCCCACGAGCCGAAGTAGTCGATGTAGCGGTTGCCATCCGCGTCTGTGAGGTAGGCACCTTCAGCGCGCTCGACAAAGGGAGGAGCTCCGCCCACGGCTTTGAACGCGCGCACCGGCGAGTTGACGCCGCCGGGGAAGAAGCGCTCGGCGCGCTGCTGCAGGGCCTGGGAACGGGTGCGGGAGGGTGAGGCAACGGGCGGGGTCATGGTGGATTCAGTATAGAAGGCGGCGGTTTGCGCGCTGAGTGATTTGGCTCACATGGTTGAAGTGAATCGGAGAATCGGAGGGGTGGGTGCATTCATCTGCATAGGTGTGAGTGAATTGGCTAAGGGCGGCGGTCGGTTGCTGGTGATTTACGACGGCGTATGCGGACTTTGCAACCGGTCTGTGCGGTGGTTTCTGAGGCGGGACCTGCGGGATCGCATGCGATTTGCTCCTTCCGATTCGCCGGAGGTGGCGGCGCTGCTTTGGCGCGATGGATTCGACGAGGGGACGGGCGGGGATGGGCCCAGCTCCATCGTGGTTGTTTTGGGCGTTGGAACGGCTTCAGAGCGGTTGCTGGTTCGCTCGGACGCTGTTTTGGCGATGCTGGAGGAGTTGCCGCGACCCTGGCCGGCTATTTGCGGGGGTGTTCGGCTCATTCCCCGCCCGCTGCGCGACCTCGGCTACAGGCTGATTGCGCGGTTCCGCTATCGCATCTGGGGACGGCTGGAAAGCTGCCCGATTCCGACAGCGGCGGAGCGCGAACGCTTTCTTTAACGCACAGCCAGGCCCCTCGAATCCTGCTAGAATCGTGGTTTCCGGCCTCTCGCAACGCCGCAAAATCTGACCAACTCCATCCAGAGAAAGCCCGCACACGTGCCAGAAGAACCCAAAGCCAAGCCAGTGACCTACGCCGATGCGGGAGTTGACATCTCCAGCGGCGACCGCGCCAAGGACCGCATCAAGTACCTGGCGCAAAAGACCTTTAACCGCAATGTGCTGGGCGGCATTGGGGGGTTTGGGGCGCTGTTTCGGCTCGACCTGCAGCGCTGGAAGACGCCGATCCTGGTGAGTTCAGCGGACGGCGTGGGAACGAAGCTCAAGATCGCGTTCGAGCTGGGCATGCACCACACAGTGGGCGCGGACCTGGTGAACCATTGCGTGAACGACATTGCGGTGCAGGGGGCGGTGCCGCTGTTTTTCCTGGACTATCTGGCTACTGGAAAACTTGATCCGGAGGTGATTGAGTCGGTCGTCACCGGGCTTGCGGAGGCGTGCAAGGCGAATGGCTGCGCGCTGATTGGCGGGGAGACGGCGCAGATGCCGGGCTTTTATGCGGACGGCGAATACGATCTGGCCGGCTTCATTGTGGGCGCTGTGGATCGGGAGAAGATGATTACGGGCCAGGGGATCAAGCCGGGAGACGTGCTGATCGGGCTGGCGTCGACGGGGCTGCACACGAATGGCTACTCGCTGGCGCGGAAGCTGCTGTTTGAGGTGGGCGGCTACAAGCCGACGCAGTATGTTTCCGCACTCAAGGACAAGGCGGGCGCGGCGCTGATGAAGACCCACCGCAGCTATCTTTCGGTGATTCAGAAGCTGGTGACGGCGGGCGTTACGGTGGGCATGGCGCACATCACGGGCGGGGGGATTACGGAGAATTTGCCTCGGATTCTGCCCAAGGGAACGGCGGCGCAGGTGGAAGTAGGAACCTGGCCGGTTTTGCCTATCTTTGAGCATCTGCGGACTCTGGGGCAGGTGTCGCAGGACGAGATGATGCGGACGTTCAATATGGGCGTGGGGCTGATCGCGGTGATTCCGGCGGCGAAGTTTGCGCGGACCAAGAATTTGCTGGACCGGGCGGAAGAGAAGTTCCATGTGATTGGGCGGATTGTGAAGGGCGACAGGCGGGTGCATTACACGTAAGCCGGGGTGTGGGGTGGGGTTTGGGGTTTGGGGTGTGGGGTTTGGGGTGTGGGGTGTGGGGTATGGGGTTTGGGGATTCATCGCCCTTGAAGCTTGGCGTTCTGCTTTCGGGGCGAGGGTCGAACTTTGTGGCGATTGCGGCTTCGATCCGGGAGGGGCGGTTGCCGGGTGTCGAGGTTGCGGTGGTGCTCTCGAATGTGGCGGAAGCGCCGGGGATTGGGGCTGCGGCGGAGTTGGGACTGGCGACTGCGGTGCTGGTTTCCAAGGGGAGAAAACGCGCTGAGCACGATGCCGATGTAATCGCCTGCCTGCGTGGGCACAAAGTGGATTTGGTGGTTCTGGCGGGGTATATGCGGCTGTTGTCGCCCGGGTTCATTGCGGCGTTTCCGAATCGAATCCTGAATATTCATCCGTCGCTGCTGCCGGCGTTTCCGGGGCTTGAGGCGCAGACGCAGGCATTCGATTACGGCGTGAAGGTTGCCGGATGCACGGTGCATTTTGTCGACGAGCATCTGGACCACGGGGTGATCGTTTTGCAGCGGGCCATTGCGGTGCTGGAGACGGAGGATGCGCACTCGCTCGCCGAGCGGATTCTGGCCGAGGAGCATGTTGCTTACACCGAAGCGATAGCGCGGGTGGCGAGTGGGGAGTACGAGATTCGCGGGCGGCGGTATGTGGTGCGGCGCCAGATGAAGGACGCGGAGTGTTGATGTCTGTGCTTTCCCGCCCTTGCGACCAAATGCAAGTCGCAAGAACGGGGCACGGGGCATTTCAAGACAATCAAGGTAAAAACTATTTGCCGGGCTTGGGTCCTGGGGGCGGTGGACCCTGTGGGGCGCCGGGATGGTCGTGGTCGTGATCGTCTGGGGGAATGACGTAGGGCTCGGGGCCGAGGTGGCCGCGGTGGCAGGTGCCGCAGGTGACGGGCGTGTCGGAGTTGGGGACTTTGGACACATAATTCACGTTGATGTCTTCGGTCATCTTGTACATCAGGCGCGCGGTGAGCTTCTCTTCCTTTGAGTCATCGGCGAAGTTGAGACGCGGGCGTCCGTTGGGACCGATGTTCTTGGGGTCGACGGCGTGGCAGGTGTTGCAATGCGCGCCCAAGGAACCTTCCCACTTCTCCATGATTTCGTGCAACTGCTCCCCGGTGAGGTTCTTGGGAAGTACCTGCAGGTTGGTGGGCGCCGGGAATTCCCGGTGCTGAGGCGGGGGCGGGCCGCCGGCCGGGGCCTGAGCGACGGAGGTATGAGCAAACAGGGCTACCGTCAGCGCAATGGCTGCGGCGGTCAGGGACGAGGAAATTTGTTTCAAGCCGGGGATCTCCTGGAGGGATTTAGTTCTCAACTGATTGACGTGATAGTACGGGGTGCAGGTTTAATTTTGGCTGAAGACGGCTAAGAAAAAAGCCCGTACTGAGAGAATACCCGCTCGGCTCAGCGCATGCTTCGCGGACCGGAGACGCACGGGTTCCCACGGACGGCAAAGCGCAGCGGCCAGTCGACGGCGGCGCTGATGCCGATGCGGGGGGTGACGATGAGCTCGGGAGCGGGGTAACCGTCGTCGCGAATCTGCAACGGGGAGGCGGGGTCGCAGAGGTCGAGGGCGTTGTGGGTGGGACGGGTGAGGCCGAGGGCCAGGCACAGGCGGCCAGGGCCAGAGGTTAACTGCCTGGGTGAGGCACCGGGTTGGAGGCTGCGGTTCAAGGCCATCTGCGAGACGCCTTGCAGGGGTTCGAGGGCGCGGATGAGGATGCAACCGGCCAGGCCTGGGGGCTCACAGGTGACGTTCATGCAGAAGTATCGGCCGTAGATGGCGTAGACGTAGGCGTAGCCCGGGGGACCGAACATCACGACGTTGCGCGGGGTGGGGCCGCGATGGGAGTGGGAGGCGGGGTCGGGCGGGGTGTTGTGGGGGCCGAGGTAGGCTTCGACTTCGACGATGCGGCCGGCGATGTACTTCGTACCGTCCTCGTTTTCGGTCCGGTGAACCAGGATTTTGCCGAGCAGGCGCGGGGATACGTGCTCGGGCGGGGACTCGAAGAAGGGGCGGAGAAGTTGGCGGCCTGGAAGGCTAGATCGTTTGGCTTTAGAGTACATAGCCAGAGGGAGTTGCCAAAAGCTCCCCATCAAGCTTGCGTGAGTATTCGGCGATCTTCACCCAGTAAATGATCCAGAGGATCAATTGTGCCAGCACGGCCAACATCCCGAGCAGCGGGATAATTCCGCAGCACGCGCAAATGCACATCGCCAGCCCGATCGATTGACCTGGAGCGGGTTCTGCGACGCGGATTCCTCTTCTGTTGAATTCGTTTCGGAGAGTTTGCGCTAGCCCTAGCACAACGAAGAAATGAAATACGACGTTTACAAGCGGAACCAGAAGGAGCCAAATCAATCCTGGATCGATCGTTCTTGAAGCCGGGGCACATTTATTCACCGCGTCGCGCAACGTCAGAATATAGAAGATAGCGGGCAACAGCAGAAATCCCGCGACAACGAGAAGGATGAGAATGTGCCATGGCTGAAGGAAATCCCCCATCGCCGAACCCCCAGCAAGTTTCCGGATGACTGGCAGAAGTCTAGTGCAAGTTGATGCCTTGAGACAAGAAAAAAACGCCTCACGAAATCAGGCTATCGAATCGCTTGCGGCATTCGATAGTGCGGATTCAGAAATGGTGACCTTCACTTGAATTTGCGCCCGATTATTTTTGAGCTTTTTTCCATTCCTTGAGCAGTTCCAGCACCGCTTCGGCGTGGCCTTCGGGGGTGACTTTGGGGAAGATGTGGAGCAGGGTCTGGTCGGGGCCGATGAGGAAGGTGGTGCGGGCGATGCCCCAGACTTTCTTGCCATACATGTTCTTTTCCTTCATGACGCCAAACAGATTACAGACTTTCTCGTCTACATCAGCAAGGAGTGTGTAGGGAAGGTCGTATTTGGCGCGGAATTTGGCCTGGGCCTTGGGCGTGTCGCGGCTGATGCCGAGGACGACGGCGCCGGCGGCCTGGAGCTTTTTGAAGGTGTCGCGGAAGCCGCAGGCCTCAATTGTGCAGCCAGGAGTGTCTGCCCTGGGGTAAAAGAAGAGGATGACGGGCTTGCCGGCGTAGGCGGACAGGCTGGTGGTTTTGTCCTCGTCGGTTTGCAGGGTGAAATCGGGAACTTTCTGGTTGATCTCCATGGGGCAATCCCTCGTTTGGTAGGTAGAAAGCAGCTAGTAGGAAGGCTACTATAGGCCATCAGGTTCGATTATTCCCGAGGTGGGCGGCAGATGTCATTGCAAGGTGCGGTTGAATTGTCGATAAGACGAAGGGTTGCCGACGCTGCGAGCGGGATGGGAGCTGCGCTGGCAGTGGTTTTGGGCTTGGCTGGGCTCTTGGCGCCGCAGCCCGCCTTTGGCCAGTATGTGGGCAAGGTTTCAGAGACCGACAAGAGCGCGGCGGAATTGCGCGCGGTCGCAGTGCTGGAGTGGACCGGCGAAGCAGGGAATCCCAAGGCCAGCCGCCTGGTGCCGATTACGGTGCTTGACGGCGGGCAGTTGCAGGACGGGGGAGTCTACCTGGCGCGTCCGGAGCCGATGGCGCTGTTTCCTGATATTGAGTACGTGCTGCAGCAGGATGGCAAGCCGATTGGACTGTTTGACATTGATAGCGCGGGTCAGCAGTTGGGGTCATGGATTGGACTGGGATCGTGGAAGCCGATGCCGACAGCCAAGCCCAAGCCGACGGCGGCCGAACTGGCGAAAACGAACTTTGACGACGATGAGCCCAGCGACGGCCAGCCGGTGCTGCACCGCAAACACCATGCGGACGATGCGCCGGGTGCGGGATCAGGAGGCGCGAGCAGCGCGGGAAGCAGCGGCAGCTCAGCCCCGGCGAGCGACCCGGACCGGCCGGTGCTGCACAAAAAGGCGGACAGCACCGAGAGCAGTCCGGCAAGCGGAACCACAAGCGGCGCCAGCCCGTCTTCGGCTGGCTCAGGCACCGGTTCCGATTCTGACCCGGACAGGCCAACCTTGCATCGGAAGGACTCCGCGAGTGATTCCTCAAGCACCTCAGACAGCGATGATCCTGACCGGCCTACGCTGCACAGGACCAGGCACAGCTTGCCAGCCAAGGAAGCCGACGCTGAGCCGATCCGTGCGGAGACCGATCCTGACCGCCCCCACCTGAAGCGCGGCAAGGCGGACAGCAATGGGCTTGTAGTGATTCCGACGCTGCTGGGATTGCCGCCTGACCTGAACCAGGCCGTGGCCGTCTCGGACGCCAAGCCCCATCCAGACCACGCATGGGACTTCACCTGGACCAATCCCGACGATGAAGACAAGATAAAGTCCGCGCTGGAAAACATTGCCCGGGATGCGCTGGGATTGAATGCTCCACCGGCTCCGGCCAAACCGGCTGCGAGGCGCACGGCGACGCGTCGGACGGCCAAGCCGGTTGCTCCACCGCCACCCGCGCCGCTTGAGGGGGAGCAGTTCAGGGTGTTTGAGCTGGCCTATGGCTCGGGCGCAACGCTGGTGCTGAGCGCCCATACGGACGGTCCTGCGCCGCAGCAGAAGTTTGTGACTCTGATCGCCCAGCCTGACCTCTATGGCAATGTGCTTGTGCTGAAAAAGAATGTGACCGACGGGGCACACCTGGACGACACACCGCGCATGCGTCTGATTGATGCCGTGGACGCGATGGCCGACAACCGGGGCGAGCTGCTGTTTGAGCTGCGCGGCGTTACTCAGCGGCAGTTCGTGCTTTACCGCGTTTTGCGCGGCCAGGCAGAGCAGTTGTTCGTTACCGGAGGCGGGCAGTTCGGGGCAGCAAGCGAGTAGGAACTGGCACGGGAGAGGTGTTTTTGGGGCTGACTTGCCGGCAAGGGCGGTGCGCTGAAAGTGGGCTATCTCCCGTTTCTAGAGCAATATTGCTCACTTTTTGCCAGTTAGTTGCAGTTTAACCAACATGAGTTTTGCTGCGGCCACGCGTTGTGTACTACTTCCTATACAATCGGCATTAGAGTGGGCGTGCTGCCACTCGCCAAGGACTTCCTCTCAATATGGCGTCAGTTGTCACCGCACCTGCTCCCGAAATCGTTCCCGCCAGCTCAAGCGTTGCCTTTCCCCCGATCCCCGATTCCCCTGCGCCAGTGGCTGTACATCCAGTTTCTGCCCGGCAGGAAGTTCGGATGGGTCGCGCCGCATCGGTGGGTGCGGGCATCAACTGGATCACGTTCACGGCGGTTGCGGGCTTTCACATCGGCGCTGTTGCGGCGCTGTTTTTTTTCACCTGGGAGCGCCTGGTTGTGATGCTGGTTCTATACGTGTTGGCTATCAACGTCGGCATCGGCATGTGCTATCACCGGCTGCTGACGCATCGCGGCTACCAGGTTCCGAAGTGGCTGGAATACGCGATGGCCGTCTGCGCGACGCTGGCGCTTGAGGGCGGGCCGATTTTCTGGGTGGCGACACATCGCGTGCACCACCAGCACAGCGACCAGGAAGGCGACCCGCACACGCCACGCGAGGGCGGATGGTGGGCGCACACCGGCTGGATTCTGTGGGGCAACACGCTGCACATGCAAACCGAAGTTCTGGGCCGCTATACGCCCGACCTGACCCGTGACCGCTTCATGGTGTGGCTCAGCAAATGGCACTGGATTCCGCTGGTGGTGAGCGGTGTGCTGCTGTTCGGCCTGGGGTGGGTGTTCGGCGGGCCGTCGTGCGCGGTAGGGATGATTCTTTGGGGGGCGTTTATGCGGGTCACGCTGGGACTGCACTCAACGTGGTTTGTGAACTCGGCCACGCACCTGTGGGGCAGCCGGCGGTTTGAGACGCGGGACGACTCGCGGAACAACTGGTGGGTGGCGCTGGTAAGCGGCGGCGAGGGCTGGCACAATAACCACCACGCGCATCCGGTATCCGCAAAGCATGGGCAGGCATGGTATGAGGTGGATCCGAATTATTGGGGCATTTGGCTGCTGAGCAAGGTGGGGCTGGCGACGAAGATCAAGCTGGCCAAGTTTGACCGGAAGAATCCGAAGCCGGCGGGGGCTTAAGGGGCTTCGGGGGCTCGAGAGAATCCGATAGAAATCTGAAATATGAAAGAGGCGGCCTTCCTTCGCGGGATGGCCGCTTTTTCGCGTGAGGCGAATACTGCGCAGCACTGAGAGGCCACTGGTCGGGCGTCTCTTAGGGAAGGTCCGCACAAGTGTCACTTCTTAACGAAGGTATCGCTCAGGGGCTAAGAGCTTATCCGCAAATAGGCTGATCCGATAGCGCCGCTGCTCTGAGCACCTGACTTGAAGCTGTCTACCCCAGGAGCAAGGCGGCGTGGGCCTGGAGGCCCACACGACAGCCGACCTGGGGGTCAGCGCTACCAATTTACGGATAGGTTCTAAAGCCTCATTCATTCTATTGGCTTTGTGCCGGGGATAAATCCCCGGCCTACCGCACGAATGAGCTTTTCCCGCGAGCTATACAGTCGCATTTTTCAAGACCAGCATTCGTCAGCCTTGGCGGCTGACAGACTCCCTATTTGCGGATCTTGGCTCGCACCCACAGCACGCCGAAGACGGGCAGCGCCACGATCAGGACCAGCAAACCGGCGGGTAAGCCGACGTAGAGGTAGGTGTCGGCGAAGTCTACCGTGTGGTGGCCGAGGACATTCCATCCCAGCAGGGCGAAGATGGCGAGGAACGTAGTGAGGAAAAACGTGAAAAACGCCGCCGCAAACGAGAGCAACAAGCTGGTGAACAGCCCAAAACCCTCCAGCGGAAAGCCGAAAATCCTGCCTTCGCGGCGCGCTCCAACGAACTCGGTCATGTGCATGGCCCTCTTCGACTAGAATACTAGCTGATGTCGACAAGCGCACAAATCGAGCTTTGGCACGCTGAAAAGGTGGCCACCCAGGTCACGGTTATCGAGGCGTCCAACGGGATTCACTACGCGGCATGGGGCGAGACCCGGATCTCGGAGACCGATCTGGAGAAGCTGGTGGGCGCCGTGCCGGCGACGCTGTCTGCCGCGCTGAAGAGCCGCACGTATTACTTTGTGCCGCTGGCCATTGCCGATACCGGCGAAGTGATGATCGCGCCCTCTTACTCGGTGGACCTCGGCGATCGCGCAATCTGCCACCGCAACACGACCTTCGGGTCCACCGAGGCGGTTTTTCTTTCCACGCGGCTGGTGGACGACCGGTTTGGGTTGGCGTTCGAGTTCTTCATCAACGTGGCTCACAACTTTGTTGAGGCCGCCGGCGTTCCGGAGAGCTTTTCCGCTCTGGCCTGGTCGCAGGCCGAGGCGCAGGTGCGCGGAGAGACTAGTCAAGACGCGTGGGAGACCCGCAGGCGTGCGCAGGAGTACACCAGCCCGGAAGCCAGCCTGGGGCGCAAGGTGATCGACGAGCGGTCGCGGAGCAGCTACTACGAGTCGGCGTTCTCCGATTCGCTGGCCGTCTACATGCTGTCTCTGGCGGTCGACTTCGACTACCACGATCTTCGGGAGCGGGAGTACCCGCTGCTGGCCGCGCCGGCGCTGGCTGAGCGGCTGCGGCACGTGGCGGGATTGTTTCCTGCGAATGCGGGGTACGAGTTTCAGATTCTTTATCGGCGCAAGGGGTAAGGGTGTCAAGAGTGCCTTGATGAGGCCGGAGCCTAGCTGATCGATTCGACTAGCCAATCCTGGAAGATTTCAAATCGGGGACATTTGCTGGAAACCTCTTCCGGACGGATCATCTCCAGAAGTTTGCTTGCGTGCTTGATTTTTCCGTATTCGCCCTTTTGAGTATCTTTCGTGGCATTCTTGAGTTTTTCGTAGATGTCCGCTTTGGGCTCTTGCTCAAGATTGGCACGCTTTGGAAGGGTGCTTTTCTTGAACCTTTGCTTGAACCTTTGCTTGAAAAACTCTTCCAGCTTATCGGGGTCGGCAACGAGCCAAGCTTCCATGCATTGCACCATCAGGTGAATCTGCGGCGCAATTTCGTTTGGCAAATCCCAGCCATCTCCCTGGCCGCGTGCATCTCGCGCTTCCTTCTTTCTGAGCTGGGCGATCCGAATCAGCGAATCCCTAGCATTGTCTAATTTGCCGTTCGCATCTTTGGGAGCTGGAGCAATCGATGTTTCCGAATCGACGAGCAGCGCATTGATGCGCTCGCCATTTACCTTCTGCGCATTTTTGAAGGCCTCATAGGCTTCCTGTCTCCCTCCGCAGCAGATGAAGGTTAGGCTCGTGCGCTTATTGCCAGCCAGCACCTTTTGATTTGCAAACAGGGCATCGAATCCGCGCCTCAACTCGGCTTTTTGACCCGCCGTGTTGCCGCCGCCTTCAATGTACACTGCGATTTCGGTCACAGGTTGCCACCGATTTCGCCGATGCGCCAAATCTCGCCGAGTTTGTACTTGTCCAGCCAGAAGCGCAGCTTTTCCGACTCGACCCTTTTGAGAACCGTACCGCCGCGATATTCGCAGACGAGGATAGAGTCGGCGACTTCAGTCAGGGCGGAAACCAGCGCGTCAGAGTGCGTGGTGACGATCAATTGTGTCCGCGTCGAAGCCTCTTGCAGCAGACCAGCTAGCAACGCGATTGCGTCGGGATGGAGGCCTAGCTCCGGCTCCTCCATGCAGATCAGCGGTGGCGGGGTAGGAGAAAGCAATTGCGCGAGAATCGCCATGAAACGAATGGTTCCGTCGGAGAGACGTGTGGCGGGAATGGGTTGCTTCAGTCCGCTCTCATGGAGGTAGAACTGTACTGTAGCGCCTTCGATTTTTGTGCTATACCGATCAAATCGAGGCAGAAACCGCTTCAAGTAGCTATTGAATTCGGACCATGCGCCGGAATGCTCGAGCTGATTGAGAATCAGGCCAAGGTTACGGGAATCGGGCCCCAGGCGGTCCGCTGGCAGGTCGGCTGGTTGGGGCTTGCGGGCCTCTGCGTACCGTCCGAAACTCCACTCGCGAAAGGTTTGAATTTGTTCAAACTGCCGTCCGAGCTCAGTTAGCTCAGGATAAGTTAATGGGTCTTTGAGCTGTAGCAGCACAGATTCGTCAGGCTTAAGACTCTTTCGCTCAAGATGTCGCTCATTTTGGCCAATGGTAGCTTTGCGCGTGACATGGTCGATGCGGCCTTCTCTGACATTAACTACAGGATTGCCTCCCTGGAATCGATAGTAAAAGTAAACATCGGTGGCCGAAGTGCTGGATTTTGCCGCATTCTCAATCACTTCGTCCGTTAGTTCAACACGCTGCCCTGAAGCAGTTATCTCGACCCGGTAACGTATATCGGGTCGAGGCGCGGGAAGACGGAGCATCCGAGCAACAGAAGCCCAATCAATTCGAGTCACGGCTTCGATGCTTCCCCTAACGCTCGCACTTTCGCCCTTCCAAAGCCACTCGCGAATCCCTCCGCCTTCACGGATTGCATTTGCGAATCCCGTCGGCGTGGCATGAAGCAGTTCGATCCCCTCGATCAAATTGGACTTTCCCGAACCGTTGGGGCCAATCAGGACGTTCAACGGCTGTAACTCGATCGCTTCCGAGCCCGGAGGGAACGAGAGAAGCCCATCCAGTCGCAGGGATTTCAGGAACGGCACGTTAGCCTCCAGTAGGTATTGCAGCCAAGATACAACAGTTTAGTGTACGAGGCTAAAACTGGCATCCAGACGCGCAAGGGCCGCGCGAATGCCTCTAGCTCTCCGAGGAATATGCGATGCGGCCTTCGCTGATGGTCCAGCGGACTTTGCCCTGCATCTGCCATCCGTCGAACGGGGTGTTGCGGGACTTGGACTTGGTGGCGCGGGCGTTGTAGGTCCACTCGGCTTTGGGGTCGAAGATGACCACATCGGCAAAGCTACCCACGGCGAGCGTTCCGCGGCCTTTGAGGTTGAGGAGGGCGGCGGGCTGGGCGCTGAGCAGGCTGAGGATGCGGCCGAGGGGCAGTTTGCCTTCTTTGTGCAGCCAGCGCAGGCTCAGCCCGAGCGCGGTCTCAAGGCCGGTGATGCCGTTGGGGGCGTACTCAAACTCCACTTCCTTTTCGTGCACGGCATGGGGCGCGTGGTCGGTGGCAATGGCGTCCACCACACCGTCGAGGATGCCTTCGATCATGGCTAGCCGGTCGGCCTCGGCGCGCAGCGGCGGACACATTTTGGCGTTTGTGTCGTACATGCCCACATGCTCATCGTTGAGCAGGAAGTGATGCGGAGCGACCTCGCAGGTGACGCGGAGGCCGTTGCGGCGAGCCTGACGCACGGCGGCGAGGGCGGCTGCCGTGGAAATGTGGGCGACGTGGAGGTGGGCGCGGGCATCGCGGAGATCCTGGACGATCCGGATGTCGCGTTCGACGATGGAGGACTCGGCCTCATTGACCCAGCCGCGCAGTCCCAGCCGGAAGGCCGTGGGTCCCGCATTCATGCTGGCGACGCCGCCACCAAAGTGGGTCATTCGCGTATCTTCCGCATGCTGGATGACGGTGAGGCCGACACGCGCCGCTGCTGCCAGCGTTTCCCGCATCACGCTGTCTTTGAGAATCGGCAGGCCATCGTCGGAAATGGCTACTGCGCCGGCGGATTTGAGCGCGGCAAAGTCGTTGATCGCCTCGCCCTTTGACCCTCGGGTAGCCGCGGCAATTGGGAAGACGCGAATGCAGGCGCCGCGTTCGGCAGCCTGCATCCAGCGCGTGATCTCCGGCGAGTCGTTTACGGGCCTGGTGTTGGGCATGGCCGCCACGGCGGTAAAGCCGCCTGCTGCCGCTGCCGCTGTGCCCGAGGCGATGGTCTCCTTGTAGCCCTGGCCGGGTTCGCGCAGGTGGACGTGCATGTCGATGAGGCCGGGGGCGACGGTGAGCCCAGTGGCGTCAAGAATCTCAGAGCCGTTGGCCTTGATTTTGCCCGGGCCAGCGATTTCGACCACGCGGCCGTCTTTGAGCAGAATGTCTTTGAGCGCATCGACGCCGGCTGCCGGGTCGATCAGTTGTCCGCCGCGAATCAAAAGTGCCGTCATGCGCGGCCTCCTAAGTCAGTTTTGCTTTGGCCAGAAACACTCTCATCACTCCCGGTCCTTCTGCTGCGAAAAGCGCGGTGAATGAGCTTGTATACATACCAGATTGGAAGAATCAAAAGAACAAGGTCAGAGTTGTCGATGCGGAATCGTTCTTGTGCCAACAAAGCTACTCCGAAGGCAATGAAGAATAAAAGATTGAGCGCGTCTCTCGTAACCGGATCGAGGCTGTTCGCTTCGGCCTGATACGCTTTGACATTTTTCTCTTGCTGGCTGACATCTACAGCGCGAGCGATTCTTCGCAGCAGGATTATTACCCCAATCAGCATGACGCCAAGCAGTTCGAAGCAGGCAGCGCGATCGCCCTTGCGCCACATGAGCTCTGCAGCAGCGGCCAGCCCAATCAGCATGCAGACATGAAAATTGTTTACGCCATGCCGCACAAACCATCCGAGCCAATAGAAAGTCGCAATAAGAAGAGTTATCGAAACGGAAGCCCCTAGAAAAAAGCCGAGGTCGCGATGCTGAAAGAAGTGATAAATGAAATAGACTTCGGTGGCCGCGAGGCCAAAAAGGATGCCAATGCGTCGACCGTCTCTTTCCGGCATTTTCATCTTGCTCACGCCTCAATCGTTGAGCCGGCGTTCGCCAGCAGCGCGCGTTCCACAACCGCCATGCGGATGGCTACACCGTTGGTCACCTGCTCAAGGATCACGGACTGTGGCCCGTCGGCAACGCCGGCTGTGATCTCGAGGCCGCGAATGATGGGGCCGGGGTGCATGACGATTGCCGTGGGCGCGAGCGCAGCGAGTCTTGGGCCGGTGAGCTGGTAGTTGAGCTTGTACTCTTCGAGATCGAGTTGCAGACCGGCGAGGCGCTCGCCCTGGATGCGGAGCATCATCATGACCTGGGATTGCTTGAGGGCTTCTTCAAAGTTGCGTTCGATGGTGATGCCGGGACCGGCGTGCGCGGCCATCTCCGGCAGCAGTTCTTTGGGGCCGCAGAGAACGACTCGGGCGCCGAGACGCGGCAGCAGCAGCATGTTGGACCGGGCGACGCGGCTGTGCAGGATGTCGCCGACGATGGTGACGGTGACGCCGGCGAGGGTTTCAGCGTTGACATGATCCGCACCGGGCTTGAGGTGCGCAAGAATCGTGCGCAAGTCGAGCAGTCCCTGAGTGGGATGCTCGTGCATGCCGTCGCCGGCGTTGAGCACCGGCAGGCGGGTCTCGGCTTCAAGAAGCCAGGCGGCGCCGGAGGAGTTGTGGCGAAGAATGATGGCCTCGGCTCCGAGCGCGCGCAAGGTCAGGCCCGTATCCTTGAGCGACTCGCCCTTTTCAATGCTGGAGGAAAGGCTGGAGACCAGCGTCGTATCCGCACCGAGGGCCTTGGCGGCCAGCTCGAAGCTGGTGCGAGTGCGGGTGGACGACTCGTAAAACAGGAGCGCCACGCGCCGCTTGGCCAGGATGCGGTCGCGGGTGAGGGGGTTCTGACTTTCCAAAGCGGTGGCGCGCGTGAGGATGTGGCTGATTCCCTCGAGTGTCAGGTCCGATGCGGAAAGCAGCGAGCCGGGATTGTAGGGGAACAGCGATGCGTGCGCGGAGGGCGGATGAATGGGGCGGCGAGCGGAGGTTGTGGAGGGAGTCATAGTCTTTCAGCTTCTTGCTTTCGATTCTCGCACCTATCCGCGATGAAGCTGCGTATGGATGGGGCACCGAGCATTTTATGAGTTAGTCCACACGCTCCACCAGGAGCACCTGCTCGTCGTTGTCGACTTCGCGGAACTTCACTTCGATAATTTCGCGGCTGCTTGTGGGCACATGCCTGCCGACATAGGTGGCTTCGATTGGGAGTTCCCGATGGCCGCGGTCAATCAGCACCGCCAGTTGTACGCGACGAGGACGGCCGTGGTCAAATAGCGCGTCGAGCGCGGCGCGGATGGTGCGCCCGGTATAGAGCACGTCGTCGCACAGAACGACGTCCCGGCCCTCAATGTCGATGCCGATTGCGCCCTGGGTGACAACCGGGCGTACGTCGGCGGTGGTCAGATCGTCGCGGTAGAACTGAATGTCGAGGACACCGGTGTCGATGGTGCGCTTTTCGATGCCGGAGATCAGCTTGCCCAGGCGCTCGGCCAGGGGGACGCCGCGGCGCTTGATGCCGACCAGGGCGAGGCCTTCGCTGCCGTTGCTCTTCTCCATAATTTCGTGGGCCAGGCGCACCAGGGTGCGCTCAATCTCTGAGGCGGACATCAACCTGCCCTTGACGCGCAGGCTCGGCTTGTTCGTGGCTTCGCTCATTGTTTGTCTCTCGCAGGATCATACGAGGGCCTGCCGGTTGGGGGCAAGTTGTGGAGAGTTGGGATGAACAGATACGCGCGGATTACGGCGACTTTTCTGGTTCGGAGTGCCGTGGAACTGCGTCTAGGTCTTGCGCGCACGGGCCTGGAATCGTGCGCCCAAGGCGCCGCCACCTACGGCGAAGAAAACCAGGATCGCTACGAGAAAGAGCGTCGCGCACAACATGGTTCCGGCACGTCCTTCCGGCGAGAGCAAAAGGGCTTTGGTCGACGCCAGTACTTGCGGATCCATTCCAACCGCGGACCATTGTGGAACTGCCTGATCGACAACGACGCTTGCCCACATATCGTCGAGCTGTTTGCCCTGGTGCAGCACGAAGCGCATGACGAAGAGATAGGTTCCGGAGGCGGCCGTGGCCATCCAGGCGCCCAGAAGGCCGGTAACGAGGCCGATGCGCGCGCCTGCACCGATGGTGATCCAAGCGGGACGCTGGTTGCGCAAGTAAAGGGCGACGACCCAGGCAGCGGCGACGCCCATCCACAGCATTCCGAAGATACTGACGGGCGAAAACAGTGAACATAGTATTCCCGCGGGGACTGCCAGGGCGAGGGCCGGACGCATGGCGCGTTTCCAGTCCACTACGCTGGCGTCGTGCACTGGCTCAAGCCATTTCTCCGGGGGCAACTGGCCGGGGACATTCTCCGCCGAGTACTGCAGTTGCGGCAGGCCGCAGGTGGGGCAGTAGCAGTTTTCGGTTTCAATTGCCTGGTGGCAGCGCGTGCAGGTAATTTCCATACTTCTATGAGCCTATAGCATCCCGCTCTTGTCTGGGCGGACCAGCTTACCGAGCGGGACGGCGGGAGAGCCTGTCCCAGCCTACGAAACGGCCATGCGCAGCTTCTCAAGCTTTTCAATGACGATGGCCTCGGCGGCGCGCAGAGCCTGTTCGAGCGTCATGCTGGTCGAGTCGAGCAGAATGGCGTCCGGGGCCGGCTTCAGCGGCGAATCGGCGCGGTTCCGGTCGCGTTCGTCGCGGGCGCGCAGATCGCGGATGACCACTTCCGGCTGGACGGCGGGCGTCGGCCCCATCTGGTCAAACCGGCGCAGGCCGCGGACTTCGGGCGCTGCATCGAGGAAGATTTTCACTTCGGCCTGGGGGAAGACGACCGTGCCAATGTCGCGGCCTTCCATGACGACGCCGCCGTCGGCACCGAGTTGCTGTTGGAGGCCGACCATCCAGGCGCGAATTGCAGGAAAAACGCTGACGCGGGAAGCGGCATCGGTCACGGTCTGATTGCGGAGAAGATTGGTGACGTTTTCGCCGTCGAGGAAGACGCGGTTGTGCTCTTCTCCCGAGTGCAGGCCCGATTCCAGACGAATGCTGGTTTCCGCGGCCATTGATTCCAGGGCTTTGCTGTCATCGAGGGAGAGCTTTGCCCGCAGCGCCTTCAGAGCGAAGGCACGATACATGGCTCCGGTTTCAAGATTGAGAAGACCGAACCGGCGGGCCATGTGGCGGGCAATGGTGCTTTTGCCCGCCCCGGATGGACCGTCAATGGCGACAATTACTTTCCTGTCAGCGTCGAGGTTGCGCAATCGACTTGCATCTGCAATCATCCGCGCTTCTTCGTCTCCTGCTTGGGCCGAGCGGTAAATCCGTATCGCTTGGCGTTGCCTGCCTTGGCTCCAGCAGCGAGGGCCGGCTTGCGGCTTGCGCTGCGGGCCGGACGCGCATCGGTCCGCGCATCCTTTGCGGGCCGTGACGCGCTGGCGGTGCGGGAAAGACTGCTGGGACGCGAGCTGGTGGCGGAAGTTTTGCCGGCCGGCTTGGCGCCGCTGCTATGACCATTCGTGCTGTGTCCGTTCCGGCCCCATGCTGGCGCGGCAGGCTTGGCGCCGTGCGCTGTTCCGTTGGAGCGTCCGCCATTCCCTGCTCCGTTCGCAGTTCCGTTGGCTGAGTGATTCCCATTGCCGTTCAGCTTGGGCTTGGCACCGGCCGGGGCATTTGCGCCCCAGCGTGTGGCGCCGGCTGACCGCGAGCCAGTTGCGGGGCGCGCACTGGAAGGCCGGGCGGAGGCAGTGCGGGTGGCTGCGCTGCGAGAATCGGCGCCGGTGCGCCGCGCCGGGCGGCTGCTGGAGGTTGACTGCGCCGGCTTGCGGTCGCGCGATTGAGCGGCGGGGCGGCTGAAGTGGGGACGCGCCGCTGCCGGCTTCGCGGTTGAAGCAGGCTTGCGAACCGCCGCCGGGTGTGCTGCCGGGATGCGCGGAGCAAGTGCCTCAGCCGGGACAGGGGCCTCAGCCGGGACATCCGGCTCGGCTGAAAGATGAACCTGAACGACGACATGCGTCTGAACCGGCGCTACCGGGGCGCTATAAATCGTCTTTGGCGCCTCAATCTCCGGCAGATCGTCTTCGTGCGAACGCAGGAAGTACGACGCCGTCATCGATGAGCTTGAATAGAGAGTCGGCGCGATGGAAAACTCGGGCAGCGTTCCGGCGACATAGAAGTGTGGCGCGTGGCCCATGGAGATGGTGTGCACCTGCCGCGTTGCAACCAGGCCGCGCAACACTTCGCGTACCTTGCTGCGCGCGGTCAGCGGAGAGAGGAACATCTCTACTTCTTCCATGCTGGCGGCGATGACGGCCTGGAGATAGATGGAGGCAAGTACCGAAATCGCAGTGACTTGCGAGGTGGACGCGCCCTCGGCGATCGCCTTCTGGAAGCGATGGCGAAGCAGTTGCCATTTGGCGGAGACACCGGGCGCGGCAACCACCGGAATGATGCGCAGTTGCTGCCAGAGTTCGGTAATGGCGCGGAGCACGGCGACTTCAGTGACTTCGCGGCCGAGCAGATGGGTGAGGTCGGAGATGTTGGTATCGGCGGCCTCAAGATGCTTGTAGGCCTGCACCGCCAGTTGCGAAACCTGGCGCGACCCAGTCAGTTGCGGGCTGCGCCGCCAGTCGCGATCTCCCCGCAGGGCATACACATACGGCAGAACCCAGCTGGCCACAACAAAGTCGGGCTGCTCGCCGGGCTGACCAAGCAGGTTGAGCCGCACTGCTACGTCGTCAAGCTCAAGACGCACCAGTAGCTCTTCTGCCAGTTGAATATGCTTGGGATCGGGAGTCGCATTCTGCTGTCCGGCTACGGCTTCGACAAAAGAAGGGGCGATGGAAGAGGAATACTGGCGCCGCGGAAGAAAAAGACAGAGTCCGGTCTCTTCGATCCAGGTGCGGGCGTCTTCCAGTGTGAGTGCCCCATGTCCGTTCTGACGCATCCTTTCGGCGCGTGATGCTTGCAATTGCTCTGCTGTCAAAGAAAATCCTCACTTCCAAAGGTGGCGTTATGGCGAAACTGGTGAAACTCTGTCCTGTTTAGCCTCGCTCAAAAGGTCCCCGCCCCCTGAGGGAGTCGGTGACTGAAGTGCAGTAGCTTCGGGATGCATCGTCTCTTGTTTTGCGATGTCGCCGGGCAAGTCCCGCTCCTGGGAACAGGAAATTTGCCGCCTTCCTTATGTTACCTGTGAATTAGATACGATGGAAGGCCCGTTGGATCTCCTTCCAAGAATACAGCAAAGCTATTGGACGTCCATGGGGGCAACTTGTGGGGTGGCTGGTTCTTGCCAGTTCCGACAGTAACCACTCCATACGAACCGGGTCGAGGGGAGTGTTCACCTTGATGGCCGAATGGCACGCGATGGACGCCGCGATGCGCGTGCGAAGAGCCGTAAGATCCTCATTATGCTTGATTTCGTCGGAGTCACCGCTGCACTGCTCAATGACTTCGGCGAGCATCCGTTCCAGTTCTACCCCTTCCAGGCCCACCGGAGCCGCTTTTACCGCAAGTGTTTGAGGGCCAAAGGGTTCCACCTCAAAACCATTTTGATCGAGCTCTTCGGCAATGCGCGCGAAAACTACCATCTGCCAGGGCTTCAATTCCACCAGCATGGGCATAAGTAACCTTTGGCGTTGCACTTTTTCCACCTGACGGTCGCGCAAAATTTTTTCAAAAAGTACTCGCTCGTGCGCCACATGCTGGTCGATTATCCACAGGCCGTCCTCGCCGGAGGCCAAAATAAAAGACGCGCGGAGCTGCCCGAGAGGGCGCAGCGATCCCAAATGGTTCAGGGTTTCCGCGGCTTGCTCGGCTTCAACCTGGGCGGTGGCGGTGGCTGGGCTGGGCGCAATGGCTGGCCCATTGATGGGGCCTGAGCAACCGTCCGCTCCGGGAAGACCGCTGGTCTGGAAAAGTGCCGAAACTGCTTCGCCCCACGCTTGCTGGGCATTCCATTTACCTTGATTCGGGCGCTCTGGATTGAATCCCTGAGCCCCGAACGGCAGGTTTCCCGGGACCGGCGCAGGCATCCGGGGGGTGAGTTGGAACGGAGCGGCATCGGTCGCTGTTACCGCCCCGGCATCGGAGTCCGCGGGCAAAGAAGCGCCTGGCATTCCTGGCAGGGGCGAACCGGGTGGGGGCATCAGCGAAGGGCTGGCCAGCGGCGCTGAATCGAGCGCGGCGATAAATCCCGCTGCCGGGCGTGCCTTGATGAGTGCCATCCGCAGGCTGTCGCGCACAAAGTCGTGAATCAGGCTCTGCTGGCGAAAGCGCACCTCGGTTTTGGCCGGGTGCACGTTCACGTCCACCTCTTCCGGCGGCATTTCCAGAAACAGCAGCACCACCGGAAAGCTGGTGGGCGGAAGAATGTTCTTATACGCCTCAATGATGGCGTGAATCAACAGTTTATCGCGAATAAGCCGCTTGTTTATAAAGATATAGATTGAGTTCCGGTTGAGCTTCTGGAGTTCTGGCTTGGAGTAAAACCCGGTCAGGCGCAGGGTTCCAGGGTCCCGCGCCGGCTCGTCGGGATCCTTCTTCCACGGCGGCGGCTCGGGCAGCCCTCCGTGGGCCAGAGGAGTTTCCGCGGCAACGGGAAGCAACTGGGCCAGAGTGTCTTTGCCGAAGATCTGGTAGATTCGCTCGGCAGTCCGCGTGACCGGCGGCGCGGAGACGATGGTGTGGGTGGCCGAAGTCAGCTCGAAATGCTTCTCAGGATGCACCAGCGCATAATGCGTAACCAGTGCGGTCACATGGCCCAGTTCCGTGCTTTCGGCGCGAAGAAACTTGCGACGGGCCGGCGTATTGAAAAACAGATCGGCGACCGCGATCGTGGTGCCGCGGGGCAGGGCTGCGTCGTCAACGTGGTGAATCTTGCCGCCTGCGATCTCCAGGCGGGTCCCGGCGGTTTCGTCTCCTGTGGCCGTCTCGAGCGTCACTCGGGCGACGGAAGCGATGGACGGGAGCGCCTCGCCGCGAAAGCCGAGCGTCGCAATCGAAAGCAGATCGTCGGCGGTGCGCAGTTTGGAGGTGGCGTGGCGTTCAAAGGCCAGCAGGGCGTCGTCGCGGTTCATGCCATGCCCGTCGTCGGTGATGCGGATCAGCCGCCGCCCGCCCGCCTCAATCTCTACCCGGATGCGGTTGGCGCCGGCGTCGAGCGCGTTCTCCAGCAGCTCCTTGACCACGGATGCCGGGCGGTCGACCACCTCGCCCGCGGCGATCTGGTTGGCGACCTGGTCAGGAAGAATGCGGATGCGGCCCATAGGGTCTAAGGGTAACGCAAACAGCGGTCCTCAAGCAGGATGCAGGCGCACAGGTCGCGCGAAAGATATGCGTACCCATACCGGCAACACAAATTCGCCTGATTTTCAATCTTCCGCCCGCCCCCGAATCCTCTCTTCCAGCGTCCAATGGGACGGGTGTGCCCGACGGCGGGAACGCCGGCAGCCGCCGAAGCGTATCTCCTTTAAAGGTTGAAGCGTAACCTGCACGCCAAGCTCCGTTCACCCCTGAACACGGCTGTTCGAAAACGGACAGTGTGATGCGGACTGCGACTGTCCCCGTTTTCGCGTTGTGCGGTTAGGTTGAACATTTAAGACAGGATGCATCAAAAGCATGCGATGGGTGTGACTGGCAGTTGGATTGCAAGAGCGGTGGTAGCTGGCTTTTCCCCGGAGGTCCAGTCGGAATGAAGCAGTTTGCGTCCTTTGTCCTGGACACGGCAAACCAGTGTCTGGTGCGCCACGGCACACCTATCGAGCTGGCTCCGAAGCCCTTTGCGGTGCTGCGCTACCTGGTGGAAAATCCCGGACGCCTGATCACCCACGACGAACTGCTCGATGCTCTCTGGCCGGAGACCTACGTGCAACCCCAGGTGCTGCGGACGTACGTCCTGGAATTGCGCAAGGTTCTGGGCGACGATGCCGGTCAGCCGCGGTTTATCCAGACTCTACCCAAGCGCGGATACCGGTTTGTGGCCCCGGTGACGGAGAAGCCTGCCGCCGGGCCCGATGTCCACGCGATACCGGAAGCAGGGGGCGAACCCGCTGTGGGCCACGCCGCGCCGGTCCATGTGGGCCGCGATGCTGAACTGGACCTGCTCCACGGCGAATTCCAGCTACTGGCCGCTGGAAGACGTCGGATGGTCTTCGTAACCGGGGAATCGGGCATCGGCAAAACAGCCCTTGTCGACGCGTTTTGCCGCCAAGTCAGCGCCTCCGCGTCGGCTGTCGTAGCGCGCGGCCAGTGCATTCAGGGACTAGGTGTTTCGGAGCCGTACTACCCCGTGACGGAAGGCCTCAGCCAGCTCTGTTCCGGTCCGGAGGGAGAGGCCGCCTGCCGCGTACTCTCACGTCTGGCCCCCGCCTGGCTTGCCCATGGCCGACCGACGAACACGGCCGGGCACGACCGCAGCCTGGGGGATCTTTGCGCGGCGCTGGAAGAACTGGCCGCCGAAAAGCCTTTGATTCTAGTCTTTGAAGACCTGCACTGGGCCGACGGTTGCACGCTCCACCTGATTTCAGCGCTGGCCCGGAGGCGCTCGCGGGCCGGGCTCATGGTGCTGGCGACGATAGGCCCCTACTGCGAAGACATCCGCGATTCCGCAATTGGCCTCAAGCACGATTTGCTCATGCGGCGGCTTTGCACCCAAATCGCTCTGGCTCCGCTGAAGCGGTCGGCAGTGACCACGCTGCTGAGCCGCGAACTGGACCAGGAGACCCCGCCTGACGGCCTGTCGGCTTTCGTTTTTCAGCGCTCGGAGGGCAATCCTCTCTTCGTCCTCGCTGTGCTCGAGAACTTGATTGCTCTTGGCGTTCTTGCGCAGACGGGCGTGGACGGCCGGTCAGTTTGGCAGCAGCGCGAGCCGTTCCCTGAAACAGAAGCGGCTGTGCCCCAGGCGCTGGCCAACATGGTGGAACTTGAGATTGAGCGGCTCAGGGAAGACGAACAGCGCCTGCTGGAGGCGGCTAGTTTGCTTTCGATCGCTTTCCCGGCGTGGGCCGTGGCTGCCGCTCTGGCCCAGGACCCTGTAGAAACGGAAGAGGCACTGGACGCCCTGGCTCGGAGGCTGCATTTTGTGGTGCGGGCCGGTAAGGATGAGCTGCCCGATGGCACAACCTCCGCCTTCTATGTGTTTGCGCATGGGCTCTATCGCGAGGTGTTGTACCAGCGGCAGGCATTTGCCCGGCGGGCGCGGCGGCATATCCGCATCGCCGAACGGCTGGGCCAGCTCTTCGCCGGGCGCGAGGGGGACGTGGCGCGGGAGCGCGCGCTGCATTACGAGGCTGCGGGTGAGATGGAGCGGGCTGCACTGGTGTTGAAAGCTGCCGAAACGGGACGGATAGCGGCCGGTGTGTGTTGAAGAAGCTGCGGGAAAAGGCCTTTGGGTGGGCTGAATGAAGGGAAGCGACGCTCAGGGTCTAAAGAGGTTGCGGAAAAAGGGCTGCTCCTGGTGCGAAACGCCTGAAAGGCATACCTCAGGGGTTAAAACCCAATTGATTTTATTGGCTTTGTGCCGCGGATGAATCCCCGGCCTACCGCACGAAGGAGCTTTTCCGCAGCCTGTAAAGCCCAGCAATATTCTCAGATAATTGCGGCACGACTGAAGTCGTGCTCTTTCAAAACCTGAACAGTTCTGTGAGTGGCGGACAGTGTTAAATCCCCATGCCAAATTCGCTGGCCTGCTGCTCGCCTGCATTCGAATAGAAATCATAGGGAGTGCGGCGCTTGAACTTGTAGCGGCTGCGCAGCTCGCTGCCGACGTAGATGCCAAGCGCGGCAACCGCCATGCCCACGGAGAACCAGCCAATCACGCGCAGCGTGTTGCTTTCGCTCTTCTCTTCCAATTCAATCTGCTCTGCGTTCTCAATGGCTTCGGGTTCAGTGGACATCGGCTGGCTGCCTCCCTACAGGTTCATGATACCCCAGTTTTGTTTTGACCGGGTCTCTCTGCGGAGGTTAGCTTGCGGCTGTTGTTTACTTCGTAGTGTCAATTCGGGAGAGCCATTGCTGCTTGGCAGGTTCGGGAAGAAAGCTCGCCCGAATGGAGTTTTTGGCTAAAGTCCGCAACTCCTCCTGGGTAAAGCCCTGCTCGGTATGTGCGAGCAGGAATTCGTTGGCTACATCGGAACCGAAAAACGCCGGGTCGTCGGAGTTCAGCGTCACGAGCAGGCCCGCGTCGAAATACTGTCGCAGCGGGTGCTGGGCAAACGAGGCGCAGACGCCGGTGCGCACGTTCGAGGTTGGGTTGAGTTCCAAAGCGATGCCCCGCGTCTTCAACTCCTCAACAAGCGCCGCATCCTGAATTGCGGAAAGGGCATGGCCGATGCGCTCGGAGCCGATGCCCAGGGCTTCCCAGATGGCCTCAGGGCCGGTGGTTTCGCCGGCGTGGTTGGTCAGGCGGAGGCCGGCGTGCGCAGCATCGGCGTAGAGAGCGCGGAACGGCTCCGAGCCCGCGCGGCGTTCGTCTCCACCAAGACCGATTCCGATGATGGAGGGGGAGTAAGGGCGCATTTCGGCGGCCTTGCGGAAGACGCGCGCGGCTTCCTCGACGGTGAAATGGCGGACGGCGTCGAAGATCCAGTAGAGGCTGAGGCCCAGCTCGCGCTCACCGCGTTCGCGGGCGCGTTCAAGGCCGGCGAAGATCGGTTCGAGGGCGCGAGGGTCGAAGTTGCGCCACATGTAGATGACGCCGACTGAGATGTAGACCTCGGCATGGACCACGCCCTGCGCGGCGAGCTGCTGCATCATGCGCCAGGCCGCCAGTTCGTAGTCTTCGGGGTTCACGAGGCGGCGGGTGACCGCTTTGAAGCACTCGATGAAGCTGGTGAAATCGTCGAAGTTATAAAGGGCGCGGGCTTGTTTGATCGTAATGGGCCGCGCGTCATGCCGAGTGCTGAGTTCGACGAGCGTCTCGGGCAGAATAGTGCCTTCGAGGTGCAGGTGCAGCTCGGCTTTAGGCAGGCGGCGGATGAAGGCTTTGATATCCGACATCTTTAAAGTTTACTGCGGAGGGGCAGGTAGCAGGCCGGGTTTAGTGGTGCGGAGAATGGTTCTGGAGCCAGGTGCGGGTTGCGGCCATGTCTGCCGGCGAGAGTGAGGGTGCGCCGCGCTTGAGCATTTCGAGGTACCAATCGAATTCCTGGGGGACGGCGGGATAGCCGATGTTGTCGGACGTGTTCCCATTGCGGTAGGAGTTGACGATCGGCTGGCCGTTGGCGTCGGTGATGATGAGAAATGGGAAACCTGGCTCATCTGAGGCTGACGCACCAAGGGCGGTACGCAGGGCTACACCGCCGGGGGTGTCGGAGTGTTTGGAGTCATTGGGCATTTCGCCTACGTCGATGCGCTGAACGACGAAGGCCTTCTCGGTGATGGGCTTCATCTGGGGGTCTTGGAGGAAGCGCTCGTAGAGCTTGCAGGGGCCGCACCAGGAGGCGGAGAAGACCATGAGGACGTTTTTGTGCTGGGACTGTGCGGCGGATTTGGCTTGGGAGAAGAGGGCGTCGGCGGTTTGGGCGGAGGCGTAGGAAGACCCCGTGAGTGCAGAGGCGAAGACAACTGCCGCTGCGAGAGTGAGTACGATCCGTGATGCCATCCTGGGTCTCCTCTGCCTGCTGGGTTTCAGCCGATCAATTGCGTGGCTTTGCGGCGAACTCGCTGCGGTGGCGGCTGTAGAAGAAGTAGATCACCAGCCCGATGGCGAGCCAGACCAGGAAGCGCATCCAGGTGATGATGGGCAGGCCGGCCATGAGGAGGAAGCAGAATATTACGCTGAGCGCGGGAATCACCGGACCGAAGGGCACCCGGAAGCCGCGGCGGCGGTCGGGCTCGCGGTAACGCAGGACAATCACGCCAATGGAAACCAGTACGAAAGCAAACAGGGTGCCGATGTTGGAGAGGTCGGCGAGGGTTCCAATGTCGAAGAGGCCGGAGGGGATGGCCACGACGATTCCGGCGACCCAGGTGGAGAATGCCGGGGTGCGGAAGATGGGGTGGACGTTGGAGAAGATTTTGGGGAGCAGCCCGTCGCGGGACATGGAGAACCAGACGCGCGACTGGCCGAGCTGGTAGACCAGGATGGACGACAGCATGCCCATGATGGCGCCGAAGAGGACAATGAGCCGTATCCAGTGGAGCGGGTGGCCGCCAGGCAGGATGGATAGCTTTTTGAGCGCGTTGACCACGGGCGCGGCGTCGCCCACCATCGATTGCCAGGGCACCAGGCCGGTGAGGCAGACGGCGACTGCGACGTAAAGCACCGTGCAGACAACCAGCGTGGAGATGATGCCGATGGGCAGGTCGCGCTGCGGGTTCTTGCATTCTTCAGCCGCCGTCGAAACCGAGTCAAACCCGATGTAGGTGAAAAAGATGATGGAGCCGCCGGTGAGGACGCCGCTCCAGCCGTTGGGCATGAAGGGGTGCCAGTTGCTGGGGTGGATGAAGCTGATGACGCCGAAGACGAAGATGACAATGGCGGTGAGCTTGAAGCCGACCATCATGTTGTTGGTGCGGGCCGACTCGCGGATGCCTCGGACCAGGACGACGGTGAGTATGAGAACGATGAGGAATGCCGGAATATTGAAGCCGAAGTGCCAGCCGGGATTGTAGATGGTGTTGCCGGCAAGATCCTGAAGGCCGCCGGGCAGGTAGGCGGGGGATATCCAGGTGGCGCCCGGGTGGAAGCCGAACCAGTCCAGCAGGTCAACGACGTGGGCGGCGAATCCGACACTGACCGTCATGTTGGAGCCGGCGTACTCGAGGATGAGGTCCCAGCCGATGATCCAGGCGATGAGCTCGCCCATGGTGGCGTAGGTGTAGGTGTATGCGGACCCGGCAATGGGGATCATGGAGGCGAGTTCGGCGTAGCAAAGGCCGGTGAGCGCGCATACGAAGGCCACGAGCACCAATGAGACGGCGATGGCAGGTCCGGCGCCGGGGCGGCCGGCCAGCGCGGTGTGGGTGACGATGTAGCTGGCCAATGGCGTGTTGAGCACGCTGGTGGCGTCAAGCTGCTCGCCCGAAATGGCCGTGCCAATGACCGTGAAGATGCCTGAGCCGATGACGGCGCCGATGCCGAGCGCGGTGAGCGACCACGGCCCCAGGGTCTTTTTGAGCGCATGCTCGGGTTCTTCCGAGTCGCGGATCAGCTTATCAATGGATTTGCGGGCAAGCAGTTGGCTGGGCAGAGCAGTTCTCCTCATCCGTAAGGTTGCGGGGCACTGTCGATTGCGGGCTCAGGGATTCAGGGCCCGTTTCAAAAGGTCTTCGCCGCAGTGTACAGGATGAGGGCTCCCCTGGGAACATCCAAACCCGCAGTCTGGGCTCCAGCACGCCTCTTGGCACGGTAAGGCGCGAAGAAGCACGAGTTTCTCGGGGAGAGGAAAGGGTTCCGGGCCTTGCTCAGGCCGACCGGAACCCTGTTTTGAAGGAGCGTGTGCCTAGCGCTTGGATACGCCGCGCGCGAGCTTTTTGACCTTTTTCTTCTTTTCTCCGCGGGCTCCGGTTCGGGGCGCCTTGGGGGCGGCCTTCTTGCGGGCGGTGCGTTTCAGCTTCTTACGTTCCAGCTTGTCTTCAACTTTGGTGGTATCTGCCACAAATAACCTCTTTCACTGCAATCTTTTCTCGGATTCCCATTGAGCGGGTCGCTATGAACTATAGGATAACAGGGAATTTGAGTGCGCGAAAGCGGGAAACCCGCATCTATCGCGCGTTTGGTGCGAATTCGGGTGCCGCGGATGACCTGTTTCCAGCGTACAATGAAGTCAGACACGCACCCTGGAAGAGACCAGCCTGCTCGGCTCCGGCCGTCCTACCGCTTCTGACGAGCTCCGCAACCCACGCAACAATCAACCCCTTTTGCCGGAGTCCGTCCATGCGTTCCGATCAGATTCACCGCGCTCTTGCGCAGGGAATGAACCGTTTTGAAGTCTGTCAGCTTGTCGCCAAGGGTGTGAAAGCCACTCACAAGACCGGTTCGCGTTTTGAAGATTCGATCAACGATGTTCTGCAGTATCTGGGCACGCACGACACGCCCAAGGAAAGCCTTCATCCGGCCGCTCCCGGAGTCAGCGTGAAGAGTCTGAAGCCCGCGGCGTAGCACGAAGAGCAGTTTTCAGTGATCAGTTGTGAGAGCGGCCCGGCCAGGGAAATCTGGCTGGGCCGTTTGACGTTGAATGGGGAATGAGGAAAGGCGTTGAACAAAAGGGGTTGAAGATACGCAAAAAAGGGACGGCGGTTTGCCGTCCCTTTTTTGTTGAATCTGTGCGGCAAGGCGATTAGCCCTGCGGGGCCAAACTAGACAACCTGAACGTTCTCAGCCTGCCAGCCCTTGGGGCCCTTGGTGACGTTGAACTGGACGCGCTGGCCTTCCTGAAGCGAACGGAAGCCGTTCGACTGGATGGCGGTGTGATGCACGAACACGTCTTCGCCGTTTTCGCGGCTCAAAAATCCAAAACCCTTGGCGTCATTAAACCACTTGACAGTTCCCTGTTCCATTGTGTGTTACTCCTTCGATGCTGATTTTACCGCGAACGCAATGTGGAAGTTTGCGAGTAAGGCGGTAACCGGAACAGGCAAGAACTTCAGATCGAATTCTACGATTGAATTGAGTGTAGCACGGATTTGGCAAATGGGCTGAAAAGAAGGATTTAGGGCAAATGGCAATTCAGGGCCGCTTTGAGCCGGCAAGTCACCGGGCGCTGCCGAACGCCGCGGCCGGAATGGTCACGGAGCCCATTCGCCCTGAATTCCGGTCAACCACCAGCACGCGAAGCGAACCTGTGCCTGGCTTGAGCTTTACGGGGTGTTCGAAGGGAATGCCGTCGGCCATTTCGCGCACGTAGGTTGCGGGGAGAAGGCGCAGGCCGATGGTCTGTCCTTCCATCTGGGCATGGAGCCCGGCGTCATCGCGCTGAATGAAGAAGATGTCCAACTGGTCGATTCGGCGTCCGCTTCCCTGCACCAGGTCGAGGTCCGCGGCGGCTATGTTGACCTTGACCGAAGGTCCGGAGGTCGTATCGGGGACCATCGCGGTAACTTGAATCTCGCTTGCGTCCAACGGCTGCCAGATGGCCTGCTGGAACCGCTCTTTCATGGTCGATGGTTCCTGAGCGTAGAGGTATCCGGTGCGATAGCGAAGGGTTACGCCTTTCCTGCCAGCGAGTTTCACGGTGAGGGCATGGTATTTGCCGTCGGCGGGGGTGTCGGGATAGAAGCTGAGCTGGTAGGTGGCGCGCTCGTCCGCGAGGATTCCGTCAAGTGCCGCGGCCAGATCGCCGGTGCGGCGGATGGTTCGTCCTCCGGTGGCCTGCGCTACTTGCAGGATGGGTTCCTGAATGGGGTGAAGGTCCTGGAGCATGGAAGCCTTGGTACGGCCGGCGTCGCCCTCGCGAGGCGCACTCGAGCCAGGGGGGAGGGTGACGGTTGGGTTCAACTCGACGTTACGGTTGCCGAGGTCGGCACTGACGCCGCCCGCCTCAAGCTGAGACACATCGAAGGGATAGACGGAGACATGGGCGTCGTTCATCGCTTCCTGGGCGTGGAGGGCATACGTGTCAACGCCGTTGCTCACCTTGTCAGTGCCCACCTGCTGGTCGCGCCAGTCGGCGAACACGTTATCGCTCGAGACCCAAACCAGGTTCTTGTGGCCCGGCACGGCGGCCAGATGCCGCGCCACGCTGCGCAAAATCACCAGGGCAGCTCGAGCCGGATCGCTGCCCAAGATAAGCAGTTGCGGATCGACTGGAGTTTCCGAGTCCGGTGTGTCGCTCTGATTCCCGTTGACCGAGTTGAGATCGGAGAGATTATGTACGGTCTCAAACTGCTGCCGGTTGCGCGTTTCGTCTTCCTGCGCATTGCTCATGGACTGGGCGGTCGGCATCCATTTCTTCAGGCGGGCAATCAATGCTTCGTGGTCGGTTGAGATTTCGCTCAGCACGCGAAAGCCGAGGCCGGACATCGTATAGAGCGCGACCCTCTCCCCGGGAGGCAGGCTGCCCAGGAATTTGATTGTCTCCTGGCGCGCATGGCTGAGGTCGCTCCAGGCGATGTGGCTCTCATCGAAGAGCAGAATTGTGGCGTTGGCGCCAGCCGAGCCTGAAGGTGAGGCTGACGATATTGCCGGCCCCGCTCCGGTTGCCGGATCATCGGCCACCCGGTTTGAAAAGTTGTTGCTCGCCTTTGCGGCGTCGGTTGCCGGCAAATCCGCCGTGGGCGAGGCGGCAGGAGCGAACAGGCTAAAAAACTTTACCTCCTGCCTGCGTCCGTTGTCGTAGACCTCAAAATCCGCGGCCTTGAGGTCGGGGACCGGGCGGCCCTTTTTGTCCACGGCCACCAGGCCCACATCTACGAGCCTGGAGGTCACCTTCAGCACCAACCCACTCGACGGCTGGAACTGCGCGTCGGCGGGGGCATCTGGAATGCCACTTGCGGCGGCCGTGCCGATCTCCGGCTCCGGTGGGGCTGGCGGTGCAGCCGGCGCGGGTTCTGGTGCAGCGGCTACGTCGGAATTGGGAGGCTGAGGTGCAGCGTTCGAAGCTGGCGCCGGTTCCGCTGGGGTAGTGGCTGCCTGCTGGGAATTTGGGGCGGACGAGTTGGATGCCGACGAATCGGCTGGCTCGCCCTCTGCTCCAGCGGGCAGGATGCGAGCCTCCCCGCGTAGCTGGTGGTATTGCTCAAATGCCACATCGTTCACGAGGGTCTGTTGCGGATTCTTGTCGAAGACCGAATGTGCCCCTAACGTTGCGTGCGCGTACTCCATCCGCGAGAGCGCCACGCTCCGTTCGGGGCAAATAACGCTTTTACCGCCGATCTCCACAGTGCCGTACTCCACCATGATTGCGGCTTTCGTCAGCGGGTCGCTTGGCGCCAGTTCGGCCTCGACCGTTATGCGTAGAATTACGCCGGATGCTGGATCTACCGTCATCTCTCCGCGATAGGCTGCCCGTTCTCTGAACGTCGTTCGCTCGAAAGCGCCGCCCTGAGCCACGCAACAGGCCTGGACCTCGTAGTGGGATTTCTGGCTGGGAACCTGGTAGCTGAACACGGCCACCGGCCCGGTTGCACCCCTCTCCCAATGGCTCCAGACCAGCTTGCTCTCTGCCGCGTCGAGAAGAACCGTGCTCAGGATAGGTCCGAACTCACCCCAGGAGACCAGGCCCTGCTCCGAGGAATCGCGCTTGCCCGCCTTGCCGGCGTCCGGGTCTCCAATCTCGAGCCCATTCCGATAGATCACCGATCTGCTCGACTTGCCCACATAGTGGAACGGCAAATAGCTGTAGGTCACCTGCGGCCGGTCTTCAAAGCGGGTGGTTTGCCTGGTGGCAAAGAAATTCGGCAGCTCGTGCACGGTCTTGGTGACATAGTTGACGACCAGCGCCATGATCCGCCTTTGCGAAGCGGAATCGGGCACGGGATCGGCGGGGATTTCAACGGCCGGAACTGCCAGAAACGCCGACGAATCGGCCAGAACTGTAAGAGCTTGGCGCGAGTTGTCGCCGGGCAGCTCGGCATCCAACTTTGCCAGAGATGCCGTGCTCAACCGTTCGGTCAGCTGCAACGATTGCAACACTTGCGCCAGGTCCGCGTCAGCTTTGTCATGCGCGGCGGAAATTATCTGCACCAGTTGCTCGACACTGACATTTTGAGGGCCGTCGGGCGCGGGGAAGGCAGCAAGCGGGTGCGCGCCCGATAGCGCCAGGGCGAGAAACAACGCGGCAGGGGCAATTCCACGCATCGGCGGACTCTCCGTTGGGTAACGGACAAATCTTACGCTCCAGCGAGGTAACGCTCAAATGGGAATGGATGCGTCGGGGCGGGGCAATCAGCGGCGGCGCAAAACAGGGTAAACTGCTCGGTGCGGTGAGGTGGTGTTTGGATCGGGAGTCAAGCCGTGTTTTGGCGATCAACCCAGGGTCGACCTCGACCAAGCTGGGCGTGTATTCCCGACGTGGCGTGGTGTGGGTGAGGACCATCCGGCACGGGGACGAGGAGCTGGAGCGGTTTGGCGGGCGGCCCATGCTGGCGCGCCTGGACTATCGCGCGGAGCTGATCGAGCGGGAGCTGCGGGCGGCTGGTTGCCGCGTCGACGAGTTTGCCGCCTTTGCCGGACGCGGCGGATTACTGCCTCCGATGGCCTGCGGCACCTACCTGGTGGACGAAGCGATGGTGGAAGAGCTGCGACTGGCGCGGCGGGGCGAGCACGCCTGCAATCTGGGCGCGCTGCTGGCGCTGCGGTTTGCGCACGCAGCCGGGGTAAACGCCTATATTGTCGATCCGGTGACGGTCGATGAGTGGCAGGCGTGCGCGCGGCTCTCCGGTTCGCCGCTGGTGGAGCGCAGTTGCGTGGGCCATGTGCTGAACACCAAGGCCACGGCGCGGCGGTTTGCGCGAGAGCAGGGACGAAGCTACGCCGAGTTGCGGCTGATTGTGGTGCACATGGGCAGCGGCGTGACGGTCTCAGCCCATCGCGAAGGCAAGACCATCGACAGCAACTCCATCGAGGAAGGCCCCTTTGGCCCAGACCGCACCGGCAGTCTACCGGCGCGGGCGCTGGTAAAGCTCTGCTTCAGTGGCAGGTTGCTGCAGAAGGAGCTGGACAGGCATGTCTTCGGCAACGGCGGCCTGTTCGCTTACCTGGGCACGCGTGACCTGGAAGATGTGGAGAAGCGGATTGAGGCGGGCGACCGGCAGGCCGCGCTGGTGTTTGAGGCCATGGTCTACCAGGTCGCGAAAGAGGCCGGGGCAATGGCGGCGGTGCTTGAGGGGCGTGTGGACGCGGTGCTGCTGACCGGCGGGATGGCCCACTCCGAGCGTGCGGTCAAGCTGTTGCGCGGTTACCTGGGCTGGATTGCGCCGATCGCGGTCTATCCGGGCGAAGACGAGCTGCTGGCGCTGGCCGAAGCTGCCTTCCGTGTGCTCGACGGCGAAGAGCAGGCCAGGACGCTGGCGGCAGAAGTTCGCGTTGCCGAGGAGGCCAGGGAGCGTCTGGTGATTGGGTTGGAGTATTGAGGTGGTGTTATGCGACAGGGCGTGACAGAGGCAAGGCCCGATCTTTAGATCTTTGTCAGGTTGGCGAACTTTTCCATGAGCTTCTTCATGCCGTGGCGCGTAAACATGACGGTCAGCTTGGCGTCTTCACCCTCGCCCTCGCGCATGAGCACTGTGCCTTCGCCGTATTTTGAATGGCGGACGCGCTGCCCCTTCTTCAGGTTGGCGGCCCCGCTGGGGGCGGGAATGTCCATCGACGGTCGAGCCGCCGGACGCGGGAATGCTCCGGGCTTCGGAACTCCCGACTTGCCTGCGAAGAACCGGGCTATGTTGTCGATCGAAGGCGCTTCCGGAAGCGGCACAGACTCGGCCTCGGGGGCTGGCGCTTCGTCCCGCTTCGGAGCGGTCGGCTTGGGCTTGGCCACCATCCACGAAGCAACAAAGGGTTTCGCCGGCCCGCTCTTCGCGCTCTTGGCTCCAGCCGCCGTCAGACCAGCCGCCTCCTGGCTTTCGTCTTCGTAGTTGTAGTGCTGGTCAGCAAACTCGCTGAACTGGCTGGGACGGCGGGCGCTGCCGTAGCCTGAGGCGCGGGAGCTGTAGCCGCCGGCCTGACCGCCAGCGGCCCACGAGGGGGCGCGGGGGCTGAGGTTTTCGACGAGTTGGCTGGGGACTTCTTCGAGGAAGCGCGAGGGGATGCTCATCTCCGGTGCGTCGTTGCCATACCGTCTCCGATAATGCGCGCGAGTCAGGACCAGCGTGTTCATGGCCCGCGTCATGCCGACGTAGCAGAGGCGGCGCTCTTCTTCGAGTTCCTCAGGGTTGTTGAGCGTGCGGGAGTGCGGGAAGAGGCCTTCTTCAAGACCGGCGAGGAAGACGAGCGGGAACTCGAGGCCCTTGGCGGCGTGGAGGGTCATGAGGGTTACGCGGGCCTCGGGGTCGAACTGGTCTGAGTCGGAGGCGAGGGCGGCGTGGTCAAGGAACTCGGCCAGCGTTTCGCCGCGGGCCTCGGCGTCGTGGGCGGCGTTGGCGAGCTCCTTGAGGTTTTCAATGCGGCTGAAGGATTCCGGGGAGCCCTCGACTTCAAGGGCTTTGATGTAGCCGGAGCGGTCAATGAGGAACTTGATGAGTTCGGGAAGAGTGGCGGCGTCGCCGGGGGCGCGGAATGGGGGCTTTTCGCTCGTCTCGTCGGCGGCGGCATGTTCGGCGTCCGGGTCGAAGTCGGGGGTTGGCGCGGCGGTCTTATCCTTCTTCGGCATGACAAGGAAGGGGCGCTTGGGGGCGGCGGCAAAAGGCGAAAAGCTGCTGGAATCGAGAAGAGGAAGCTGCGCCTGGTCGTTGCCGCCAAAGTCGAAGCTGGTGGCTGAGTCGGCGCTGGCGGAATCGGCGTTTTCGGTTGCTGCGCCGAATTCGAAGCCGGTGTCTGCTTCCTCCGCATCGGATGCGGCAACGTCCGCGGAGAGCTTTCCGGCGAAGTCGGGGTCCATCATGGCCTGGGCGTCGAGGATGAGCTGGCGGAAGGTTTCGAGAGCCATGAGGGCGCGGTTGGGAATGAGGCGATTTTTGAGGGCCGCGCCGAGGGCGTCCCAGGTGGACAGGCCGGTTTCAAGGGCAAGCCGTTCGAGGGTTTCAAGGGTGGTTTTGCCGATGCCGCGAACGGGGGTATTGATGACCCGGTTCAGCGCCATGGAGTCATGGGGGTTACGGACGAGGCGCAGGTAGCCAAGCAGGTCCTTGATTTCGGCGCGCTCGTAAAAGCTGAATCCGCCAACCATGGTGTAGCGGATGTTGTAGCGGCGGAGGGCTTCTTCGACGAGGCGGGACTGGGAGTTGGTCCGGTAGAGCACGGCGCAGTGGGCCTGGTCAGGGTCGTCGGCTTCGCGGAGGAATTTCTGGATGCGGTCGGCGATGAAGAGGGCTTCGTTTTCGCCGTCGGGGGCTTCGTAGTAGCCGATGAGGGAGCCGCCCTGGCGATCGGTCCAGAGCTTTTTGCCTTTGCGGCGCAGGTTGTTGGCAACGACCGCGCCGGCGCCTTCGAGAATGATCTGCGTGGAGCGGTAGTTTTGCTCCAGACGAACGATGTGGGCGTTGGGGAAATCCTTCTCGAACTCAAGAATGTTGCGGATATCGGCGCCGCGCCAGGAATAGATGCTCTGGTCTTCGTCGCCGACCGCGCAGACGTTCTTGGCCTCGCCGGCCAGCAGCTTCATCAGCTCGTACTGGGGGCGATTGGTGTCCTGGTATTCGTCCACGAGGAGATAGCGGTAGCGGCGCTGGTAGCGCTCGCGGACTTCGCTGGAGACTTTGAGCAGGCGGACGGCCTCGAGGAGCAGGTCGTCGAAGTCGAGGGCGTTGTTCTTCTTGAGCTCGGCTTTGTAGCTCTGGTAGATGTGGGCGATGCGCTCGCTGTTGGGGTCTTTGCTGGCCAGGTAATATTCCTGTGGGTCGACCATGTGGTTTTTGGCCCAGCTGATGCGTCCCAGCACGGTGCGCGGGGTGAGTTGCTTGGTGTCAAGACCCATGCGGCGCATGACCTGCTTGACGATGGCCTGCTGGTCGTTTTCGTCGTAGATGGCGAAGGAGCGGGTGAGGCCGTCGTTGCCCACTTTCAGAGCCTCAATGTCGCGGCGCAACATGCGGACGCACATGGAGTGGAAGGTGGCGATGAGCGGCTTGGCGAGGGAGGTGTGGCCGAGCAGCTTGTTGACGCGCTCGCCCATCTCGCTGGCGGCCTTGTTGGTGAAGGTGACGGCGAGGATGGAGTCGGGGGCTACGCCTTTTTCCTGGATGAGCCAGGCGATTCGGCTGGTGATAACGCGCGTTTTTCCTGACCCGGCACCGGCCAGGATCAGCAGCGGCCCGTCTGTAGTTTCGACGGCGGCGCGCTGTTCAGGATTGAGTTTTTCGAGGAGCGGATGCACGGGCGTGTCCAGGCGGGATTGAATCCTCCTCTAGTGTACTGGGCGCGGCTGTGGAGGAGGTGCGGGGACCGTTGAGGGCTGGAGTGGCCTAGGAGTTTCGCATTCGATGAGGTAAAAATCAAAGGGATGATTGACTACGCGCGCGGATTGGCGATTCTTGTGGCTTTCTACCTGCTCGGCCTGCTGCTTCACCAGATTGGCATCCCCATTCCAGGTGGCGTGCTGGGGCTGCTGCTGTTTTATCTGGGGCTGGCATCAGGGCTGGTGCGGCTGGCGTGGGTGGAAAAGACGGCATCGCTGCTGCTGCGGCATATGGTGCTGCTGTTTGTGCCGCTGACTGTGGGGCTGATGGAAATGGGACAGGTGATTTCCCGGCAGGCGGTTCCGATTATTGCCAGCCTGCTGGTGAGTTGGACGGCGGTGCTGCTGACGACTGGGTTGCTGGGGCGCTGGCTGCTGCCTGCGGACACGGCTGCGGCGACGTTGACGGAGACTGCCGAGGTGGCCCAATGAGCGCTCTGCATGTGAACTTCGCCGAGGTGGTTCGTCATCCGGTTTTCAACATTGCGTTCACCTGCATGGCGTACGCGGCAGGGTTGGCACTGCACCGGCGGTGGCGATGGATTCCGCCGATTGTGGCGGCTGGGTTGCCCATTGTTGCGCTGTTGGTGGCGCTGGGCGAATCGTATTCAGATTACAACGTTGGCGGGAGTTGGCTGACGTGGTGGCTGGGGCCGGCGACTGTGGCGTTGGCGGTGCCGATGTTTCGCCAGGGAAAGGTGCTGCGGGCTTCCCTGCCCCGGCTCACGGTGGTGGTGTTGGCTGGAGCGGTGGTTGGAATGGCGACGGCGGGAATTACGGCATGGGCTCTGGATGCGCCCTATCGTGTGGTGATGTCCACGGTGCCGAAGTCGGTGACGACGCCGATTGCGATTGAGATCTCGCGGGAGTTGCACGGGATTCCGCAGATCACGATCGCTATGGTGATTTTGGCCGGAGTGCTGGGGGCCAGTTTTGGGCGGCCGCTGCTGAGGCTATGCGGGGTGAGGAACAGCCAGGCGATTGGCGCGGCGATGGGGACGGCGTCGCACGGGATTGGAACGGCCAGCCTGGTGCACCACTCGGAGCTGCAGGCGTCTGTTTCGTCTTGGGCGATGGCGGCGGCTGGGGTGTTTACTTCGCTGCTGGCGGCTTTGATGACGATGGGTTTGCGGTGATTTGCGGGTTTCATGGCAAAGCTGGGAAAGTCCGGCTGTAGACCCGTTATTCTTGAGTTGCCATGACATCTACTGCACCATCGCTTCGCCGCGTCGCTGTCTACTGCGGGTCATCTGACGGGAAGAATCCTGCTTATCTCGCCGAGGCGCGGGCGCTTGGGGCGGCAGTTGCCGCGTCTGGGCTGGGGCTGGTGTATGGGGGCGCTAGCGTGGGGCTGATGGGTGCGGTGGCGGATGCGGCGCTGGCTGGTGGAGCTGAGGTGGTTGGCGTGCTGCCTGAGGTGCTGGCAGGGAATGAGATTGCACACGCTGGGCTGACGCGGCTGGAGCTGGTGTGTACGATGCACGAGCGGAAGGCGCGGATGGCGGAGCTGGCGGATGCGTTTCTGGTGCTGCCGGGCGGGTATGGGACGCTGGAGGAGCTGCTGGAAGTGGTGACGTGGGCGCAACTGCGGCTGCATGCGAAGCCGGTGATTTTGATCAACGCTGCGGGGTATTGGGACGGGTTTCTCAAGTTTCTGGAATCGGCGGTTGCGGCGGGGTTTCTGAAGAAGCAGAACCGGGAGTTGCTGCGAGTAGCGACCGGAGCGCAAGATGCAGTCCAGATGCTGAATTGCGGAACTATTGCGGGCGGACCGCCGTAAAGGAGAGCAGGAGGTCTTGTCATGATTGACAGTCAGAGCCGTTCCCGGGCCATTGCCGTCTATGCCATGACTTTGCCGATAGGGGCGTTTGCCGCCTATGTCGCCTACCTGGTGGTTCCTGTGGTTCTGCGCGTGGTGGTGCCGGCGGTGGTGATGAGCCTTACAACCCGGTAGGTTCGCCGGCTAGTTGGGTGTGCCGGTAGCGGCTTGGGCGGCGAAGGTGCACTCGCGACATTGGCAGACGCGGCGGAGGTATTCCCAGGAGTAGATTCCGGCGGTGTGGCCGTCTTGCCAGTTGAACTGGAGGGCGTAGCGGCCGACGGCATGGGCGCTGGCCGGTTTGTGTGGCGGGGTGTACATCTGTAAGGGGTTGGCAGGCTTGGGCTTGGGTTGGCCGGGCTTGCGGCCGGCGTTGTTTCTCTCTTCGTTGCAGGTGGCGCAGGGACAGGCATCGCGGAGCCAGGCGAAGGTCCAGGCGCTGCGGTGGCCGTCTTGCCAGTCGATTTCAAGGCCCTTGCCTTCAGACAAGAGTACGCGAACTTTCTCTGGAGTGACGGCGATGCGCGGTAGCGGACGGTTGTCCTCGATGTCGCGGGCGGCGTGGTCTTTCTCGACGAAACGAATGCCTTCGTGGGTCATGAATACAGATTACAGGTTACAGATTACAGATGACAGTTTTCGCCGTTGGGGCTGCGATGGTTTTCGGCCAGCCCGTTCACTACGAGGCGGCTAACCCGACTGTCATCTGCAATCTGTCACCTGCTACGGATTTCTCCAGAAGAACCAGGCGGCCATGCCGAAGCCGATGGCGATGACTATGCCGCGGAGGACGTGCTGGGGGATCTTCCTGGCGAAGCGGGCTGAGGTGTAGCCGCCGACGGCGCAGGTGGCCATGGCGAGGAGGCAATAGCGCCATTCGACCTGGCCATCGATTACAAAGATCAGGAAGGCGATGCCGTTGGCGAGCGTTGTGGCTACGACTTTGAGGGCGTTGATCTCGTTGAGGTCCTGAAAGCCGAAGAGCGAGAGGAGCGTGATGAGGAGGAAGCCCGCACCAGCGCCAAAGTAGCCGATGTAGAAGCAGACAAAAATAGTGGAGAGAAAGACCAGCAGCAGTTTCGGCTTGTGGGCCAGGGCGCCGGCGGATTTTTTGCGTCTTGCGAGCCAGCGGGAGACGGGGCCGGTGGCGGCAAAGATGCTTGCAGCGACCAGCAGCAGCCAGGGAACGAGGTGGAGGAAAGTGGTCTGGGGTGTGTTGAGGAGGACGATTGCTCCAGCGGTGCCGCCGAGGAATCCGGCGAGTCCCATGGGCCAGGCGAGGCGGCGGTTTTTGCGGATGTCTTGCCAATAGGCGGCGATGGAGGTGAGCTGGCCGGGCCAGAGGGCGACGGTGTTGGTGGCGTTGGCCTGGACGGGAAGCATCTTCATGCCGAGCATGGCGGGGAAGAGCAGGAAGGAGCCGCCACCGGCTACGGCATTGAGAACTCCGGCGATGAAGGCGGCGACGGCTAGCCAGAGCCAGTGCCAGTCGAGCGTGCCCGCGAGATGAGTCATTGGGATCATTGTATGGTGTGGAGCGAGTTGGACGATTACGGTTCCGAATGCCGAAAGAGATGCAAAGAGCTGCCTGTTTTTGGGGCAGAATCCGGCCAAAAGGGGCTGTTTTGGGGTAAAGAAGGGCGTTTTTTGCGGGTTCTGTTTACTGGTTAGTACATAGCGTGTTTCTGTAACCCATTCATTCAACATGTGTTACTGGACTCAATACGCCAAAAATGGGGCGTTATTTGGGGGAGGGGGGGTGGGTCGCGGCTGAAAACAGCTTGTCAGCTCTCGCTTTGCGGGGCAGCAAGACCAGCGAGCCAGGCAGCCGGCAGCTGGTTGGAGAGTGAGCGACTTTGGCGCGCGGCTTCCGGATGGGATGACTAAAGCATTTTCCGAAATTGTGTCGACCCGAACTTGGTTGGTATCCCACCCATTCCGCTGGAAAACGCGAAATGGATGGGGCACTCGAGTCTACAGTAAATCCGAAAATGCTCTAACTAGCCGGTTCCCCGGGAAGGGGAAGCTGTATTTGATTGAGGACATGAATTGATTGTGCGCTTTTCAGCGAAATAGACTGCAAACCGGGAAGAGAAAGTTTTTGAGGTCTGAATTTTGATTGGAGGGGGTTTTTCTGGGGTTATTCGCGGGGCTGGGCGGGGTGAGCCGAGGCAGATTCTGGGGGGAATGTGATTGGGAACAAGACGGATGGAGGAATCGTAAAAATATGAGTGCTTGACGCGCATATTTTGTGAATCATTTGTGTTATAGTGTCATCAGATTGATTGAGCGGCCGGGACGCAGATTCCTGGCCCCGTCAATGAATAAGGACATCTGAAGGAGAACTGTTATGACAATCGTTCGTTGGGACCCGTTTCGTGAAGTGGTGGCTCTGCAAAACCGCGTGAACTCTCTTTTCCGCGACCTGAATGAAGGGGAAGGCCAGATAGGGACGGCGAGCTTTACGCCGGCGGTGGATATCTATGAGGACGCGCAGAAGGTGGTGTTGAAGCTGGAAGTGCCTGGAATTGAGGAGAAGGATCTGGACATTCGCGTGGAGAACAACACGCTGACGGTGAAGGGCGAGCGCAGGTTCGAGGCGGCAGAGAAGGAGCAGAACTTCCATCGGATTGAGCGGCGTTATGGCAGCTTCTTCCGGGCGTTTACGCTGCCGTCGACGGTGAATGCGGAGAACGTGGCGGCAAGCTACAACGCTGGCGTGCTGAAGTTGGAACTGGCGAAGAAGCCGGAGGCTCAGCCCAGGCAGATCAAGATCACTGTGGGCGGGGAGACGAAGCTCGAAGCCGAAAAGGCAGTGGAAGAGCCGGAACTGGCTGGAGTGCGGTAAAAGCAAGGTGACAGATTACAGATGACAGATGGTAGTGAAAACCCGCAGTGGGGCGCTGCCATCTGTCCTGTGTGTTGTTTTCCGGCAGTGGTTTTTTGAACTGTCATCTATAACCTGTCATCTGTAATCTGAGGAAATTATGGCGATTCGTTTTGAAAAACTTACGGTGAAGTCGCAAGAGGCGATGCAGCAGGCGCAGGCCCGCGCGGCCGAGCTGGGCAACCCTGAGGTGCAGCCGGTGCACCTGTTGCTGGCGCTGATGGAGGATCGCGAGGGCGTGATTCCGGCGGTGCTGGAGAAGATTGGTGTGCCTACTGAAAGGCTGGAGCACGACCTGCACCAGATGGAGGAGAAACTGCCTCGCGTGTCTGGGACGGCGAACCAGCCGGGCTTGAGCCAGGCGCTGAACAAGGCGCTGGAGCGGGCCTTCAGCGAGGCCGCCAATTTCAAGGACGAGTACGTGTCGACCGAGCACTTATTGCTTGGAGTGGCGCACCAGAAGGGCGATGCGGCGCGGGATGCGCTGCTGGCGCTGGGGGCGACGCACGAGGCGATTTTGAAGGCACTCACTGCCGTTCGCGGATCGCAGCGGGTGACGGACCAGAACCCTGAAGGGAAGTTTCAGGCGCTGGAGAAGTATGCCAAGGACCTGACCGAGCTGGCGCGGCGCGGGAAGCTGGACCCGGTGATTGGGCGCGACGAGGAGATCAGGCGGGTGATCCAGGTGCTGAGCCGGCGGACGAAGAATAATCCTGTGCTGATTGGCGAGCCGGGGGTGGGCAAGACGGCGATTGTGGAAGGGTTGGCGCGGAGGATTTTTGAAGGGGACGTGCCGGAGAGCCTGAAGGACAAGCGGGTGATCAGCCTGGACCTGGGCGCGATGCTGGCCGGGGCCAAGTTTCGCGGTGACTTTGAGGAGCGGTTGAAGGCGGTTTTGAAGGAGATTGAAGAGTCGAACGGCGAGATTGTGCTGTTTATCGACGAGCTGCATACGCTGGTTGGGGCTGGCGCGGCCGAGGGCGCCATTGACGCGAGCAACATGCTGAAGCCGGCGCTGGCGAGGGGGGAACTGCGGGCGATTGGCGCAACTACGCTGAACGAATATCGCAAGTACATTGAGAAGGACAAGGCGCTGGAGCGGCGGTTCCAGATTGTTTATGTGGGCGAGCCCAACGTGGAGGACACGATTGCGATTTTGCGCGGCCTGAGGGACAGGTATGAGGCGCACCATAATGTGCGCATCAAGGACGCGGCGATTGTGGCGGCGGCGATGTTGTCGCATCGCTACATCAGCGACAGGTTTTTGCCGGACAAGGCGATTGATTTGGTTGATGAAGCGGCGGCTTCGCTGGCGGTGCAGATTGGGTCGAAGCCGACGGAGATTGACCAACTGGAGCGGCAGAAGACTTCGCTGGAGATTGAGCGCGAGGCGTTGAAGCGGGAGACGGATCAGAACAGCGTTGGGCGCTTGAAAGAGGTGGTGAGCGAGCTGGCTGCGCTGACGGAGCAGATTACTGCTTTGCGGACGCGATGGAACAACGAGCGCGAAGCGATTACGCGCATCAGCGACTTGAAGAAGAAGATTGAGGCGCTTCGGTTTGAGGCGGAAGAGCAGACGCGCAAGGGGATGCTGGAGCGGGCGGCGCAGATTCAGTATGGGGAACTGCCGAAGCTGGAAGCGGAGCTGAAACAGTTGAGCGCGGCGCAGGATGGGAATGCCGGCGTGGCGCGGATGCTGAAGGAAGAAGTGGACGAGGAAGACATTGCCGGGATTGTGAGCAAGTGGACGGGGATTCCGGTGAGCCGGATGCTGGAAGGCGAAGTGAAGAAGCTGGTGGAGATGGAAACGAGGCTCCGGGAGCGCGTGATTGGGCAGGATGCGGCGCTGACGATTGTGGCGAACGCAATTCGCCGATCGCGTGCGGGGCTGAGCGATCCCAAGCGGCCGATCGGGAGCTTCATTTTTCTTGGCCCCACGGGCGTGGGCAAGACGGAGACGGCTCGAGCGCTGGCGGAGTTTCTGTTTGACGACGAGCAGTCGATGATTCGCATCGACATGAGCGAGTACATGGAGAAGCATGCGGTGGCCAGGCTGATTGGCGCTCCGCCGGGGTATGTGGGCTACGACGAAGGCGGGCAGTTGACGGAGGCTGTGCATCGGCGGCCGTACTCGGTGATTTTGTTTGACGAGATTGAGAAGGCGCATCCGGACGTGTTCAACATTCTGCTGCAGGTGATGGACGACGGGCGGTTGACGGATTCCAAGGGCAGAACTGTGGACTTCAAGAATACGGTGCTGATTATGACTTCGAATTTGGGCGCGGCTGCTCTGTCGGCTGAGCCGTTGAAGACCGAGCATGATTTCGAAATGGCTCGGGAGTCTGTGATGCGGGTGTTGCGGGAGCATTTCCGGCCGGAGTTCTTGAATCGCGTGGACGATACGGTGATTTTCCGTCCGCTGGGTCAGGCGCAGATGGGGCAGATTTTGGAGCTTCGGTTGAACGAGGTGCGGAAGCTGCTGGAGGATCGGGCGATTTCGCTGGAGTTGAGCGAGGCGGCGCGGCAACTGATTCTGATTGCAGGGTCGGATGCGGCTTATGGGGCTCGTCCGTTGAAGAGGGCGTTGCAGAAGATGATTCAGGATCCGCTGGCCATCAAGATTCTGAATGGCGAGGTGCTGCATGGGGCGCATGTGCGGATCGATGTGGACCGGAAGAGCGGCCAGTTGCACTTTGAGACGATGGGGCGGGAAGCGATGGCGTAGAGGCAGGGGTTGGCGGTGAGTGGTTAGTGATTAGTTTTGCGGGCTTCGCTTTGGCGGGGCCCGTTTTGTTTGGGGTGGGGTGATTGTGTAAAGCGATTTTGTTGGCTCAATCCATGCATTGTTGAATTCACGAAACGGGTGTTGCAAGGTATTCCTGCGAGAGGCTATGCTGTTCGCCATGAAACTGATGAGGCTTCCCGCTTTTGAATTGATTGCTGCCCTGCTGCTTGTTCTATCGGCGGCTGTTTCGCTGAATGCCCAGGATTGGGCTCGCACACGGCTGGATGCTTCGCCGCGGCATCACGAGTATGTGACGCTGAAGCATGGGAGCAGGACGGTGGAGGCGTTTGTTGTTTATCCGGAGATCAAGGACAAGGCTCCGGTGGTGGTTTTGATTCACGAGATTTTTGGGCTCACGGATTGGGCGAAGGAGATGGCGGATGAGCTGGCGGGGCAGGGCTTTATTGTGATCGCGCCTGACCTGTTGAGTGGGTTTGGGCCGGGCGGCGGGGGGTCGAGCGAATTTCCGAGCCAGGATGCGACGGTGAAGGCGGTGTCGGGGCTGGATGCGGATGGGGTGAATGCGGACCTTGATGCGGCGGCGGAATATGGGAAGCATCTACCGGCTGCCAATGGGAAGATCGCGGTGGCGGGGTTCTGCTGGGGCGGGGGGAAGTCGTTCGCGTTTGCGGCGCACCGGAAGGATCTGTCAGCGGCTTTTGTGTTTTATGGGCCGGGGCCGGCGGATGTTTCTAGTGTGACGGCTCCGGTGTACGGGTTTTATGCGGGGAACGATGCGCGGATTGGGGCTACGGTTCCGGCGACTACGGCGGCCATGAAGGCGGCTAGGAAATTTTACGAGCCGGTGACCTACGACGGAGCGGGGCATGGGTTTATGCGGGCGGGCGAGGACCCGACGAACACGGTTGCGGGGAACAAGACGGCTCGGGAGCAGGGGTTTGCGCGGCTGGTGAAGCTGCTGCATGAGCTGAAGAGCGCGCCGGCGGCTTCAATTGGGGTGGAGGACAAGACGACTGCGGGCAAAGAAAAGCAGCAGCCGGTTTGTCACGAGGCGGCTGCTGCTTCGGGGACGATGTAGGGCTGTAGTGTTTCGGGTATGGGGTATCGGGCTCCCACCCATTCGCAAGGGGCGCGAATGGATGGGGCACCGAGAGTGTGTCGGCGGACTCGCATCCGAACGAAGGCTACTTTGCCAGGGCGGCTTCGATGGCGGCGGTTACTTCGGGTGAGTCGGGGGTAGTGGCGGGTTCGAAGCGGGCTACGGGCTTGCCGCTGCGGTCGAAGAGGAACTTGGTGAAGTTCCACTTGATGTCGCCGGCGTATTGGGGGTCAGTGTCTTTTCCGGTGAGGAACTGGTAGAGCGGGGTCTTGTCGTCGCCGAGGACGCTGACCTTGGACATCATGGGGAAGGTGACGTTGTATTTGTTGGAGCAGAACTTCTTGATTTCTTCGTTGGTGCCTGGCTCCTGCTGCATGAAGTTGTTGGCGGGGATGCCGACGATGACCAGGCCGCGGTCCTTGTACTTCTCGTAGAGGGCTTCGAGGCCGGCGTATTGGGGCGTGAATCCGCACTTGCTGGCTACGTTGACGAGCAGGACGACCTTGCCGCTGTAGCTGCCGAGGCTGACGGGCTGGCCGTCAATAGATTTCATGTTGAAGTCGTAAATGGTTTTGGACTGCGCCACGGCAAAGCCGCAAGCGAAACACAACATCAGGACGATCAAGCCAAGTTTGCGCATGGGGAAACCTCCAGAGGGACAACTGAGATCATACCGAAGGAGACGTACCTTCGAGGCGAAAAGTCTTTTTTACGGGGTTTTACAGGTTTTTTGGGGCGTAATCCGTTTCGTTTGATTGGGATGCAGCCAAATAGGGGGGAGGGGTGGGGTCGTTCACCCGGGGGAGTTTGGTTTTGGGCTCCTTCCCAGGTCTGAATTGTGGTGTGCCTGGGGGTTTTCCGGGTAGGATTTTACCTTCACAACTTCATTGTGCGCCAAAAGAGCTTAATTGCATGCAAAAGTGGGAAAGAAACTTTTCGAGAGAATCAATCGGCGTATGTCTATGAAAAGGAGGCATTTCGCCGCGCATATGAGGCGCGAGGAGTTCGCCGCCACGCATTCCCCGGTTGACAATCACCGCTTGGTAGTGAGGGTTGATGACGGAGTCCAGGCCGGTTTGCGGGCGGACTCGGCGGCACGGATTCGCTTATCCTTGAAACATGATCGAGCAGTTGTTCAAGAAGTGTATAGCGCTTGACGCGTTTCATCGGGAATGGGAACTTGGCGAGGTCGCGGTTGATTGGTCAGGGCTTCCGCTGCTGCTGATGGTGGAGGGTCGGGGCCCTCGGCCAGATTCAGCAGCGAGCCGCGAAATTTGGTCCCATTGGTATTGGAAACCTCCGACAGCACTCCACATCGTGTTCATGGAAGGTGGCGCGGTGAAAACCACTCGAATTACTGCTGGCATCGGGGAACTTGCCCGGGAAATCCAACCGTTCGAAAACGGCTGGATTCTCGGCTACTCTCGGACTGGCCGCGCGCATGTTTATGATGCCGCTGGGGGGCTGATGCGCACCTTGAACCTGGGGGATGCGATCGAGGACCTGCAGACCCTACCCGACGGCAGAATCTGGGTGAGCTACTTCGATGAGGGTGTTTATGGCGAAGGGATTTCAACGCAAGGATTAGTCTGCTTTGACGCCTCCGGCGCGCCAGTGTTTCGGTACAGGGATGACGTGGCACAGCATAAGCTGCCCCCGATTGACGACTGTTACGCGCTCAACGTTGCAATGAACGGTGATGTGTGGGTGAACTACTACTCGGACTTCCCTCTTGTCTTGCTCAGAGGCCTTGAAGTTAAGCAGAGTTGGCTCGAATTCGGATCCTTGGGAAACGCGTTTGCTGTGCGTGGTAGCCGTTTGATTTACCTTCGGGATTCAAAGCTGATGACCCGAGGCTTCGAGTCGGAGACAGTTCCAGAGGAAGTCCGCTGTGTTGACATTGATGGAAACCTTATCGTTCCATCTCCTACCCGTTACCTGAGCGGCGCCGCACGCGGCAGCAACCTCGTCCTGAATACTGGAACCGCGATCTACGTGGCCGAATTGTAGTTGCAGACGTCGCATTCAATCGCGCTGCGGGCTTTTGAGGTCGCGGGAAAAGGCGCGTTTTTGGGCGCTCCTGTATTGGCTTTTGCAGGGGCTAAACAGGGCGCGGAAAAAGGGCTGTTTGGGAGCGAAATGCCCGAAACACATACCTCAGGGGCTGAAGCCCACATTCATTTGATTGGCTTTAAACCGGGGATAAATCCCCGGCCTACCGCCCGAACGAGTTTTTCCGCAGCCTGTAAAGCCCGACATCAATTTAGTTGGCCTTATCGGCACGACTGAAGTCATGCCCTGTTACAAAGCCTTCCTGATTTCACTCCTCATTAGATTTTCGCGCAGCATTTTGTGCACTCTACTGTCGTAGTTCCACAAGGGTGGCACCTTGGCCGCCTTCGTTTTGGGGGGCTTCGGCGATGGTGGCTACGTGGGGGTGGGATTTCAGGAACTCGCGGACGGCGCGGCGGAGGATGCCGGCGCCGTGGCCGTGGATTACTCTCACGCGCGGAAGGCCGGCAAGGAAAGCGTGGTCGAGGTAGCGCTCCAGCTCTTCGGTGGCTTCGTCTACGCGGCGGCCGATTAGGTTGATCTCCATGCGCATTTCGTCGGTGTTGGCGCTGGTGACGGTGACGTGGACGTTCTTCTGCTTGCGGGCGGCGGCTAACGGATCGAACTTTAAGGACTCGGCGGGCTTCGGCGGCTCGGTCAGCTCGTCGCGCTTGACGCGCATTTTGATGGGGCCGAGGGCTACTTCGAAGACGTCTTTCTCGATTTCGCGCTGGACTACGGCGACTTTGTTCATCGACTTGATGCGGACCTGGTCGCCGGGGGCGATGTGCTTGAGAAGATGTGGCTGGGCGTTGGCGTCTCCATGATCGGCGCCGGTGCGGTGGGCCACTACGGTCTGATTGAAGCTTTCCTGGAACTCGCGGCGGAGGCGCAGCATGCGGCGTTCGGCTTCTTTGGAGAGCTTCTGCTGGGCGGCGCGGTCTTCAATGGCGCGGACGGTTTCGCGCATCTGGAATTCGAAGTCTTTGAGGAGCGAGGCTAGCTTGGTTTCGAGTTCGCGCGTTCGGTTACGGAGCTCGATGTCGCCTTCGCGGGCCAGCTTGGCGCGGGACTGGTTGAGGGCGTACTGCTCTTCGCGGGCGGCTTTGCGGTCGGCTTCAAGGGCGGCGAGTTCAGAGTGCATTTTGTCGAGGAAGCGGGCGATGTCGACCTGCTGGGATCCGAGGCGCTGGCGGGCGGCAGCGACGATGGTGGCGTTGAGGCCGAGGCGGGCCGCGGTTTGGATTCCGGCCGATGCGCCGGGGACGCCGAGACGGAGCTGGTAGTTGGGGGCGAGTGTGTGCTCGTCGACTCCGGCGGCGGCGTTGAGGACGCCGGGGGTGTTGGCGGCGTAGATCTTGAGCGAGGTGTGGTGGGTGGAGATGAGGGACCAGGCGCCGGCCTCAAGGAAATAGCTGGCGATGGCTACGGCGAGGGCGGAGCCTTCTTCAGGGTCGGTGGCGGAGCCTAGTTCGTCGAGCAGCACCAGGGCCTGGGGGCCGGCGAGGCGGGAGAGGCGGTCGAGGTTGGTGATGTGGGCGGAAAAGGTGGAGAGGGCGGCTTCGATGGACTGGGCGTCGCCGATGTCGGCCAGGAAGGCCGTGAAGATGGGGAAACTTGCGGCGGCGGCGGGGATGGGCAGGCCGGCCTGGGCCATCATGGCGAGCAGGGCGGTGGTTTTGAGAGTGACGGTTTTGCCGCCGGTGTTGGGGCCGCTGATGATGAGCTGGCGGTGTTCGGAGGTAAGTTCGAGTGTCAGGGGAATCACTTGGCCGCCGCTGGCGCGGAGACGCTTTTCGAGCAGCGGGTGCCGGGCGCGGTCGAGGGAGAGCTGGGCTGGAGTGATGGCGGGGGCGACGCAGTCAAAGTCGCGGGCAAAGCGGGCACGGGCCTGGAGGCTGTCGACGAGGGCGAGGACGCGTGCGCCTTCAATGAGTCCCTGAGCGTAGCCGCCGACCTGGCGGGTGAGGGCGACAAAGATGCGATGGATTTCGGCTTGCTCTTCTTCGATGAGGCGGACGAGCTCGTTATTTTGCTCGATGGTTTCGAGGGGCTCGACGTAGACAGTTTGGCCTGAGGAACTGGCGCCGTGGACCACGCCGGAGATGCGGCGCTTGAGCTCGGCGCGGACGGGGATGACGAAGCGGTCGCCGCGGATGGTGATGACGTCGTCTTGCGTTGCGCCATCGGAGGAAAGTTTGCGGAGCGCGGAGCGGAGGGACTCCTCGATTTGGCGCTGCTGGCGCTCCTGATCGCGGCGAATGCGGCCGAGTTCGGGGGAGGCGTTGTCGGCGAGGGAGCCGTCGGGCTGGATTGTTCTTTCGATGGTTTCCGCTAAGGGCTTGAGGGAGGTGGTCAGGGCTTGGGAGAGGCCGGAGAGGCCGGGGAGCTTGCCTGCGAGGCGGGCTGGGGGCTGCTGGAGCAGGGCTTGCCAGGAGGCGACGTCGTTGGCGAGGCGGGCGACGGACTGGAGCTCGGTGGCTTCAAGGGCTGCGCCGGGGATTTGGGCTTTGGAGGCGAGCTGGGTGGGGTCGAAGAGGCCGCCGCAGGGGATGGAGACTTGCTCCAAGAGGATGAGGCGGAGTTCGGCGGTTAGCTGGTGCTGGCGGGCGATCCAGGCTTGGTCGGTGGAGGGGCGGAGGTCGAGGATGGCATGGCGGCCGACGGGGGAGGCGGCGAAACCGGCGATGAGGGCTAGGAGCGGGTCCCACTCGAGGGCGGGGTAGTCGGCGTGGGCTACTGGGGACGGGATGGGATCGAGGAGGGGCATGTGCTGGAACTAGTCTCCCGGGAATGAGTCTTTCCGCATTCTGTAGTCCCGGTGGCTAGGAAGTTGAGCTCGATCCGGAGGAGCTGGAGGGTGAGGAAGCCGGTGCGGCGGCTGGGGCTGGTGCGGATGTTGGCGCGGCGGCTGGAGTTGAGCTGTCAGTCTTGGCGGCGGGAGCCTTCGGTTCAGAAGGCGGAGGTTCTGATCCGGAGTCGGACTCACTGCTTTTGGCGGCGTAGTCGTTTACGTACCAGCCTGCGCCTTTGAAGTGGAGGCGGGGCGCGGTGAGAGGGCGCTCGAGGAGGCCGTGGCACTTGGGACATTCCGTCTCGGGGTCGGCGCTGAAGTTCTGGATCTTTTCAAATTTGTGGCCGCACTGGGTGCAGCGATAGGCGTACAGCGGCAAGGTAGAAGTCCCTCCGGGGAAAAGTCACCCACTGTCGCTATTGTATCGGCAGGGCGGCGATTTGGTTCAAGGGCCGCCCTGTCGGGGGGTCGGTTATAGCATCTTTCCGGTTGGTGTGGAGTGGGGGGTGGGCCGGGAGGTCCACGCCCCAGTCGGCCGGGAGGCCAGCGGTACATGTCGTTGCGCCAGCCAGGCAGCCTTGAGTTCCACAGCCTATCCACTCGATAACAACAGGCGGTACGCTCTAGTGGACGGCGATTAGGACGGAGGCGGAGTGGTTTTCCCATTCGAGGGTGAGCTTGCCGGTGGTTCCGCCGAGGTCAGTGACGGTGTACTTGAGGGTTTCGACCATGGCCATGGGCTTGGTCATGGTCATTTTGACGCGGCCGAGGTCCTGGGATTGGTCATACTTTGTTCCCCACTGGCCGGTTTGCTTGTTGACGACGAGGGTCCAGTTGGCGGGGTCGCTGACATCGACGTAGAGGGTGTAGTCACCCTTGGGGACGGCGAGGCCTCCGACGGTGATATCGCCATCGGTATGAAAGGCGGTGGCGCTGTTGGCACCGGCGCGCCAGATGGGATAGGTGGGGTCTTTGCCGATTTGGCCGTCTTTGGTGAAGAGCTTTCCCTCGCGGCCTTTGACTCCGGGAGCGCTGTAGACGACGCTGATGGTTTTGCCGGCGATGGTGGCGGTAGCGGTTTCAGCGGGGCTCTTGGGCGGAGGCTTGGGCGCGGGGGTTTGGGCAAAAACGGTGGCGGCTATGAGAAGCAGGCTGCTACAGGCAAGAAGCGATTTCATGGCGGTAGTTCTCCTTTGGGCGGAGTCCCCTGTTCAGTATGGACGGCCCCGACGGGATGATTGTCGCACCGGGAGGCGGGGATGGGAAAGGTGGGGTGTAGGGCTGTTATGATGCGGCGCAAGGGAATTGCATGGCATTGGGGAGCATCTTGTCTGGTGTCTTCAATGTTCGCGGCACAAGTTCCGAAGAGCAAATGCAGGTCCTTCGACTCACCACCCCCAAACTGAATTGCGTTTGGGGCCCCGTTCGCTCAGGATGACAGTTTTTGTTTTGTTATGAACTTTAGGGACAGGACACGCGATGAATGCTGGGGGGAGATTTCGGGGGGCGGTGGGGGAGGAAAAGCCGCTGCAGGTGGCGGGCGCAATCAACGCGTATACGGCGCGGCTGGCAGAGGCCACGGGGTTCAAGGCGCTTTATCTTTCCGGGGGCGGGGTGGCGGCGAATTCGCTGGGGATGCCGGATTTGGGCATCAGCACGATGGAAGATGTGTTGGTGGATGTAAGGCGGATTACGGATGCGTCGGGGTTGCCGCTGCTGGTGGATATCGATACGGGCTGGGGCGGGGCGTTCAACATTGCGCGGACCATTCGGCAGATGATCAAGGCTGGAGCGGCGGCGGTGCACATGGAAGACCAGGTGGGGCAGAAGCGCTGCGGGCACAGGCCGGGCAAGGAGCTGGTTCCGACGGCGGAGATGGTGGATCGGATCAAGGCGGCTGTGGATGCGCGGACGGACGAGGGGTTTGTACTGATGGCGCGGACGGATGCACTGGCCGGCGAAGGGCTGGCGGCTGCGATTGCGAGGGCGCAAGCGTATGTTGCGGCGGGCGCGGACATGATTTTTGCGGAGGCGGTGACGGAACTGGGGCAGTACACCGAGTTTCGCGCTGCGGTGGGCGTGCCGATTCTGGCGAATATTACAGAGTTTGGGCAGACGCCGTTGTGGACGCGGGAGGAGCTTGCCGGCGCGGGCGTGGATATTGTGCTGTATTGCTGCGGGGCTTATCGGGCGATGAATGCGGCGGCGCTGAAGGTGTATGAGGCGATTCGCGGTGAGGGGACGCAGAAGAATGTGGTGGGGCTGATGCAGTCGCGGGCGGATTTGTATAAGTATTTGGATTATCACGCTTACGAGCGGAAGCTGGATGAGTTGTTTGCGAAGGGCAAGGAATAGCGCGGGTTGGGTGGTGCCGTGACTCAAAAGTTCCTTGCAGAGTGCGCAAAAGAACGGAAGCAGATCCTTCGACTTACCACCCCCAAACTGAAAAACGTTTGGGGCCCCTTTCGCTCAGGATGACAGTCTTTGCCTTTTAAAAGACTTTGTAACCAGGAGATTGGTTCTGGAGGTGATTTATGGGCCAGGAGTCGGTTGCTTTCAATTCAACAGCATTTAAGCCAAAGAAATCTGTTGCCCTTTCCGGCACGCCGGCGGGGAATACTGCGCTATGCACGGTGGGGCATAGCGGGAACGACTTGCACTATCGCGGGTACGACATCAAGGACCTGGCGGCGCACTGCGAGTATGAGGAAGTGGCGCATTTGCTGGTTCATGGGAAGCTTCCCAACGCGGCTGAGCTGGCGGAGTACAAGGCGAAGCTGAAGACGCTGCGCGGGCTGCCCGAGGCGGTGCGGCAGGCACTGGAGTTGTTGCCGGCAACGACGCATCCGATGGACGTGCTGCGGACTGGGGTGTCGGTGCTGGGGTGCATGGAGCCGGAGGGCGCGGCCCATGACGATGCGGGCGCGCGGGCGTTGGCGGATCGGCTGCTGGCTTCGCTGGGGTCGATGCTTCTTTACTGGCATCAGTTTGCGCGGAACGGGAAGCGGATTGAGGTTGAGACGGACGATGATTCGATTGCCGCGCACTTTCTGCATCTGCTGCATGGAGCGAGGCCCAGCGCGGAATGGGCGAGCGCCATGCAGACTTCGCTGATTCTTTACGCGGAGCATGAATTTAATGCTTCTACCTTCACGGCGCGGGTAATTGCGGGGACCGGGTCCGATTTGCACTCGTGCATTACCGGGGCGATTGGGGCGCTGAAGGGGCCGAAGCATGGGGGCGCGAATGAGGTTGCGCTGGAGATTCAGCAGCGTTACGCCTCGCCCGATGAGGCAGAGAGCGATATTCGCAGCCGGGTGGCGGCGCGCGAGGTGATTATCGGGTTTGGGCATCCGGTGTACACGATCAGCGATCCGCGCAGCGACATTGTGAAGGAAGTTGCGCGCGGGCTGGCTGTGGCCGCGGGAGACACGCTGCTGTTTGACGTGGCCCAGCGGATTGAGACGGTGATGATGGATGCGAAGCGGATGTTTCCGAATCTCGACTGGTACTCGGCGGTGGCCTATCATGAGATGGGAGTGCCGATCGAACTCTTCACGCCGCTGTTTGTGATGGCGCGGACGGCGGGGTGGTCGGCGCATGTGATTGAGCAGCGGCAGGACGGGAAGATTATTCGGCCATCGGCGAATTACACGGGGCCGGAGGATCTGGAGTTTGTGGCGATTGGGGAGCGGGGTTAGTCCTTGGTAAGGTTGGATACTTCTTTCTGCTTTTCTTAGAAACAGCCGCAGATCCCTCGACTGCGCTCGGGATGACAGTGCCTTTTTTGGGGGGCATTTCCTCCTCAGGATTACAGGCGTTTTGGTGAGAAGGAGAGTTAGTGTCGACGCAGATTAGTAATGAACGGCCGGAGCCGGATCAGGTTATCGCCGACATCGCCGATTATGCATTGAGTTACGAGATCAAGAGCGAACTGGCCTATTCCACTGCGCAGCATTGCCTGATTGACACGCTGGGGTGCGGGCTTGAGGCGCTGGAGTATCCGGCATGCACCAAGCTGCTGGGGCCGATTGTTCCTGGGACTGTAGTTCCGAACGGGGCGCGGGTGCCGGGCACGAGCTACCAGCTTGACCCGGTGCAGGCGGCGTTCAACATTGGGGCGATGATCCGGTGGCTGGACTTCAACGACACGTGGCTGGCTGCGGAGTGGGGTCATCCATCGGACAATCTTGGGGGGATTCTTGCGGTCGCAGATTGGCTCTCGCGTACGGCGATTGATGGGGACAGGCCTGCGCTGGTGATGCGCGATGTTTTGACGGCGATGATCAAGGCGCACGAGATCCAGGGGTGCATTGCGCTGGAGAACTCGTTTAACAAGGTGGGGCTGGATCACGTGGTGCTGGTGAAGGTTGCGTCTACTGCGGTGGTTAGCCAGCTTTTGGGGTTGAGCCGCGAAGAGACGATTGCGGCGCTGTCGCTGGCTTGGGTGGATGGGCAGAGCTTGCGCACCTATCGCCACGCGCCCAACACGGGGTCTCGCAAGAGCTGGGCGGCGGGGGACGCGACGAGCCGGGCGGTTCGGCTAGCGCTGATGGCGCAGGCGGGCGAGATGGGCTACCCCTCGGTTTTGACGGCGAAGACCTGGGGTTTCTACGACGTTTCATTTCAGGGCGGCGAGTTCAAATTCCAGCGGCCTTATGGCACGTATGTGATGGAGAATGTGCTGTTCAAGATCAGCTACCCGGCGGAGTTTCACGCGCAGACCGCGGTGGAAGCGGCGATGGGGATTCGCAAACAACTGGAAGATCTGGGGAAGACAGCCGAGGATATACGCAGCATTTCGATTCGCACGCACGAGGCATGCCTGCGGATTATCGACAAGAAGGGGCCGCTGGCCAACCCGGCGGATCGCGACCACTGCGTGCAATACATGATCGCCATTCCGCTTATTTTTGGGCGATTGACGGCGGCCGACTACGAGGACTGGATTGCGACGGACCCGCGCATCGATCCGCTGAGGGCGAAGATGGAGTGCGTTGAGGTTCCCGGTTTTACGCGAGACTATCACGACCCGGAGAAGCGCTCGATTGCCAACTCGCTCAGGGTGGAGCTGAACGACGGGACGGTGCTGGATGAGACGGTGGAATATCCAATTGGGCATCGGCGGAGGCGGGAGGAGGGGTTGCCGCTGCTGATTGAGAAGTTCAAGACCAACTTGCGCCGCTGCTTTGCGGAGGACCGGCAGGAAGGGATACTGGAGGCTTCGCTGGATAGGGCCCGGCTGGAGGCGATGCCGGTGAATGAGTATGTGGAGCTTTACGTCTCGTAGTAACGGTTGAGGCAGAGAGAACGCGTGGTGCGTTATACTCCGTTTCGCAACAGAAAGAGGGAGATTTCACCATGCGTCTTTCATCAATACTGAAGGTAGTCGCGGTTGCGACCATGGCTGTGGCCGTGGTGGTAACGCCGCTCGCAACCATTGCCCAAACAGCCGACACCGTACTGAAGCCCGCCGACTTGCAGAAGCTTATGCCTGCGGCTGTTTATTACAAGGGGCAGAGCGCGCCGACGCAACTGCGCAACTCGGGGGGCGTGAAGTTTGCCGATGGGAGCTATGTTCTAGCTACGCTGGTGGACAACAGCGGCTACTCGACCGGTGTCGCCGCCAAATACCAGGGCTACTTTGTGGTGGAAGTACCGATCAAGATTGGCGGGCAGAGCTTGCCTGCGGGAATTTACGGCATGGGTTTCTTGGCCGGAGACAAGTTTGTGGTCACCGATGTGGGGGCCCACGATGTTCTGACCGTCGCCTCGACGAGCGATGCCGACCTGAAGCGGCCGATGCCTTTGAAGGTTGTCGCCGACCCAGCCGGAGGTTTCCGCATTTATGCGGGGCGGAGCTACGTGGTTTTTAGCCGCTAGTAGAGAATTGCATTCCGACGACCCCGGCCTTGAAATTCCAAGGCCGGGGCGAGACCGCAGAGTCGCCAGATTCGTCTATGCTGGAGTGGTGCCCGGAAGTTGCTTTTCCGGCGCGCGCGTTTCCCGGGCTATCGGATCGCGGTCGCACTTCCCTTCCAGGCCGCCCCGATCCAGTTATCCGATGCGTTTCTCCGAACTGAAGAGTGGGGTGCACATGCCGATCAAACTGACAATCAACAACGTCGCTACGACAGTCGACGTCCCACCGGATACTCCGCTGTTGTGGGTATTGCGGGACGTGCTGCAATATACCGGGACCAAGTTTGGTTGCGGGATGGGCGTGTGCGGGGCTTGCACGGTGATGATCAACGGGCGGGCTGTCCGCTCGTGCATTACGCGCGTCGGCTCATTGACGGAGGACGCGATTACCACGATTGAGGGGCTTTCGCCGGACGGACAGCACCCGGTGCAGGTGGCGTGGGAGGCTCTGGACGTGCCCCAATGCGGCTACTGCCAGGCGGGGCAGATTATGTCTGCCGCGGCGCTGCTGGCACACACTCCGCACCCGACGGACGAGGAAATTGACACTGCGATGAGCGGGAACATCTGCCGCTGCGGGACTTACCCGCGCATCCGTCAGGCGATCCATGAAGCAGCAGAAGCCGGCGCGGCTGCCGGCAAACAGTGAGAGGAGGCCACGCGATGCCCATGAACAGGCGAACATTTTTGAAAACGAGCGCACTGGTAGGCGGCGGCTTCACACTGGGCCTTTACAAGGTTGATGTTGCCGGCGCGCAGGGTCCACCTGAGCCCGAACTGAAGCCACAGGCCTTCATTCACATAGCCCCGGATGGGAAGGTCACGATCATGGCGCGGGCGTCGGAGTCTGGTCAGGGCATGCGCAACATGCTGCCGATGCTGATTGCCGAAGAGCTGGATGTGGATTGGAAGGATGTTGTGGTTGAGCAGGCCGAGCTGAACGAAAGAAAGTATGGGATTCAGTTTTCCGGCGGGTCGGCGAACACGCCGATGGGGTGGGATCCGATGCGGCGGGTGGGTGCAGCGGGGCGGATGATGCTGATAACGGCTGGCGCGCAAACGTGGGGCGTGCCGGAAGCAGAGTGCACGACGCAGCCTGGGCGAGTGGTGCATGGTGGGTCAGGGCGTTCGGCGGGTTATGGCGAGCTTGGAGCCAAGGCGTCCGCGTTGCCCGCACCGGCGCTGAAGAGCGTGAAGCTGAAGGACCCCAGGGATTACCGCATCATCGGGCACTCGCAGAAGGGTGTGGACACTCCCGCAATTGTGACCGGGAAGCCGCTGTTTGGGATCGATGTGACGCTGCCGGGGATGCTTTACGCGTCGATCGAGAAGGCTCCGGCGTACGGCGGCAAGGTGAAGTCGGCGAATCTGGACGAGGTGAAGAAGCTGCCTGGGGTGCGGAATGCGCTGGTGATTGAAGGGACCGTGAAGCCGGGGCCGGTGATTGGTTGGGAGCCGGGGATGGAAGGCGGGGTGGCGATTGTCGCGGATACGTGGTGGCAGGCGCAGCAGGCTCGGAAGCAACTGAAGGTGGATTGGGATCTGGGTCCGGCGGCGTTGCAGAGCAGCGAGGGGTTTGCGGCAAAGGCGGCTGAGTTGCTGAAGAGTCCGCCGGCAAGCACGCAACGGCAGTATGGCGACCCCGACGGCGCACTGAAGGGGGCCGCGAAGGTGGTTGAGGCGACTTATGAGTATCCGTTTATTGCCCATGTGACGATGGAGCCGCAGGGAGCGACTGCGCACTGGAAGGACGGCAAGCTGGAGATGTGGTCGAGCAGCACGCTGCCGATTGATGGGCGTGGGCTGGTGGCGCGGCAGTTGGGGATTCCGCAGAGCGATATTACGACGCACATGGTGCGGTCAGGCGGGAGCTTTGGGCGGCGGCTGCAGAACGACTGGCTGGTGGAGGCGGCGTGGATTGCCAGGCAGGTTGATGCGCCGGTGAAGCTGCTGTGGTCTCGCGAGGACGATGTAGCGCACGATCCGTTCCGGCCGGGCGGGACGATGGGTATGAAGGGCGCGGTGGATTCGCAGGGGAAGCTGACGGCCTGGCAGCAGCACTTCATCACCTTCGGGGATGGGAAGGAAACGACGTCGAGCGGCGGGATTGGGCGGGATTCTTACCCGGCTGGATTTGTGCCGGCCTATGGGCTTTACCGGAGCATGCAGCCGCTGACACAGCGGACTGGGGCGCAGCGGGCTCCTGGGGATAACGCGTACTGCTGGGTTTCGCAGGGTTTCCTGGACGAGATGGCTTTTGCGGCGGGGCGCGATCCGCTGGAGTTCCAACTGGAACTGCTGAGCAACAAGCAGGCTCCGTGGAAGTCGAGCGGCGAGGATGAGGTTGGGGATCACGAGCCTTCCGGAGCTTCCGCACTTATTCCGGAGCGGTTCAAGGGCGTGCTGGAACTGGTGGCGGAGAAGTCGGGGTGGGCGAAGCGGGCGAAGACGCCGGGGCGCGGGATGGGCATAGCGGCGTGGTTCTGCCATTTGGGGTACTTTGCCGAGGTTGCGGACGTTACGGTGGATGCGGACAATAAGGTGACGCTGAACCACGTGTGGGCCGCGGGCGATGTTGGGAGCCAGATCATCAATCCGCAAGCGGCGGAGAGCATGGGATTTGGTGGCGTGATTGAAGGGATGAGCCACCTTGGGCAGGAGATTACGTGGGTTGGCGGGAAGGTGCAGCAGTCGAACTTCCATAATCATCCGGTGATGCGGATGAGGCAGACGCCGAAGATGGATGTGTATTGGCGGAAGACGGACTATGCGCCGACGGGACTTGGCGAGCCGACGCTGCCACCGGTTCTGCCGGCGATTACGAATGCGATCTTCGCGGCGACTGGGAAGCGGATTCGGACACTGCCGATGCAGAAGAGCGGGTTTCGGTGGGCTTGAGGGCGGATTTTCGGCGAAAATGCGCTCATTTGCGCTCAGAATCGGGGGTTTTGCGCAAATGGGGCTTGCGTAACCCCTTTGTTATCTTGGGCCGGAAATGGGCGGTACGGCTAAGTGCTTTGTTATGAACGGAACTGGTGTAGGGGGGTAGGGGGGTACCGGTTTTTTGGCGGTGTGGACCGGCTGCCCCTCAGAATGGTCCGTGATTTCACCTTACTCCATTCGGGGTTAATTGCATGCAAAGTCGGTGAAGAAATCTTTGCTGGACTTTGCCGGAGTTGATTTGGCCTCTATGAAGCTAATCCACCAGATGGAATTGGTTGATCCGGACCTCGCCTTCGGGGAATGAGGCTGTGATGTGGAGGTTGCCGCCCATTGCCTCGACATAGCTGCGCAAAGTGCTGATGTACATGTCGGTTCTGCGTTCCAGCTTGGATATGGAGCCCTGATCGACCCCTAGAGTGCTTGCCAAGCCCGCCTGGGTGAGTTGACGGGCGCGGCGAAGTTCATCGAGAGCCATTTCGGCAATGGCTTTCTGGACCCGCTCCTCGGTCCTTGCGCGCCGCTCGGCTGGGATCTGCGCCTGTAACTCTTTGAAGTTTCTCGACATTTCCGTCTCCTTCCGTTTGAAACTGCTTCAATATTCTTTCCCGGTTACTGCTTATCCTCTTTCAGTTCGCGCAAGTGCTGCCGATAGATCGCATCCGCCTTCGGTATGTTTTCTATGTACCATCTCGCATTTCCGGTCTTATCGCCACCTACAAGCAGAATCCCAACCCTGCGGGGATCGAAGGCGTAGAGCACTCGGTAGGGACGGCCTTCATGCTGGATGCGCAGTTCTCGCATATTTGGGAAGTCCGACCCTTCCAGCGTATCCGCATGAGGGCGCTTGAGGGTTGGGCCGCTCTCCTGTAAAAGCCGTACGCCGAAGTTGACGCTGTCCTGCTCATCGGCGTCGAGGCTTTCCCACCAAACGAAAAACTCGTCGGTAAACTCGACGTCCCATGCCATGGTGTCATTATGGACTTGAGTGCATAATAGCGTCAAGTGCATATTACTTACCCCTCAATTGTGGGAAGACGGAGACTGCAGGCAGTGTCAGTGGGTTGAAGATGCTCGAGCGGCCAGGTGTCGTGGTGCCCGACGCTTCGGCAAGAGTGGTAAGAACACACAACCGGCCGCATTGACTTGCATGCCGCCACAGGGGTGCGGTTTGCAGCATGAAGCGAGCGAGGTGTTAACCTGGCCGCTGGTACCTTTGGCCTCAAATATGGCGTGTTTCTTTCGGGCGAGTGTGGGGGAGTTTCTTGCGTTGGGGCAGGGACAGGTCCTCGCTCAGTTGTCGGCCAGGTATGCCAACGAGGGGTTCACCAGTCTTTTCACAGACCAGATGCTCGCCTGGGAGCGAGATATTGTTCGTCTTCGGAATTCCCTGGCGGAGTGTGTTCTGGAGTCGGAGTCCACGAAGTCATGGGGCGTTCTGCTGGAGTTCACGATTCCGCGCAAAGAACAGCGCATTGACCTCGTGCTGTTGGTCGGAAATGTCATTGTGATCGTCGAAGCCAAGACTGCGCTTGGCGATTCTCAAGCTAAGCGGCAAGTTGAAGAATATGCGCTGCTGCTGCACTACTTTCATCGCGCATCGGCAGAGTGCCGGATTGTTCCTGTGATTGTGTCGCCAGAAGAGGTCGATGGTAATTACGACGCGGTTAATCAGATGGAACTTTTTCCGCAGATGCCCGGATATCGCATTGCCCCTGTTTCGCGATCTTCGTGGGTACGGCTTTCTTGTCTACTGCTCGAAGTTGAAAGATCTTCGACTGGACAGATTGATGCAAGAGCTTGGGATGCGAGTCCATACTTCCCAGTACCCAGCATCTTTGAAGCTGCGATAGCTCTGAAGAGCGGGTTGGCAATTCGAGAGATTGCGCACTCTGAAGCATCAGAACATGAGATTGAGACCGTGCTACAGACAATTCAGGGGCACGTGGATTTCGCTCGAGCAAAGGGTCGGCACGTGATTTGCTTCCTAACCGGCGTTCCTGGCTCGGGGAAGACGCTGGTCGGGCTGAGTCTTGCCCACTCAGGGGAAAACAGTGCAAATGCCATTCATTTCATGAGCGGAAACGGGCCGCTCGTGAAGGTGCTTCAACACCTTTTCACACAGGAGAGCAAGCGGAAGGGTGCGAGCGCCGTACAGGCTCGCACAGAGGCGCGAACGCTCATTGAGAACGTTCATATTTTTGCGCGTTATCACACCGAGCAAAACCTGGCCGCACCTTCGAACCACGCAATCATTTTCGACGAGGCCCAACGTGCCTGGAACCGCGCTCAACACATGAAGAAGTTTAACCGCGACTACTCTGAGCCGGAAATGCTGCTTCGCATCATGGAGCGGCATGAGGATTGGGCTGTCGTTGTTGCCCTGGTTGGTGGAGGCCAGGAGATTAATGATGGCGAAGCCGGGCTTGAGGAGTGGGGGAGAGCACTTGCCGTCGCTGCGAAGGACTGGGTGATTTGCGCCTCTCCTGAAGTATTGGATGGTGGACCGTCGACGGCCGGGCATCGGCTGTTTGACGACCCAGGCACAGCGAAAGATGTGCGAACCAGCACGACACTGCATCTTCGGACTTCCAATCGAAGTCTCCGCGCCGAGAATCTGGCTCGATGGGTCAATTACGTATTAGATGGCGATGCTGAGAATGCGGCGGGTTTGCGAATTGCGGAAAAGTTTCCTATTTTACTTTCGCGCGATTTGGGTGAAACGCGGCGGATTCTTCGCGAGCAAGGCATTGGAGCGAACCGCTACGGGCTGGTTGGGTCGTCAGGCGCTGCGCGATTGCGCGCAATTGGCCTCGAACCTAGTTCTGCCTTCCATGCTGATTATCCATGGGAACACTGGTACCTGGGGGAAAGAAGCGATGTCAGATCGAGTTTTTGCTGTGAGGTATTTGCCACCGAGTTTGAGATTCAGGGCTTGGAACTGGACTGGATCGGGCTTTGCTGGGGCGGCGATTTCGTGTGGAGTGATTCGAATGGTTGGATGTTCCGCACCTTGCGTCCGAGCGAACGAACGAAGTGGAGCCTGATGAAGAATCCTGACAAACGGAACTATCGAAGGAATGCTTACCGTGTGTTGTTGACGCGGGCGCGAATGGGGATGGTCGTCTTTGTTCCAAATGGAGATCCCGACGACCTTACAAATCGACCGGAGGAGTTTGAGGCGACCGCGCAGTTTCTGATTCGGTGCGGCGTTACGCCGGGGGATTTGCCTTTTTCCTAGATGGGCAACTGCGGTCATACATGGCGCGACGCGCCGGCAAAAAACGATGAATCGTTGGCAATCTCTCCGGGGGTAGGTGCTGCTATTTGCTTTTTCTTAGAAGCAGCCGCAGATGCCTCCACTTCGGTCGGGATGAGAGTGCTTTGTGTGGGTTCGTTGAAATCGGAGCTGATTCGCCGGCGAGGATGGTTGGTCTGTTTTTCGAGCGGAGGCAGGAACGCGGACCTTGCGGTCCGCGTTCGGTTTTCTATCTGATTTCTGTTGGCAGTTTGGAAGTCAGGGCTGAAGCCCCGACCTACCAGCCGTGCCCTTTCAAAGACTCGATTTGGTGCCGGGGATGAATCCCCGGCCTACCGTGCGGCTATGCTTTGGCGGGGGTTAGGGTGGATAGCTTCTCGCGCAGCATTTCGTGGGCGTGGGGGAGGAAGTCTTCCAGGCTGATTTTGCCGGAGTCTACATCCGCCAAAAGGGCTTTCTGGGCCTGGTATTCCTTGTTGACGATGCCGGCCTTGGACTGGAGCATGCGCCAGGACTTGCGGCGCTCTACGCAGAACATTACCAGTTGGCGGCTCAGGGCGCGATACTCCACCTTGCCGTTTTCTTCCCAGGTGATGTAGACACCGAAGTCGGGGATGAAGGCGCGGTGGCCGGGTTGGACGTAGCGGCGATAAACCGCGTCCTGCTGGGTAATTCTGACGAGCATGTTGTCAAGGTGGATGAGCTTGGCTGCCGCCTCAGGCTTGATCTTCTTCAAATGGTTGCGGAAGCGGGCCTCAGTGGTGCACCAATGCGCCACAGTATAACGCTGGATTTCGCCGGTGGTCTTGGACTTGGTTTCGTACCAATCCAAATCGATGGACGGGTTGCCCTTGAGATCGAGGGCTTCCTGGTAGGTTTCGCCGAGGCGGGGGTTGAAGACGAACTCCGGTGCGCCGCGGCTGTCGCGGACGCGCTGGGCCTGGTGGAGAGCCATGTCGTCGGGGACGCCGTGCTCGGGCTGGCAGGTGGTGAAGGCCTGGAGGAACATGGTGCCGCGATACTCCAATCCATCAAGAATGGCGCGGTAAAGCTTGGGCGCGTTGGCCATGGAAACCTGGGCGACGAAGGGCGAACCGTGCCCGGCGAGGAAGGTTTCGGCTACGGTCTTCTTCTCAGTGTTTTTGCCCTGGGTGGCGGAGCCGAAGGTGTTCATGTCGCCGCCGCCGAGCATGGGGGTGGAGTCAGAGTTTTGGCCGCCGGTGTTGGAGTAGACCTGGGTGTCAAGCATGAGGACTTTGACGTTGGGGCGGTTTTGGAGGATGACTTTGGAGGTGTTCTGGTAGCCGATGTCGCCGATTCCGCCGTCGCCGCCGACTACCCAGACTTTGGGGAGTTCGACGATTTCCTGGTCGGTCATGAGGGCGTCAGTGAAGTGGGTGAGGTGGTAGTACTCTTCCGCGTCAATGACGTCGGCACTTCCGCAAGCGGAGGACGATCCGTCGGCCGAGGCGCTGGCATCTCGGGTGAGGAGAATGTCGGCGAGGCGCTCGGGGAGGACGGAGCGGCGAGCGTGGTCGACGATGAAGCTTTCGCCCATGAGCCAGCCGATGGTGACGCCGTCCTGGAAGAGGGAGTTCATCCAGGGATAGGGGTGGGGGTTGTTGGGAGCGGTGGAGCCGTAGACGGTGTTGCAGCCAGTGTGGGCGGCCATGGCCATTACGGACATTCCATTGGCCAGGCGGCCGTCGACGGGCTGGAGGTTCTTGTGGTTGAAGGCCTCAGTGAGGAGGACGGCGGCGATGGCCTCGACGAGCTGGGCGTCGGTGAGGAGGCCGTTGGCGGTTTCATAGGCGGCAATGCGCGCGCGGGTGTCGTGTTCGTCTTCGCCGCCGAGGCCGAGGATGAGATGCGCGATGGCCTGACGGAGCAGCGCGTATTCAGCGGGGCTGGTGGCCTGGAGCTTGGCGAGGCGGGCCACGCCGGTCTTCTCCAGCTCGCCGGCCTTGGCGACGAGGCGGTCGGACTTGGCGTGGAAGACGGGGCGCATGTACGCCTCGGTTACCGCGGCAATGGAGCGGAGGACGGACTTTTCACCGCAGCCGGCGCAAGCGCCGTCGCCGGAGACGAGGGCGTCGTAGTTGGTGCGGACCATGAGCATGTTGCGCAGGGTGGCGGTTTTGGAGTCGGCCGGGTTGGCGGCGTTGAAGAGGCCGAGGTACTTCTGCGAGGTGTCGGGCAGGAGATCGAGGAAGGCGGTGCCGGTTTCATGCTCGGCGTTGACTTCTTCGGTTTCGGCGACCATCTTGAGGGCTTCGTGGTCGCCGCAGGCGGTTACGCAAGCTGCGCAGCCTTTGCAGAGATCGCTGACGAAGATGGAGAAGATGCCGCCTGCGCCGGGCGTCTTGCGCTCTGGCGAGGAGAAGATGGCGTTGACCTTCTGGTAGGCCATGGGGACCTTGGCGATGATGTCGAAGAATTGCTGCTTGGACTGCTGCGAGAAGCTGGCCGGATCGGATTCGGCGAGCTGATCGGTGACATCGCGGAGGATGGTGGGGAGCGGGGTTCCGGTCTTGATTTCCGCGAGCATGCGGGTGCGGGCGGCCTTTTCGATCTGGGGCAGGGCGCGCATCAGGCTGGAACGGTCTGCGGGGTCGCCGATGTAGTAGGAGACGGCGGTGGTGAGCAGGGTGCTGAGGTCCTGCGAGGTGTTGGGGAGGGCGGTGTCAGGGCAGACGGAGATGCACTCCATGCACTGAGTGCAGTTTTCGGGGATGTAGAGCGGGGTTTCGCGACGGGCAACGTATTTGCTGGCGGTGTCGCCGGTGGCTGCGGCGATAACGCCCATAGCGCTGAGCGGGGTTGAAGGCTGGTCGTAACCGTACGTCGAGCGGAACTGGGCGTCGAAGTAGGTGACGTTGTCAATGGGGGCGCGCTTGGCCTGGCCTGCAGGGAGAGCGGTGGAACGGCAGCCGGTGCCGCAGGAACCGCCTGCGGTGGCGAGCTCGAGAATGGGCAGGAGAGCCTGGCCGCGGAGGGTGGAGCGGTCGGCAGCGGTGAGAACGCCGATTTTGATTTCCTTGACCTGGTCGTAGCCCTGCATCATGACTTCCATGTTGGAGGCGACTACGGCTTCGCCGAGCTTTCCGAACTTTTTGACGTACTGCTTGTGGACGACGTCGCGGTATTGTTCCTGGGTGATGCCGAACTCGTTGAGGAGGGTGCTGACGGCGAAGAAGGCTCCGAGGAAGGCGTTGCCCTGCATGCGGAGCTGGAGGTCGCCGCGGTCGGTGGCTTTTTTGGCGATGTTGAAGCCGGGGAGGGTGAAGACGCGGATGTTGTTGTCAATGATCTGTTTGCGAGCCCAGAGGGGGAGCCGCTCCCAGGCCTGCTCGCCTTCCTCGTCGGACTCCCAAACGAGGGAGCCGCCGGGCTGGATGCCGTCGAGGGGGTTGGTGTGGGTGAAGGCCTTGGGGTCGCAGCAGAGGACGGTGGTGACGTGGCGGAGGTCGCAGTTGACGCGGATGCGGTCTTTGGCGGCGACCATGAAGTAGCTGGTTGGCGCGCCTTTCTTCTCAGAGCCGTATTTGGGGTTGGCGCTGACGTGGATGACTTCCTTGGGGTTGCCGAGGTCGTCGACGAGGCCGTCGCGTTCATAGAGGAGGTCGTTGAGGTCGCCGATGATTGCGCCGAGGTTTTTGCCGGTGGTGATGGCTCCCCAGCCGCCGATGGAGTGGAAGCGGACGGCTACTGCGCCATCAGGGAGGAGCGAGGGCTTTTCGTCGCCGACAACGGCGTAGGGGTGGTCGATGCCGAGGACGATGAAGTTTGCGCCGTCGGCAGCGGTTTTGCCGTCCTGGCGAGCGCGGGTTCCGGTGGCGAACTCATAGGCGCCGATGATGTGCTCGGGGCGGAAGTCGCGGGAACCGAGGCCGTAGGTTCCGGAGAAGATTTTGGGGACTTCGTGGATGGAGAGAGCGGGGAGGCCTTCGGCGGCGGGGCGGCCATCGGTCTGGATGGCCTTGGAGATGGCGGTGCGGATGTCGCGGCCGAGGGGATTGTCGCCGGAGAGGGCTTCGTCGGTGCGTTCGAGGATGATGACGTTCTTTTTGCCCTTGAGGGCGGCGACGATTGCGGCCTCAGGGAAGGGGCGGATGACGTTGACGTGGATGGAGCCGACGGTGATGCCGCGGGTTTCGCGGAGGTAGTCGACGGCGGCTTCGATGTTTTCAGCGGCTGAACCGAGGGAGACGAAGACGGTGTCGGTGTCGTCGGTCTTGTATTGCGAGAGCAGGCCGTAGTGGCGGCCGGTGAGCTCGCCGAAGTCTTTGTAGGCGGCTTCAAGGAATTCGAGAATGGGCTCGGCGAAGTTGTTGCGGCGGGCGACGATGCCCTGCATGTAGTGTTCCTGATTCTGGACCGGGCCGAGGAGGATGGGGTTGGCGAGGTCGAGCATTTTGGGGACGCGGCGGCGGGTGGGTCCAAAGAGGGCGCGCTGCGCTTCAGTGGGGCAGTCGATGATGTCTTCGGGAGAGCCGAGGTACTCGCGGATCAGGTCGGACTCGTGCTTGTAGAAGGTGCGCTCGAGGTGGGTGGTGAGGAAGCCGTCCATGATGTTCATGCCGGGGGTGAGGGAGAGCTCGGTGACGCGGCGCAGGATGAGGGCCTGGTCGGCGGCCTGCTGGGCGTCTTTGCCGAAGATCATGATCCAGCCGGTGTCGAGTGCGCCATAGATATCGTCGTGGCCGCAGTGGACGTTGAGGGCGTGCTTGGTGAGGGCGCGGGCGCCGACCTCAAGCACCATTGTGGAGCCTTTGCCGGGGGCGTGGTAGTACTGCTCGACGCCGTAGACGACTCCCTGGCCGGAGGTGAAGTTGACCACGCGCTTGCCGCAGACGGAGTGGGCGATGGCGCCACCCTGGGCGGCGTGCTCGCCTTCAGTCTCAATGGCGATGGTGTTGTGGCCGAAAACGTTGAGGTGGCCTTCGGCATAGGCCTGCTGGAAGAGTTCGCCGCCCTCGGTGGAGGGGGTGATGGGATAGAACACGCCGGCGTCGGCGATGCGGGTCTCAGTATGGTAGGAGACGAGCTGGTTTCCGTTTGCCGTAATGCGAATGCCTGGATAACGCGCGGAAGTGGTCATAAATCCCTCTCAGTAAAGCGAAGTGCTGAAGTGCTTTTGTTGCGTCCAGCGTACTGGGCCCTGAGCTGGCGTTTGGATTCGGGGCTTGAGCCTGAGGAATCCGCGCCACAGGGCGTTGCTTTGTTGGTTCGGTCCGGATAGGAAAGCGGGCCGTATTGAATGCACCTGCAAGTGTAAAGGGCTCGGGGATAGCGAGGGAACCCAAGGGGAGGGTGAAACCTCTGAAATCGCCGAAAAGCGACCCATAAATCAGTATGCTCCTTTTGAGGAGAGACGGTGTTCCACTTGGTGGGATTGGGGGTGGGGGGTCTTGGATGGTGGGGTGGCGGGGGGACGCTGAGAGGCTCCGATCAACTCAGCTCATTCGGAGAGGCAAGAGCGCCGCTGCGATTTTCATTGCTGATGCACTGGCGACGCCGCTGACTCCGGGATGGTGAAAAGCTCGACGAGGGCCTTGACCCGCTCCTTCTGACGGGCAGGGGGAAAGCGCCTGGTTCTTGTTAGCTCCGCGATGCCATGGAGGCTTGCCCAAAACAACTCTGACAGGATCGGCGCCTTTGAGCCCTGCCCGCGAAAGAGTTCGAGGAGTTGTGCAAACGCGAAGTGCAACTCGGGAGGAGTCGCGGGGTCATCGAATGGAACGCTCAGGCTGAGGGAAAACATGGCTTCATAGAGTGCCGGCGACAAAGCGGCAAATGCAAGATATGCGGATGCCAAGGCTTCGATTGCGCTTTCACTTTCCGGTCGTTTTCGCGTCTTCTCCAAAGCCAGGCCAATTTCTTTGAATCCCTCGATAGCGACCGCGGCAAGGACCCCTTCGCGGCTTCCAAAATGTGCGTACAAAACGGGTTGGCTGTATGAGATTTCGTCGGCCAGGCGTCGAACGGTGACGTTCGGCCACCCCTCAAGCTCGGCGATTCGCCGAGCGACGCCGATGATCTTGGCTCGGCGGGCCTCTTTGTCCCGCAGTTTTCTTTCCACGATTCTGTTCGCTGCCGAGGTCGTCTCCATCCCGGAAATTATAGCATCGCTAGAAATTCTGTCGTCTCTGAAAATAATTCGAGAATGTTCTTGCATCCGCAGGGCAATTCCCTCATCATTTATAGCGTTGCTAGATTTTATAACGATGCACAAACAGGAGAAGATAAATGAACACGACAGCAAGTTTTGCCAGTTTGACTTTGAAGCGCAATTCTCTCCTCTTCTGGTTCACGCTGTTGATACCGGTAGCGATCATCGGGATCGGCATCAACTTCATCCTGAACCCGGTTGGGGCCTCAACTGCTTACGGAGTTCCCATCCACGATCCCGCGGTCTTTCCTTTTATGTGGGTGAAAGGAATTCGCGACATCTTCTCGGGGCTTGTGGTTCTGACATTCCTGTTAAGGGGAGAGCGCCGCACCACGGCAATTCTCTTTTCACTCGCAATCCTGATACCGATCGGCGATGGACTGGTGATTCTGAACGACCTAGGTTTTGCGCCACCCATCTTTATTCACTGGGGAACCGCGCTTTACATGGCAATTGTTGCCGCGTTTCTGCTGAGAAAGCCGTAGTCAGCCGCAGGTGCAGTTCTGAAGGTCTTGTGGAGGAATCCCGATGGAAGTCCTGAATGTCGTTGCAATAATCGTGGCTGGATTGATGGTGGGATGCGAGCTGGCGATTGCCGCATTCATTCATCCAACTCTGAATACACTGCCGGATGGGGTCCATCTGCCGGCAGCAAGCGCCATCGCGCGTGTAATGGGGGCAGCGATGCCGTTTTGGTATGCCCTGACGCTGTTGCTGACTGTAGCCGAGGCGGTTGCGGGTTGGCACCAGTCCGGCCATGTTCCGTTCTGGTTCGGAGGCTCGGCGATTTTGTGGACGACGGCCATTGTTTACACACTCATTTGCCTAGTGCCGATCAACAACCGGATCGCGTCCTGGGAGAAGTCCACTGCGCCTGCCGACTGGAAGATATACCGGAGCAGATGGGACCTGTTTCACCGCTGGCGTGTCGTTGAGCTCACGATTGCATTTACGCTTCTGATCGTGGGCATTCTCGGCAAGTAGACCCGTTTGAGCCTTCCCGAGGGCAGGGCCCTTGGCAAATACAAGGAGAAATCAGATGACTGAACCGACGAGCACGATCCCGCTTCCGCCTCCCGACGATCTGACCCGGGCATTGGCGTTCGCGCAGGCCGACGGCGCAACAGCACCCCACATCGGGCTGGTTGGAGCGACGTATACCATCACGGTGGCTGGAAAAGACACCAACGGACGATTCTGCGTGATCGACATGCACGTGCCGCCAGGGGGCGGGCCACCTCCGCATCGTCACGACTTCGAAGAGACCTTCATCCTGATCGAGGGCGAGTTGGAGATGACCTTCCGCGGCGAGAAGTCTCTTGTCCGGGCGGGCGATACAGTGAATGTTCCGTCGAATGCTCCCCACCAGTTCCATAACGCATCGTCCGAACCGGTAAGGATGACGTGCGTCTGTTCTCCAGCGGGTACAGATGAGTTCTTCCTCGAAGTGGGGGTGCCGGTGGCGTCGCGCACAACTCCGCCACCCAGGCTGGATGGGGAGCAAGCGGTGGAATTTCTGAAGAAGATTCGAGCGACTACGCCGAAGTACCACACCGAACTGCTGGAGAGGGCGTAGAAGCGAGAACGCCGTAGCGACGATTTAGGCATTGGGGGCTGACGCCATGGTTCCGGCCGCGATGGGGATGCGAAGGGACGGGGCACTTGGCTTTGGAATCTGACGGCGGGGAACGCTTCTTTGATTTCTTGACAGGGTTCGTGGGCGACTCGTAGGCTTACGGCCATCCCTGCTAATGGAGAGTCGACGATGAAAGCCAAGATGAGCATTTTGAATGTGTCGGTGCCGGTGAACAAGATTGTGCCTTATGGTGGTCCGGGGATTTCTCCGGCGGGGCATAACTTTAATTTTCTGGCGAGCGTGAAGGTTACTCCGCGGACGATGGGCGGCTTGTCTGGCGAGGGGATCGACTGCCCTCAGTTGGAGTGGAAAGAGCGGATCGACTGGTTTGAGTGGAAGCAGATGACGGGGTGGTATTACGTAGGCGATAACACGAAGGATATGTACGCGCATAACCCGCTTTCGAATACATTCGGCAATTGGGGGCAGGTGCGTTATTTGTCGGCGAAGTATCCGCCGAATGCGGCGCCGGCGGGGATGATGGCGATCAGCGACGACACGGCGGCCAAGCACTGGATAGCGGCCAATGGGCTGACCTGGAACATACAGATTACGGATGTGCCGGGGATGGGGCTGGCGGGCGGCTCAGGGGGCGGCGGCGGGGCGAGCCTGGTGATTGGGTCGTCGCGGCGGCGGGTGATTTATTTCGATCTTGGTTTCAGCGGTTCTCCGGCGCGGGTGAAGTGCGTGCAGGTGCTGGAGACGATGAATGGGGTGCTGACGATTCACAAGTTTCTCAACCAGGATGTGCAGAAGACGCAGGTGGATAGCTTGGCGAATTTGGCACGTTGGCGGACGCAGGTGAATACGCCGGGGAATTTTGCGTTTTGAGGGACTGGACGACGTGGCCTTCAGGGAAGCTCTGAATGAGCTTTCAGCGTTCCCTTCGGGGACTGAAGAGGCTGTGTTCATTTTGCGCTGCCTGCGGCACCCTTCGACTTCGCTCAGGTGCGCTTGGCTGCCAAGGGACGCGGCGGCGGAGATTCGAGGATTCCCGTCCATTCGCGATGAGACTGCGAATGGACGGGGCGCGGGGGATTTTGGGCGGGTCCGAGACGAGGTTCATTGCGGAGGGGCTTGTTTATGTTCGTGGCGGCCTGTTAGTTCTGGCTCATCGGACGGGTTTGCTCTAAGCTCACTGTATGACAGAGGCGACAGCGTACAAAGCAATTACAAAAGGGATCGCGGTAAGCGTGATACCGACTTACCTTGAGGCGCAATCGTCGCCTGGCAGCTCGCAGTATTTCTGGGCTTATCGAGTGATGCTTGAGAATCTGGGACAGGAAACGGTGCAACTGTTGAGCCGGCACTGGATGATTACAAACGCGCGCGGCGAATTCACAGAGGTGAAGGGTGCGGGTGTTGTTGGGGAGCAACCGGTGCTCGAGCCGGGAGGCCGTTATGAATACACGAGTGGCGCGCCGCTCGACACGCCGTCGGGGATGATGGGTGGGGCTTACACGATGGAGAGTGAGAGCGGGGAGCGGTTTGATATTGAGATCCCGACGTTCTCGCTGGACAGGCCGAATCAGAGTGTGGTGCTGAACTGAGGGTTCGGGGCTGAAGCGACCCTCTGCTCATTGGAGGCCCGAGCCTAAAGGCGATCTACATTTGCTGCCCTTTCAGGGGGTTGGAAGCCCCCTGCTCTCTCTGTTGCTCCGTCGAAGCTTTCGATTCAGGATGGGGTGCGGGTTTATAGTGGCTGGCATGGAAAAACGTGTGCTTCGCTCGCAGGCCTGGTTTGGGGGCAAGGATAAAGACGGGTTTATTCACCGCAGCTGGATGCGGAACCAGGGGTTTCCTGGGGATGTGTTCGATGGGCGGCCGGTGATTGGGATTTGCAATACATGGAGCGAGTTGACGCCCTGTAATGCACACTTTCGCGAGCTGGCGCAGCGGATCAAGAACGGGGTTTGGGAGGCGGGTGGGTTTCCGCTGGAGTTCCCCGTGACGTCAATGGGCGAGACGAATATGCGGCCCACGGCGATGATGTTTCGCAACCTGGTGAGCATGGATGTGGAGGAGTCGATACGGGCGAATCCGATTGATGCCGTGGTGCTGATGTGCGGGTGCGACAAGACTACGCCGAGCCTGGTGATGGGGGCGGCGAGCTGCGATGTTCCGACGATTGTGCTGAGCGGCGGGCCGATGCTGAATGGGCGGTATCGCGGGCAGGCGATTGGGTCGGGGACGGTGGTTTGGCAGTTCAGCGAGGCGGTGAAGGCGGGGACCATGAGCCAGGAGGAGTTCATGGACGCGGAGAGCTGCATGAGCCGGAGTGCGGGGCACTGCATGACGATGGGGACGGCTTCGACGATGGCGTGTATGGTGGAGTCGCTGGGGCTGAGCTTGCCGGGGAACGCGGCGATTCCGGCGGTGGACTCGCGGAGGAAGGTGCTGGCGCACGAGACGGGGCGGCGCATTGTGGCGATGGTGCATGAGGACCTGCGGATTTCGAAGATTCTGAAGCGCGAGGCGTTTTTGAATGCGATTCGGGCGAATGCGGCGGTGGGCGGGTCAACGAATGCGGTGATCCATTTGATTGCGTTTGCGGGGCGGGTGGGGGTGCCGCTGACGCTGGAGGACTGGGACAAGTTTGGGCACGACGTTAGGACGCTGCTGGACTTGCAGCCGTCGGGGCGGTTCCTGATGGAGGATTTCTATTATGCGGGAGGGCTCCCGGCGGTGCTGCGGGCGCTGGCGGAGCATGGGCAACTGGATGGGCAGGCGCTGACGGTGAATGGGCGGACGATGGCGGAGAACGTTGCGGACGCGGCCAATTGGAATACTGAGGTGATTCGGGACTTTGACAAGCCGCTGGTGGAGCGGGGCGGGGTGGCGGTGTTGCGGGGGAATCTGTGTCCGGATGGGGCGGTGCTGAAGCCTTCGGCCGCGTCGCCGCATTTGATGAAGCATAGGGGGCGGGCGGTGGTGTTCGAGAGCATTGAGCACTATAAGGAGCGGATTGAGGACCCGGAACTGGAGATTGACGAGGGCAGCGTGATGGTGCTGAAGTATTGCGGGCCGAAGGGGTATCCGGGGATGGCGGAGGTGGGGAATATGGGGCTACCGGCGAAGCTGCTGGCGCGCGGGATTACGGACATGGTGCGGATTTCCGATGCACGCATGAGCGGGACGGCCTATGGAACTGTAGTGCTGCATGTTTGCCCGGAGGCGGCCGTGGGCGGGCCGCTGGCGCTGGTGGAAGAGGGCGACTGGATTGAGCTGGACGTGGAGGGGCGGCGGCTGCATTTGGAGGTGGAGGATGCGGAGTTGGAGAGGCGGAGGGCGAAGTGGGTTGCGCCGGAGCCAGCGTTTAAGAGTGGGTATCAGAGCTTGTATGTGGAGCATGTGATGCAGGCGGACAAGGGGGCGGATTTTGATTTTCTGCTGGGGTGCAGGGGGGCTGGGGTGCCGAGGGAGTCGCATTGAGAACAGGGGTTAGGGATTAGGGGTTAGGGGTGAAATACGGGCAGTTCGACGCACCATCCGTTCACTATGAACGGGGCTGGTTGAGAGTCGAGGTTTCCCACCCATTCGCGATGAAACTGCGAATGGATGGGGCACGGGAGATTTTTGGCGGGATGAGCTTCCAGAAATGCGGGTCCTTCGACTCACCACCCCCAGGCTGAAGAACGCCTGGGGCCCCTTTCGCTCAGGATGACAGGTTTGTTTATTGCCAGGAGACACGAGAAATGCTTGACGGCTGTGCTGAGTTTGCGCGTTATCCGAGCTTGGAGGGGCGGGCGGTGCTGATTACGGGCGGGGCCACGGGGATTGGAGAGTCGCTGGTGACACACTTTGCGCGGCAGGGGGCGCGGGTGGCGTTTCTGGATATTCAGGATGAGGCGGCGGAGGCGCTGGTGGAGGCGCTGGCGGCTGAGGGGTGTCCTGCGCCGCTTTATCGGCATTGTGATTTGACGGATATTGGGGAGTTGCAGCGGGTGGTGGAGGAGGTTGTTGGGGCGCTGGGGACGGTGGATGTGCTGGTGAACAATGCGGCTAACGATCAGCGGCATTCTATTGAGGAAGTGACCGAGGAATTCTTTGACGCGTCGATGGCGGTGAATTTGCGGCCACAGTTCTTCATGATTCAGGCGGTGCTGCCAGCGATGCGGAAGGCGGGGCGCGGGGTGATCGTGAATATGTCGTCGATTTGCTGGATGATTCCTTCGACGGGGGTGCCGCTGTATATCGCGGCGAAGGCGGCGATTGTGGGACTGACGCGGACGCTGGCGCATGAGCTTGGCGGCGAAAATATTCGGGTGAATGCGGTGCTGCCGGGGGCGATTGCTACGGAGAAGCAGAAGCGGGTGGTTTACTCGCCGGAGTACAAGGCGGAGATCATGGCGAGCCAGGCGCTGCAGCGGGATATTTTGCCGGAGGATGTGGCGCGGCTGGTGCTGTTTTTGGCGGCGGATGATTCCAGCGGGATTACGAATCAGAGCTATGTGGTGGATGGGGGATGGGTGTGAGCGCAGCGGAGCTGCGCAGGGTCTGGGGTCTAGGGTCTGGGTTGGTTAGATTGGGGCGAGATGGGGATTCGGTTTAGGGCGACGGTTGGGTTGATGGTGGCGGGTCTGGCTGCGGCGGGCTGGGGGCAGGCTGACCTGGCGCGGTCGGTGGAGTATGCCAAGGTGCAGGCTCGGCTGGCGCGGGGGTGGAATACGTGGGATGTGCATAGCGTGGCTACGCAGGTGCTGCTGCCGGAGGGGCTGGCGATTCATGTGGGGATGAAGCATAACTCTACGCTGAATGGGGATGCGTACTTGGGAGATGCGCTGATTGGGCGGATGGATAAAGATGCCGAGGTTGTGACGCCGGGGGCGCATGCGTGGGATGGGAGTTATACGAGCGCGGATTTTGCCTGGAAGGGGCATAAGTGGCGGGTTGAGAGCGCGCATGACGGGGATGACCTGGTGATGCTGGTGACACCAATGAAGAAGGTGGACGTGGTGGCGCCGACGGTGGTGTTCTCGGTCAACTACTTGTGGAATAGACCGGGAGCAGTGATGCGCCGAGCTGACATCATCGACGCTGAATCGAAGTTTGAAGGGAAGGAAGAGGTCGATACCGCGTCGATCTTCTGCACTTGTGAAATTGGACTCGAGCATACGAAGTCAGAGTTCGTCAGCGTTCCAGTGGGAGGGCCTTATTTTGCAGCGAGCATGAACGAGCCGGTTGGAATCAGTACTGGGAAGCGGCGCTCCTTGAAGGAAATTGAAGAAGACATCCAAGCTGAGTTCATCCTGTACGTTGCTTCCAATAGTTCGCAGGCACACATAGACCCAATCAAAGATGCGATTGAGACTACGTTGGGTTGGGACACGATTTATGAGCCGGAGAAGGGGCGGGTGATTTCGCCGGTGAGCCGGGTTTGGAGCGTGGGGTGGGGCGGGTATGTGCTGTTCGACTGGGACACGTTTTTTGCGGCTACATTGGCTTCGATTGGGGATAAGGACCTGGCATATGCCAACGCTGTCGAGATATTGCGGGAGGAGACCAAGCAGGGGTTTGTGCCGAACTATGCGCGGGCCGGGGGGTGGAAGAGCGAGGACAGGTCGGAACCGCCGGTGGGTGCGATTACGGTGCTGGGGCTCTACAAGCAATTTCATGAGCGGTGGTTTCTCGAAGACGCTTATGCACCGCTGATGAAGTGGAATCGTTGGTGGGCGGCGCACCGGGATACGCAGGGATATCTGGCATGGGGGAGCGATGGGGGGAATGAGCCCGAGAACCTGGACGATGGGTCGCGGGGGACGCATCAGGGGGCCGAGTTTGAGTCGGGGCTGGACAACAGCCCGATGTATGACGGGACGTACTACAATCCGGATTCGCACTTGATTGAGATGGGTGATGTGGGGCTGATGAGCATGTATGTGGCGGACTGCGATGCGCTGGCGGAGATTGCGGAGACGCTGGGCAAGGCGGAGGATGCGAAGGAGTTACGCGGGCGCGGGGACAGGTACAGGGCGAAGCTGGGGACGATGTGGGATGAGAAGGCGGGGATGTTTCTGAATCGGGATTTGCATACGGGGAAGGCGAGTATGCGGCTTTCGCCGACGAACTTCTATCCGATGCTGGCTCATGCGGCGACGGCGGAACAGGCGAAGACGATGGTGGAGAAGCACTTGCTGAATCCGGACGAGTTCTGGGGGGAGTGGGTGATTCCATCGATTGCGCGAAATGATCCGGCGTTCAAGGATCAAGAGTATTGGCGGGGTCGGATCTGGGGGCCGATGAACTATTTGGTTTACCTGGGCCTCGAGAAGTATGACGATGGGAAGACGCGGGCGGCGTTCGCGGAGAAGTCGTATGACCTTTTTCTGAAGGAGTGGCGAGAGAAGGGGCATGTGCATGAGAACTACAATGCTGAGCTGGGAACTGGGGACGATGTGACGAGCAGCGACCGGTTTTATCATTGGGGGGCGTTGCTGGGGTATGTGGAGTATCTGGAACAGGGGGGAGCGAAGCTGGGGAAATGAGGGCGTTCGCTCGGGGGCTAAAGCCCAGCGTTTATTTTCAGCCACTTGCGGCACGGCTGAAGCCGTGCCCTTTCAAAACTTCGGCCATTCGGTAGTTTTTCCGCAGCCTGTAAAGCCCAGCATTGATTTGATTGGCTTTATCGGGACGCGACCCCGACCCGAGCCAGACCCAGAGGGTTCCCCGGTTCCCCGGTGGGGGACTGAAAAGAAACTACTTCAGCCCGTACCTCCAGGACGGGATTTCATTGGGGGAATGCGGACCCCGGACTTCATGCGGGGCTATTATCAGCTTCTCCCTCCGGGAGGAACGGGGCAGCGGGTTTCATCGATCCGCGGGTCGGCAACGCTGGTGGAGGACTGTTGCAAACGCTTTGAAAACTGATTTCCCCAAAGGTTTTTAGCGCAGCATGTAAAGCACGTACTCTTCAATTCTTGGACAACGTGTGTGGTTTTGTTAGTCTATGCATCAGGAGCACGCCCATGAGCATTACTTCCCCGTTTTTTGTGGTACCGGTCATCATTGCGGTCTTCGTTGCCTGCATCTTTTTTGCCACCAGCAGCAAGGAAGACGGATCTTCGTCGCACTGAGGAAGTCTGATTGGCTTTGTAGGCGCGACTGAAGTCGTTCCTTTTCAGAGCATTGACCGACTCGAAGAGCGTCTTGAAGATGCTTTTTGGTGCGTTGGCAGCCAAGGCTTGAGTCCGCCCGCACATTTCATGGGTGGGTCAAGGACAGGGCACCCGCAGGAGAAGGACAAATGCAGGTCCTTCGACTCACCACCCCCAACCTCCGCCCCGGAACTGAGAAACGCTCGGGGCCCCGTTCGCTCCTCATGAACAAGGACTTCATGCAGCGATGGGGACGAGTTGAAAGCCGAGCGCCTTGGCTTGTTTGCGGAGTCGCTTTTCGTGGCGTTGGGCTTGTGTTTGCGCTTCGATAACGAAGACACTCTCGTCATAGGCTTGGCCGGTAGTCATCAGATGATAGACTGCGAAGGCGAACACTGTTAGCGATGCCGACGGCGACCAGGATTCCACGGGAACGGGTTTTGCAGAGAGCGATGGAGGTTGGGCGCCAGGGAGGGGCGGAGGGAAGGTTGGCGGATGGGGTTGGCGGGTCTCGATGAGGGTTTTGGCGATGGCCGGTCTTTTGGGCGAGAAACTTCGGTTTGGGGATGGAATCACCCACCCTTTCCACGATGAGCTTGTGGAAAGGATGGGGCACCCGGCCCGTTGGGTAGTAAGGATAGCTCAGAGTTCCCTCGGCTCTCAGCAGCCCGAAAAGTCGACGGTCGAAGTTCGTGGTCTCCCATCCTTTCCGCGATGAGACTGCGGAAAGGATGGGGCACCCACACGGCGCTGGCGGGTCAAGGGTGGGCCACCCGCCAAGATGTTAATACAGTCCCACATTCACTCGCCCAAGACCCCAAGAGTAAAGAACAGAGATTAGAGAAGTATCTGTCTTTGCGTCGTCAAGCTCTTTCTGAAATTGAGCAAGGGATTCACCGTATGCTTGACCGGCTCGGTCCCGATCTATGGCTTCCTGAACCTCTTTCTCAAACTCCGCTAGTTTCTGAGGATTCAGTTTCCGGCCCAGAGCAGCCTTTAAAGCCTTAAGGTTATCGTCCTGCTCCCTTAGCCTAGTTGCAATATTCTCTGCCATTGTCCTTGAGTCCATTTTGCTACCCCTCCCCGGATTGCAATTGAAAACATGATGCCGATAAGAATGATCCTCTCATTTGCTTTTCGGTGGTTCTTCCCAATAGGGGCAGAATTTTAAGGTGAGAGCGGCATCAAGTCCCAGCCGTTTGTTCTCTTGCATTGCATCGGTATGCTTCGTCATGTACTCCAGATATGCCTCGATCATCTCTCGGTATGAAAACCCTATGAAACATCCGAATTTATATGCTGGACCTTTGCCGTCAACAAAACCTTCGATATAGGAGAGGCATTGATTTGCCTCATCTATTTGAGCGGTCGTGGCGTCCTTTACATGCCAGTTCTTGCACTGGCGATAGAGGTCCGCGCCCCTCGTGAAATCATGGCCTTTCGGAGAATTGTTGGATTGTGCGCTTATGCTCACAGAGGACACAAATATCGCTAAAGCAGCAAGCACGGTTGATAAGAAGCGAACAAGCATGAGCAAATGCCTCCACGATTAAAGCAACCGCCACAGCACGAAAGCTGCCAGCACGAGGACCAGGAAAAAAATGGTGGCACCGTCACTACGATTTGAAAGACCCTCAAGAACTGTGCAGGCAAAGGAAAAAATCTGAAGGGCTACCCAACACAGGAATAAAAATGCCGCCACGCTGATTGCAAAGCTGACCACAGCATTTTCCCTCCGCATCGCGTTGTTCGGTTTACCGAACAGATAGACCAACGATAGCGGCAACGATGGGAACTGGCAATCAGTTTCCCTGTCCGGCTTGGCCGCAGAATCAGCGAGTTTAGGGAAAAACACGGCCTGTCGCAGACTCGAATAGGGGGGACATGATCCTATTACCTCGGATTACCCCGGGGGCACCCTCTCCTGTCAGAGAGTCAGGATTAATAGCGAGGGGGTTGGTTGGGTTGGGGGAGGTCCATGGCGGAGTACTTGGATTCGAAAAGGCGGAAGCGGCGCTCTTGTTCCCATTGGGCCTGGGCTTTTTGGCTGCTGTCTAGGAAGGACTTGCAGGACTGGGAGGGGTCGTCGGCGCCGGGGGTGTCGGATTTGCATTGCTGGACGGGGTAGGTGAAGAGGTCGGGGTTGGCCCAGAGGCTGGGGCCGGGCAGGAAGTCGTGTTCCATGCCGGTGCGGGCGAGCTGTTTGATGTCCTGATAGGTGAGGTTGTAGTCGATGGCGGCGCGGACGTACTCGTGGGTGAGGTCGATGCGGCTGACGCCTTCGTCGTCGGTAGAGAGCGCGACGGGGACGTGATTGAGGCGGTAGATGGGGAAGGGGTGGTGGTCGCCTTCGACGCCGAGGATGCCCTCGTTGGAGCTGAGGTTGATTTCAACCATGACGTGTTTGCGGGCCATTTCGCGGAGAAGCTGCGGGGCGTAGTCCTCGTCCATGACATCGACGCCGTGGCCGATGCGCAGGGCGTGGCCGATTTCGACGGCCTGGCGGATGTGGAAGCGGAGGCCTTCAGGCGGGACGAGGCCGGGGGCGAGTTCGCCGGCGTGGAGGCTGATGTTGACCTTGGGGTAGAGGGTGTGGAGGTAGTCGAGCATTTGCATCTGGAGGGTGTAGTCGCGCATGGAGACGAATCCGTCTTCAGGCATGACGAAGTTGATGCCGACCCAGGTGTTGTCGTTGGCGTCCATGGCGGCTTGGATGGTTTGGAAGCCGAGGAGGGTTTGGGCGAAAACCTGCTCGGGCGGGAAACCGCGGAGGATTTGATAGATGTAGCGAATTTCAACCTGGCAGGCTGGGGTGGCTTGGGGGGTTGCGCAGTGCTCGATGGCTTTGCGGGCGGATTCGGCGGCGAGGACTGAGTCGCGATCAGGGGAGACTTCCAGGAAGAGGCCCTGGTCGATGAGTTTCTGGCGGAGGGTGGGGAGGTCGGGGTCAAAGCCAACCTGGTGGGCGATCTGGGCGGCGTGGCTGAAGGTTGGGGTATCCATCAGCTCGAGGTACTGCTGGTTTTGGGCGGCGGAGCGGGCGGCGATTTCATCGACCCATTCTCCGATATGGGAGGGTTTGAGGCCGGAAAACCGGGAGAAGGTGGAGAAGAACTGGTCGTGGCCGCTGAGGCTTGGCATGGGGACGAAGCTGCGCAGGGAGAAGGCGTCGATGAGGCGGTCGTAGAGATCCTGCGAGGCTGGGGAGATGTTTCCGGAAAGGGTGGAGGCGGGAACGAGCTTTGCGCCGCAGGGGGGTTGGGCGAATTTGAGGGCGACGGGGTCGATGCAGAGGCCGTCCTGGGCGGCGTCGCGGAGGAAGGTTTCAGCGTAGACGGCTCCGGAGAGGTGGACGTGGAGGTCGGCGCCTTTGGGGAAGTCGACGAGGAAGGCGCGGAGGGGGAGCGGGCCCTGGTGCTGGTAGCTGAGGAAGGCGCGGGCGGTTCGGGCTTCCTGCTCGGAGATTTTGGGGACGCGGGAATGGGAGCAGGCGCTGAGGGTGAGCAGAACCAGCGAGAGGGTGGCGAGAAGGTGTGCGGAGCGGTGCATGGTTGCTTTCCAGTGTAGAGCAGGACTGAGCGGAGTGGGAGAATGTGGCTTGCGGGAAGGAAGTTTGGGTTCGGGTTTGGCGAGGGTTTGGCGCGGACAACGGGAGTTGCTATACTGGGTGAGGTTGTTTTGAAGCGCAGTGTACGGGGGATCGCCCACCTTCTCCGGCGAAGCCGGAATTCGCGCAGAAAACTGCAACTTGAAGTTTGCACTGAGGCCAGATAGCTCAGTGGTAGAGCGCGGCCCTGAAAAGGCCGGCGTCGGCGGTTCAATCCCGTCTCTGGCCACCACACTCCCGTTTCACCCCGTCCCACTAGGCATCAAATT
>Ga0302267_10000162_pt1 | contig 84683 bp, 93 predicted proteins | sample III_Bog_E1_3_FD_194555 | JGI IMG/M metagenome (GOLD analysis project Ga0302267, IMG submission 194555) | Peat permafrost microbial communities from Stordalen Mire near Abisko, Sweden - III_Bog_E1_3 | ecosystem: Environmental > Terrestrial > Soil > Wetlands > Peat | place: Sweden: Abisko... | reverse complement strand
CAAAACAACGCACAAGAGCGCGAAACTTGGCCTCAGAAATCTTCGAAAAACGAAAATAACGGTTTACTCCAGCCATTGCAACATCTTAGAGCACTCAATCACGACCTTTTCTTCCTAAGCCCCAAAAGAAAATATGGAAATCGCGTCTGCCGTGAATTACCCGCAGAATGAACACATTCGTGCCTTCAACGCTGTAGACGATGATGCACTCGTCCACCGGAAAGCTACGCCTTCCAATACCAAAATCCTGATCGCGGGAACGTCCAGCGTTGGGGAAGTTGGCCAGAAATACAAAACGATCGGTGATGGAATCAATCAGCCGGCTCGCCACATCCATGCTGCCGCTTTCCCGTGCGACATGGAGCCAAATGTCGTCCAGGTCGGCTTCGGCTCGCGAAGCGACACGGTGGGCCATTATTGAGCCTGGGCCAACTCGGCAATCAGGCGGGAGCGCCCGCGCTCTTTCACTTCGGCGGAGAGCGCGCGCATGGATTCCGGCGTGATGACGCGGCCTTCGCCGCGAGCCAGGGAAGCATGTGCGTCTTCCACGGTTGCCTGAAACTCAACGCGGCACCGTTCCCGCTCTTCCCATAGAGCAAGCGCTTCCCTTACCGCATCTTCTTCGCTGTGTAACCGTCCCGCCTCGATGGCGCGGCGCGCGAATACCTCTTGGTCGGATGTAAGCAATATCTCCATGCTTTGACTCCTGGAATCAGGCTACGCCAAACGGATTTGAAATACCATCTTGCTCTCTGGTCAGTTGGACGCATTGACCCGGCTCCGGCTTCGTCCTATGCTGAAAGCAATCTCCGGCAGGGCGAATGTGGCCGGAAGCGAGGTTGGCTTATGAGCAGCAGCGAACTCTTTCCGCAGTTTATCGATGTGGCGCAGGCCGGCTTCGATCTGGAGCAGATCATTCGCCGTGCCTCCGGCGAAGATGCGGAACGATTCATGATCGGCCAGGGCGAAGGGCCCAAGGTGGTGGTGATGGGGCTGGTCGACTACCTGAAAATGACGGTTCCGGTTCACCCCGTCGTGGCAAAGATGCATGCTCTTTCTGAGGCCGCCGGAACGGACAAGATGACCATGGACGAGATTGATGCGGAGATTGCCGCCTGCAGGGAAGAGGAGCGCATGGCCCATGCTGACTCCCTCTGTCGTTCTTGACACCAACATTGTGATCTCAGCGCTGCTCAGCCCACTTGGGCTGGAGCGGCTGGTCTACGGCTTTGCCCTGGATCAGTGGGGGCGTCTTTTCGTCTCTGCGCCGATTTTCCTCGAGTACGAAACAGTCCTGCGCCGGCCCAAGTTTCCTTTTACCTCATCAGTGATTACGGACAATCTGGCGATGATTCGCCAAAACAGTACCCTTGTCCACCCGGCTCATACCCTCGCAATATCCCCCGACGAGCGCGATAATCGCTTTCTGGAGTGTGCGGATGAAGCCCAGGCGGACTTTCTGGTAACCGGTAATCGCAGGCACTACCCCGACCGCTGGATATGTACGCGGATTGTTGGTGCACGTGAACTGGTTGAAGAACTGACCAGGGGGAGACTCACTACGAGCCAGTGAGTCATCCAGTACGAGACTTCGCTGGTAGGTTGTTGAGCTGTTTTTGAACGCTCCACCGCTTCTCTACGTCCATCTACGCAAGGAGAACTCCGCATGAGGATGTTTTTGTCCCTCTGTCTGCTGGCTTGTTCGACGCTGGCGGCCCAGCAAACTTCCGAACTGGCGGGCAAGCCCTTTTACGTCACCAAGACCTGGCCGGTGGCCTGCGATTGCACGTGGGACACGCTGACCGTGGACCCCCCAGCGGGACAGCTTTTTATTGCCCGCGGGCAACTGGTACAAGTGGTGGACACCGAGACTGGCGCGTTGGTGGGCAAGATCGGGGGGTTGAGCGATGCACATGTGATCGCCCTTGATGAGATGGGCGAGTCCGGCTACATCGGCGATGCCAAAGCAGGAAGTGTGGTGGTCTTCGACCGCCGCACGCTGCGGGTGACAGCCCGGATTCAGCTCACATCCAGCCCGCGGCTGCTGGCCTACGATGCTCAGGAACACTTGCTTTACGCGGTTCCATTTGCCACGCCCGCGACCAGGATTCTGCATAAGGTGGTCAGACGCGACGCCAACGGCATCTTGCGCGCCGATATCGTCGCCGACCCCACTCCGGACTGGAACGCGACGCGCAACGCGGTTACGCCCATCGCGGTGATCGATACGGAGAAACAGACTGTGATCGGCCATCTGCTCTTCTCCGGCGCGATCAATGAGGCGCTGACGGATGAACGCGGCCAACTCTATCTCAGCGTGGTTGCCCGCAATAGAGTGCTACGGGTTGACAGCCACGCCATGGCCACGATGTTGCGCGATAAGGGCGGCAGCGAGACCAGTCTGGTGGATTGGAGCGATATTGGCAGTAGCGAGATAGCCCGGGCCAACTGGGAGGGCCCTGACCATCCCGATATCTTCTCTCTGGGGGCGGCCTGTACCGAGCCCAAAGGGCTGGCGGTAGACGCGCAACATCAGCGTCTTTTTGCGGCATGCAGCAACAACAAGCTGACGGTGTGGAATATGGGAGGAGGCGATCTGGTGGCGTCACTGTCGCTCAACAATCGACCGGATGCTCTGGCCTATGATGCCGGCCGCGGTCTGCTCTATGCGGCCAGTGGCAGCGGTACGCTGACTGTTGTCCGCCAGCACATTACCGACAGCTTTTCAGTGATTCAGGAGTTGCCGACACAGGAGCAGGCGCGCACACTGGCGGTGAATCCAGTGAATGGCGAGGTGTATCTGGTCACCAACCGCATGGGGGTGGATTTAACCAAGACGGGCATCGGGAATCTGCAAACCGCTCCGATTCCGGGCAGCTTTGAGGTGCTGGTCGTCGGCAACTAAAGAGGGCTCGCACCCTCTTTGTGCATCAAGAAGTGAATAGGCCTATTTCAGCGTTTCGATCTGGGCCTCAATCTGGGCCAGGGCGGCTTCCAGAGCGGTACGGCGCGAGGCGTTCGAGGTGCGCTGCGAGAGGATGTTTTCCCGCTGCAATTCCAATCCCTGGATCTGACGTGCACGGTCCTGGCGCTTCAGATCAGCCTGGCGTTTGGCTTCTTCTTTCGCGGAACCCTCTTCGATCTCAACTTCTAATTCCTGCACGGCATTTGCCATCTGTTCCTCCACGGATTTACTTTCCCAACCACGGGACCTATCTTCATTCTACGGGGGTTTTCCGGTTCTGTGTCCCGCAGGCTGGCCGAGTACCCCAAGAAGCGAGCGGAGGAAGTCCCTATGCGGGCTTGGCAGATAGAGTCGTTTGGCATTGATTCCCTAGAGTTTGCAGAGCGTCCCACACCCACGCCGGGAGCCGGCGAGGTGCTGGTTGAAATTCGTGCGATTTCTTTCAATTTTCGTGATCTGCTGGCGGTCAAGGGGATTTATAACCCCAAAATGAGCCTGCCGCGGATTCCTTGCTCCGACGCTGCCGGGGTGGTGTCTGCTGTCGGCCCGGGCGTTACTGCCTTCCAGCCCGGCGACAGGGTTTCCCCGATTTTCATGCAGAACTGGCTGGACGGCGAGCTCACCCCGGAAAAGGCGCGGGGAGCTTTGGGCGGGGATATTGACGGGGTTCTGGCCGAGTTCATCGTGGTCAAGGAGAGCGGTCTGGTAGCGATTCCTGAACACCTGAGCTTCGAGGAGGCCTCGACGCTGCCCTGCGCCGCTGTCACCGCATGGAACGCTCTGGCGGCCGCTCAGTTGCGTCCTGGCGCCACTGTTGTAGTGCAGGGAACGGGAGGGGTCTCCATCTTTGCCCTGCAACTGGCGCGGCTGCAGGGAGCGCGGGTGCTGGGCATCAGCAGCAGCGACGAGAAGCTGCAAATGGCGCAATCGCTGGGCCTGGATGCGGGGCTCAACTATCGCACCCATCCCGATTGGGAACATTGGGTACAGGACGAGACCGGCGGGCAGGGCGCGGATCTGGTTGTCGAGGTCGGCGGGCTGGGCACGTTGCCCCATTCGCTGCGGGCGCTGCGTACTGGCGGCATGATCGCGCAGATTGGAGTGCTCTCCCAGGCCGGCAATCAGGCCAGCGGGCCGGAGCCGCTGCCGTTGGCGGCGTTGCTGCACAAACAGATCCGCATTCAGGGCATTTATGTGGGCTCTCGCGCCAACTTTGTCGCACTGAACCGGGCAGTTACTCTGGCCCAGCTGCGTCCGGTGGGTGAAAATTTCCACTGGTCTCAGGCGCGGAAAGCATTGTGGAGGATGGAAGAGGCGACTCACTTCGGTAAGCTGGTATTGTCGGTCAATTGAAGCGAGACAGCGGGCCAGCGAGCTAGCTTGCTGGCAGACTCGCTGGTTCGCTGACCTGCTGTCTTGCTGTATTTTCATGCTTCTTCAAACGGGCCAAAGTGATTTCAGAATGGGTCTTAACCTGTTCGCCGGCGTTGATTTGGCAGGTTTTTCATAGCGTCTTTAGAATCCAGGAAGTATGGTGGGAAGACAGCTCTCCGGAGCGGATCTTCCCGCCGCAACGGGGAACGAGGTGGACCATGCCCGATAGCACCGCCGCATATCAGCCAGTGGAAATGGACAGATGTCAGCGAACCGCGCTTAGTGTTGAGGCGCTGGAACAGTCCTTTCTGGATAATCTCGTCTTCGTGCAGGGACGGTCCCTGGAGCGGGCCACAGTCAATGATCTCTACATGGCGCTGGCGCATTGTGTGCGCGACCGCCTGGTGGAGCGCTGGATCTCGACCTCGCAGAACTATAAGGGTAAGGATGTGCGGGTGGTCTGCTACCTCTCTGCCGAGTTCCTGACCGGACCCCACCTGGGCAACAACCTGATCAATCTGGGAATCTACGAAGAGGCCAATAAGGCGATGAAGAAGCTGGGCATCGACCTGAACACCCTCATCGAGCAGGAAGAGGAGCCAGGACTGGGCAATGGCGGCCTGGGCCGTCTGGCTTCCTGCTTCATGGACTCTCTGGCGACTCTGGACATTCCCGCCATCGGCTACGGCATCCGCTACGAGTACGGCATCTTCAACCAGCAGATTCGCGACGGCTGGCAGGTGGAGGCCACCGACAAGTGGCTGCGTTTGGGCAATCCCTGGGCGCTGGAGCGGCCCGAAGATGCATTTGACGTCAAGCTGGGCGGGCGCACCGAGTCACAGACCGACGCCAAGGGCCGCTTGCATGTGCGCTGGATTCCGCAGCGCGTAGTGCGCGGCATTCCCAACGACACTCCCATCCTCGGCTACCAAACCAACACCGCCAACACCATGCGGTTGTGGGCGGCGCATGCCGTGGAGAGCTTCGACTTCAGCACCTTCAATACCGGCGACTTCTTTGGCGCGGTAGCCGACAAGGTAGCCTCGGAGAATATCTCCAAGATTCTTTATCCCAACGACGAGGGATTGCAGGGCAAGCAGTTGCGACTGGCCCAGCAGTTCTTCTTCGTCTCCTGCAGTTTGCAGCACATTTTGCAGATTCAGGTCTCGCGCAACCGTCCGCTGGCCGACCTGCATCGCAGCTTTGCCGTGCAGATGAACGATACCCATCCGGCAATCGCCGTGGCCGAGTTGATGCGCCTGCTGGTGGACGAGCACGATATGGACTGGGATATTGCCTGGAACGCCACCCAGCAGACCCTCTCCTACACCAACCACACGCTGCTGCCCGAGGCCCTGGAGCAGTGGCCGCGCAGCCTCTTTGGTGCTCTGCTGCCGCGCCATTTGGAGATTGTCGACGAGATCAACTGGCGTCACATGGAGAGCGTGCGGCTGAAATTTCCCGGCGACGACGATATGGCGCGCAAGCTCTCGCTGATCGACGAGCGTGGAGAGAAGTTCGTGCGCATGGCCAATTTGGCCGCGCTGGGCAGCCACGCCATCAACGGCGTTGCCGAGTTGCACACTGAACTGTTGAAGAGCCATGTGCTCAAGGAGTTTTATCAGCTCTCACCGGAAAAATTCAGCAACAAGACCAACGGCGTGACGCCGCGCCGCTGGATGGTGCTGAGCAATCCGCGACTGGCGCAGTTGCTGACCGAACATGTCGGACCTGTCTGGGCGCGTGATCTGGACAAACTGCGCCTTTTGGAGCCAATGGCAGAAGATGCCGAGTTCCACGAGGCCTGGAAGACCATCAAGCGCAACAACAAGCTGCGTCTGGCGGTTTACATCCAGCAAAAGCTCGGCATACAGGTCGATGCCGACTCCATCTTCGATGTGCTGGTCAAGCGGCTGCACGAGTACAAGCGTCAGCACCTGCAGGTACTGCACATTCTGACCCTGTACAAGCGGCTGCAGCACAACCCCGATTTGGAGATGGTGCCGCGCACCTTCCTCTTTGGCGGCAAGGCCGCGCCCGGCTACCGCATGGCCAAGCTGATCATCAAGATGATCCACGCGGTGGGCGAGGTGGTTAACAACGATCCCATCGTCAAGGACCGCATCAAGGTTGTCTTCCTGCCCAACTACAGCGTGAAGCTGGGGCAGCGGGTGTATCCCGCAGCCGATCTGAGTGAGCAGATCTCGCTGGCCGGCAAGGAAGCCTCCGGCACCGGCAACATGAAGTTCGCCATGAACGGCGCGCTGACCATCGGCACGCTGGACGGCGCCAACATCGAGATTCGCGAAGAAGTGGGCGCGGAGAACTTTTTCCTCTTCGGGCTGACGACTCCCGAAGTCGAGAAGCAGAAGGAGCAGGGCTACTCGCCAAGGACTTTCTACGAGTCCAACGAGCAGTTACGCGAAGTTCTCGACTCTTTGCTCAGTGGCGAGTTCTCTCAAGGCGACAAGGGACTCTTTGAGCCGCTGGTGCACTCGCTGCTCAATGTGGACGACTACATGCTGCTGGCCGACTATCAGTCCTTCATCGACGCTCAGGACCGCGTGGCGGAGGCCTATCGCGACCAGCAAGCGTGGACGCGCATGTCGATCCTCAACGTGGCGCGCATGGGCAAGTTCTCCAGCGACCGCTCTATCCGCGACTACTGTGCCGATATCTGGAAGACCTGGCCGGTCAAGATTCAGGTATAGGGTTGCAAGAGTTCAGCGTTGGAACCTGGAACACATGACAATACAGAGCGGCTTTTCAATCCGAAAAGCCGCTCTGTTTCGTATGGCTGTTCCAACCGGGAGAATCCCCGGCTTTGATCGCGCATGAAGAAGTCGCCATGGTCCCAGCGGCGATGCGGTAGTCTGAATGTTGTACGCACTTCCCCTACAGACGCGGGTGAACCATTGATCGTACAAATCGAAGCACTGAGCAAAATATTCGAGTCCAAGCTGCGGGTGGTAGCCGTCGACGGCATCGACCTGGAGTTGAAGCAGGGCGAGATCTTCGGCCTGCTGGGGCCCAATGGCGCCGGCAAGACCACCACCATCGGCATCTGCACCACACGCACCCTGCCCACCTCGGGCACGGTTCGCATCAACGGCATCGATGTGGTGAAAGATCCAGCCCTGGCGCGGCGGCAGATCGGCGTGGTGCCGCAGTTCAATACCCTGGACCGCTCGCTGACTGTCTACGAGAACCTCTACTTCCATTGCCGCTACTTCGGCTTTGGCCACCGACAGGCCAGGGAGCGCTCCAATGAGCTGCTGAGCCAGTTTCTGCTCACCGAGCGCAAGAGCGTCTATCCCGGCCAGCTCTCCGGCGGTTTGGCGCAGCGGGTGCAGATCGCCCGCGCCATCGCCCACCGGCCCATGGTGCTCTTTCTCGATGAGCCCTCCGCGGGACTCGATCCCCAGAGCCGCATGGCCATGTGGACGGCGGTCGAGGCGCTGCGCAAGGAAGGCATCACCGTGCTGCTGACTACCCACTACATGGAAGAAGCCGACCAGCTCAGCGATCGTCTGGCCATCGTCGACCACGGCCGGATCTTGGCGCTGGGTTCGCCCGAAAAGCTCAAAGTCACCTTCAGCGCTCAGACCGTCTACGACCTCAAGCTGAAAAACCTCGACGGCCTGGATGCCCTGGCCGTGCGGCTCAGGCAGCGCGCTGATGTTCATAGCGCCGAAAGCACTGCCGAGGGTCTGCGAGTCGTCGGCAGCGCGGCTGAAGGATTGTTGCCTGACCTGGTGCAAGCCACTGCCGCTCACGGCCTGCGCGACCTCAAGATCAACGAACCAAGCCTGGAAAGCGTCTTCATCCAACTGACCGGGAGGGACTTGCGTGAATAACGACAAGGGAACAGGGATCAGGGAACAGGGATCAGGGGTTGCAGATTCGAATGTATTGGGGACGGGGTTCTTCCTGCGCGCCTTCTACGGACTCTTTCTGCGCGACCTGCGGGTGCTGCTGCGCGAACTGAAGCCGTTTATCGCGCGCGTGGCGATGCAGCCGTTGCTCTTCCTCTTCGTCTTCACCTACGTGATGCCGCACATGGGCGGAGGCAGCCCCATGATCGGAGGTGGCGCCAACTTCGGCACCATCCTGCTACCGGGACTGATGGCCGTGGCCATCATGTTCACTGGAATTGCCGCTGTGGCCTTACCCCTTTCCACCGAGTTCGGCATCACCCGCGAGATCGACGACCGGGTGATGGCGCCTTTGCCGCTGTGGGCCGTGGCGCTGGAAAAGGTCTGCTTCAGCGCGCTGCAATCCATCCTGGGCGCGATGCTGGTGATTCCCATGGCCTATTACATTCCTGCTGTGCCGGTGCGGGCCGACATTCATTGCTGGCCGCTGCTGGCTCTGGTGATGATCCTCAGCAGCCTGCTGGCGGGCTCGATGGGACTGGCTATCGGCTCCATCGTCAACCCCAAGCAGATCGGGCTTGTTTTCTCGATCGTGCTGGTGCCGATCACTTTTCTGGGATGCGTCTACTTTCCCTGGGCGGGGTTGAAGGATTTGCATGTCTTGAAATACGGCGTGCTGATCAACCCCATCGTCTATATGAGCGAAGGGCTGCGCGCCTCGGTGACGCCGTCGATTCCGCACATGCCTTGGTGGGCGATTCTGCTGGCCCTGACCGCCTTTACCGCCGGACTGGGACGTTTGGGATTGAAGGGCTTTTTGAAGCGGGTGGTGTCGTAGAACGGCCGATTGAGAATGTGATTTCGTCATACACAAACAGAAAAAGCCCTCCGCGTGGAGGGCTTTTTCTGTTGTCGCAACGGAGGGATTACTGAGTCTGTGCTGCCAGCCATAGCTTCAGGTTGGGCTCTTGCAGAGTGCGCAGCTCAGAGCAGCCGTCGATGCGCTCCAATGCGTGCCGTAGGGCCTTGTCGGAGGAGGGAACCTTGTGGGTGGCGAAGAAGCTCTTTACTTCTTCCCGCGAGGCAGCAGAGCAGAAGCTGCCGGTGGAGCTGACCAAATGGCCGCCCATGGCGGTGGTCAACTGCGCCTGCACCTTCTCCCAGTTGTTCTGGATAAACTTCCAGCTCTGATCGCGGTTGCTGTCGATCTGCAGGGCGATTCCCAACTCATAGGCGGCGTCCTGATTGCGGACCTTGCCGCTGACGGTGTACTCCAGTGCGCGGTTGAGCAAGGCGGGGTCCTCGAACCTCACCAGCAGGCGTAGTGCGCTCTCCTGGATCTCCGGGTTGGTGGAGGTCTCAAAGCGCTTTTGCAACTGGTCGAAGAGCGCGGCGTCGCCGTGCGTGGCCGCGACGCGCAGAGCTGCCTGACCCAGCGTTGCGTCCATCGAGGATGGATCGGTCAGGTACTGCTGCGCCAGCTTGCGGGCTTCGCCAAGAATCGCCGGATCGTTGGCAAAGTCGCCCAGAAAACCGAAGAGCGCAGCACGCAGTTCGCGCTGGTTGGCATCATCGCTGGCCGCCGGAGCGGGCATTTTAGCGTAGACCGGAGCAAAGGTCTGGCCGGCCCACCTGGCGATCGCTTCCTTCTCTGCCTGGGTGGAGGCGATGCGGTCGTGGATGGTGTCCAGTGCGCTCAAAGCGCTACTGATGACCGCAGGGCTTGCATCGTCCTTCACCGCGGCGGTCAGAATGAGGTAGTCGCCTACTGCGAGCTTGTTGGCGCGCATCTGCGCCCACGCATCGCCCAGCAGGCTGATGCGCTCGGCGGGGGTGAGCTGGCTCTCCACGCCCGCCACCAGAGCCTTGTAGACGCTGGGGGTGTAGGCGCTGCGATAGTAGCCATTGCCGCCGGCATTGGCGAAGAGCAGGGGAGCGGCGGGAACCGTCAAAGCCTTATCGGCCGGGGTGAGCACCTGGCAATCCTGACCCTGGGCGGTCTTGAAGCAGACCGGCAGCGTCCACTGCTGGGCGGGGTCGGCCTTGAGGCTGGGGCTGAGATAGAAGCGCTTCTGGCTCACGGCTACCTTGCCATTGGCTGGCTCGCCAAAGCTCAGCAGCGGCTCGCCGGGTTGGGCGACCAGGCTTCCCATGATCTTGTCGACCGGCTTGTGGCTGTTGGCGGTCTGTGCGCCCCAGAAGTCCTCGGCGGTGGCGTTGCCGTACAGATGCGCGGCCAGATAGTTGTGCACGCCTTGGCGGAAGGTCTCTTCGCCCAGGTAATTTTCCACCGATTGCAGCACCGAACCGGCCTTGCCATAGGCGATGCCGTCGAACATCTGGTTGATCTCGTCGGGGGTATCGGCCTTGGCGCGGATGGCGCGGGTGGTGGGTTGCGCGTCCAGATTCAGCGTCTCATCGATGTTGCCGGCGATCATCTGCTCGATCTGCCATTCTGGATAGAGCTTTTCAACCGACTTCATCTCCATCCAGGTGGCGAAGCCCTCGTTGAGCCAGAGATTGTCCCACCACTGCATGGTCACCAGATCGCCAAACCACTGGTGGGCCATCTCGTGGGCGATCACCAGGGCCACCTCCTTTTTTGCATGGACTGAGGCGGTTTTCTCGTCCAGCAGCAGGTCGGTCTCGCGATAGGTGATTGCGCCGAAGTTCTCCATGGCGCCGGCCTCGAAGTCGGGAAGGCCGATCAGGTCCAGCTTCTTGAGTGGGTAGGGAATGCCGAAGTAGTTGTTGTAGTAGTGCAGCACCCGCTTGGCCACATCCAGGCCAAAGGGGGTCAGTGCTACCTTGTCGGGAGTGGCGCAGACGCGAATGGACACGCCGTCGGACTCGCCCGAGCTGCACTGGAAGTCACCCACCAGAAAGGCCACCAGATAGGTGGACATTTTGGGCGTGCGGTCGAAGCGCAGGGTGTGCTTGCCGGCAATAGGCCCCGCTGTGTCGCTGATGATCGCGCCGTTGGAGATGGCGGTGTCGTCAGCGTCAATTACCAGCGAAACATCGTAGGTGGCCTTCAGCGCCGGCTCGTCAAAGCTGGGATAGGCGCGGCGGGCATCGGTGGATTCGAACTGGGTGACGGCGTAGTTGCGGCGGTCGGTCTTGGAGAGATAGAAGCCGCGCAGCTCGTTGTTGAGAATGCCGGTGTAATGAATGTCCAGCGTAGCCTTGCCCGCGGGCAGTTTTTCGGCGAAGGTGAAGGTGGCCTGTTCCTTGTCCTTGTCCAGCGAGACGACGGCCTTCTGCGAGTTGCCCGCGACGGTCACGGTGACCGACTGGAAGGCGATCTCGATGGCGTTCAGGGTGACGGTGCTAGTGGGTTCAAGAACGGTAACGTCGATGGACTCCGCGCCGGTGAAGGTTGCATCCTTCAAGTCGGGCGCGAGGGTGAGCGTGTAGCTCTCGGGGCGGACGTTCAGTGGCAGCCGTTGGGCTTCAAGGGAAGATAGAAAAAAACAGGAGAGGGTGGCCGCGAAGGCCAGGGATAGGGTCGAGCGGGAAACTTTCATGCATTCCTCGTGGGATTGGGCGCGGGATTCATGCCCAGGGTAGTGCTTTGACGCACGGACAGATTGATTCAGACCGGCGTTTTTTCTTTGGTTCTCATAGTGTAGTGCAGCAGGCATAAGGGGTGCATGGAAGGATACAAACGCGAAAAAAGGAGACCCACCTTCGCAGATGCGCACAAAACGTGCGTTGGCGAAGGTGGGCGTCTGGCTCCAGATTCTTACTCAGCTTCTGCAGCTTCCGGTTTGGGCAGCAGTGCATCGATCATCAGCAAACATGCGCCAACGCAGATGGCGGAGTCGGCTACGTTGAAGTCCGGCCAGTGATAGCGGAAGATGTGGACTTCGATGAAGTCCACCACCGAGCCGTAGGCGATGCGGTCGTGCACATTGCCGATGGCTCCGGCAAAGACCAGCGACAACGCTACCGTGGTCATGGTGAAGCGGTCGCCGAGATAGACCATCACCGCCAGCACGGCCAGAGCCGCCAGCGAGGAAAAGCCCACCAGCATCCCATGCACCAGATGCGGGTTTGCGGAGTCGGCGAAGAGGGAAAAGGCCGCGCCTTCGTTGGTCCAATGAGTGATTCGCAAAATTCCGGGAACAACCGGAATTGCGCCGCCCAGACGGATGTGAGCCGCGACCCAGACCTTGGTGCAGCGGTCGGCGATCACGACGAGAGTGGAGATCAGCAGCAGCCAGGGCAGCCGGCGAGGAGCCAGAGAGATCACGCGCCCTCCTCAGCCGCTTGCGGCACTGCAATCTTCATCTCGGTGAGCGCATCGCTGCACCGGGTGCAGACGTTCTCCCAAATGCCGTAGTTCTTCACTTCAGGCATGAAGTTCCAGCAGCGGGCGCACTTGGTGCCAGTCGCGGGCAGCACCGTTACCAGCAGGTCGGCATCCTCAATCAGAGTGACCTTGGAGACGTTGATGATCTCCTTGAGGCTGACGGAGTAGCGCTGCAAGAGCGCCAGCAGGCTGCCGCTAGCGGAGATTTCGATCTCTGCTTCCAGGCCCTTGCCGATCTCCTTGGCCTTGCGCGCCTCCTCCAGCACGCGCAGCACTTCATCGCGCACCGCGAAGATTTTCTTCCACTCTTCCAGCAGCGTCGCCGGATTTTCGGAGAAGATATCTTCCGGCTTGGGGAAGAGCGCCAGATGCACGCTGGCCTCGCGGCCTTCGACAGCGGGCAGGTATTCCCAAACCTCATCGGTGGTGAAGCTGAGGATCGGCGCCAGCAGGCGGACCAGAGTCTCAGTAATCTGCCACAGCACCGTCTGTGCCGAGCGGCGCTGCTGGCTGCTGGGCGCGAAGGTGTACATGCGGTCCTTCAACACATCGAGATAGAAGGAGCTGAGATCGACGATGGCGAACTCGGTTACCGCCTGATAGACGCGGTGGAACTCGAAGCCCTCGTACCAGCCCAGAATCTTCTCGGTAAGCTCGCGGGTGCGGGCCAGCATGTATCGGTCGAGGGGTAAAAGCTCCGCTTCCTTGACCTGATCGCGAGCGGGTTCGAAGCCGTTGAGATTTCCCAGCAAAAAGCGGAAGGTGTTGCGCAGCTTGCGATAAAGTTCGGCGCAACGGGCCATCAGGTTTTCACTGGCGGCCATGTCTTCGCGGAAGTCCACCGATGCCACCCACAGGCGCACAATCTCGCCGCCCATGCGGTTGGCGATATCGACAGGATCGACGCCATTGCCCAGGGATTTGGACATTGCCCGGCCCTGCTCGTCCAGCGTCCAGCCGGCTGTGGTCACGTGCGAGTAAGGGGCCTTGCCACGCAGCGCTACCGAGGTCAGCAGCGAGGAGTGGAACCAGCCGCGATGCTGGTCGCCGCCTTCGAGATAAAGCACCTTGGTGTCGCCGCCGTTCTGGAAGTCCTTGTAGATCTCCTTCAACTCTGGATCGCTCTCGGCTACGGCAAACCAACTGGTTCCGGAGTCGAACCAGACATCGAGAATGTCGGTTTCCTTCCTGAATTCAGTGTGGCCGCAGTGCTTGCAGGCGCTGCCAGCAGGCAGCAGATCGGCCACGGCGGTGGTATGCCAGGCCTCCGCGCCATGCTCTTCGAACATCTTTACGATCTTGCTGTTCAGCGCCGGGTCTTCGATGGGCTGGTTGCACTTTTCGCAGAGGAAGACGGCGATGGGCACGCCCCAGATGCGCTGGCGGCTGATGCACCAGTCTGGCCGGGTAGCGATCATGTTGGTGATGCGCTCCTTGCCCCAGGCGGGGTCCCAGGTCACCTTGTCGATCTCTTCGATGGCCAGTTTCCTGAATGTTGTTTCCTCGCCCTGTGGGTCTTTCATCGGCGTTTCCAGGCCAATGAACCACTGCTCGGTGGCGCGATAGATCACCGGCTTGTGGCAGCGCCAGCAGTGCGGGTAGCTGTGTTCCAAATCCTGCATGGAGAGCAGCGCGCCGCGCTCTTCGAGCATGGCGATGATGATGGGGTTGGCGGCCCAGACCTTCTTGCCGTCAAAGGCCGGCGGAGAAGACTGCGTCCAGGCGCTCTCGTCCACATGCACGTGGCCGCCGGCGTCTACGCGGCAGGTCGGATCGATGCCGTAGCGCTGGCCAGTAAAGAAATCGTCCATGCCGTGCGCGGGAGCGGTGTGAACCGCACCCGTACCGGTGTCGGCGGTGACGTAGTTGGCGTTGACGCCCAGAATCGAACGGTCCAGGAAGGGATGCTGGTAGGTGGTGTTCTCCAGCACGCTGCCCTTGAAGCGGGCGATCTCTGTCGCGTTCACCAGCTTGCAGTTGGCGATTACCTGTGCGGCCAACTCGGCAGCCACGACGTAGACCGCCGTCTGCGGGCAGCACTCGCCGCCGGTGGTCGCTTCCAGGGCCACGTACTCGAAGTCGGGATGGAAGGCCACGGCCATCGACGCCGGCAGCGTCCAGGGCGTGGTGGTCCAGATGATCGTGTAGAGGTCGCGTCCGGCCAGCGTGGCGTCGATCGCTTCCGGCGCGGAGGTCAGCGCATAGCGGACGTAGACCGAGGGGCTGGTGTGCTGGTCGTACTCCACCTCGGCCTCGGCCAGGGCGGTGCGGTCGTGGATGCACCAGTAGACCGGCTTCAGGCCGCGATTGACAAAGCCTTTTTCCAGAAAGCCGTAAAAGGCCTCCAGGGTACGGGCCTCATAATCGCGCGACATGGTTCTATAAGGCTGGTCCCAGCGGCCAAAGCAGCCGATGCGCTCAAACTGCGAGGTTTGCAGGTCGATGTACTTCTGCGCGTAGGCGCGGCAGGCGGCCAGAACGTCGGGAACCGGCATCTCCAGCTTTTTGCGGCCCAGGTGCTCATCCACCTTGATCTCGATGGGCAGGCCGTGGCAGTCGAAGCCCGGCACATAGGGAGCGTTGAAGCCCGCCATAGTCTTGGACTTGACCGCGAAATCCTTCAATCCCTTGTTGAGCGCGTGGCCCAGGTGAATGGGACCGTTGGCGTAGGGCGGGCCATCGTGGAGCAGGTAGGTGGGACGGCCTGCGCCACTCTTGCGCAGCTCTTCGTAAAGCCGCATCGAGGCCCAGCGGGCCAGCCGAAGCGGTTCATTCTGCGGCAGATTGGCCTTCATGGGGAAGGCGGTTTGCGGCAAGCTAAGGGTCGCCTTCAACTCGGGCGCTGCGGACATGGGGACTCCCTGGGGCGTTTCGATATTCTTCACCCTCTAGTGTAAATGGCCGGGGAAGAAATTTCAGGTGACCAATACAGGGTTGATCCGTCTATTATTTATGGGAACTCAATTTGCTCTAAAATATGAGATTTTGGAGAGTTGAGGAAAAAGACAAGACAGAAGCATGTGTCTTCCAGCATAATGGATCGATGATCCGGGAAGGGGTACGGCCCGGAAATGCAAGGGGAATTCGAGCCAGCAGCGAATTATGGCAAACGACCTTCTTATCCAGTCCGAACCGGAAACCGCAACCGCCGCCGATCCACGCGCCGGTCATGAACTCGACGCCTTGCTTGGCAAGGCCTTCGAGGAAAAATCCATTTTTGTAGACCTCTACGAAAATATCCGCGACGTCTTCTTCCCAGTGAAGTTGCCGCCGCTGGAGTTGACCTCCAGACCCATTCCGGTGCCTGACCGCATGGCGGTCAAGGCCAATCCCTGGGCTGTCGGCATCTCGACCACGGTGAACGTCTCGATCTTGCTGATGTTGCTCTTCTTTGTGGTGAAGAAGGTGATTGAGCCGGCCAAGATTCCCATGCTGATGACGCCTATCGAGGTCTCGGAGTTCAAAGCTCCCAAGGCTGCCAACGATATGGGTGGCGGCGGCGGCGGCAACCAGACTCCCGATATGACCAAGGGCAAGCTGCCCAAGTTTGAGAAGCAGCCGATCGTGCCTCCTGCTGAGCTAATCGATAAGCCCAAGCTGGCGATGGACTCGGCTATCGATGTGCAGAAAGACATTCAGCTCGACAACGATCCCAAGATGCCGAATATCGGCTTCAAAAACGCCACGAATGTGCAGTTGGGCCGCTATGGATCGGGTACCGGCGGCGGTATGGGGCCAGGAAACGGCAATGGATTCGGGCCGGGACAGGGCGGCAACTACGGCGGCGGTATAGAGCGGGTTGGCGGTCTGGTTTCTGCGCCGGTAGCGTTGAACAGCGTGGAGGCGGAGTTCTCCGACGAGGCGCGTCGCGCCAAGTATCAGGGCGTGGTCCTCGTTGCGGTGATCGTCGATGCGCAGGGTAATCCGCAGAACCCGCGCGTGGTGCGCTCACTGGGCATGGGACTGGACGAGAAGGCCATCGAGGCGGTACGCAAGTACAAGTTCAAGCCCGCCATGAAGGGCAAAACACCGGTCGCGGTCATGATCAACGTCGAGGTTAACTTCAGGCTGTATTGATGCGATTTCATGAGGAGTAAAGGAAAGCGGAGCGCTATGGCGCTCCGCTTTTTTTGCTCTTTCGAAATGCATGTCAAACGATTTAGTTAAGGAAATACATGACGTATTTGTGATACTCTGCGTTGTTCACAGCGAGAGGATAAGTCGATGCATCTACAGTTTCGTTCGAGCCGATTGGCGCGTGTTGCAGTGGGGTTAGTTTTGGCGTTGAGTCTGGCAACTGCCGGGGGGCAGAAGGCTGATTATCCCTTCCGCAATGCGCAATTGCCGGACGACACCCGTATTGCCGACCTGCTGCACCGGCTGACGCTGGAAGAAAAGATCTCCTTGATGTCCGATCATCCTAAAATCCCCCGACTGGGACTGGTCTTTTCCGGCCAGGTGGAGGGACTGCACGGGTTGGCGCTGGGCGGACCAGGAGGCTGGGGAGGCAAGGGCAAAGAGCCGCTGCCCACAACCACCTTTCCTCAGGAAAAAGGACTGGGTGCGACCTGGGACCCCGAGCTGTTGAAGAAGATCGCCGCGCTGGAGGGTTACGAGGCCCGCTACTACTACCAGAGCCCGGTTTATGACCGGGGCGGCGTGGTGGTGCGCGCTCCCAATGCGGACTTGAGCCGTGATCCTCGCTGGGGCCGCACCGAGGAGTCTTACGGCGAAGATCCCTTCCTGGTGGGGACGCTGACTGTGGCCTTTATTCAGGGGCTGCAAGGGCCTGATCCACAGCACTGGCAGGCGGCTTCGCTGATGAAGCACCTTCTGGCCAACGAGAACGAAAATCATCGCTCCTCGTCCTCTTCGGATTTCAGCGAACGGCTCTTTCGCGAGTATTACTCCGTGCCGTTTCGGATGGGGTTCGAGGAGGGCGGATCGCGGGCGGTGATGGCTGCCTACAACTCCTGGAACGGCACGCCGATGATGATCAACCCCGTACTCAAGGACGTGATGATCCGCGAGTGGGGTAACGACGGGCTGATCTGCACCGACGGCGGCGCACTGGGGCTTTTGATTACCGATCACCACAGCTTTCCCGACAAGGAGCACGGCGCGGCGGCGGCGGTGAAGGCCGGCATCAACCACTTCCTCGACGACTACATCGGCGACCTGACCAAGGCGCTGCAAGATCATCTGCTCACTGAAGCCGATCTGGACGCCTCGCTGCACAATCTGCTGCGTCTCTACCTGCGCTTAGGCGAATTTGGTCCTGCGGACGGCGATCCTTATGCCAGGATTGGCCGGGAGAATGATGGTCAGCAACCTCCGTGGCAGCGGGAATCCAGCAAGGCGCTGGCGCGGCTGGCTACCGACGAGTCGATTGTTTTGCTGAAGAACGAGAAAAATACGTTGCCGCTGCAGCGGGGCAAGGTTAAAAGCATCGCCGTGATCGGTCCCTGGGCTGATCAGGTTCTGCTTGACTGGTACAGCGGCACTCCGCCGTATACCGTCAGCATCTTGCAGGGCATTCGCGAGGCGGTTGGGCCGGCGGTCCAGGTAACCTACGCCGATGGTTCCGACCCGGTGCGGGCCGTTGGATTGGCCAAACAGGCGGATGTGGCGATTGTGGTGGTGGGCAACCATCCCGAGTGCAATGCGGGCTGGGAGCAGTGCCCCACGCCCTCCAATGGCAAGGAAGCGGTGGACCGCAAGACCATCGTACTGGAGCAGGAGTCGCTGGTGCGCGAGGTCTTCGCCGCCAATCCCCGCACCATCGAGGTGCTGCGTTCCAGTTTTCCCTATGCGATTGTCTGGAGCCAACAGAATCTGCCCGCCATCGTGCACATGACCCACAACAGCCAGGAAGAGGGACACGGGCTGGCCGACGTGCTCTTTGGCGATTACTCCCCGGCTGGCCGGCTCAACCAGACCTGGCCCACGGGCGACGCGCAGTTGCTGCCCATCATGGACTACGACCTGACCCACGGCCGCACCTATCTCTACAGCAAGCAGAAGCCGCTCTACGCCTTCGGCTACGGGCTCAGCTATTCCAGCTTTGCGTATGAGAGTCTGACCGTGAGTGCGCCCACGGTGCCTGCCGATGGAGCGGTACAGGTGAAGATCAAAGTTAAAAACACCGGCGCAAGGGCCAGCGATGAAGTGGTGCAGATGTATGTGCAGCACCTGGGAAGCAATGTGGATTTATTTGGCGTACAGAGACCGCAACTGGAGCTGAAAGGCTTCCAGCGGGTGCGGATCGAGGCAGGAGCCGAGCGCGAGGTCACGATGACGTTGAAGCCGCACGATTTAGCTGCCTGGGACGCGGTGCGTCATGTGTGGAGAGTTGAGAAGGAACCACTGCGTGTTTTGGCTGGAGGGGCTAGTGACAGTCTTACCGTGCAGACTTCTTTGGAAGTCGTGAGCAGCGAGGAATTCAAGCCGTAAGGGGGAGGGGTTATACGGCCTTTGCGGTCTTTGCCGCTGGTATCAAAAAATAAGAGCCCAATACTGCGCAGAGTGAGGAAGGATATGGTGCGCCCGGAAGGATTCGAACCTCCGGCCTACTGATTCGTAGTCAGTCGCTCTATCCAGCTGAGCTACGGGCGCACTGAGTTGGTTCATTGCTGAACCTTTTAAAGAATAGCAAGGATCGGCTGGTTACGCAAACTGAACGTGAGACGGCTGTGGACTGCTGTCATACAGCCGGTACGGGGGTGATTTCCGGCTCGGGCGGAGGTGGCGCGACCAGTGGCATCTCCTTCTCAATCTCCAGACCAGTCTGGCGCAGCAGACGGGCGACCGAGGCGGCATTGAGGCGGGTGGCGTCGTACTCCACGCGCACCATGTGGGCTGCTCGGTCAAAGCTGAGGCGGCGAATGCCGTAGACTTCGCGCGTGCCGGCCAGGGCGTGGGTCATAGCCGGGGTAGGCTGCGATGCATAACGAAAGAGAATCTCCACCGTGGTCATAGGGGGAATGATAACAAGCAAGGCGCATTCCATGCACTTTTGGCGCACATGGGAAGTAAATTAGCTCTAGGCGTTGGCGGCAACAACACGCGCCTTTTCATTTTTTTGTTGGCTAGAATGCAAGGGTGGGCTCGTTCTTGAATCCGCCTCCGAAATCGCATTGTTCACTAGGTGCGGGAATGGAAGCACCTTGAATGCTGTGGGCCGTTGTTGTTCCAGCCATAGATCATGATGTATCTGCATCTTGAGCCAGAAGTCCGGCGATGTTCCCAGCGCGGCAGAGAGGCGCAAGGAGGTGTTGGCAGTGATGCCTGCATGCCCATTCAGAATGCGGGAGAGATGGGCGCGGGTCACACCTAGCCGGGAGGCTGCTTCGCCAACGCTCATCTCACCGAGATAGTCGCGCAGCACTTCACCGGGATGTGCGGGATTGAAAATCATGGCATCCTCCTTCTGCTCCTGAGGCTTCAGTGGTAATCCAGATAATCGACGAAGATCACATCGGTACGATCGAATGCGAAAGTCATCCTCCAATTACCGTTCACCCAGACAGACCAGTGGCCTTCAAGGCTACCGTGAAGCGCATGGAGTTTGTATCCGGGCGCATTCAAATCATCTGCCTTGGTGGCCACATCCAACGCAGTCAACAGGTTGCGTATCCTTGCCGCATGCTCGGGCCGGATGCCTGCTTTCGACCCTGTTTCTGCGTATCGTTGTAGCCCCTTGTGACGGTAGCTCTTGATCACGTGTGTAGTGTATGCGCATACTATACGGGAAGCAAGGAGACCGCCCTACAGCGCCTTCAAATAGGCGCGAATCTCCGGGCTGGACCAGTCCTGCGAGCCGACGAACTTGCGACGGATGATGCCCTGGCGGTCGATCACATAGGTCTCCGGCCACATATCGGTGCGATAGAGCTTGGCGGTGTTCTGCGCGGGGTCGCGGACGGTGATCAGGTCAACATGGCGGCGGGCGACGAAGTGGGTGTAGGCGTCGGCGTCCTCGTCGATGCTGATGGCCACGATGGCCAGATTGGGCTGATCGTGATGCAGGTCGAGCAGCGAGGGCATCTCTTGCACGCAGGGCTGGCACCAGGTGGCCCAAAAGTTGAGCAGCACTACCTTGCCGCGATAGTTGGCCAGATGCACGGTGTTGGCGCCGTCGGAGATGGTGAAGTCGGGGGCCGCGTGACCGGTTTGTGCCGGATGCGAGCCACGATTACACCCTGGGGTCAGCACCAGGGGCAAAAGCAGGGCGAAGATAAGGAAGCGGTTGCGCACATACTTATAATACGGAGCGGAAGACCCGCAAAGGAAGGGCCTAATGGAGCACCAGAAGCCGGAAGCGAAGGAAACGGAGAGCGCAGGTGCCTACAAGCCGGTGTTGGGACTCTCGGATGAGGTAGACACGGAGTCTGTCAACGCCGCTTGCTGGGCGGGCGAATCTTTTTATTACTTTTCCGCAGCAGAAATGGAGCTGTCGGTCATCGTTCCCGCGCGCAATGAGGAAGAGTCTCTGGCGGCTTGCCTGAATTCGCTGGTCTGCCAGTCGGAAGAGATCTTCAAGTTGGGCCGGGATTGGGAGCTGATCGTGGTCGACGATCACTCCGAGGACCAGACGTCGGCCATTGCCGGCAGTTTTCCGGGTGTGACGGTGCTTACTGCGGCCAAACTAGAGCGGGGAAGGTCCGGGCAGCGTTGGACGGGCAAAAATAATGCCTGTTGGACTGCGGCGCAGCGTGCCCGCGGGCGTTGGCTGCTCTTTACCGACGCCGACACGCTGCATGAACCGGGCGACCTGCTGCGGGCGATCCACGAGGCTACCAGTCACAAGGTGGGCATGTTGAGCTATTCGCCCCGGCAACTGGTGAGTGGATGGGCGCAGCGCGCGCTGATGCCGCTGGTCTTTTGCGAACTGGCGCTCTCCTACCCTACGGCCAGGGTCAACGACCCGCAGGCCAGGCTGGCGGCGGCCAATGGGCAGTTTCTGTTCGTCGAGCGCGAGGCCTACCGGCGCTTGGGCGGCCACGCCTCGGTCTCCGACAAGGTGTTGGAAGACGTGGAGCTGGCCTATCTGGCCAAGCGGCGCAAGGTGGGGCTGCGCTTTCGCTATGCCGAGGATGCGCTCTCGACCCGCATGTATCGCAGCACGGCGGCGATGGTCGAGGGATGGACCAAAAATCTGGCTCTGCTCTTCAACAACACCCTGGCTCTGGCCGTCTGGCGCGCACTCGATTTTTTGCTTCTCTTTGGACTGCCGCTGTTAGCCATCGCTCTGTGGGACGCGCGGCTGATGGCCCATTCGCTGGAGTGGCTGGGCGCGGGCTGGCTGCTTGTCCTGCTCTGGGTGCGCACCTTGGTGCGCTTTTATGCGCGAGTCGCCAAATCGAATTTTTCCTTTCTTGACTGCGCGTTGAGTCCGCTGGGACTGCCGCTGTTTGTGGTGCTGCTCTACAGCAGTTGGTTTCAGCTCAAGATGCTGAAGCGGGTGAGTTGGAAGGGGAGAAGCTATGCGGCGTGAAAAGTTGCTTAGGCCAGAGCTTGATTTTGGGCGATTTTTAAGAAATACATGCGAGTCAATCACTGTTTGAGTGCCGTTTTCAGTTAGACTGATCCACGCTTTGCCACTCTTCGCAGATGGTCTCAGGAAAATCCGCGGAAACCTCATGCTGGCTCAATCCGGCCAAAGGCCGAGGCTGGTGAGGATTGGTTTCTTCACTCCAGAACAACTCTTTTGTATCAATGAAGCACGAACTTTACGAGGGCTGTCAGCACTTCTGCCCGAAATCGTCTTTCATGGTTTGCACCTTCACAAGAGCAGGTGCGTAGGCGACGGTTATTCGATTGAACAGGTTTTGGAACAGATCAAGAGTGCTTTGTCAGAGGGCTCGAAAGTGGATTTTACCCCACCATCCTCTTTACTGCGCAACCTGCAAGAGCGCACGGATCACAACGGAAAGCCGGTTTATGACGAGGCCGTTTTTGAATGCACCAGCAGGTATCCCTATGCGGAGCTCTTTTCCGTGATTCCAAAAGGCGACGGGAAGCCTGGGCGACAAAAGCTGAAAGGGCCACTCGAAGAGTGACCCTTTCAAGGTGACCGAAGGATGTATATGTCTGGCTAGCGTCTTCTTTCCAGACCTCAACCCTTCATGCAAACGGTGACACAGTTTACGCTGGAAGTCAATGGGAGAAAATACGATCAGATCAGACAAGTAAAGCGGCATCGTTTTATTCATAAGATCAAAATGGGCGAGGATTTGCTGAAACCACGAGCAGCTTAGCGGCATCTTTTCGAGTGAGGACAGAATGATCTTTCTGACACGGCGGGCGACATTCTCCGCTTCGCACTACTACTGGAACGACGGCTGGTCGGAAGAAAAGAACCGCGAGGTTTTTGGGCGCTGCTCGAATCGAAATGGCCACGGCCACAACTACACCCTGGAAGTTACAGTAGCCGGTGATCCGGACCCGGTGACCGGCTTTGTGGTGGACCTGAAATGGCTCAAGGACGTGATTGAGACCGAAGTGCTGTCAGCCTGGGACCATCGCCATCTGAACCTGGAGACCCCCGACTTCGCTCAGACCATCCCTACCACCGAAAATATTGCCATTGCGGCCTGGAAGCGGCTGGAGACGGGAATTGGAGCTGGCGCTCAGTTGAGCCGGGTGCGGGTCTATGAGACGCCGGAGATCTTTGCCGAGTTTCGTGGGGAGTTTGCCAAGGGGGTTGTGTGAAGGCTTACTTTGGCCGCAGATACATGCTGAGCGCCAGCCACCGGCTGCACGCCGCTGCGCTTTCCCAGGAAGAGAATCGCGCTGCCTATGGCAAGTGCAACAATCCATACGGACATGGGCACAATTATTTCGTCGAGGTGCTGGTCGGCGGCGCGGTGGACCCGGCAACCGGCATGGTGATGAATCTGGTGGACCTGGATCGGGTGGTGCTGAAAGAGGTCATCGACCGTTTTGACCACGGCAACCTGAACTTGGACCCGTTGTTTGTGAATCTCGTGCCAACGACCGAGAATCTCTGTAAGGCGGTCTTTTCTTTGTTGCAGACGTCGCTGCCCACCGGAGCACTGGACCGGGTTCGCGTGGAAGAGACGGAAAACAACTTCTTCGAGTGCTCGGCAGCGTAGCGGCAAGATGTTTGTTTTTGTTGTACTTTCAAAAGACCAACCACGCCCACTTCCCCTGGGCGGGAGGCAAATGAGGATCATGGCGCAGCCCATTGCAGTGAGCAAGACCGTCCGCAGAGCGGTGGAAGAAGGCCTTGGCGGCTTTTCTACCCAGGAGATCTATCGCGAGCTTTTGAGCCGGTTGGGCGAAGATCCCAACCGCGACGGTCTGCTGGCCACTCCCGAGCGGGTCGAGAAGTCCATGGCCTATCTGACCAATGGCTACGATCAGGACCCCACGCAGATTCTGCGCGGCGCGCTCTTCGACGTGGACTACGACGAGATGGTCATCGTCAAGGACATTGAGATGTTCTCGCTCTGCGAGCACCACATGCTGCCGTTTTTCGGTAAGGTGCATGTGGCCTACATTCCCAATGGCAAGGTGGTTGGGTTGAGCAAGATTCCCCGCCTGGTCGAGGTCTTCGCCCGCCGCCTGCAGGTGCAGGAGCGGATGACCCAGCAGATCGCCGACGCCATTCAAGAGGCCATTGCGCCGCAGGGCGTGGGTGTGGTCATTGAGGCTCGCCACCTGTGCATGATGATGCGCGGCATCGAGAAGCAGCATTCCTCCACCGTGACTTCGGCGATGGTGGGCTGCTTCCGGCAAAAAGAGACCCGCGCGGAGTTTTTGGCGCTGGTAAGGCAACCGGGTAACTAGGGCCTGATCACTCTACCCCGGCGGGTGGCGCTGCAGGTGGAAATCGGGCCAGACGAGGCGGAGGCCGAAGGCTTTGGTGGTTCCAACGTCGAGGCCGAGAACGAAGTATGGCTCGATTTTCGCCGCAGCCCGAAGGGACGGGGCCCATTTTGCCCCTCTCTTCGTCCATCGTCACTAGGATGCACCCGGCATCCGTCGCTCCTCTCTCCTCGATAGGGTAAAAATGGGCTCCCGTCGCCGCCCACCGGGGTAGAGTGAACAGACCCTAGTATTGTGAGTGCTCGAATAGAATCTCCCCGGTCCCAAAATCGGGACCGGGGGCACCCGCACCCACGAAATGTGAGTCCTCTGGCCAATGAACTACCCCGCCGCAAGCAGCGGAGAATACGTCCCGAAGGGATTCAACTAGAATCGTAGAGTGAATGGGCTTTTGATTATCGATAAACCGGGCGGCATGACCAGCCACGACGTGGTGGGCAAGCTGCGCAAGATTACCGGGGAGCGCTCCATCGGCCATCTGGGGACACTGGACCCCATGGCCACCGGCGTTCTCCCTTTGGTGCTGGGCAAGTTTACCCGCCTGGCGCAGTATTTTTCTTCCGCGGAGAAGAGCTACACCGGCTCCATCCGCTTCGGCTTCGCCACCGACACCTACGACGCCGAAGGCCAACCCTCCACCCCCGACTGCTGGCCGCAGAGGCCTTCCTCTTTGTCGCAAATACGTGAGGCGGCACGCCGCTTTCACGGCGTGATGGAGCAGATGCCGCCCGCCTACAGCGCTAAAAAGATCGGCGGCAAGGCTGCCTATCAGTTGGCCCGCGAGGGCAAGCCGGTAGAACTCAAGACCGCTACCGTCGACATCACGGAGTTTGAGATTCTCTCGCTGGAGGGACCCGAGGCGACCTTTCGCATGAGCATCAGCGCCGGTGGCTACGTGCGTTCGGTGGCTCACGAGTTGGGCCAGGATCTGGGCTGTGGAGCGCACCTGAGCAGCTTGCGCCGCACCCAGGCCGGGGTCTTCACCCTCGAACAGGCGCATACGCTGGACGAACTCTTTCCCCTTGCAGGAAACATCGAGGCATTGGAGGCGCTTGGCATCCATCCCCGCCTGCTACTACCCGAGATGCCGTCCGTCACAGGAGATCCGCAGGCGCTGGGCAAGCTGCGCAATGGCGCTCAGGCCAATTTGGCGGAGTTCTCCCGTGCTCCTCTGGTCAAGGTCTTCGCCGGTCAGCGCGAACTGGTTGGAATTGCCAAGCGCATCGCGGGAACGCTCTTTCAGCCGATTGCGGTGATGGGGTAGGTAAGGCAGGGAACAGGGATCAGGGAACAGGGATCAGTTTTCAGTGGTCAGTTGTCAGTAAAGAGCGGGTTCCCCGGTCCTTTTTTGGGACCGGGGAACGGATCATTCCGCATTCAGCCGGGCTCTATCCGGTAAGCGCAGGGAAGCGAGCCGAAGGCTCCCGCCCGTCCGGCCAGGACCTAGGACGACCGGTGGAAGAGCAGGGAGTTGGCTTGCTGGACCGGGGTCAGCAGCACGCGGGCGATGTTTACGTGGGCGGGACGGGCGGTTGCCCATACGATCACTTCGGCTACATCAGCGGGAGTCAGCGGCTTTACTCCCTTGTAGACATTGGCGGCGCGCTCGGCGTCGCCGTGAAAGCGCACCATGCTGAATTCAGTCTCGACCATGCCGGGATCGACGGTGGTTACGCGGATGGGCGTGCCCAGTACGTCCTGGCGCAGGCCATCGTTGAGAGCATGCTCGGCGGCTTTGGTGGCGCAATAGACCGCGCCGCCGGGATAGGTGATCTCGCCCGCTGTTGATCCCAGATTGACGACGTGGCCGCTGCCCCGCTCCACCATGCCGGGAACCACGGCGCGGGTCACATAGAGCAGACCCTTCACATTGGTGTCGATCATCTCTTCCCAGTCATCGATGTTACCGGCGTAGAGCTTGTCCAGACCGCGGCTGAGGCCGGCGTTGTTGACAAGAATGTCGATTGCAGCCCACTCGGCAGGCAGTTCGGCGATGGTTTGCGCCACGACCTGACGGTCGCACACGTCGAGGGCGATGGTGTGCACCGCTTCCGCGCCGCGCTCCATGGCCTGGGTGGCGATTTCAGTCAGCTTGTCGGTACGGCGGGCGGCCAGAAGCAGGCGAGCGCCCTCTGCGCCAAAGGCCAGCGCGGTGGCCGCGCCGATGCCGGAGCTGGCTCCGGTAATGAAAACGATCTTTCCGCTGAGATTCATGCTCTAATCCTATCGATCAGTAGCTTAATTTATCTTGAGAAAAACATCTGAACTTCAAGTTGTGAATTTGCTGAACAAAAGCAAGTTCTTCGACTGCGCAGGTCGCATACCACCCCAGCGGGCAAAAATCGCTCGCCGGGAACCCCGGTCATGCGCCTGCTCCGCTCAGGATGAGAAATTGTTTGGAGCTTTACTCGGAGACCACCAGATGATGGGCGATGGCGAAGAGGGCCAGTTCCAGCCGGGTGGAGACGCCGGTTTTGTCGAAGATATTGGAGAGATGGCGCTTGACCGTCTCCTCGCTGAGGCTGAACTGCTTGGCGATATCGCGGTTCGAACAGCCTTCAACGATGGAGCCGACCACATCCAGCTCGCGCGGGGTCAGACCATAGGTCTTGTGTTGCGGCACGGCGGCCTGTTGCATCAGATCGTGCAGCGCTGAAACCAGGTTGACGACTCGCTTGCCGCCGATCCAGTAATCGCCATTGGCCACGGTGCGGATAGCGGTTTGCAGATGGCCGGCCAGGGCATCCTTGAGCACGATGCCGCGCGCGCCAATCTGCAAGGCTTCAATGATCTGCTGGGTGGTGATGGTCGAGGTTAGCAGGAGAATTTTAACCGTAGGCGAGCCGTACATGATGGCCCGCATCGCTTCCAGACCGGGAAGCCGGGGCATCTGTACGTCGAGCAGCAGGATGTCGGGCTGCAGGTCGAGGGTCTGGGTAATAGCCTCGTCACCGTCCGAGGCATCGCCGACAACTTCAAAGCCTTCGCTTTCGGTCAGCATATTGCGGACACCGATGCGGATGACCGGATGGTCGTCTGCCAGGACGATTCTGATAAGTCGATCCATGCGAACGGTGAACCTCCACGAACAGGGCCAGAGATCAATCTTTTTTGAAGAGAGATCAGAAAAGCCTAAAAATCCATCTCCAGCATACCCCGCAGGTTACGGGCGGCGCGGCGCAATTCAATCAGGATGGGAGAGCCGTTATCCAGATGGTTACGGTCTGGATGGGAAGCGGTTTCCAGCGCTCCCGCCTCGATGCGCGCGGCGATGCGGGCGATTTGGACGGCGCCGGCCATGACGCAGCCTCCCTTGATGGCGTGGCCGATTCGGCGAAGCTCAGCATTGTCTCTGGCGGCGCGTGCGACGTCGAGTGCAATCATGCGCTGGTCCAGGTCTTCGGCCAGGGCGGTAAAGATCTGGCGGATGGCCTCGGCGGGCATCATGGCGCGCAGTTGCGCCAATGTCTCTGGACTGATGACGGGTTCGTTGAAATCGGGATCGGTGGTTGGCGGTTCGGGCAATCTTGCTAATGCTCCGCTTTGTTGCCATGCTGACGGGCTTTTTAGGGCTTGCAGCAGCTTGGTCAACTCTTCGGGGCCAAAGGGCTTGAGCAGAAAGCCGTCGGCGGCATCGCGCAGCCCAGCCCGCGGTTCGCTGGCGCTGATCACCACAACTAGAGCCAGGCAACTGGCGCGCAAAGCTTCGACCAGGCGAATGCCGCTCAACCCCGGCATCTGCGCGTCGAGCAGAATGACGGCTGGCGCGGAGACTTTGAGCAGCTTCAATGCCGATTCGCCACTCTCCGCAGTCTGGACGCTGTAGCCGCCCAAGCCGAGCAAGGTGGAAACGATCTCGCGGCTGACTTCATCGTCATCGATCAACAGCAGGGTCGTATTGGGTGCTTTGTTGACTGCATCGTGCATGGATTCAGTGTGACATTGACGGGCAGGGTGTGGATAGGGACTAAGGGACTGAGGGACTAGGGACTGGCGAGTCAGCGTTCTTTGTGAAAACAGACAGTTGACTGTTTTCAAGGAGAAAATGCAATCATCCTCCCTCAGTCCCTCAGTCCCTATCTTTTCAACATCGGCACCAGCGCCGGCAGCAGCGTGCGCGCCACGATCTCCGCGCCCTTGGCCGTGGGGTGGATGCCGTCCGGTTGAATGGTGCCAGGAACATTGACCAGATCCTTGTAGAGCATGGGAACAAAGGCTGGATGGTGCTTTTGCGCCAAATCCCGATAGATCTGCTCGAAGGGCTGAATGTACTCACGCCCGTAGTTGGGGGGCAGGGTGATGCCGGCCAGCAGAACTTTGATGTGCGCGGACTCCAGTGCGGTCAGCACCTGATCGAGATTGCTTCGGGTTGCGCTGAGGGGCAGGCCGCGCAGGCCGTCGTTGCCGCCAAACTCCACAATCACCACGGCGGGGTGCAGTTGCAGGATCGCGTGCAGACTGGCTACCGCGTCCTTGGTGGTAGCGCCGCTGGTTCCCTGATTGACGACTTTGTAGCGATAGCCGCGACTGTCCAGGTCCCGTTGCAGCACGTCAGGGTAGGATTGACCTGTCTGGACTCCGTAACCGGCGGTGATGCTATCGCCAAAACAGACCAGCAGCGGCCGTTCGGCGGCCTTCTGCTGAGCGAGCAGAGCCGAGGCGGCCAGCAAAAACAGAGCGAGTGCAACGAAACGGGCGCGGCGTGCGTACATGGATGAAGTGTACGCGAGAAGAACTAGGGATCAGGGATCAGGGATCAGGGAACAGGGAACAGGGAAGGCGGGATTAGTTTTGTTCCTCTGCAAGAATGCAGGAACGCTCCATCTTAACCAACCATCACTGACAACTGACAACTGACAACTGACTTAGGGGGCTCGATTGATTGAGGTGCGGAACCTGCGCAGGTGGATTCAGAACGGCGCGCGGCGCGTGGAGATTCTCAAGGGAATCTCTCTGACCATTCCGGCGGGACAGTTTGTGGCTATCGTCGGGGCCAGCGGCAGCGGCAAGAGCACTTTGCTGGGTTTGCTGGCAGGTCTGGACACGCCCAGTGAGGGCGAGATCTTCCTCGACGGCACGCCTATTCACAACCTTCCCGAATCCGAGCTGGCCACGGTGCGAGGCAGCAAGATCGGCTTCGTTTTTCAGTCCTACCAGTTGATTCAGACGCTTACGGCGCTGGAAAACGTGCTGCTTCCCTATGAGCTGAATCTTCCGGGCAGCGGTTTAAAGCCAGCGCGCAAGCTGCTGGAGGAGGTTGGCCTCGGCGAGCGCATGGATCATTATCCGGTGCAGCTCAGTGGCGGCGAACAGCAACGCGTGGCGCTGGCCCGCGCCTTTGTCATCGAACCGCCCATCGTCATGGCCGACGAGCCGACCGGCAACCTCGACTCCGCCAATGGGCTGCTCGTGCTCGATCTCCTGCTGGAGCGCAATCGCCGCGCCGGAACCACGCTGGTGCTGGTGACCCACGATCCCGAAGTTGCCAGCCGCGCCGACCGGCGCATTGTGATCAAGGACGGGATGATCGTTGAGGACACGCTGCCTTGCGCTGCGCCCGTTAGCCAACTCGCCGAAGAGCGTGAGCAAACAAATCTTGTTGGGGCGACAGAATCCCGCCCCGCTCAAACCGCCGGATGGCACGAGGAAGAAAATGGCTAAGCGGGCACTGAGCTGGAAGCGGGCGTCGGCCATTGGCTGGCGCGACTTGCGCTCCGCGCCGGGCAAGTTTGGCTTTGTGGTGCTCTCAGTGGCTGTGGGTGTGGCGGCGCTGGTGGGGGTGCGCGGCTTCAGCGAGAGCTTTCGCAGCACGTTGACCGTCGAGGCTCGCTCGTTGATGGCGGGCGATCTGAGCGCGCGACTCTTTCGTGAACCTACCGCCGAGGAGTCGGCCAAGGTTTCCGCGCTTGCCCAACAGGGCATCCGCAGCACATGGACCACGGAGACTGTCTCCATGGCCTCCGCGCCGCCCGATCCGGTTCCCCTGCTGGTTTCCTTGAAGGCTGTGGACCCGGCCGAGTACCCGTATTACGGCCATGCCGAACTGGAACCGGCGATGAGCCTGTCGCAGGCTCTCGACGGCGACTCGGCGGTAGTGGCCGAGGAGTTTCTCATTCGCCTGAATGCCCATGTGGGGCAGACGCTGCGCATGGGCGGTCGCAGCTTTCGCATTGCCGCCGTGCTCAGGCAGGAACCGGACCGCATCACGGCTGGCGCGGGAATCGGCCCGCGGGTGATGATCTCGCAGGCGGCTCTGGCCCGCACCGGACTGGTGACGAGGGGCAGTCGCGCCAGCTTCCGCCTGCTCTTGCAATTGCCTTCAACGCTCGACCCTGCCGCAATGCGCAAGCAGGTCGAGGCCATGCTGCCCGACGCGCAGGTAATGGACTACCGCGAGGGCAATCCCTCGTTGACTCAGGGGCTGGACAACTCCACTGCCATTCTCAGTCTGATCTGCCTGGTGGCCATGGTGCTGGGCGCAATCGGCGTGGCCATGGCCATGCACGCTCATCTGGAACAGCGCATGGACATGCTGGCCATTCTGAAAGCGGTCGGCGCAGGCTCATCGGATTTGTTGCGCATCTTTCTCTTGCAGACGCTGGGCCTGGGGCTGGCCGGAGGTCTTTTAGGCGTGGGTGCAGGACTGGGCGTAATGGCCGCGCTGCCTGCTGTCTTTGGAACGCTGCTGCCCTTTCATGCAGTCTTGCAGTTTCCCTGGCGCTCGGTGGCTGCGGGACTGGGAACCGGCCTCTTGACGACGCTTTTATTCTGTCTTCCACCACTGCTGGACGTGCGCGCGGTGCGCCCAGTGCTGGTGTTGCGGAGAATGGTTGAGCCGGGGCCGGATGGAGTGCGTGGATGGCTGGCCCAGTGGTGGGCGCGGCGCTTGCAACTGGCGCTGGCGGCGCTGGTGGTGTTGGCGCTGGGCGGCATCGCCTGGGCGCTCGCGGATTCGCCCAAGGTGGGCGCCTGGTTTGCCGCTGTGCTCACCGCCGCGTTGGTTGTGTTGCTGGTGATGGCTTTTGTATCCCTGCGGCTGGTTCGCTTGGTGCTCAATCGCGTTCGGTTGCGCTTGCCTTCCTCGTTGCGCCATGGGCTGGCCAATCTGTACCGGCCAGGGAACCAGTCGGCGGCGGTGCTGGCGGCTTTGGGAACCGGCGTGATGCTGATTCTGGCCGTCTATCTGATGCAGTCGGCGTTGCTGCGGGATCTGAGCGAGACTGCTTCGCCCAAGCTGCCTAACGTTTTTCTGATTGATGTCAGCACCGATGAGGCTGCTGGCGTAAAAACCTTCTTCCAGCAGCAGCCGGGGGTGAGGCAGGCGCTGGATCTGATGCCGGTGGCGCAGGGCCGCGTAGTGGCGCTGGACGGCAAGACACTGCAGCAGCTCAAGAACCAGCATTTTCCCCATCACCTGCTGGAGCGGGCCGAGCTGAGTTGGGCCGATTCGCCGCCCGCCGGCGACAAGATCGCGCAGGGCAAATGGTGGACCGATCCCAACGCGGTGGCGCTGGCTGTCAGTCAGGGGCTGGCAGAGCGTGTGCACCTCTCTGTCGGCTCCGAAGTGCAGATGGAGATCGGCGGCGTCCTGAGAACTCTGCAAGTCGCTGCCATCTATCGCCAGGACGGGCAGCATCTGGGCGCGCGTGTGGACTTCGTGCTGCCCTCCGGTCAACTGAAGGACGTGCCGGCAACCTGGTACGGCGGCGCGCACGTCGATCCCAAACAGGTGGCGGCGCTGGAACGGGCGCTCTTTGTCGCGTATCCCACGGTGACCATCATCAATGTAGCCGACATGCTGGAGCGCATTGCCACCGTGGTGGATCAGATCACCTTGGTGGTTCGTTTTCTGGCCGGGTTCTCGATCTTTGCCGGACTGACCATTCTGGCCTCCAGCATCGCCAGCACGCGATTTAGGCGGATGCGCGAAGCGGTGGTGCTGAAGACGCTGGGCGCAACCCGGATGAGGATCGTGCGCACCTTCAGCGTGGAGTTTTCTGTGCTGGGATTGCTGGCGGGGTCGGTAGGTGTAGTCTTCGCCAACCTGCTCACGCGGATCTTGCTCCAGGCCACCAAGAGCGGCGTGGACTTCCATATGGACTGGGGCGCGACGGTGATCGCTGTGCTGGGAACAGCCGTTCTGGCCACCGCAACCGGCTGGATCGCCAGCTACCGCATCCTGGGTCTGAGACCGCTGGAAGTGCTGAGAGACGAATAGAACTTAGGGATCAGGGAACAGGGATTAGGGAACAGGGATTAGGGAACAGGGATTAGGGAACAGGGATTAGGGATCAGGGATTAGGGAACAGGGATTAGGGATCAGGGAAGGTTGGTTCATTTTTCTGTTCCCGGCGGGTGGTTGCCGCAATTTCCACACAAAACAAAACACACCACCCCTGTTCCCTGATCCCTAATCCCTGTTCCCTGCTTTTTACACTCCTATGACGTCACACAGCTCTTTCACCGCGGCGGCGCTGCGCTGCAGGGCCGCGTTTTCTTCCTCGTTCAGCTTGATCTCCATGATCTGTTCCAGACCGTTGGAGCCCAGCTTGCAGGGAACGCCGATGTAGAAGCCGTCGATGCCGTACTCGCCTTGCAAGAAAGCGGCGCAGGGCAGAATCTTCTTCTTGTCCTTGAGAATGGCTTCGGCCATCTCCACCGCAGCCGCGGCCGGGGCATAGTAGGCGCTGCCGGTCTTGAGCAGCTTGACGATCTCGGCGCCGCCGTCCCGGGTGCGCTGTACGATGGCGTCGAGGCGTTCCTGAGAGAGCAGTTGGGTTACCGGAATGCCGGCTACCGTCGAGTAGCGCAGCAGCGGGACCATGGTGTCGCCGTGACCGCCCAGAACGAAGGAGTTGACGTTGTCTACACTGACGTTCAGCTCGGCGGCGATGAAGTGGCGATAGCGGCCGGAGTCCAACACGCCGGCCATGCCGATCACCCGCTCGCGGTTGAAGCCGGAGAGGCGATACGCAGCCTGGGCCATGGCGTCCAGAGGGTTGGAGACGATGATCAGAATCGACTCCGGCGAGTAGGCCACCACCTTCTGCACCACGTCGGTCATGATCTTGTAGTTGGTGTGCAGCAGGTCGTCGCGGCTCATGCCCGGCTTGCGCGGAATACCGGCGGTGATGATGACAATGTCGGAACTGGCGGTGTCGGCGTAGTCATTGGAGCCGGTTACGTGCACATCCGACTTCTCGATGGGCAGGGCCTGCGACAGGTCCAGCGCCTTGCCTTGGGGAATGCCCTCGACCACGTCGAGCAGCACCACATCGGCCAATTCCTTGGCCACGATCCAATGAGCCGCCGTAGCGCCAACGTTGCCGGCGCCAATAATACTTACCTTTTTGCGCATCTTTCGATCTCCTCGGGGAATGGGGAAGAACTTGGTTAGGGAACAGGGATCAGGGAACAGGGATCAGGGATGGCTTGTTTGCGGTAGAGTGTCGACACCCAACCTGCCAGAACCGGAGAAATGAACCAACCTTCCCTGATCCCTGTTCCCTATTCCCTGTTCCCTCATCTTCTCGTTCCCTGCTTTATAGATTGCCGATGATACGTGTGGCAAATTCACTGGTGCCGACCTTGGTGGCGCCGGCGGTCTGGCGTTCGAAGTCGTAGGTGACGAACTTTTGCAGGATCGTCTTCTCCAACGCAGCTTCGATCGACAGGGCCGCTTCCTTCCAGCCGATCAGCTCCAGCAGCATCACGCCCGACAGGATGACCGAGCCGGGATTGATAAGGTCCTTATCGGCATACTTGGGCGCGGTTCCATGGGTAGCCTCGAATACTGCGAAGCCGTCTCCGATATTGGCGCCGGGAGCGATGCCCAGCCCACCGACCTGGGCGGCGGCGGCGTCGCTGATGTAGTCGCCGTTGAGGTTGGTGGTGGCCAGCACCGAGTAGTCCTCGGGGCGCAGGATGATCTGCTGAAAGATGGAGTCGGCGATGCGGTCGTTGATGAGCACCTTGCTCTTCCACGCGCCGTTGCCGTGGGTTGCGCCAATGCCGGCCAGCACGCTGGTTACTTCGGCGGCAACCGCGTCCTGATAAGCCTGATTGGCCATATCCAGACCGGGCTCGATCAGCGCGGCGTTCTCTGCGGCGGTGAGGTTGGGGTTGGCTTCGATGTTGCCCAAGATCCAGCTCTCGCGCTCGGTGACGACCTGATCGCGGAACTCGCTGATGGCGACTTCATAGCCCCATTCGCGGAACGCGCCTTCGGTGAACTTCTGGATGTTGCCCTTGTGCACCAGGGTGACCGTTTTGCGGCCGTTTTCGAGGGCAAAGCGGATCGCCGCCCGCACCAGCCGCTTAGTGCCGAAGATCGAGATGGGCTTGATGCCCACACCCGAGTCGGTCCGCACTTTTTTCTTGCCGCCCTTGAGCAGATCGTCGTTGATGAACTCGATCAGGCGGGCCGCGTCGGTCGAGCCCTCTTTGAACTCGATGCCGGCGTAGACGTCCTCGGTGTTCTCGCGGAAGATCACGATGTCCAGCTTTTCGGGATGCTTCACCGGGCTGGGCACACCCTGGTAGTACTTGACCGGGCGAACGCAGGTGTAGAGGTCCAGCGTCTGGCGCAGGGCCACATTCAGCGAACGGATGCCGCCACCCACCGGGGTGGTCAGCGGTCCCTTGATGGAGACGCGCAGATCGCGGGCCGCGGCCACCGAGTCGTCAGGCAGCCAGGTGCCGAACTGCCGGAAGGCCTTTTCGCCGGCAAAGATCTCAAACCACTGGATGGAGCGCTTGCCCTCGTAGGCCTTTTCAACAGCTGCGTCGAAGACCCGTTGGGCGGCCTTCCAGATGTCGCGGCCAGTGCCGTCGCCTTCGATATAAGGCACGATGGGGTGGTCGGGCACGATGTACTGCCCGTCAGAGTACTCGATCGGCTGCCCGCTTGTGGGCAATTCCAGTCCGTTGTAGGTGCTTTGCATGGCTTTGGGGAATCCCTTTCCAGGTGAGGTCAAGTTGAGGCTACCACCTGGAAATTGGGGGGTGCAATGCGGAAAGCCATAAGGAATGGCGATTTGGGCGGCTGCGGGGCAGGGAATGGGCGTTTTTGGGAAACTGCTTGTGCTTAAAGTTCGAAGTTGGCCAGTGGGGCGTATTGACGCAGGGTATCGAGAAAACCGCTTCGGTCGGCGGGATCTACACTGACAGAATGGACTTGGCTATAGTCGATGACCAGCGGGCTGGCGATGCGCTCAGAATCTTCTACGCAGACGCGCTCTACATCCTCGCTGCCCCCCTGCCTCACCAGATCCCGCTACTTCTCCTTGAACCCATCGCCCTCGAAGCGGGGAATGCCGAAGTGTCCGCGCAGGTGGAGCAGGTCGACGGGGCTGAGGTCGCCGGTCAGGGTGGCCAGGGTGAGGCTCTTGGGGCTTTCCACCAGCAACACCGCGCCGCGCACGTTGACGCCGTCGAGCACCAGCCAGAGGTCGGTAACGCCGTGATGGATGGGGCCACTTTCAACACCGGTGGTCGAGACCAGATGCTTCCAGCCGCGCTGGTGATAGGCATCGCGGATGGCTTCGATGGCGGCCTCGTCGGGAACGACGGTCGGGCCAAAGCGCAAGAGGTGCAGGCTGACGCCGTCGATCTTGGCGATGGCCTGGTGGGTAGGGGCGTCGGTCTCGGGCAGAAGACTGCTGGCTGCGGTCAGCATATCGCGGTCGAATGTAACGCTGGATTTGACGGCGGCCTGCGCGGTCAAGGTAGCCAGCGCGGGCGGTGTCCAATTCAGATCGATCGGGCCGGGAGCGACTTTTGCAGTCGAGTCGGGAGCGGAGCTGCCAGTGGGAGCTAAAACGGCGCTCTGAGGCGCAGTTTGCGCCAAAACAGTCGCGCAGGCGAGTCCGGCAGCCAGCAGGGGAGCGGAGAATAAAAAAATAGCCTTCATGGATTGTTAAACGCACAAACGGGGAAAAAGTTACGCCCCCCGCGAAGATTCATCAAATTACTGAAATAAATGGTTTTGCGGGAGATGACGGGGGGGCTGAATCAGGGTCGGGCCGTAGCCGGCCGATTCAATCCGGAATCCTGCTCCATAAACGCCTCATGAATTTCGCCGGTACCCTTCTTCTGCGGGTCTGGATGCGATACACTCAACCGGGAACGTAAGAAATCCACAATCATTCAGACCGTCAAAATCAGGGAGGGTACATCGAAATTGGGCAAAAGCATGGTCCCGAAGAAGCTTTTCTTCACCAAAGGCGTAGGTAGACACAAGGAGCGGTTGACCAGTTTCGAGCTGGCGCTTCGGGATGCGGGGATCGCCTCGCAGAATCTGGTTCGCGTATCTTCCATCTTTCCGCCGCAGTGCAAGGTGCTGACCCGCAAGGAGGGTCAGGCATTTCTGAGCCCCGGCGAGGTGGTTTTTGCGGTGATTGCGGAGAACTCCACCCGTGAACCGCACCGTTTGGTGGTTTCCAGCATCGGCGTGGCCATTCCCGCGGATCGCAACACCTACGGCTACCTGAGCGAACACCATAGCTTTGGCGAAACCGAAGAGCAGGCCGGCGAGTACGCCGAAGAGCTGGCTGCTGAGATGCTCGCCACCACCCTCGATGTAGAGTTCGATCCCGACAAGAGCTGGGACGAGAAGAAGGAGATCTATCGCATCTCCAACAAGATCGTTCGCACCAGCAACATCACCCAGTCGGCCGTTGGCGACAAGCGCGGTATTTGGACCACCACCATCGCTGCCGCCGTGCTGATTCTGGAAGAGTAGGAATCGTTTTTAGAATGTTTTTGAGGCCAATTCCGCTCTGCGGGGTTGGCCTTGATTTCGTAGAACGAGGGAACAGGGAGTAGGGAACAGGGATCAGCCGTGGCGGGTTCTGTTTTGTAGAATCGCGACCAAGAACTTAAATGCTGACTTTCAAACAAATTTCATGGATTCTTGAAATCTGGACACAAAACACACCTCCCCTGTTCCCTCATCCCTGTTCCCTGTTCCCTGTATTGGAGACTCCTCAATCATGGTCCCTACCCGCAAATACAATGTCGGCCTGGTGCAGATGCGCATGGGCGCGGATCCCGAGCTGAATCTCGCCGCGGCGATGGAGCACATTCGTCAGGCGGCCAAGCTGGGCGCGAACATCGTCTGCCTGCCCGAGCTCTTTCAGACGCAATACTTCTGCCAGCGCGAAGACCACAGCCTCTTCGATCTGGCCGAGCCGATTCCCGGAGCCACGACCGCCAAACTGGCCGATCTGGCCCGTGAGCTGCGCGTAGCCATCGTTGCTTCGCTCTTTGAGCGCCGCGCCGCCGGGCTTTATCACAACACCGCAGTCACGCTGAACTCCGATGGCAACCTGATCAGCGTCTATCGCAAGATGCACATCCCCGACGATCCGCTCTACTACGAGAAGTTTTACTTCACGCCGGGCGATCTGGGGTTCCAGGCTGTCGATACCGCTTTTGGCCGCATCGGCACGCTGGTCTGCTGGGATCAGTGGTATCCCGAAGGCGCGCGGCTGACAGCTTTGAAGGGCGCTGAAGTTCTTTTTTATCCCACCGCCATCGGCTGGCATCCCTCCGAGAAGGACGAGTTTGGCGCGGCGCAATACGATGCCTGGCAGACGATCCAACGTGGCCACGCCATCGCCAACGGCGTCTATGTGGCCGGCGTCAATCGTGTGGGTAAAGAGCATGGCGACATTCGCGGGAATCGCGCCGAAGGGCTGGGCCTGGAGTTCTGGGGCGGCAGCTTTTTGGCCGATCCCTTTGGCCGCATCATCGCCAAGGCCTCGCATGATCGCGAAGAGATTCTGATGGGCGAAATTGATCTGGCCTTGCAGGAAGACACCCGGCGCAACTGGCCCTTTTTGCGCGACCGCCGCATCGACGCCTATCAGCCCATCACCAAGCGCTTCATCGATCCGGTGAATAACTGGGCGGATGGAGATGGCAAGTAGGGACTGAGGGACTTGGGACTAAGGGACTAGGGACTGACTCAACCGGACTATCACCGCAGGCTGTTAGGGAATCCATAATGATCGAAACGCCCCGCCAAAAGAACTTCCGCATGCCCGCCGAGTGGGAGCGCCACGAGGCTACCTGGCTGGCCTGGCCGCACAATCCCGAGGACTGGCCGGGCAAGTTCCAGACCATTCCCTGGATCTATGCCGAGATCGTCCGCCTGCTCGCGGCGCGTGAGATGGTGCATCTGCTGGTGGACGATCTGAAGGCCGAGGCCCGCGCCCTGGGCATTTTGGAGCGCGCCGGGGCCAATCTGGACAATGTGACCTTTCACTGCTGGCCTACTGACCGGGTGTGGACCCGCGACTCGGGCCCGATCTTCGTGCGCAATCCCGAAGGCCAGTTAGCCATCACTAACTGGCGCTTCAACGCCTGGGCCAAGTACGACGACTGGAAGCTCGACGACCTGGTTCCCGCTCATGTGACAGAGCTGCTGGGCCTGCCCGCATGGCATCCGATGGTGGAGCTACCCGATGGTTTTAAACAGCGTTTGGTGTTGGAGGGCGGCTCCATCGACACCAACGGCCAGGGCACATTGCTGACTACCGAAGAGTGCCTGCTGAGCGAGGTGCAGCAGCGCAATCCCGGAGTTAGCCGCGAGCAACTGGAGCAGGTGTTTTCCGACTATCTGGGCATGGATCGCGTGATCTGGCTCAATCGCGGTGTGGCGGGCGACGATACCCACGGCCACGTGGACGACATCTCCCGCTTTGTCGGCGCGGAGACGATTGTGACTGCGGTTGAACCCGATACTTCTGACGCGAATCACGAGCCGCTGGCCGAGAACCTGGAACGACTGAAGGCCGCGCGCACTGCCGATGGCAAGCAATACTCTCTCGTGGAACTTCCGCTGCCAAGGCCCGTGGTCTTTCGCGGACAACGGCTGCCGGCCAGTTATGCCAACTTCTACATTGCCAATGGGCTGGTGCTGGTTCCCACCTTCCACGACAAGAACGACCGCGTGGCGCTGAACATTCTCAGCGAGGTCTTTCCTGATCGCGACGTGATCGGCATTCACTGTGTGGATCTGGTCTGGGGCCTGGGCACGCTGCACTGCATGACCCAGCAGCAACCGGCGGTCGAATTGGGGTAGAATAGCGCTGAACGAATGGAGTTGGATGATGAGCCTTGAAATCAAGGAAGCAATTCAAATCGCGCGCGAACAGTTCAAATTGCTGTTGCCTGAATTGGTCATTGGTGATCCGCCCCCAGCTCCGATAAACGGTCTCCCTTCTCCTAACGCCATAAGTGAACCGATGGAAATCGATATTCGCCTGGAAGAGTTGGAGCGAGATGGGGATAATTGGGTGATTACATTGAGCGTTCCTAACCCTGATTTCAATCCGAACGCATTCTTGGAAGGCATTCGCAACGCACGTCATCTGGCCCGAATTGCCAAGGTTATAGTGATTGATGGTAAAGAGGGGCAGTTGCTTGCTCTAAGGGAGCGAGCGGCGTGAAGGCAGGAATCAATCCGCTGTTAGTGCGTTACAGTGGAAAGCCTGCGATTCTCGATGCGAACATGTTGTTGCTTTACTGGTGTAGTAGCTTTGACCCAAATCTTGTCGGCGTTTTTAAGCGTCTGAATTGCTTTTCTGAGGATGATGTTGAACTGCTTCGTCAAACTATAAAGTGCTTTACTGTACTTCATACGACTCCTCATGTACTGACAGAGGTTTCCAATCTCGCGAATGCGCTGCCCAAATGGCAAAAAGAGGACTGGGCGCGCCACTTTGCGCAGCAGATCAAGGTCGTTCAAGAGGAGTGGATGCCAGCGCAAATCATTGCGAACGAGCCCGTATTTGAATTGGGTTTGACGGATACATGCCTCTACAAACTAGCTTCAACCCATGTGATCCTGACCATAGATTTCCCACTCAGTAATCGTCTGGAGACGCACGGACTCAATGTCATCAACTTCAATCATCTGCGTGGGATGCAGTATTTGTGACTGAATTCGACTTCATGCAAGCCGCTCTCGATGAAGCCCGCCTGGCCGCGGCTGCCGGCGAAGTGCCGGTGGGCGCGGTGGTGGTGCGCCACGGCGAGATCGTCGCCTGGGGGCAGAACCGCACCCTGCGCGATGTGGACCCAACCGCTCACGCGGAGGTTGTCGCCCTGCGCGCTGCTGCCCGAGAAGTGGGCAACTACCGGCTCAACGGCTGTTCGCTTTATGTCACGCTGGAGCCTTGCTCGATGTGCGCCGGAGCCATCATCCATGCGCGTCTGGAGCGGCTGGTCTATGCCGCTGCTGATCCCAAGGCCGGCGCCTGCGGATCGGTGCTGGCAGTGCTCAACCATCCCCAGCTCAACCACAAGATGGCGGTGGAGACGGGCGTGATGGGCGAGGAAGCGGCGGAGATGTTGCGCAGCTTCTTTCGCGAGCGGAGAGTTAGTCTCGCGTTAAAGATCTGATTCTCTCCGCCTCATGCGGCCATTTTGCTGCTAGCTCCTCACCGCTGGCGCTGCGGTAGTCGGCGAAGTCGAAGCCGGGAGTGACGGTGCAGCCCAACAGGGCTACCTTGCCATCGCCTGCCAACCGCGTTCCCTGCCACACGCCTGCTGGAACAACCAACTGCACATGCTGCCCAGCGGCCAGATCCGGCCCAAGCGTAAAGATTGCCGAGCTGCCATCGGCGTAGAGTTGCAGCATCTCCACCGGATCGCCCAGATAGAAGTGAAAGATCTCGTCCGAGGCCAGCACGTGCATCTCGGAAAAGGTCCCCGGCTCCAGCAGGTAATAGATGGCGGTGCTCATCGATCGGTCGCCGCGCGGCATGCCGATGGTGTGCGCAGAGGCGTAGGTGCGGCGGTATGCGCCGCCCTCGACGGGGTGGGGCTGCAACTTCAGGAATTCCTTGATCTTTTCGGAGGTCATCGATTTCTATCCTAGAGCATTGCCAGACCTGCCGGGGGAGCGGCGAACCGATACAATAAAAAGATGGAAGTACAGATTTACGCTACCGCCTGGTGCCGTGATTGTCGTCTGGCCAAGCAGTTTCTCGACGAGCACGGCATTGCTTACACCGAGATTGACGTGGATCGCGACCGCGCAGCCTCCGACGAGGTGTTGCGCAGGGTCGGCAAGCGGGCCGTGCCCCAACTAGTCATCGATGGCGAGTGGTTTCAGCCCTACAAGCCCGGCCAGGGGCTGCTCTACGACGAGTTGCATGAGCGGTTGGGGATTGCCCCCTAGAGTCAAGATTGTGTGGATCTTTCCCCGGTCCCAAAAGCGGGACCGGGGGCACCCCATTTTTTGGAATCAGGAATAGAGGAGAAGCACGTGATTGAGCGTTATACCCGCCCGGCGATGGGCAGCATCTGGACCGAAGAGAACAAGTACCGCTGCTGGTTGCAGGTTGAGTCGGCGGCTAGCACCGTTCTGGCCGAGTGCGGCGTGATTCCCACCGAGGCCGCCGTCGCCATTGCCACCAAGGCCAGCTTTAGCGTGGAGCGCATTCAGGAGATCGAGGCCGAGGTTCGCCACGACGTGATCGCCTTCACCACGGCTGTCTCTGAGACTCTGAAAAAACAGGGCCTGGACGCCGAGTCAAGGTGGTTGCACTACGGGCTGACCTCCAACGACATCGTCGATACCGCTCAGGCCCTGCAGGTCAAGGAAGCCTCGGCGCAGATCCGCGCCGGCCTCTTTGCCTTCCTCGCCGTGCTCAAGCGTCGCGCCCTGGAGTTCAAGCACACCCCCACCATTGGCCGCACCCACGGCATCCACGCCGAGCCCACCACCTTTGGCCTCAAGCTGCTCAACTGGTACGCGGAGATGGAGCGCAACCTGATCCGCTTTGACACTGCCGCCGAGGAGATGCGCTTCGGCAAGCTTTCCGGCGCCGTCGGCACCTTCGGCCATCTGAAGCCAGAACATGAAGAAAAAATCTGCGCACGGTTGGAGTTGAAGCCCGCCCCGGTGGCCACGCAGGTCATTCAGCGCGACCGCCACGCCAACTACATCAGCACCCTGGCGCTGATCGGCTGCACGCTGGACAAGATAGCCGTCGAGATTCGCCACCTGCAGCGCACCGAAGTCCGCGAGGCGCAGGAGTATTTCAGCGAGAAGCAAAAAGGCTCCTCGGCGATGCCGCACAAGAAGAATCCTATTACTTCAGAGCAGATCAGCGGCCTCGCCCGCGTCTTGCGCTCCAACGCGCAGGCAGCCTTCGAGAACGTTGCCCTGTGGCACGAGCGCGACATCTCGCACTCTTCGGTGGAGCGTGTGATCTTCCCCGATTCGACGATTCTGGTGGACTACCTGCTGGCCAAGACCACCGATCTGGTGGATCGCCTGTTGGTCTATCCCGAGCGCATGAAGAAGAATCTCGAATCTACGGGCGGATTGATCTTCAGTGGCCAGCTCCTGCTCGACCTGTCGGAAGCCGGCATGATGCGCGAAGACGCTTATCGGTTGGTGCAGTCCCACGCCATGCGTTCCTGGAAGGAAGATCTGGTTTTCCGCGACGAAGTGGCCAAGGAGGAGTCGATTACTTCCTTGCTTAGCCCGGAGAAGTTGGACAAGACCTTCGACTACACACGGCAGTTGGGCAATGTGGATGCGATCTTCCGGCGGGTGCTGGGCGAATAGTTGAAAACTCCCCGGTCCCAAAAAAGGGACCGGGGGCACCCAGTTAGGAGTGTTCAATGAAGCTGAAGAGTAGAGATATTATTTTAGTGTTGCTTGGATTATGCGCAATAGTTGGCAGCGATTCTGTGGCTCAAAAGAACACATTGAAATCAGCGCCATCTACGTTCGCACCTGATGATGATAATCGAGGTTTTAAAAATGCGATGCCTCCGTCTGATGTAGTTCTCGATGCCTTATTGAAAACGCCAGAAGCAGTTGAAATGAAGGAGGAGCTTTCAAATCGTGATCGAGAGAGCCTGAGAAGTCTATTTGAAGTTGTACGCGTAAATTTAGTGGAAAATGGAGAAAAAGACTTTTTAGCACTCGGCGAAGGCCCAATGACCGGAGCTGACTGTTTCTGGTTTTGGTTAGTACGCGTCCGTAAGGGTAAAGCTGATGTACTCCTGTTTTCGAATGGACTTTCATTCAGATTGCGAACGCAAAAAACAAACCAATACAAAAATATAGAAGTAGACTGGGCAACTGCTAGATTCATAGGTTGGCAGCTTTATCGCTACAATGGCTCTGTTTATCGGCTTGGCGCGGAACATACGAAGGAAAACAAATAATGAACCTCACCATCGCACTGACCGGCGCATCGGGCGCAATCTTGGGTTGCGAGTTGTTGCGCGCGCTGGAGGCGGACGAGCGCGTCGAGCGCGTACACTTCATCGCCAGCGAGAACTCGCTGCGCGTGCTGGCCGAGGAGTTGGGCCTTTCCGGCCGCGCCAGCCTGCTGGAAAAGCTGTTGGGCGCGGAGGCCAAGAAGACCATCCTGCACCACGATGCGGATATCGGCGCTTCCATCGCTTCAGGCAGCTATCCGTCGAGCGGAATGATCGTGCTGCCTTGCTCGATGGGCACACTGGCCGCGATTGCCAATGGGATGGCCAGCACACTGATCGCCCGCGCCGCCGATGTCACCCTCAAGGAGCGCCGTCCGCTGCTGCTCTGCGTGCGCGAGACGCCCTTCAACCGCATCCACCTGCGTAATATGATGCTGGCCGCCGAAGCCGGAGCGGTGATCTTTCCAGTGATTCCCACCTTCTACAACCACCCCATCGATTCCGCGGAGATGGCCCGCCAGTATGTTCAGCGGGTGCTGGCCCATATCGGCTTGCCCCAGCCCGGAGCGTATGTGTGGAAGGGGGACGAGTAGGAAATGGGAGGCAATGAAAATGAATTGGTTAAGAAACGAAATGTGGACTTGTTTGCAGACTATTCTGATTTTTTAGCCTTACGTTTTTTGGATGGTCTTGTGACTACTCGCAAAAATGGAAGCGTAATCGGCGGGTACCCCAATCGTAAAACCATATCTTGAACATATTGTCGGCAATAAGGCCAGCAATTGAAAATGGCATTGCCATCTTTAAATGCCTGAATTTGTTCTGTGCTCGGTTCAAACCCTGAATTCAGTTGATAGCTCACTTCGAATGAACATTCCACAAGAATAACGGGCTTGGCTTTTGGGTTATCTGCCTGTTTATTGCCTGTAAGACGAAAATCAACCTCGATGACGAGATGGATTTTTCCGCAACTTACTTGTTTAGACTTCACGTCCATTGATATGGCGATGTTCTCGTTCAGCGATATTTCGGGAGGATGTGCCGACGCTTTGGCGCGAGATAGTCGAATGCCGCTCATCTCCGCATTTTGATGAAGGGAAATGGCTAATTGGGTTTCATTTTGCGACTGTTCAATGACAAATTTGTTCATGCTACACGCTCATTGTGATTTCCAGATTCATGTTTTTTTGAAGGACTGATTCTTCCGTCGTCAAAACGGCAAAAACGAAAAACATCACGTTTCATTTCGGTCTCATGGTTCATCGACAGATGGAATCTGTGACCAATACGAGAGTCCTGTGAAGATTTTTCGCAAGAACTCTCATCCGAAGAGCGGAGTTTGACCGTTGCGCCAAGTACATACACCACTTCAGCGAGTGTCTTAACCGTCATGTTGGCTTTGCCGTTCAACAACTGAGAAACGTAGGCAGGAGATTTGCCGAGCAAACGAGCCAAATCAGCCTGTTTCAGCTCTTTCCGCTCCATCAATTCCCAGATCAACTGCGCCGTTTCCGCGATAAACTCTTCAATCGCAAACCCCTTCTTGAATTCAGGGTCTCGCATCATTTCTTCAAAAGTCGTGGTCATGTCTTTTTTCTCTTTTTGGAATCCGTGATGAGACAAACCTTATCGGAATCAGCATCTTCTTGAAGAATTTTTCGTGCACGCGTAATTTCAGAGACCGGTGTTTTGTCTTTCTTCTTCAAGAAACCGTGTGTGAGAAGAATCCATCCCTTTTTCGATGGAGCATAGGCGTAAGGTATTCGGATTTGGAAAGACTTAAGTTCAAAAAGTCCATTTCCTAAATCGCCGAATTTCTGTGGATTCGTAAATCGTCCCAGATCGCCTAACATCTTGAAGAGGGCTAGCAGCTTTTGCTGGTCTGATCTCTCAAGCGCATTGAAGAACTCCTGAGCGGGAAATCTGCCTTCCCGGTTGCGTGCATAGGCGATCGTAAACCGCGAACCGCGATAGGTTATTTGGTGTTCCGCGCTCAATCTCCATCTCCAGGATATTAAGTTATAGGTTAACTCTGCGCAAGGAAAAACCGGCAAAAATGAGACAAAAGTGCGAAAAAAACGGGAGGCACCGATTCCCTTTTTGAAAACCCTGCTGATGTTACGCTTTAAACCGTTCATTGTAAAGAGGGTAATGTGTTGTTTTAGGCCCGAAATGAGTGCCTTTGTAGTCAGATAGTTGACACGCCCCCCTTCCGCACCCGATACTGCCAACAATGCTGAACTCAGTGAAACTCGGGATCGAGGCCATGGCCATGTGTATGTGCATGGGCTGCGGACCCGTTCGTCTGGTTTCTGAGAGGCAGAAGCGCTAAGCGCTAGCGATCTTGAAATCAGGCGGTCCGGTCCCCAGGGGATACGGACCGTTTTCTTTTGCGGGCGGTCCGATCTTCGCCGGAACGGTCCGGGTGGTTCTGAATAAATGCGGGTCCTTCAACTGCGTCCTGTGCACAGAACGCGCCGGACTCCGCGCAGCGGTTTTGATTCGGAGCTTCAATACAAACCTCGAACGCAGATCTATTAGGAGAAAACATGCCGGAAACGAAGCAGCACCTAGCCACCCTCGCCGTTCACGCCGGACAAGTGCCCGACCCTACCACCGGTTCCCGCGCTGTGCCTATCTATCAGACCACATCCTATGTCTTTCAGGACGCGGACCATGCCGGGCGGCTCTTTGGGTTGAAGGAGTTTGGCAATATCTATACCCGCATCATGAATCCCACCACCGACGTGCTGGAGAAGCGGGTAGCGGCTCTGGAAGGCGGCGTGGCTGGGCTGGCCGTGGCTTCCGGCATGGCTGCCGAGACGCTGGTGATCACCACGCTGGCCTCGGCCGGTGAAGAGATTGTTTCGACCACCTCGCTCTATGGCGGCACCTATACGCTCTTCGCCCACACCCTGCGCCGCCTGGGCATCACCGTACGCTTTGTCGATGCCGAAGATCTGGACGGCCTGCGCGCCGCCATCAACGAGAAGACCCGCGCCATCTACACCGAGACGCTGGGCAATCCCAAGCTCGACGTGGCGGATATCGAGACGCTGGCCAGGATCGCCCATGAGCACAACCTGCCGCTGGTTATCGACAACACCGCGGCCTCGCCGGCTCTGGTGCGGCCCATCGAGTGGGGCGCGGACATCGTGGTCAACTCGGCGACCAAGTTCCTGGGCGGCCATGGCACCTCCATCGGCGGCGTCATTGTGGACGCGGGCAAATTCGATTGGGCGGCCTCGGGGCGCTTCAAGGAGTTTGTCGAGCCCGACCCCAGCTATCACGGTCTGTCTTACACTGCGGCCTTTGGCCCGCTGGCCTTCATCCTCAAGGCCCGCGTTCAGGGACTGCGCGACACCGGCGCGGCCATCTCCCCCTTCAACGCCTTCCAGATCCTGCAGGGCATCGAAACGCTGCATCTGCGCCTGGAGCGCCACTCCAGCAATGCTCTGGCCGTGGCCAAGCACCTGCAACAGCATCCCGGCGTGGAGTGGGTCAACTATCCCGGCCTGGAGTCCAGTTCCTACTACGAGCGGGCCAAAAAGTACCTGCCTGATGGGCAGAGCGGCTTGGTCACCTTTGGCATCAAGGGCGGGTTCGACGCCGGCAAGACCGCGCTGAACACCTTCAAGCTCTTTTCGCTGCTGGCCAACATCGGCGATGCCAAATCTCTGGTCATTCATCCCGCCTCTACCACCCACCAGCAGCTTTCGCTGGAAGAGCAGGCGGCGGCAGGCGTAACGCCGGAACTGGTGCGTCTGAGCATCGGCATCGAGGACATCCGCGACATTCTGGCTGACCTGGATCAGGCGATTGAGGCCGCCAATGGACACAAGTCAGCATGAAAGACGGTTCGTGTTGCACAATAAAGGGTATGACTGATGCGAGCGCCGGGACGGAGAGCTTCCCCACACCACGCGGGAACAAGGCTGCCGTCCTGACCCCCACTTACGAGGGCGATTTTGTGCTCGATGGGCACCTTGGGCTGGAGTGCGGCCGTACTCTGGCCAATCCCACGCTGCATTACGCCGTCTACGGACGGTTGAATGCGGCCAGGGACAACGCCGTGCTGATTTGCCATGCGCTCTCCGGCTCGGCTTTGGTGGGCTCCTGGTGGCCCGAGGTCTTCGCCCCTGGCGCCGTACTCTCGCTGGAACACGATTTTGTCATTTGCATCAATCTGTTGGGCTCCTGTTACGGCTCGACCGGTCCGGGCTCGGAAAACCCCGAGACCGGCGAGCCCTACGGGCCGGATTTTCCGCTGGTCACCATTCGCGACAACGTGCGGGCTCAGGCTAAATTGCTGGATTCGCTGGGCGTGCGCCGCTTGCGGCTGGTGCTGGGCGGCTCGATTGGCGGCATGCAGGCTCTGGACTGGTGTATCGAATACCCCAAGCGTGTGGAGCGGGCGGTGATCATCGGCGTGGCCCCTCTAGCAGCCATGGGGCTGGCGCTTAACCATTTGCAGCGGCAGGCTATTCAGCACGACCCGGAGTGGCTGGGCGGGCGCTATCTGCCCCAGTGTCCGCCGCACGCGGGACTTTCGTTGGCTCGCCAGGTAGGCATGATGAGTTACAAGTCCGCCGAGCTGTTTGATGAGCGCTATGGGCGCAATCCAAACCGCAAGGGCGAAGATCCCTGGAGCGTGGACGAAAAGGGCGGGGGACTGATCGGCGGCCGCTTCGATATCGCGGGTTACCTGGACTATCAGGGCGCACGCTTTGTCGAGCGCTTTGACGCCAATTCGTATCTGGCTATCCTGCGCATGATGGATCTGTGGGACCCGACGCGTGGTCATGCTTCACCCGCGGAGGCCTTTGGCGGCATCCAGGCCCGGCTGACGATTGTGGGCATCAGCACCGACTGGCTCTTTCCCGAGGAGACGGTGCGCCGCTTTGCGCAGGCCATCCGGTCTGCTGGAGTCGAGGCCGAGTATCGCGAGATGGTCAGCGCTCATGGCCACGACGCCTTTCTGGCCGAACAGGCGGAACTGGTGCGGTTGATTCAGTAAAACGAGTGATCAGTTTTCAGTTGTCAGTAAGCGGTTTTAAGTTGTTTCTGGCACTCCTCTCCGAGGCTATCTTTTGCGCAGGCATAGGATCCAGCGGTGCTGGAGGACTAGTTTTCTGTCTGCGGGCAGCTGACAACTGATCACGGACTACTGAAAACTGATTACTGAGAACTGACAACTGACAGCCCCATACTTCGCCTTTCTGCGCTTCTCGTGCAAACGGTGCTTGTCACATGCAGCTCAGGTTTCTATAATCCTTCCAATACCGTTCGGGAAGCCGTGGTATCGTAATTGCGATGCCGGGCAAAGGATCGCACAAAAGCGGAAGTCCATTCCCGGAACGATTTGATGAACACTGATATCCATTTTGCAACTCCCAGGAGCACTGAATGAAAAAGCTAGTTTATGCATCCGTTCTGGCAATGGCGGCGTTGAGCCTCGCGATTGCGCCAGCTTTGCGGGCACAGGACATCACCATCAAGGATCCGGCGGAGTTCAACGCCTATCAGATGGCAACCGGGCAGTCTGATCCCCAGGCCAAGGCTTCGGCTTTGGAGAGCTTCCTGACCTCCTATCCGCAGAGCGTGGTCAAGAAGGCCGTGCTTTCCATGCTGATCGAGGCCTATCAGACCACCGGTGACGCCGACCACATCGTCAGCGCGGGCAGCCGCATGTTGCAGATCGATCCCAACAACATGGAAGCCATCTACGCTTCCGTGGTGGCCAAGAAGATGCAGGCAGGCAAGTCGCAGAATCCCGGCGACGTGCTGGACGACGCAGCGATGTTGGCCCGCAAGGGACTTTCCGTCGCCAAGCCGGCCGATATCGCCGATGCCGACTGGAAGAAGCAGACCGCCCTGCTATATCCGCTTTTTCACTCCATCCTGGCCTATGACGCCATGATTTCCAAGAAGGACCCCAAGACGGCGGTCGACGAGTTCCGCACCGAGCTGATGCTGACCCCGGTCGATCAGACCACCAGCGGTCCCGCTCTGAACGACACCCTGCAGTTGGCTGAGGCCTATGCCAAGGAAACGCCCGCGGATGCGGTGATGGCGGTCTGGTTCTATGCCCGCGCCTTCGCTTTCGCTCCTCCCAGCTACAAGCCGGTGATCGAGAAGAAGCTCAAGTACTGGTACAACAAGTTCCACGGCGGTCTGGATGGTCTGGACGACATCAAGACCAAGGCCGCTGCCACCGTCTTCCCGGTTGGCCTGGAGATCAAGCCCGCTCCCACACCGGCGGAGAAGATCCACGCCATTCTGGTCAGCACTCCTGACCTGAGCACCCTCGCACTGGCCGACAAGGAACTGGTTCTGGCCTTCGGCTCCAAAGAAGACGCGGACAAGCTCTGGGCCATCATGCAGGGCCAGCAGACCCCGGTCCCGGGCATCGTGATGGAAGCCACCGCTTCGGTCATCAAAGTTGCCGTGACTCAGGACGCCAAGGACGCCAAGGTTCCCGACTTCGTGGTCAACATGAAGGCGCCCCTGGCTGACAAGGAGATTCCGGCGGTTGGTTCGGAGTTGAAGCTTCAGCCCGGCATCGAACTGGACGGCACCTACGACACCTACACTCAGGTCCCTGCCACCGCTACCGCGACCCAGTCGGCGCAGATCGTCCTGAAGGACGCCACTCTGCAGCCCGAGAAGAAGAAGGCCGCTCCCGCCCACAAGCCCGCCGCAGGCCACAAGCCGGCAGCGCACTAAACCCCCACTCCTGGGATCATCAAGGGCAGCCCCTCGGGGCTGCCCTTTTGTGCTGGCCGCCACCTGCGGTGGGGCCAATTGCCTTCGGCCACCTGCGGTGGGGCTAACTGCCTTCGGCTGGTCCGCGCCTAAGAAAAAGGCGCGGGGAGATCAGTTTTGGTAGTGCCCAGGATTTGCTTGGTTTGTAGGTTAGACCAGAAAGAGAACAACTATTTATTGTTTTGGTTATCTTTTTTGCCCAATGATTCGACCCCCCGCCTTTTTTCTAGGCGTGGACGACGCGAAGCGGGCTGCCGCACCGCAGGTGCTTATTCCCCCAGCATGAACCGCTGAATGGCAATCGCGCGGCCGGTGTCGGGATCGCAGTTGACCATGGTGGCGCACATCTTGGGATTGCCCTTGGCGGCTTCGAACTTGCCTGGCATGCCGGTCAGGAAGCGGTGCAGCACCATTTCCTTTTCGACACCGATGACGCTGTCGTAGGGGCCGCTCATGCCTACATCGGTCTGATAGGCGGTGCCGCCGGGCAGAATGCGCTGATCGGCGGTGGGGATGTGGGTGTGAGTGCCGAGAACGGCAGTTACTTTGCCGTCCAGATGCCAGCCCATGGCGACTTTTTCGCTGGTCGCCTCGGCGTGGAAGTCGACGACGATGATTTTAGCCTTGATGCCCGCTAGCAGCGCCGTGGCACAGTGAAAAGGGTCGTTCGAGGAGTTCATGAAGACGCGGCCCATCAGGTCCACCACGGCATAGGGAACGCCGCTCTCGGTGACGCCCTCGAAGACGCCATAGCCGGGCAGGTTGGGTTGCAGGTTGGCCGGGCGCAGCACGCGGCGGGGGCGATCCTGACTATTTGCCGGGACCGAGTTCAGGTAGTCAATGAGGTCTTTTTTGTCCCAGACGTGATTGCCGGTGGTGAGTACATCGGCGCCCAGATCAAAGAACTCCTCGGCGATCTGCGGAGTCACCCCGAAGCCGCCGGCGGCGTTTTCGGCATTGATGACCAGCAGTTCGATGTTGTGCTCATGACGCAGGTAGCCGATGTGCTCCTGGACGATCCTGCGTCCCGCACTGCCGAAGATGTCGCCGACGAATAAGAGGTTCATGGTGCTGGATAGCTCCTGGAAGAGGGACTGAGGGACTGAGGGACTAAGGGACTAGGGGACTAGGGACTGCTTTGGGCTTTTTTGGCGCGCAAAGAGTTCATGAGTGCGCAGAGGAGGCGACCGACGTCATTGCAGAGCTTTTCTGCTTCATCGAGATGGATGCCTTTTCCATAGTGAAGAGATTTGGCCAAAATCAACTGGGTTTCAAGTTCGGAGGATGAACCGCGAGCGTGTCCTAAAAACTGAATGTACTCGCCGGTGGAGGCTCTCGCATATCCCTCAGCGATATTACTTGGAATTGAGACCGAGGTTCTACGCATTTGATTCGTCAACCCGAAGCGCTCATCACTGGGAAAGTCGGCGGTTAACTCATAAACGCGTAAAGCCAGTTCCATAGCCTTTTGCCATGCGTGCAGGTCCTTGAAAGATTCTCCCATAGAATGATCTCCATAGAGTTCCCAATAACCCTTTAGTCCCTAGTCCCTCAGTCCCTCAATCCCTCAGTCCCTCAGTCCCTTAGTCCCTTCTACTGCTCTTTCCTCATCAGCGGGAACAGAATCACATCCCGAATCGAGCGGGAGCCAGTCAGCAGCATCACCAGACGGTCTACGCCCATGCCTTCGCCGCCGGTGGGGGGCAATCCGTAGGCCAGAGCGCGAACGTAGTCCTCGTCCATTTGATGCGCTTCGTCGTCGCCGTCGGCGCGCTGGGCGAGTTGGTCTTCAAAGCGCTTGTGCTGCTCGGCGGGGTCGTTCAGCTCGCTGAAGGCATTGCCCAGTTCGAAGCCGCCGCAGAAGAACTCGAAGCGCTCCACGTGCGCCTGATCATCGGGCTTGGCCTTGGAGAGCGGCGAAACCTCCGTCGGGTAGTCGAAGATGATGGTCGGCTGAATCAGGAAGGGCTCGACCACTGCCTCAAAGAGGTTGTAGACCGACTTGCCCAGCGCCGCGCCCTTCATCGAGTCAAAATAGGTAGCGGTGATGGCCCCGTGAATGGTCTTGATCTCTGCAATGCGCTCCGGGGCGGTGTGAGCGGTTTGGCCCATGGCCTTTTCCAGCGAACTCATCGCGGCATGGAGCCGCGCCTGCAGCACCGGGGCAGAGGCAAAAGCTGTCTCGGCGGGCTTGGAGCCGGCTTCAGCGGGCCAATACTCGCGAATGGCATCGCGCATGGAGAGCCGCGTCCACTTGGCCAGATCGATGGTATGGCCGTTGAACTCGGTGATGGTGGTTCCGTTGACCGCCACAGCCACGAACTCGATCATCTCCTCGGTCAGTTGCATCATATCGAGGTAGTTGGCGTAGGCCTGGTAGAACTCGATCATGGTGAACTCGGGGTTGTGCTGGGTGCTCACGCCCTCGTTGCGGAAGTTGCGATTGATCTCGTAGACCCGGTCCAGACCGCCGACCACCAGCCGCTTCAGGTAAAGCTCCGGCGCAATGCGCAGGTAGAGGTCCTGATCCATGGTGTTGTGGTGGGTCTTGAAGGGCCGCGCCGCCGCGCCGCCGGCGATCTGCTGCATCATCGGCGTTTCAACTTCCAGATAGCCACGATCATCGAAGAACTGACGCAGCGCCTTGAGCGTTTTCGCCCGCTTGACGAAGACTTCGCGGGCATCAAGGTTGGCGAAGAGGTCGACGTAGCGCTGGCGATAGCGCAGTTCGACGTCGCTGAGGCCGTGGAACTTCTCCGGCATGGCCAGCATTGCCTTGCAGAGGAAGGTCAGCCGCTCGACGTGGATGGTCAACTCGCCGGTGCGGGTGCGGAAGAGGTAGCCGACGACGCCGATGTGGTCGCCCAGATCGAGCAGCTTGTAGAGCGCAAAACCCTGTTCGCCGACAGCGTCGAGGCGGACGTAGATCTGCAGGCGCTGGCCGCCCTGTTGCAGGGTAGCGAAACCGGCCTTGCCCTGGGCGCGAATAGCCATAATGCGTCCGGCGACCGAAACGGTCTTGCGGTTGGCCTCCAGATCCTCGGCCTGCGTCTCGTTCCACTGCTCGCGGACCGCAGGGATGGTGTGCGAGGCCGGGTACTGGTTGGGATAGGCCGCCTGGCCCAGCTTCTCGATTTCTTCCAGCTTGCTTTTGCGCAGATCAAAGAGATTGCGCTCAAATTCCGAATCAAACACGGCGTTTCCTTTACGGGTGAACTGAGTCACGGGTCAACTTTTCAGTATATCGTTCATTTGCAGCGGGAAACGGCGGTTGTTGAGAGGGAAGGAACGCTGAGTGCTGTTCCTGGACTTCGATCTGGACAAATCGCCTGCCCGACCCATTAGGATGGTTGCTATGAAATCAAGACTTCTTTTATCTCTTCTTTGTTTAGCGCTTGTCTCGGCGGTTCAGGCACGGGCGAAAACAATCCTGCCGGATGCTTGCGGCGATGACAGTGTCAAATTTGATGTTAAAACAGAAAAAGATCATCCTGCGCCTGTGGGACCGGCAGAGGGTAAGGCGCAGATCGTCTTGATTGAATACCAAGACAGTATGAAATTGCCGGTCCGGTACGGGTTGGACGGAGCCTGGATTGGTGCCAACTATGGCAACTCTTACTTTACTGTCGATGTACTACCTGGCGTTCATCATTTGTGTGCGAATATGCAATATAGTCACATTAAGAACATCGTAGATATGTCAACTTTTACTGCGGAAGCGGGCAAAGTGTACTACATTACAGCAAATGTGATATTTGCTCGCAATGTGCACCATAAATTCAAGTTGTTGCTGGAAAGCGAAGATGTGGGAAAATATCGGGTCAAAACTGGAGAATTCGCCACCTGGAAAACCAAATAACCTACCTTTCGTATATCAGGCCATACATCGTGTGTAAACACGGTGTATGGCCTTTCACCTTGCCATCCCTGATGACAAGCAATCGCTGGTTACCACTGCGGACAGCCCCAAGCTCTCCGGCGGTCTGGGAACATTGGTGGAGGCGGAGATGCTGATCCAGATCGCTATACTGCTGCCCTCAGTATTTTTTCGGTTGGCTGGGCGGTTGTTGAGAGGGAAGGAACTCGCAGTGCTGTTCCTGGACTTCGATCTGGACAAATCGCCCCCGACCTATTAGGGTAGGTGCCATGAAAACAAGATTTGTATTGTTTTTCCTATCTATGGCCCTTGTTTCTGCCGTTCAGGCTCGGGCTAAAACCAGCCTGCCGGATGCTTGCGGCAATGACAGCGTCAAGTTTGAGGTCAAGACAGAAAAGAATCCCCATGCGCCTGTGGAACCGCCCGCGGGAAAGGCATTGGTGGTCTTTTCGTATACCGGGCCCTACAAATGGAGTCCTTTTTCTTACATCATTCCTCGCTATGGAATCGATGGCGCCTGGGTTGGTGCAAACAACGGAGAATCCTGGTTTGCCGTGGCCGTAGAGCCGGGGGAGCATCGTGTCTGTGCGGATATTCAATCGCACGAATTGTCCGATGTAGGCGGCTTTACCGCCAAAGCGGGTGAGGTCTACTACTTCGAGAGCCAGTTGAGCCTCACGGGCGGAAGTGCGGGAACCCTGTTGAGCGCCGGGGTCACTCCGACAGGAGGGATGGCTCCCGCGGCACAGGTGGGAGGCAGTCCAGGAAGCGAGAGCTTCAGCCTGGTGCGGCTGTCCGAGGATACGGGAAAGTCGCACGTCAAAGCCTGGAAGCATTCCACCTGGAAGACCAAATAACTTTCCTTTCGTACCGCAGGCCGTGCATCGTGTATAACCACGGTGTATGGCCTTTCATCCTCCCATCCCGGAAGACAAGCAGCCGCAGAGCGCCTTTGCGGGCAGCCCCAAGCTCTCCGGCGGCCTGGGAACGCTGGTAGAAGCGGAAAAACTGATCCAGATCGCCATTCTGCTGCCCTCGGCGGTTTTTATCGGCTGGCTGGGCGGAGTGTGGCTGGACAATCACTTTCACCAGTCCTGGATCGGGATCGCGGGAATGATCTTTGGCGGCATCAGCGGGCTGGTGCATGTGATCCGGGTGGCGCTGGCGGCGGGCAATGAGGCCGACAAGGCCATGCAGAAGGATCAGGCCGCGCTGAAGAGTCAAAACAAGGACGAGCAGTAAATTTTGGCTTTTGTAGATCCCTGGAGCACAGCTTGCCCCCACCCCGCCGCGAAACTCTACAATCAAAGACATGAGTGAAGAAATACACCCGATCGTCGCCCTCACCGACGATCAACTGGCGGCCAAGCTACTGAAGGCCGTGCGTTCTACCCTGATTTTGGGAGCCATTTTAGCGGCAGTGCTGGGTATCAGTTCAGGCTGGCGCAATGCCGCCATGATGATGACCGGCGCAGCCATCTCCGCCGCGAGCATTTTGGAGTGGCGGCGGCTGATCGGCGTCATCAACGCCAAGATGGACAAGAAAAAGACCCCACGCGGCGCCTTTCTGGCGGTCCTCTTTCTTGTGCTGAGGCTCACCGTCTTTACCTTGGCCATTTATGGTAGCCTGAAGTGTTTCCAGGGGTCGGTGGCGGCGCTTTTGTGCGGCCTGGGGCTGGCGGTTCTGGCCGTGGGTTGGGAAGTGCTTCAGTTGCTGAAAGACTAGCCTTGTTGGCCGTGGTCCTGGCGGCGTTTTTTGATCGTGTGTTGGCCGTGGATGCTAGCGGCAGAAGTTGAATTCAGTCTGGAAGAGAAAAAGGAACCATGCCGGATACTCTTGCATTGACCCGCTTGTTGAATCAATTATTCGGTGGCATCGTAGCTTCGGTGTTGCATGCGGTGGGTTTGCCCGCCACTCCCGCGACGGCCATCAATAACGACTTCGCGCTGGAACTGCTGGTCGCCGCCGGCCTCATTGTCTTCTTTCTGGCAGTGCGGCTGACTCTCTCGGTGGACAAGCCCAACGGCCTGCAACAGGTCGCGGAGATGATCCACGAGTTCGTCGGCGGTCAGGGCGAGCAGATCATCGGCCATGGACATGAGCGCTTTCAGTCCTTCGCCACCTGCATCTTTCTCTTCGTGGTGCTGTGCAACCTGATTGGCTTGATTCCGGGAATCATTACCCCTACCAGCCATCCCGTGGTGCCGTTGGGAATCGCCTTCCTGACCTTCCTCTACTACAACTTCCATGGCGTGCGGGTGCAGGGACCGGTCAACTACGTCAAGCACTTTGCCGGACCGCTCTGGTGGCTGGCGCCGCTGATGTTCCCCATTGAGATCGTCTCCCATCTGGCGCGCATCATGTCGCTCACCATCCGTCTTTACGCCAACATGCTGGCCAGCGATCTGCTGACCCTGGTCTTCTTTTCGATGCTGCCCTGGGTGCTGCCCTCGGCCTTCCTGGGACTGCACTTTGTCGTCTCGCTGATTCAGGCTTATGTCTTCATGCTGCTGACGATGATCTATCTGTCGCAGGCTGTGGCCAAAGAGCACTAAGAACAGCTTCTAGCTGCTAGCTGCCAGCTTTTAGCTAGTGGTTGGATTCGGGATTGAGGTTTTGATGTCTCCAGCCATAGCTAGAAGCTAGCAGCTAGAAGCTGAAAGCTAGCCTTTAGCCTCTAGCTGCCAGCTTTTAGCTGGGTGGTTGGATTTGAGGTTGAGGTTTGAACGTCACCAGCCATAGCTAGAAGCTTGAAGCTGAAAGCTAGCAGCTGATCAAACATTCCGCCGGAGAGACTTCCGCTCTGGAGCAACGGTAAGCCGCAAGTGTGAGGGGGCCAGCACGGTGAGCCTCAACCACCCCCTGGCGGCAATTCAAGGAAGATGGAGAACTATGAAGAAGCTTCAAGGTGTTTTCATGGCCCTGGCGGCCCTGTGCTTCGCCGTTCCGGCCTTCGCCGATAGCGGTTCGGCAGTAGTCAACCTCGCTCCCATCGGCATCGGCCTGGGCATGGGCCTGGCCGCTTGCGGCTGCGGCATCGGTCAGGGCAAGGCGGTTGGTTCGGCCACCGAAGCGCTGGCTCGCAATCCCGGAACCCGCGCCGGCATCCAGCTTCTGCTGGTGCTCGGTCTGGCCTTCATCGAGTCCCTCACCCTGTTCACCCTCGCGGTGATCTTCGCCAAGATCAAGTAGTTTTCTGCCTGGATACGCACAATGGCCCCACCATCTGGTGGGGCCGTTGTGCGTGAGGGATGCACCCTGCTACCGCAGCAACTGAATTGCCTGGCGGTAGTCGATGCCCGACGGAAGCGGCGAATACTGGCTCATCTCCATGACGGTGTCGAAGGTCTTTGCCTTGAAGAGGATGCGCAGGTTCATTCGCATCTGTACGCGGGCGATGCGCCATTGCCTGTTGCCCACGTCAACCTGCTCGAGGATGACGTAGCCGCCCTTGTCGAGTTTGCCCAGCAGGCCAAAGCCGTAGTTGGTGTCCTGTTGTAGACGGCCTTCCAGACGCGTTACGCGTTCGCTGGTGGCGTCGATCCACAGTTCGCCGGTCAGGGAGGTCAGCGACTGGGTCTCAATGTCAGGCGGCGAGAAGCTGGGGTTGGGGCGGAAGGTGAATTTTTGCACCGCGCCGGTCGGGCCGCTGCCCACGCCCGCATATTGGTAGACAAAGGCCTGGGGCAACATGCGCAGCAGCTTGAGCACGATTCCGGTGTCCTGATCTTCGCTCTGTTTGCGATGGCGCTGGCGGCTGGGATCGGCGAGCAGGGCGTTGAGGCGGTCCTGTTCCTTCTGTTGATCGATCTGATTCAACGGCTGCTCGTTGATGGCCAGCAGGCGGGCGACATCGCCGTCCCTGGTCTCGGCGATCTCCTTGGTCGAGGAGAGCCGGGGGGTGGATTTGTGCAGCCGGTAGCGCATGGGGTGGCTGTTGTCCTGAGCGGTGCGCAGTTCAGTAGCCAGCGTTCGCTGCACCAGCGCCTGCGCCTGCCCCGGGTCAAGGGGCATGGCCGCTGAGAGCGGCTGCGCCAGCGCGGCGGCGGGGAGCAGCAAAAGAAAAGAAGAAAGATGACGAATGATAAGTTTCACGGCTCTCAGTGTATCGGGCATAGGTCGTCCGTTGGGTGTTGGCGTCTCATGAATTGTTAGACGTTGAGACGCCCGGAGCGATGCAATCATTGAAGCAGGGTGGCCGGGTTGCGTATAGTGCGGGCAGGGCCTTTTGGCGCGTTTTGATACGCTCAAGGGGTGTGGGGGGACCAGATCATGGCAGTGGAGAACGCTCCAGCTCGCATCGGCAAGACCGTAGTGATTCGCGGCGAAGTCAAGGGTAGTGAAGATTTGATTGTGGATGGGCGTGTGGAGGGAACCATCACGCTCACCGAGAGCCGCTTGACCATCGGCTCCAACGCCAATGTTGCCGCGGACTTGAGTGCCAGAGACGTACTGATTCTGGGCCAGGTAACAGGAAATGTTGTAGCCAGCGGACGAGTAGAACTTCGCTCTGGCTGCACCATGGAGGGCGATATCCGCGCCCAGCGGTTGGCGGTGGAAGACAATGCCGTATTTCGCGGCAAGGTGGATCTGACCCAGGTTGCCGCCAAGGCGCCAGAGGCCCCGGTGCAGACTCCGACACCGTCTCCGACTTCGGCGGTCATCAATATTTAGGCAAGGCTGGCTCGTGTGGAAAGCACGTCTGGTGCGGGCCAGACAGGTGATCAATCCCTCATCCATTTCACCGATCCAGCGGGGGAATGGATGAGACACCTAGCTTCCGACTGCTACGGAATTGAAGATTCATGTGGCGGATTCCTGTATGCTGCCGATAAAGATGAGAAAGTGCTCATTCGGCGGACACAGAAGCAATATCTATGTCGCAAGGTTATGCTTGAACTCTAGTACAAGGGGAATTCAGGTTGTTTAGCCGTTGGTTCGATAAAAAGCAGGAGAGCGGTCCGGTTGCAACTACGACCGGCTTTACCGGTCCGCGCGTGCCTCGGCACTCCGGTGGCTGGGTGGCTTTGCGCAAGCGATTAACGGAGGAGCAGGGCCTGCGAGTGATCGACGTGGGCTATACCTCGCCCGCGAACATCAACTACCTGACCGGTCTGGGGCATAGCGTCTTTCTGGCCGACCTGGTCCACGATGCCTGCACCATGGACTGGAAAACGGGCACGGACGAGGACGGCAACCCGCTGTGGAATATTCAAGGCTATCTGGATCAGTGCCTCAATTTTTCCGGGCGCACGTTTGATGTGGTGTTGTTGTGGACGGCGCTGGACTATCTGCCGGAAGCGCTGGTGGCGCCGGTGGTGGCGCATCTGCGCGAGTCGATGAATCCCGGCGGGCAGGTGCTGGCTCTCTTTCATACCCGCACCCAGGGCGAGGAGACCGTGCATTGCCGCTTTCATCTGACCCCTGGCGATGATGTGGAGATTCAATTGGCGCAGACTTTTCCCATCCAGAGGGCATTTACCAATCGCAGCATCGAGCGGCTCTTTGCCGGTTGGAGCGGGCACCGACAATTCCTGGCCAAAGACAGCGTTTCGGAAGTTATCATGACACGTTAGCGAATCGTGGGATGTTTTCTGACATCTTTTATACTAGCGAAGACATAATTTGCAGCCCCGACCGCTTCAGCGGTTCCAGAATTGTAGTATCCATGCGACAAAAACAGTCCGGCATAGCTATTCTGGAAGTGCTCTAATCACAAGAAATCCCAACGCAGGAGGAGAGATCATGAGTTCATTGCAGGGAACGCGCATTACCTGGCTGGGACACGCTACCGTACTGATCCGCACGGCCAAGGGGACCAATATCCTGATTGATCCTTTCATTACCCACAACCCGAAGTATCCCGTGAATTATGCGCTGCCGGAAAAGATCGATTACATCCTGCTGACCCATGGACATAGCGATCATATCGCCGATGTGGTTCCGGTAGCCGAGGAGCACGGTTCCACGGTGGTGGCGATCTTCGAGCTGGCTACCTATGTCGAGAAAAAAGGCGTCAAGAAGACCATCGGCATGAATCTGGGCGGCACCGTGCAGTTAGGTGAAGTCGCAGTGACCATGGTCGAGGCCAAACACTCCTCCGCGGCGCAGGATGAAACGGGAGATCATTACGTGGGCGTGGCTGCGGGCTATGTACTCACCATCAAGGATGGTTCGGCCATCTATCATGCTGGCGACACCGCGGTCTTCGGAGATATGCGCCTGATTCGCGATCTCTACCATCCGACAGTGGCGATTTTGCCCATCGGTGGCCACTACACCATGGGTCCCAGGGAAGCCGCAATGGCGGTCACGCTGATCGAGCCCAAGTCTGTCCTGCCGATTCACTATGGCACCGTGCCGCAGTTAACCGGAACCCCGCTGGAATTGGCGACCCTGGTGGGTGCGGATGCGGAAATCGTACGCTGGTCTCCGGGCGACACCATCGTGCGAGAATAACTTTGCATTGAGCACGAAAAAAGGCTGGCCCGATGGCCAGCCTTTTTTGTTGGTTTTGCTCTAGTTACTTGGAAGCAGCCTTCTTTTGTGTTTCCCAACGGCGCTTGACAGCCTCTGCGATGCGCTTGCGCCCTTCCGGCGTAAGATTCCGCTTCTTTTTTGCAGCCTTCTTGGCGGGTGCGGCTACCTTTTCCTTCTTGTTCTTGGTGGCGACGGTAGCGCCTCCACTCAGCACGGCGCGCGCCTGCTGCAATTGCGCGATCTCGCGATCGATCTGTGCCAGAATATCCGAAACTCCCACGATTCCTCCTAGGTAGGTCCTCATAAGTGGTTAAGTGTCCGCGGTGTGTAACTCAGGGTTCCGAGGATCAACCACCCGTCCTGTGAAACACAATACGCAACTGTAGACTCTTTTACAAACAAAAAGTGAGCAATTTGCCTTGAATGGAACACTTTTCGTTCTCCGTGGTGCGATTTGGCCGCAGAAAAGTACGGCATAGCTCTTTACTCGGAGAAGCTAGGTGGAGCAAGCGAGCATTCTGACACATCCCGGACACCTGCGGATAGAAACAAGTTTTGCTGCGCGGCTCGGGACACAGGTAGAAAGTCTACTCATATCCGCCCTATTGTTAGTTGGACGAGGCCCGAGGGGAAAGGTTGTATCTGCCAGAGAAAAAGTGAACTTAGCTTGAAAAACAGACTGCGCGGTCATGGTGGGCTGTTTCTCATCACCTGCAACGGGCCCCGATGCTATAAACTCTGGCCTGTATGCAGCGAGTATCTGGAAAGTCATGGATGTTGTGGGTGGGGGCCGCGCTGAGCGCCGGCCTGCTCGAATTGGCCTTTCCGCTGGCAGGTCCCTTGCCCGCGTGGCGCGTGGTTTTTGCTTGGGTGGGCTTGGTTCCACTCTTGTGCGCTCTGCTCTCGCGGCCCTGCGTGGAAGCTCCGCGGCCGCTACACCAGGGGTTCTGGGTAGCCTATCTCTGCGGCGTGTTGTGGTACATCGGCAACTGCTATTGGGTGCGCGATACCATGATGCACTATGGCGATATGCCGGTGCTTGCCCCGACGCTGCTGCTGATCGCTTACAGCATGGTGCTGGGCCTCTATTTTGGAGTCTTCGGCCTGGCATTGTCTCTGCTGCGCCGAGCTACCGGCAGCACGCGATTGACGCTGGCCTTTGCGCCGCTCTTGTGGGTAGCCGTGGAACTCGCCGGTTCGCGCATCACCTGCGTTCCCTGGGATCAACTGGGTTACTCGCAGGTGGATAACACGTTGGTGAATCAGCTTGCCCCCTGGACCGGCGTCTACGGCATCAGCTTTGTGCTGGTCGCGGTGAATGCGCTGATCGCCGGTGGTCTGCTGCTGGATCGGCGTTCGGGAAGAAGGATCTGGGGTGTTAGCGGCGCGATCCTGTTGATGGTTGGAGCATGGGGTGTGACCATTCCCGCCGCCCAGCCAGCGGCCACGGAAACCGCCATGCTGGTTCAACCCAATCTGGATGTAGCCGCGGCCAACAATTGGAACGGTCCCGAGTGGGATCGTCATATGGACGAGTTCAAGCGACTGGCAGAAGATCGTTGTCGCAACTTCATCGCGGGAATTCCCGAGACCGGCGTGCCCGCGAGCACCGTGCCGTGCACGCCCTCTGCGCCGCCGCCCGCGCTGGTTGCCTGGCCGGAGTCGCCCGCTCCCTACATGGAACAGGATCTGCGCTTTCAGCAGTCGATGGCGGGGCTAGCCCGCTCCGTCCACGCTCCTTTGGTGATCGGCAGCCTGGGAAATGATCTCACCTCCTCCGATGGCCTGTGGCATTACTACAACTCCGCCCTTGTGGTGGGCGCGGACGGCCGGCACGTGGGCCGTTACGACAAGATTCACCTGGTTCCATTTGGCGAGTACATTCCCTTCAAGGATCTGCTCTTCTTTGCTCGCAAACTCACTGGCCGGGTCTCGGAGTTCACCCGTGGCAGCGAGCGCAAGGTTTTTCCACTCGATGGGCACCACTTTGGCGTCTTCATCTGCTACGAATCGGTCTTTGCCGATGAGGTGCGCCACTTCGCCAAAAACGGCGCGGACGTGCTGGTCAACATCAGTGATGACGGCTGGTATGGCGACACCAGCGCTCCCTGGCAACACTTGAACATGGCCCGGATGCGGGCCATCGAGAATCGCCGCTGGATCTTGAGAGACACCAACAACGGCGTCACTGCGGTCATCGATCCCTATGGGCAGGTGCGGCAGAGCGTTCCCCGCCACGCCGTCGAGGTGCTGGCGGCCCGCTTCGGCTACCGCTCCGACATCACCTTCTACACCGCCCACGGAGACCTCTTTGCCTGGCTCTGTGCCCTGATTGCCGCAATGTTGGTGATCTGGGCGATGCGTCCGGTATTTTTGATCGATCTACAGGTGCGTATCAAGTCCAGATAGAAGAACCACAATGGCAATTGAGTAAACGAATGCCGTGAAGGCAACCAGCGGACTTTGGCTCAACTCTAAGTTGGCAGACGAGCCGAACTCCGATGATCAAGAGCTTTCGCCATTCCGGGCTTGAACGCTTCTTCCTGTCTGGAAGCAAGGCCGGGATTCAACCCGAACACGCTGCAAAGCTATCGGTTCGACTGGGTGCGCTGAACCTGGCAAAATCGCCTGATGATTTGAGGCGACCGGGTTGGGAACTTCACTCGCTGGCTGGTTCTTTGGCGAGCCACTGGTCCATCAAGGTCAGCGCAAATTGGCGCGTTACCTTTCTGTTCGAAGAAGAAGATGTCGTCCTGATCGACTATCAGGATTACCATTGAGTGAGGAGTGCTGCCATGTCCCAGATGTACAACCCGCCGCATCCTGGCCTTGTTCTCCGCGAGTACCTTGGCTCTATGGATATAGCCGAGGCGGCGCAGAGGCTGGGAGTTTCCCGTGCGTCCATCGAGGCCATTCTGGCTTGCCAGGAGCCGGTCTCCGCCGACCTCTCTCTGCGGCTTTCGGAAGCCATGGGAACCCACTCCGGCTTCTGGAGTGGACTGCAAATGCAGTACGACCTATGGCAGGCTACGCAGATCGAGCGACCGCGCGTGCAACCCTTCGAACAGGTTGCGTAAGAGAAATGTGCATTTTCTGGCTTCAGAAGTGGTTTTTACGCTACTAGAAAGGCAAGAACATGCCGCAGCTAGCCATGGTCAAACTGCTCAAGGTGCCGGACCGGCATCCAGAACTACTCGATGAGATCAAGGTGGCATAGACTACAAATCAACGATTTCTCAACAAGCTAGATTGATCAATTTACCCCTTTCGGAAGTGGAACGATGGAACTGCGTGAAGGAAATTGGCGAGAATTTGAGATTTGGCTGCAGGAGCTTCGGGACAGAAATTACCGGCGAGGCCTGCTTTTCCGCGGACAAGCTGATTCCAAATGGCGGCTTGAGACAACATTGGAGCGAAGCGGTCATCCGACCATGCCAATAGCTGAATATTATGAGCTGATAGTTGGAAAAATCGGTCCAGAAGTTAGCACTTTTTCGTCGATGCAAGCGCCGTCTTTCAGTGAGAATTTGTGGAAAGAACTCTCTGACTTTGAGCGACTCTCCGACTATGCGCGTTATAAGGGGTCAATATTTGACGAAACCGTTTTTCCTGGCGGCGAACATTTTGAGTATGCTGCATACTTACGGCATCACGGATTCCCATCGCCCCTTCTTGACTGGTCGCGATCACCATATATAGCTGCCTTTTTTGCGTTCCGTGATGCCAGCCCAAAGGTCGAAAAGAGATCCATTTTTGTCTATTGCGACAGGCCCGAGGGAACCTACGGTGGGACTATAGGAGAACCCACAATACAGTTCCTCGCCGGACATACTCGAACTCCCCGCAGGCACTTCTTTCAGCAATCGGTCTACACCGTGTGCGAAAGTGCAGACAAAAGAAATAGAAAATGGCAATTTGATTCGCATCAGAATGTCTTTGATAATCCTCGCCCAAAGCAAGATTTCTTGGGAAAGTTCGATATCCCATCGTCCGATAGAGATATGGTGATGGGCTTGCTAGACCAGTACAACTTGAATGCTTATTCTCTATTTGAGTCCGAGGAATCGCTACTTGAGACTCTTTGGCTCAGAGCGAATAGAACATGAGTTTGCCTGTTCGCGTCACGCGTTTGATTGGCGGTCGCCAAACGCCACTACCAAACCTCCAGTTTGAAGCTGCGATACTCGCGAATCATCTCGAAGTCGGCGCGGTTGCTGGTGATCAGCGTTGCGCCATGGGTGCGGGCGGTCAGAGCAATCAGCACATCGAAGTGCAGATCGCGCAGTTTGGCAGGCTCAAAGCTCTTGTCTGCCCGGATCGCGGCAAGAGCCTCACCCGATTCAATCCAGTTCTTCTCCGTTGGAGTGAGTACCGGCCGGCTTGCCTTGAGCTGTTGCACAAACTTTCTCTCGGCAGCGAGCGTAGCCCCTCGACCCAGCTCCGCCAACACAACCGACGAGTTCCTGATCAGCCCCGGGCGCGCCGCGATCCGCGCGGAATGACAAGCCGTGCGCTGATTGTCGATCAGGACAGAGGTATCGAAAAGGACGATTTCATTCATCGCTCATTTGTCGTAGCCGGCAAACTTCAGCTTGCCTTCGTTCTTTAGCATCAATTCTTTGAAGCGCAGATTGCCTACAATTTCCTGGAGCGCCATGTGCACAGCCTCGGTGCGCGATTTGGCGCCCAGGGCGAGCACGGCTTCATCGGCCAGCTTCGTATCCAGTCGTATCGAGGTCAATGTTGTACCCATGTTCAGCTCCTCATGTAACACAAATTAGATTGTCGATATATACAAATGTCAAGCGTTCATTCCGCTCACGCCCCGGCGTAAGCCTCAACATCGCGTTCGATTGTTTTGCTCAGTTCGAGACGGGCTTTGGACAGGTCGTGCATCTGCTGGAGGTTGAGCCAGAACTCCGGGCTGTTGCCAAAAAAGCGGGCCAGGCGCAGCGCCGTGTCGGGCGTGATTGCGCGGCGACCGTGGACGATGTCGCCAATGCGTGTGGCGGGGACGCGAATTCTCATCGCCAGCGCGTTCTGCGTGATGCCGAGAGGGAGAAGGAACTCCGCGCGCAACATCTCGCCGGGATGCGTCGTGACGCGCTGCAACTTCCATCCTGCTGCCGGTCTTTTTATCGTCATTCTCATCCTCCGCTGGGTGGGTCGATCAGTGGTAATCGGCGATCTCGACTTCGTGCGCTCCATCGTCCTTCCAGACAAAGCAGATGCGGTATTGATCGTTGATTCGTATGCTGTGCTGGCCGCTCCGGTCGCCCTTTAAAGCCTCCAACCGATTCCCAGGAGGAGTTCGCAGGTCGTCGAGAGAGCTTGACGCATCCAATTGGTCGAGCTTCCGCTGGGCTAATGCTCGAATGCTTGCCCAGCGCCTGCTGGAACCCGACTCAAACAGTTCCCTGGTCCAAGCGTCTTTGAAGCTTTGAATCATCCAAAATTAGAGTATGCCGTTGCGCGTAGTATGTAAAGCAGCAAACTTGAATCCCCTTGCGCAAGGCCGGCCTCAAAGCCTCGGACGCCGCCGAAACCAGCCGGTGATATCCTAAAATCAGTCCATCGAACGCAGATTCACAGTCCAACCAAGTCAGGTAGAGCAAAAGAATGTCGCTGAACGATCTCGAATTCGCTTATGCTCCGGTGCGCGATCAAGTGCGCGACCTGCGGGAGTATCTTTGACCCCGCTCGCCTTCGCCGGGAACTAGCCTCCATAGAAAACAAACTCGCCGACCCGGCGCTGTGGAACAACCCTAACGCTAGCAAGCCATTGATGCGCGACAAGAAGCGTTTGGAATCCCTGATCGCCGACGATGATGCGCTGGTCCATCGCTGTGGCGATATCGAAGCCTACTTCGAGCTGGCCCGCGAGGGCGAAGATGTGCTCGCGGATCTGGAAGGCGCCATCAAGTCTCTGGCTACCTTTGCCGAGGAACTGGAAGCGCGCACCATGCTCTCCGGCGAGACCGATGGCATGAACGCCATCGTCACCGTCCACCCCGGCGCGGGCGGCACCGAAAGCCAGGACTGGGCCGAGATGCTCATGCGCATGTATCTGCGCTGGGCCGAGCAACAGGGCTTCAAGACCGAGATCAACGATTATCAGGATGGCGAAGAAGCCGGCATCAAATCGGCTACCTTTACCATCTCTGGAGAAGCTGTTTTTGGAATGCTGGCCGGCGAAAGCGGTGTGCATCGGTTGGTGCGCATCTCTCCTTTCGACTCCGCCAAGCGCAGGCACACCTCGTTTGCCTCGGTATACGTCTCGCCGGAGATCGACGACACCATTCAGGTGGACATCAAGCAGGACGATCTGCGCATCGATACCTACCGCTCCGGCGGCAAGGGCGGACAGCACGTCAACACCACCGACTCGGCCGTACGCATGACCCACTTGCCCACCAACATCGTGGTCTGCTGCCAGAACGAGCGCTCTCAGCACAAGAATCGCGAGAAGGCGATGAAGATGCTCAGGTCGCGCCTCTACGAGTACGAGTTGGAGAAGAAGCGCGCCGTCACCAAGCAGGTGGAAGACTCCAAGCTGGAGATCAACTTCGGCTCGCAGATTCGCTCCTACGTCCTGCAACCCTATCGCATCGCCAAGGACCACCGCACCAAGGTGGAAGTGGGCGACGTGGATAAGGTGCTGGACGGCTATCTGGAGCCCTTCTTGCGCGGCTTCCTGCTGGCCAAGCGCCGTGGCACCGCGACTGCCGGCGCAGACGACGATCTGGACCTCTAGCCTCTACCTGCGGCACCTGCGGTGCGGCAGACGCTTCGCCTAGCCCGGCACCTGCGGTGGGGCAATCGCTTCGCCTAGCCCGCGCCTAGAAAAAAGGCGCGGGGGCTTTTTTTTGGTGCGCCATGCGGAGGTGCACCAATGCTTGATTTACCAATCAAATTGTCATCCTGAGCGAAGCGTAGCGGAGTCGAAGGACCTGCGTTTGTTTTCACAACATTGTTTTTATGTAGCAAATTCAATGGAATGACATATCGATCATCCACATTGCGAGTAGCCTTCCGCAGACTTTGAAGCGGCATTCCACCCTCTCACATCCAACAGAAGACCTTATTCCTGGAGGAAGTTCGTGAGCGATTCCACCCTGATTGCCGCCATGCTGCGCGGCGCGAAGACCATTGCCGTAGTAGGCGTGAGCGACAAGGACACCCGCGCCAGCTACCACATCGGCAAATACCTGGCAGCCAACGGCTATCGCGTTCTTCCAGTTAACCCGTTGCTCAGCGAGATTCTGGGGATGCCGTGCTTTCCCGATCTCGACGCAGCTCAGGCTTCCATCGTCTCCGAGACCGGGCAGGGAATCGACCTGATCGACGTCTTTCGCGCCTCCGAACACGTTCCAGCGCTGGTGGACGATGCGATCCGACTGGGAATCCGTAATCTCTGGCTTCAGGATGGCGTGATGCACGAGGACGCCGTGGCTCGCGCCCGCGCCGCCGGCATCCAGTGCGTCGAGAACGACTGCATCTATCGTCAGCACGCGGCGCTGTAAATCGCAGCAGCGCCGATTTGCAACTGTCCAACAAAAACAGTCATTCTGAGCGAAGCAGGGCGCGCACTTTACGTCCTGCGAAGTCGAAGAACCTGCGTCTTTGACGCAAGCCAACAAAAACTTGTTTTCGCGAAGCAAAGGATTGAATCAAGGCCTGCTCACATCACCGCAGTTGGTCCATTAGACTGAATGTATTCATGAAGGAGCTTGGCCATGCGTATCGTTCGGGTGCTTTTGCTGTTGTTGCCGCTCGCCGCTGCCCTGCCGGCGCAGGCTGCAACCGACTCGGCTGATGCGCCGCATGTGCATGTGCAATTGGTTGTTCCTTTTGTTGATGTCAATGCCGGCAATGAACGCATGATAGGCCTGTACTTCAAACTTGAGCCAGGCTGGCACATTTATTGGAAAAACCCGGGCGATGCGGGCGAGCCTCCTCATGTGAAGTGGACGTTGCCTAGTGGGATTACGGCAGGACAGATGCAATTTCCAACGCCCAAACGGTTGCCGCTTGGTACGTTAATGGATTTTGGCTACGAGAGTGAGGTTCTGTTTCCATTTGATGTGAAAGTTGCGACGAACTCGGCTTTTGGTCATGCGAAGTTGCACGCGAAGGTTGACTGGCTGGTGTGCAGTTCAAGCTGCATACCGGGCAAGGGAGAATTGGAGACAGCGCTCAATATTATTCCTTTCACAACGTCGACTCAGCCGGGGGCTTTAGGTGACAAGGAGATATGGAAGAGGCTAGCCGACAGGCTACCCAAGACGCTTCCAGCCGGTACAAGGCTTGGGTTTCAGGCAGTAAAAGATGGTTTCCGTCTCACTGTCGAAACCGGTCGCAGAGAGACCGAAGCGGCGTTCTTTCCTGAAGAGCAATACATCATCGACAATCCCTCCCCGCAGAAATTCACCGCGACGGCGAAAGGCTTCGTACTCGATCTGAAAAAGGACTCCGAACTGAAGGCCGCTCCGGCAGAGTTGCGCGGCGTTCTGGAGCTTGCCGGGGGGCGAGCCTACGAGATCGCGGCGCGACCGGGCTTGGCTGCGGTTGCTGCTGGCCCAATGGATCAGGGGAAATCCGCAGGGGCTCAAGCTCAGCTATCTTCGACTGCCTCCAATGCCGGGGCTGAAGCTCCAGCCTTTCAGGCTGCTGTAGCTCCACTCGTCTCGACAGACGGCGCAGGTCCCTGGGCCGCACTGCTCCGCGCCACGGGCCTGGCTTTTCTGGGTGGGTTGCTGCTCAACCTCATGCCCTGCGTCTTTCCCGTTCTGTTTTTGAAAGGCCTGGCGCTGGCGCAATCGGGCCAGCAGATCCAGACCAACGGCCATGCAGAGAAGAAAAAACTGCGCCTCCACGGGCTGGTCTACGCTGCCGGAATCCTTTCCTCGTTTTGGTTGCTGGTGGGCCTGCTTTTGGGACTGCGCGCGGCGGGATCGACCCTGGGTTGGGGCTTTCAGTTTCAGTCGCCGGTCTTTCTCTCGTTGATGGCCGGATTGCTCTTCTTTCTGGGACTCTCGCTGGCCGGGCAGTTTGAAATTGGCCTGACTTTGACCAGCAAGGGCGGTTCTCTGGCGCAAAAGCAGGGGCTGCCGGGCAGCTTCTTTACCGGCGTACTGGCGGTGATTGTCGCAACGCCCTGCACCGCGCCCTTCATGGGAGCGGCGGTGGGCTATGCGCTCTCGCAGTCGGCGCTGATCACTTTTGCGGTCTTCACGGCGTTGGCCTTGGGGCTGGCCGCTCCTTATCTCGCTCTGACCCTGCAGCCAGCCTGGACGCGCTTGCTGCCCCGTCCCGGCGCCTGGATGGAGATTCTCAAACAGGCTACCGCCGTCCCTATCTTCGCCACCGTGATCTGGCTGGCCTGGGTGCTGGCGCAGGCTTACGGAGCGAGTCTTTTGGCGGCGCTGCTGGTTGGCTTCCTGCTGCTGGCCATCGCAGGATGGTTTCTTGGTCGCTGGCCGGCGCGGCGTGTTTCTCGTATGGCGGCATGTGTGTTTATAGCTCTGATGATCGCGCTTGCCTTCTATGCGCAGCGCTGGGTTCAAGCGCCGTCCATAGAGGCGACCGAAGGGGCTGCCGCACGCAGTGCCAGTGCTGCTTGGTCGGCGGAGGCGGTGCGGAAGGCGCAGGCCGAGGGCCGTCCGGTCTTTGTGGACTTCACCGCCAGTTGGTGCCTGAGCTGCCAGGTCAACGAGCGTGTGGCCCTGAACCAGCCTCAGGTGCAGGCTGCCTTTCAGACAAAGAATGTTTTGTTCCTCAAAGCCGACTGGACCCGCCACGATGAGGCCATTACCCAGGCCCTCACGGCGCTGGGGCGCAGCGGTGTTCCCACTTACGCGCTGTATCTCCCCGGAGAAAAGAGCCCGCGGCTCCTGCCCGAGGCGCTGACACCGGGAATTGTGCTGAAAGCGCTCCAATAAATCGATTTGCGAGTAGTGTCCCAGGGCCGATAAAATGGGCCTGGTCGAAGAGCAGCAGGGCGGTTTTCAACGTATCGCGATGCGCAGGATTCCGACCAAGGAGAAGCGCATGCGAATGTTGAAGATAGCAGTATTGATAGTAACTGCGTGCCTGAGTGCCGCGGCACAAAAACAGACGAGCGGTTTGCCGGCGTTGCACACGAGCGGCGTTGCTCAACCCGTGGGCAAGCCCGGTGGATTCAAGGTACTGGACTGGGCCGGCTACAAATCCGCGCTCACCTACACCTTCGACGATGCGCTGCCCTCGCAGATTGAGAACTATGCCAAGTTGCACGCTACCGGCGTGCGCATGACCTTCTTTCTCACCTCGAACAATGGCGTGAACCCCGCCTGGGCGCAGATTGCCAAAGACGGCAACGAACTGGGCAATCACACCGCGCACCACTGCCATGCGGACGCCACCGGCTGCGCCTGGGGTGGCTATGCCGGCAGTTTGGAGGCGGAGTACGACCAGTGCACCGCCTTTATCAAGAAGAACTACGGCGTCAGCGAGGTTTGGACCACCGCCGCGCCTTATGGCGATACCGGCTACGAGAAGGTTGCCAAAACCCGCTTCTTTCTCAATCGCGGCGTCATGGGTGGTCTGGTCGCTCCGGGTGACAATACCGACCCCTACAACCTGTTGATTCACGGCGCGGTCGCCGGCGAAACCGCCGCCAAGATCAATCCGGCCATCGATTCCTCGCTGGCCTCGGGCAAGTGGCTGATCCTCATGTTTCACTCAATGGGCGGCGATAACGGCTATGCGCCGGTAGACCCCGGAGAAGTGCTGGCCAGCATTCACCACGCGCAGTCGTTGCAGAACGTGTGGATCGACAGCATGGTCAATGTCGGCGCTTACTGGGCGGGCCAGAAGGCGGTCGCCGAGGCCAAGAGCAGCACATCGGGCAAAGAGACCATCCTCACCTGGACACTGCCGCCGCACTTTCCTCCGGGGCACACCCTGCGGGTAACCGTGACCGGTGGTGTGCTCAAGCAGGACGGGAAGACGCTGCCCTGGAATGACGCCGGTTACTACGAGATCGCGCTGGACGCAGGTGCGCTGACTATTGGGAAGTGACCTTTATCGAGAGGGAACAGGGATCAGGGATCAGGGAACAGGGAGGCATTTTGTCGATGATTGTGGTTTCCCAAGCCCCAAAAGAGGGACCTGGGAAACCCAGATGGATCAGGCGTCATTTCAGCCGGCAAAGGCGGCTTTGGCGCCTTCTTCGACTTCTTCAGCGGTTGGTTTGGAAATGGTTTGGCAGATGGCCCAATAGTGGCCAAAGGGGTCGGTTACCTGTCCGTAGCGATCGCCCCAGAATTGATTGGCCAAGGGGAATTTTATGGTTGCGCCAGCTGCCAGCGCCTGGTCCCAGGCCGCGTCGGCATTGTCCACTTGCAGGTTAAACACGACCGGGCTGCCGCCGAGTGTCTCGGGTGTCTCGCGTTTGCAGTTCATGGATTCGGAGAAGTCGTCGTTCAGCATCAGCATGCCGCCGTTGATCTGGAGCGCTGCATGCATGATTTTGTTGCTGTTCGGTGCGCAGTGGCGCGCCACTTCCACCGCGCCAAAGGCGGATTTGTAGAAGTCGATGGCCGCGGCGGCGTTGCTCACCACAATGTGAGGGATGAAGGTCGGGTTGTTGCTCATCTTTATCCTCCGTAAGTCGAGTTAAGGGGAAGTCGCGGGTGTGCTTCCTCAAGCCCGCGCGTGGCGAGTCTAGCACGTTTTCCCACGGATTGTGCGGCGTTTTGGTGCCGGAAAATTGACTTCCAAGAGAATTGCTATCATGATAGCAATCGGAGACGAAGATGGCCCAGATCCTGGTTCGCAATCTGAACGAGAGCACGAAAAGCTATTGGCAACTGCGCGCCAAGCGCAACGGTCGCAGCATGGAGGCCGAGGTGCGTGAGATTCTCGTTACGGAAGAACACAAGGACGAGCAGCCGGAATATGGCTTGGGCAGCCAGATCGTGGCGATGTTCAGTGGCAGTGGCATTTATCTCGACGAGCCGATCCCCGAGATACGCGGCATGAAGATGCAGATTCCGGAGTTCGAGCCGTGATTCTGCTCGATACCAACGTCTTCTCCGAGTTCATGCTTCCCGAGCCGGACAAACGGGTTGTGCTCTGGCTTGATCGGCAACCCAAATCCTCGATTTGGACTACGTCGATCAATATTTACGAGGTGCGTGCCGGTCTGTTGGCGATGCCCAAGGGGCGGCGACGCTCCGGACTTGAGTTGCACTTTGGCCGGATTCTTCAGGTCTTGATTCAAAATCGCATCTTTGATTTTGACGCCGCATCCGCGGAGCGCGCGGCGGAGTTGAGCGCGGATCGCCGCAGCCATGGCCGCCCGGTCGATGTGCGCGACACCATGATTGCCGGGATCGTCCTCGCTACCCACGCCACTCTGGCTACGCGCAATGTGCGGCACTTCGAGGATATTGCGGCCCACGTGGTCAATCCTTGGGAGTAGAGATCAAAAAACAGGGAATAGGGATCAGGGAACAAGTCAGCTTGCTGCCCGCATCTCTTCGCGCACAATGCGGCGCAAGGTCTCTTCCAGTTTGGGCGCTTTACCTTAGACGTGCTGACGCAGGGCCTCGTTGATCAGGGTTTGATAGCCGGTCGTTCCGCCCGTTGTATCAGCTTCCTTCAGAAAGTGATCCACGAGATCCTCATCCAGCCGGATGGTGATACGGGTTTTGCCGCGAGGCTCCGGCTCGGGAGGGGCGATTCGTCCGCGCGCTCCTTGACTGAAATCGTTGTTCATATTCACGCAGCAAAGGTCTTTTGGCTGGTGGTCTGGTCGCCCAGTCCGGCGAGTAAGCCAGCGACGGAGATGTCTTCATCCAGAGCTTCCCAATGCAAACCGTGGTTGCTGATGCGCACCTGCTGGCGATGCTCCGCCGAGGCTTGAAGAAGCCGGGGAAACCAGGCCAGCGGCACGCCGATGGTTCTACCGTCGCTGAGAACGACCCACATGCTCTCCTGATCGAAATGCACGCGCGTGGCCTTAACGGAAGAATCCATCCCAAGTCCTTTCGATGCGATTGCGGTTGCGTTCGACGATTTCCCGCAATTCGCGAAGAGTGCGAGCGTCGTAGCCATCATTGTAGGCGACTTTGATCTCAGGTTTCAGCCAGAATTTCACTTCGACGCCGTCTTTTTCAACGTGAATGTGGATTGGTTCACGCGGCGATCCTTCGTTGGAATAGAAGAAAAACCGGAACCCGCGATGTTGAAAGACGACCGGCATAGCGTTCCCATTCATTTTGAAGCCAGATTGCTGAATGAGCGCAAAGAATCTGCAGATATTTGCGGTGCGCTCTATGCTCCTCCGCGCTTGGCCTGCTTGATCTTGCGAATATCCTCCAGCCTTTGCGCCAGCGCCTTTTCCCGGCCTTCCTGGGTGGGCTGATAATAAACGCGGCCCAGCAGCGCGTCGGGCAGGCAGTCCATATCACTGATCTTGTCGGCTTCGTCGTGGGCGTAGCGATAGCCCTTGCCGTAGTCCAGCTCCTTCATGAGTTTGGTGGGAGCGTTGCGCAGGTGTAGCGGGACCGGTTCCTGACGGTTCTGTTCGATCTCCTGTTTGAGCGTGCCCCAGGCTTTGTAGACGGAGTTGGACTTGGGGGCCAGCGCCAGGTAGACCACGGCCTGGGCCAGCGCCAGATCACCTTCGGGAGAGCCTAGAAACTCCACCGTCTGCTTGGCGCTCAGGCAGAGGTTCATCGCTTCGGGAGCGGCCAGGCCGATGTCTTCCACCGCCATGCGCACGATGCGCCGAGCCAGGTAGAGCGGGTCTTCACCGCCGGCGAACATGCGCGCCAGCCAGTAGAGCGCGGCGTCGGGGTCGGAGTTGCGCACGCTCTTGTGCAGCGCGGAGATCAGGTTGTAGTGCTCTTCGCCGGACTTGTCGTACATCAGCACGCGCTGCTGCACGGCTTCCGCGGCCAGCGCTCGGTCAATCTTCTTCTCGTTCTGTTCCGCCAGTTGCGCGGCAACCTCCAGAGTGTTGTAGGCGCTGCGGCAGTCGCCGCTGGAGTAGCTGGCAATCAGCAATAGCGCATCGTCGTCGGCGGTCAGTTGCAGAGCGCCCAGACCGCGTTCGCAGTCTTCCAGAGCACGACGAAGCAGAGCAGCAATGCGTTCTTCATTCAGCGGTTGCAGAACATAGACCCGGCAGCGGGAGAGCAGCGCGGAGATGATCTCGAAGCTGGGATTTTCCGTGGTTGCGCCGATCAGGCGAATCGCGCCCCGCTCCACGTAGGGCAGAAATGCGTCCTGCTGCGCCTTGTTGAAGCGGTGAATCTCATCGATGAAGAGGATCGTGCGCGAGTTGTGCTCGGCGGCCAGCGCGGCGGTGACCATCACCTGCTTGATCTCCTTGATGCCGCTCAGCACGGCGGAGAACTCGATGAAGTTGGCTTTGGTGGTCTCGGCGATGATTTTAGCCAGGGTGGTTTTGCCCACGCCGGGAGGGCCCCAGAAGATCATCGAGCCGGTCGCCGAGGCGTCTGTCGCATCGCGCTCGATCTGCACGCGCAGCGGCTTGCCGGGGCCGAGCAGATGCTCCTGGCCGCTGTACTCCTCCAGCGTCTTGGGCCGCATGCGCTCCGCCAGCGGCGCTCCTGACCTTGCATGGAGCAGTCCTGTTCCGTGCTGATCAGAGGAACCCATCTCACCGTCAAAGAGGCTCATGCGGCGCTCCCTGGGTGAGACGCAGACCGTTGCCGGGCCGCTTCGTAGAGCAGGATGGAGGTGGCGATGGCGGCGTTCAGGCTTTCCACCGGGCCGGGGCAGGGAATCGTCAGAGCGCTGTCGGCCTGGGCGGCAATCTCGGCGGGAACGCCGTTACCCTCGTTGCCGATGAGTATCGCCACTGGGGCGGCAAGATTGGCGCTGTGGGCGGGCTTAGCTCCCTGGACCGCGGTGGTGTAGAGGGTAACGCCCGCCTGGCGCAGACGCGGGAAGGCTTCTTCGGCGGTTGCGGCTAGAAAGGGCAAGCGAAAGTGGCTGCCGGCCGAAGCGCGAACGGCTTTGGGATTCCAGGGTGTGACGGTGCCGGGCAGGCTGATGACGCCGGTAGCGCCAAAGGCCTCCGCCGAGCGCAGGATGGTCCCCAGATTGCCGGGATCTTGCAGGCCAGCCAGGATCAGGAGAAGCGGCGGACGAGGATCCTGGGAGTTCTGGGAAGGCAGCAGGTCGTTCCAACGCCATACCGGCGGTTCGATCAGGGCGGCGATTGGTTGCGGTGACTCTGTGGTCAGGGCAGAGTCAAGCAATGCCTTGGGCAGCAGCAGGCGTTCCGTGTCGTGGGACAAGGGGAGGGATTCAACGAGGTTTTCTGCGCCCTCGGCGACGAAGACGCAATCCACGCGCAGACCGGCGCGCAGGGCTTCGCTCAGCAGGTTGGGGCCTTCGATGCCCACCATACCTCGGTCGTTGCGGCCGGGATGGGCCAGCGTCAGCCGCAATTCCTTGAGGCGGGCGTTCTGCTTACTCTGTACAATGCGATAAGACATCGGGAAACCCTTCAAGCGCTCTTGCCGATTTTATGCTTTTTGGGAGGCGGGCGCTGGCAGGATGAGTAATGCCTCTTGCAGCGAAGACGGTGCAGGTGTTAGTTTCCGATTTTACGGCCTTTATGCCAAGTGGGGTCCGAGGTAGAGCTTGTCATCCGCGGAGATCTTGCGCGTCCATCCCGATGAACCACAGCCGGACCGGATCGATTACATCGTCTCCTGTCTGCGCAAGGGCGATGTTGTCGCCCTGCCCACCGACACGTTTTATGGTTTGGCGGTGGACCCGGTTAACCTGCGCGCGGTCGAGCGCATCTATCAGATCAAGACCCGGCAGAAGCACAAGCCGCTCTCGCTGCTGATTGCCTCGGTCTCGCAGGCATACGAATTGGCGCGGGATTCCGACTCGTTGCTGGATAAGCTGGCGGAAAAATTCTGGCCGGGACCGTTGACTCTGATTGTGCGGGCAGGCAGCAAACTGCCGTTGCGCTCGACGGCGAATACCGGCAATGTGGCGCTACGCGTGCCCGATGCGGCGATTCCGCGGGCGATTGTGGAGCGTTTCGGTCTGCCCATTACCGCAACCTCGGCGAATCTGCAGGGAGCGGCGGAGTGTACCCACGCCGGTAGTGTGCGCGACCAGATTGGCGACCGGATTCCTCTGATTGTGGACGGCGGCCCGACCGGTCGAGCGCTGCCCACCACCATCGTGGATCTCTCGCTGGGCGATGGCCGCTGGGAAGTCTTGCGCGAAGGCGCGATTCCCACCTACGAGATTGTGATGGCGTTGCAAAGGTGATGTGCGAGGGACTAAGGGACTGAGGGACTGGGCTCGTAACCCCCTGATATCGATGCACAGATTGCCGACAACAGTAAGCTTTCGCCACAGTCCCTAGTCCCTCAGTCCCTTAGTCCCTGTATTTGTGTATTTGAGATTTCCCATGCCCTCTCTAGCCGCTCCAATACGTCGCCCATGGATGCTGCGCGCCGCGCTGGTGGTGCTGTGCGTGCTTGCGCTGGGTACGCTGGGCTGGTGCCGCTGGGTCTATGGACAGATCGAACGCTATGCTGTCGAGGATCAGGCTGCTCCAGCCGACGCTATCGGCGTCTTTGGCGCGGCTGAGTACGATGGACGCCCTTCGCCGGTCTATCGCGCCCGCCTGGAGCACGCTCGCACTCTCTATCAGCGCGGACTGGCCCCGCTGATCATCACCATGGGCGGCGATGGCGGCGACCAGTACAGCGAAGGCGGAGTGGGCAAGGTCTACCTGATGAGCATGGGCGTTCCCGAGCAGGCCATTATCGCCGAGACCGAGAGCCGCAACACCAAGGACGCTGCCGAACGCATCTCCGTGATCGCCAATTCCAACGGATTAAAACGGCTGGTGATTGTCAGCGATCCCACCCATCTCTTCCGTATTCACGCCATGTGCGCCGCCTACGGCTTGCAGGTGCTGACTTCGCCGCGTCCTCAGTCGGCCTTTGCCGAGAGGCAGGAACTGGCCCGCATCGAGCACGAGATCCTCAGCTACACGGCGTGGCGGATGCATTTGCGGTAAAGACGAACTACTGCGAATTGCGTGGACAAAATGTTACCGCAGCGCCAGCAAGCCCAGCGCGAAGACCGCCGCGCTGGCGGTCGATAGAAAGTTCACGGCATCGTTGTTGAGCCATCCCTTGCGCTCCAGCGTAGCTCCGAGCAGGCTGTCAAAAAAGAGCCCGAAGACCCCTCCCGCGCAGGCGATCCAAAACATTGCAAAGCCGCCGCGCAGGGCCAGTGCGCCAGCCAGAGCGACCAGAGCAGCCGCGGCGATTCCCGAGAGCGTGCCGACCAGAGTGACGCCGCCGTCGGTTCCCGACCTGACCTGACGCAGGGTGGTCACCATCCGTGGGATGCCGCCCAGCACCTGGCCGATTTCGGAAGAGACGGTGTCAGCGGCGGACTCCGCCAGCGCGGCCAGACTCGCGACAAAAAGCATTGCGGGGGCTGCATGGGCAAACCTGTCGCTGTGCAGCAGCGAAGATTGCACCAGTTCGTTGACCGCCAGCGCGGCGACTCCGAGATTGGCGACGACCTGCGCGGCCGAGCGTCCCCGCTTGGGCTCGGCTATGCCCAGCTCTTCCTTGCAGGATCGGCCCACCTGGGTTGCCAGTGAAGTCAGTATCAGCAACGTCAGCAGCGGAACCAGCGCGGTGTTCCATGTGGCATAGGGATAGACCGAGGTGGAGAAGGTGATGCTGGCCGCGATGGCCGCGCCAGCCGCTGCCGCCCCAGGGGTAGCTGTGCCTAGTTTCCATGCGGCAAAACCCAACAGCAGGCTCAGCGCCAGCGTCGAAATGGCGACGGTGGGCAGATTGGCGGCCCACCAGTGAGCTTGCAGCACGATGTCGGCCGCCACCGTGGGTACAACCAGCAGCAGGACGAGTTTGGATTGCCAGTATAGCGGGTGTCGAATAGCCACCCAGTCATCCTAAACTCTCACGCATGGATGCAGGCTGAAGTCTTCTTCAAAAGGAGTGCTTTTTGCGCTGGAAAATTATTACTAAAACGGTTTACACTGGAGCGCGCAGCGGAATTCGGTTCCGTGGAAGCTTTGGAGTCTTCGATGAAAAGGTTTACCTCCACCCTCGTTGTTTTTGCAGGAATGACTCTCGCCGCGGCGCCTGTTGTCGCTCAGACACCCAGCCAGCGACTGGTTCTGGACCGTACCGGACAGACCATCGTGCTCGAGCCCTATGCCCCCAACATCCTGCGCGTGACTCTGAGCGTGAAGAAGGACGCGGCGCTGGCTGCTCCTGGAGTTGGTCTGGTTGCTGCACCGGCCGCTGCCGGCTGGGCCTCCAGTCAGACGGACAAAGGCGATGTCTACACCTCCGGCCGTATCGTTGCTACGGTCGACCGCGAATGGCCCAGCAGCCCGTCGTCGGTGCAGACCGTCGTGGATATATCCAAGTACTTCAACGGCTCGGTTCCCTGGGCGCACATTACCTTCACCACTCCCGAAGGCAAAAAACTGCTGGAGATGAACGGCTGGTCGCAGGCCGTGCCCAGCCATAAGGACGGCACTGCCGACTTGTTGCGCGACCGCCGTCCAACGGATGACGAGTTTTTCACCGTGGGCGCGAGCTTTGCCTCGCCCGACGATGAACACTACTACGGACTGGGACAGAATCACGAGGGCTTTCTCGACCATCGCGGCCACGCCGTGCGCTGCTGGAACGACTACCTGGCCACCGCCGCGCCCTCCACCTGCATTCCCTTTGCCGTGACCAACAAGGGTTACGGTCTGCTGTGGGACAACCCCTCCAAGACCCTCATCGAGCCCGGCTTCAACGAGCAGACCAAGTGGACCTCGCAGGTGGGCGACCGGGTTTCCTTCTTCGTCATTGCCGGAGACACTGCAGATGAAATTTATGCCGGCTATCGGCTGCTGACCGGGCCCACGCCGATGCTGCCCAAGGCGGCTTACGGATACATCCAATGCAAGCAGCGCTACGCCAGCCAGCAGGAGGTGCTGGATGTGGCCAAGGGCTATCGTGACCGCCATCTGCCCGCCGACGTGCTGGTGGTGGACTGGTTCTACTACACCAAGATGGGCCAGATGGACATGGACCCCAAGTTCTGGCCCGATCCGGCGGCGATGAATAAGACGCTGCATGACGAGGGCTTCGAGACCATGATCTCGGTCTGGCCGCGTTTTGTGCCCGAGGATCGCTACTACGCCGATCTGCGCCAGAAGGGCTGGTTGATCTCCAAGGCCGACGGCACGCCTATCGACGGCTTGCCCTACGACCGCGCCGGGTCGGATATCGACACCACCAACCCCGCCGCCGCCGAGTGGTACTGGAAGGTCATCCACGAGAACATTTTGAGCAAGGGTTTCGATTCCCTGTGGGCCGACGAAACCGAGCCCGATCTTCCCCCCAATGGGGCGTATCTGCATATTGGACCCGGCACCCAGTACTTCAATGTCTATCCCTACTTTCACACCAAGGCGCTCTATGACGGCTTCCGCAAGGACGAGCCGCAGAAGCGCGCCCTGATCCTCTCTCGCGACGCTTATCTGGGCGCGCAGAGCAATGGAGCGATCTTCTGGTCCTCCGACATCTTTCCCACCTGGGATACTTTGAAGCGGCAGATTCCTACCGGGCTGGACTTTGCTGCCTCCGGCATCACCTACTGGTCCAACGACACCGGAGGCTGGCAATATCTGCCCGGAGAGCACCATCCGGCCCATCCGCCGCTGCTGGACCCCTCCGACGCCCGCGCCGAGGTGGGTGGCTACGACGATTACCCCGAGCTTTACACCCGCTGGTTCCAGTACGCTTCTTTTCTGCCCATCTTCCGCACTCATGGCAGCCGTCCGGCCAACGAGGTCTGGTCCTATGGCAAGCAGGCCGAGCCGATTCTGGAAAAGTACCTGCGCCTGCGCTATGAGTTGATGCCCTACATCTACTCGCTGGGCTACAAGACCTGGCAGACCGGAGCGCCCTTCATGCGCGCCCTGCCGCTGGACTTCCCCAATGATCCCAAGGTAGCCGATCTGCGCGACGAGTACATGTTTGGACCGGCCTTCCTGGTAGCCCCGGTGGTGGAACAGGGCGCGACCAGCCGCTCGGTTTACTTGCCCGCCGGAGCCGACTGGTACAACTTCTGGACCAATGAGCGGTTTCATGGGGGCCAGACCATCACGGTGGCAGCACCCATCGATACGCTGCCCCTCTTTGTGCGTGCCGGATCGATCCTGCCGCTGGGTAGCGTGGTGGAGAGCACCCACGAGACACAGAAGATCACCAAGCTTCGTGTCTATCCGGGTGCGGACGCCGGCTTTACGCTCTTCAGCGACGATGGCGTCTCTTACGCCTACGAAAAGGGCGCGGGCGCTGTGACCCGTCTCAAGTGGGACGATGCAGCGGGAAAGCTGAGCCATGAAGGCGCGGTGGCCTGGAGCGGGCCGGATGCCGCGGTTGTAGAGGTCGTGGGCCGCTAAATTACCTTGAGAGGGCACGACTTTTGTCGTGCCCTCTCAAATCTACAGCCTTGCGGAGAGGCGATTTCTGCATGCGATTGCCTTGGGTCGGGCAGTCAACCGCTCGTCTACCCGCCTCGCTGATATAAAATCGCTGGGTAAGCAGGAAAGAACTGAATGAGGCTTTTTCCCATGAATGTAGGCCAGACGCGTATGCGCTTGGTGCAGGCGGGCGCGGCGTTAACGGCTGCTGTCCTGATCGCCGGTTGCGGCAATGCATATCGTTCCGTGGTCACGCCCATTGTTTCCAGTGGGCCGGCGGCGCAGCCATCTTCTTATGCCGTGGTGGTTTCGGCTCCTTCGACCACGACGCCCGGTGTCGCCACCATCATCGATTACTCCGGCGATACGGTTATGGCGACGGCCAACATCGGTCCCGGACCGGTTTCGTTCTCCATGGACGAGACTGGGTCGACAGGCTATACCGTCAATACCGACGGTACGATGACCAATTTCCCGGTCAGCACGACCTTGCAGACCAAGAACGTTACTTATTCCACGCTGTCGCCAACGAGCGCCGCGGACCCTCTGGGTCTGAGCCTCTTCACGCCCGCATCGGGATTGTGGGCCGCGGATCTTTCCAACCCCCTCGCCCCCGTCGTCGATGTGTTTTCGGGCTCCCCTCAGGTTCTCAAGCTCTCCATTCCGGTGGCGAAGACGCCGGTGATGGTGATTGGCTCCGGCTCGGTTGGCCAGCGTAACTACGCTATCAGTCAGAATCTGGCCACCTCTACCGGCGTGGAGTGCAATAACTCTTCCGCCTACCCTGCGGCGACTGGCTATGCCACCCCGCTTGAAACCTCCAGCAACACCGCCGATACCGCCCTGCCGGTGGGCATCTGCCCGGTCTTCGCGATTGCCAGCAGCGACGGCAAGCGGCTGTTTGTGCTCAATCGCGGTGACGACACCATCTCCGTCATCAACATCACCAACAACACGCTGGATAGCTGCACACCCTACACCAACCTGAGCGGCGCGTATATTACCTGCCACCAGACCATTCCGCTGTCCACATCTGCGGTGACGAAAACGGGGATTACGCCTCCCAACGGCACCAGCGGCATGAAGTCAACAGCTGGGCCGATCTATGCCGAGTTCAATACCGCAACCAACATGTTGGTGGTGGCGGACTACGACGCGGGCACCATCAGCATCATCGATGTGACTCTCGATGAGTACGGCAACGATTACAACACCTACTCCAACCCCAGTTGCACGGTGGGCGGTGTGACCAGTTATGCCAACTGCGGTACGGTCACTGGTGGCTTCGGATCTGTCTATACAGTGGCGGTGGGCAACAATCCGGCTGCGGTCACCGTTCTCAATGACGGAAGCCGCGCTTACACTGCCAATCAGACCGACCAGACGGTGACCATCGTCGATCTGTCCAGCCACACGGTGGAGAAGTTGCTCCCGGTCACGGGCCATCCGCGCGATATTGCCTCGACGCAGAACTCGGAGTACGGCAAGGTTTATGTATCTTCGCCAGACAGCAACCTGCTGACCATCCTGACCACCACCACGGATCTGGTGGACACCACCGTGCCGGTGGAGGGCAATATTCTGGATGTGCGGGTCACCACGCAGAATGGATCAAGCGGCAACTACAACAACGTCAGCCGCAAGCCGGGCTACGGTCAGCCCTGCTACCTGCCGGGAAATCAGTCAACGCTGGCAGCGTGCACCCTGTTCCCGTAATCGAATCGCGATATAGACTGAAACAGCCAAAGGATTGCTTCCCGCAAGGGAAGCGTCCTTTGGCTGTTTTCGTATGAGGCTCATGATCAAGAAGAAAAACAAGGCGCGGCTGGATGGATTACTGGTGGAGCAGGGAATGGCTCCCAGCCTGGAACGGGCGCGGGCGCTGATCCTGGCAGGCCGGGTGATGGTCAACGAACAAAAGGCGGACAAGACCGGTGTGACCGTGGCCTCTGACGCCGTGTTGCGCCTGCTGGGCGATGAGCAACCCTACGTCAGCCGCGGCGGCCTGAAACTGGCCGGCGCTCTGGCGCACTGGAAGATCACCGTCGCGGGCCGAGCCTGTCTGGATGTTGGCGCCTCCACCGGGGGCTTTACCGACTGCCTGTTGCAGCACGGCGCAGTGCGGGTGACGGCTGTCGATACCGGCTTTGGCCAGATCGCCATGAAGCTGCGCAACGACGAGCGGGTGCGGTTGATGGAGAGAACCAACGCGCGGCTGCTGGAGCCGAATGCGCTGGCCGCAAAAGCCGGTGAGGCTGCGCTCTCGCTGCTGGCGATGGACGTTTCCTTCATCTCGGCGACGATGCTGCTGGGGCCGGTCTTTGCCGCTGCTCCGGGACTGACGGAGGCTGTGGTGCTGGTCAAGCCGCAATTCGAGGTTGGCCGTGGCGACGTGGGCAAGGGCGGCATCGTTCGCGACCCCGAGGTTCATCAGTTGGCCATCGACAAGGTCGCCGATTGCCTTCGCTCCCTGAACTGGCAGGTGATCGAAATCATCGACTCGCCAATCACCGGCATGGAAGGCAACAAGGAGTTTTTGCTGTATGCGAAACGGGCCGTTGGCGCGGAGCAATAGCAGCTTAAGGCAGTGCCTACAGACGCTTCCCAAGGTAAATACTCTCTCCAAAACGAAATCTATGAAGGAAGCAGTTGTAGTTAACTTGGAGTTGCTTTCGAATTGGCGGTTACTCGCCCTCGACAGCAGACTGCATCCCAGTATCGACCCGGCTGGCTTGACTTATTTGCCATGCAGATTCAAGGGCACTCTTCATTGCAATCGACCCCTCCCGGAACCGATATAGCCGAATGCTCCTTTTGTGCCGCCGCTCTATCACCACAGTGGCCCACATGTTGCCACGGCGATTAACATCCTTCAGAAAAATTCCGCTTATGGAGTCGAAGGAAATGGGATTGTTCCAGAGCGGATACTTGATAACGAACCCAGGGGTATCAATCCTCAGGCTCACCGGATCGAAAGCGATTGCAAGTAACGCACACATCCCAAAAGAAAAAGTGAAATAGAACCCATCGGCCACGCCTTGGTGGTACCACTGCATTGAGAAAATCCAAAAAGGAAGTCCGAACACCGCGAAGATAATCTTGTTGATCCATGAGTGGTGAAAAAGCCGGGTCCCAGAAGGAGCCTGAAGTGCACGCTCATTTGTGTGGCCAAAGATGAACTCGCGAAGAGCAGCGAAATTATCAAGTTGATAGTCAATCCGAATATATTTCGTCGCGGAGTTGTCGTTCAAAATGAGCCTCTGCATAGTGTCATCTGCCTTGACGACTGCGATATCTGACCATGCTATGAAAGAAGTTCGACCGCTCTTAGCTAAGAGCCTATCCGCAAATAGTGACAATCTTGATTCGTTCTATCAAATCAGCTTCGTCAACGGAATACGTGTCGGCGATGCTTGATTTGTATGGCACAAATCAAGTCATGGACTGTCTCTGACGC
>Ga0302267_10000161_pt1 | contig 84826 bp, 68 predicted proteins | sample III_Bog_E1_3_FD_194555 | JGI IMG/M metagenome (GOLD analysis project Ga0302267, IMG submission 194555) | Peat permafrost microbial communities from Stordalen Mire near Abisko, Sweden - III_Bog_E1_3 | ecosystem: Environmental > Terrestrial > Soil > Wetlands > Peat | place: Sweden: Abisko... | reverse complement strand
TGTCGCAATGTCGCGCCGTGCAATTCGCTTGCCACCTGCAAAGATGTACTCACTGGTCAGGGTGCCGCTGGTGTTGCTTTCGGCCAGATTGCCGGCGCCCCAGTACATGGTGGGCGTAGCGTTCCCACCGGTCTTCTCCACGCGGATGCCGTCGCCGTCGTAGGTGTAGGTTGAGCCGGCCGCGCAGGTCATCTGCTCCTCCGCGTTCCAAGTATACCCATAGATCCCGCAGCCGGTCGTGATCCCGTCGTTCAACACATTGCCTGCCGCATCGTAGCCGTAGCCGTTCACCGTGAATCGGTTATTGTCGCCGATCACCTGCGTCATGCTCATCGGGTTGATGGATGTCCCGCTGATCGACGATGTCTGGAAGACGTTACCCCACGCATCGATTCCCGGCGAGCCAGTCGATGTGGTGAAGCTGACACCCCAAGCCGTATCCTCCTTGGTCGCCATCACCGGTCCCCAAATGCGAGGAACCTGCGGCACCCTGTGCTGGGTTGGTCAAAGTCCCCAAGATTACTGGGAGCTGCCGAGCAAAGCTACGATTCAACTGTTATTGGATGGTAGAAAGTATGTGACCGGATTCGTGCAGAAGGGTCTCTTCAGTAGTTGGGAGCGCGTCAGCCTGACACTCCGCCTAGGTGTAGGATTCGGAAGGCTGATAGTGGTCTTTCCCGACCCGATATCGAATCTCTGTCTGTATTCCTTCGAAAGCTCTCGGACCTCTACGACGGATGAGATCAAGATTTCGAAACGCGCCATTTGAGGGCCACCCCCCCCTCCAGAAGAGACAAATTTGCCCTTCACCGTTATCCCAACTGCGCCGTTTTTCCTGAGCAGATGGAAGTATTTCTTGTCCTGAGGCTGCCCCATCCGATAGCTGTCTGAAAACTTGAGATATATCGGCGCGCTACCGCACTCGGGGTCCCAAAAATCAACCCAGTGGAACGAGTTCCCAGCTACTCCTGAGACGACAACCTCTTGCCCATCGAATGAAGCGGGGGCCTTTTGTACATCGCATAGAGATGTCTTGCTTATCTCCTGCGCGTGCAATTGGGCGACAGTAAGACCACATAGAGCCAGCGCACATAAAATGCGGAATCGAGAATGCTTAATCATTGGGACCAAACCTCTGTGGAAACTGAGCGCTGTCTGGGAACACTAGCTTAAAATTGCTTTTCTTGTATGCGGGTGACGACAGAAAAACGTCGAGTATCTTTTTCTCGTCGTTCGGTCCGAACCTAGCAGTGGGAGTCACAGCCGCTTGTACCGAATATGCGGAGACCTCGGTTGCGAAATGGAAGCTGTTCGCATTGAAGCTATATGTTTTGCCATTCCAGGACTCCAGGAATCTTTGATCATCGATCACATGCGAGCCTTCGTGAGCGATGTTATCCGCACCTCCCTGGCCATATTTGAAATTCACCTCAATATCCGTCTTCCCATGCCCGCTTTGGAAGGGATTGGTATCAGCATTGGCGTTTGGCTCGTCGTTTTGATTAAACCACTTTTGATCCTTGAACCCGACGTGCACACCATTATTCTCGCCTGGGTCTCCTTAGGCCTCAGCAGCGGCCACAACATATCCATTCTTCGAATGGAGGTCCTTCTGTCGCTGCCTCTCGAAGCTGCCCATTGCTTTTGAGCACCTTTTGTCGCCTGCTGGGCAGCTCGACTGGTAATGGCCGGTAGGGTCATTTTTGGAGAGTGGGTTATTTCCGACGTATGCGTACAAGTTGAGCGTCTCTGGATCAATCAGTTTCGCGTATGGCACGGGTTCCGCCTTGGCAGACCAATCGGGGCTGAGAAACCTTCCCATGTTTGAACCGAAGTACCTAGCTGCGAAGTAGTCATTGCCGGATTCGGTATCCCGTTCTTTGCCGGTGAATCTGGATAGCGGAAAACACGCGTCGGTTGCACATGCGGCGGAGGGCATCATAAACGTGGGCAGCTCCATCGTACATGAATCCCCAAGCCGCAAAGGCGAGGGACCAGGGCCACCCGCCCATTCTCTTATGAACCTGCCGTCGCAGATACCTCCCTACATGTGATTTGGAGAACATCGCCGCTTTGCATCTCAACCGAGAGAAACTGTCCGTCATTGATCGAGTCCAGTTTTACTTCGTTGATTGAGTCGCTTGGCCCCCAAGGGAAAAGTCGAGGGCAAATGAGGTCTCGTACTCCAATCGCACTGAGGATGACTATGCCGGTCCCATTAACTCCAGTGCTGAGGCGTAAATGGACTGTGCCCTCCTCCCAGAGCAGGGTTATGGTTTCAAGTATTGCGTCGTGTAGCTTTGGAATCGAGTTCATGGATTACCCTGCTTAATCGGAAGGTGTGCCGCTTGAGAATTATTTGGAACCACTGAACCATCAGGTCCCAGACGCTCCCCGGCGGGGTTGTTGACGTGCGCGTGATCTCCATGCACCAAAACTCTTTGATTGCCTGTGGCTGGGTCGACGTATGAACCTTTTCCATTCTGAGGATCAGGCCCCTAAGGGATCAGGCCTTTTCCGGTAGCAGTATCGTGAATTTCAGCTGGCGTCTTGCCGATTATCTCACTTGGGTGGACCGAGGGAGACTCCGGTTGTGGGGTCACAGTTGCAGGAGTTGCGGGCTCAACTGCTGGAGCTTCCGATGTCTTGGGAGTAGCCTCCACGCTTTCCCCCAGCGCAAGGCTAACTACTGCCACGACGACGTTTAGAACTAACGCTGGGTGGTCAGAAACCCATTTATCAATTGCCTTTCCTGCCGATCCGTCTGATTTTCCCGGAGTGCATTTTGTCCCAGTACAGCCCCCGGTTCCAAGACCTTGCTGACTTCCGATATCACTGACCTCATCATCGAATTGCGCGGCATGCTGCTCTATCCGCGTAATTGTGCAACGGAAGCGCGTAAGAATCTGCGCCAGCGCGCAACGGCCGGGTAACCGTCAAGAGCGCCTTTCTTCGTTACCGTTGTAATACTTCCGCCCGCGCGCATTAAGGCTTATCTTAAGTTCAAACATCTTCCCCAATAATTCCCTGCATAGATGAGGCATTTGTCTGGTTGTTGACGCGACCTTAGTTGCAGGCCGTTTTGTGAAGGCACAGATGCTGCTGTCGCCGGCGTTTCAGCTTTGTTTCAGCCACTTGCTCCACCGCCCCTCTCGTTCGCAAGCCCCAAGGCTCGCGGCGAGGAAAGGATTTCAGGAAGGTCATGATGGTTTTCTCTCTTCGGTCCGCATCCACTCTCGTCGCCGTCGCGCTGGCAGTTTTCCCCGCCGTCCCGGTTCAGCTTCTGGCTCAGGATTCTGCGCCCGAGGTGCGAATTGTCGACTCGATCGATGAGAGCCGGCTGGTCACGCTGACAGGCAACACGCACCCCATGGCGCGCGCTGCGAACGACCGTGGCCGCGTAAGGCCGGACCTTGCCATGGGCGACCTGGTGCTGGTGCTGCGGCGCTCCGTGGAGCGGCAAACCGCATTTGACAGCTATGTCGCGAGCCAGTACAAACCGGGATCGCCGAACTATCACAACTGGCTAACGCCGGCGCAGGTTGGCAACAAATTCGGACCCAGCTCCAGCGACCTCGAACTCATCTCCAACTGGCTTCTCGATCACGGATTCAGCATTGAGGAAGTCAGCAAAGACCGGCTCTCCATTCGCTTCAGTGGAACCGCATCGCAGGTTGAATCCACCTTTCACACTGAGATCCATCAGCTACAAGTTCCGCTGCCAAAATCCTCCATCTCAACGGCGGCCGAGACTGAGTTACACGTCGCGAACATGAGCGATCCAAAGATTCCTTCGGCACTGGCGCCGGTGGTGGTCGGAGTCAAGGCCCTGCATAACTTCTTTCCGCATCCGCTGCACCGGCTGGGCGCACAGGTCAGCTTGAATGCCGGCTCTGGAACTCGCCAGCGCAAGGGTTCTTCGCCGGTCTTGCCGACAAAAAATCCCGGCGTTTTCGCAACCATTGGAGCCCGGCCGCAGTTCAGTACCATTGGCGGCTACGGCAACGCCGTTGAGGACGTAACCCCATACGACTTCGCCACCATCTACAACGTGCTGCCGCTTTGGAATGCAACCAAGGCCATTGACGGCACGGGCCAGACCATCGCCATCGCGGGCACCAGCAACATTAATCTCGCCGATGTTGCGGCCTTCCGCGCTGCTTTTGGTCTGCCGGTCAAGGCACCCTCAGTTGTGATCACCAACAGCGATCCAGGGGACTGCCCGGGATTTGACAGCAACTGTTCTGACGGTCTGATTGAAAACACGTTGGACGTGGAATGGTCAGGCGCAGTGGCCAAAGGCGCTAACATCACGCTCGTCACGTCCAGCGCGCCTACACCCACTTCAGACGCGCTTTACCTTTCAGAGAACTACATCGTCCAGAACAAGACCGCGCCAGTGATGAATGTTAGCTACGGGGAATGCGAGTTGGTGTTGGGCAATGCCGGCAATATCCTCTACAACAACTTGTGGCAGACCGCTGCCAGCGAAGGCATTGCTGTATTCGTTGCATCGGGCGACGCCGGCTCACCCGCCTGCGACCAGGGCTTTGACGCATACTATGGCGTGCCCTACGGCGCGCAGTTCGGACTGGCGGTGAGCGGGATTGCTTCCACCGCCTATAATATTGCTGTCGGGGGCACGGACTTCAACTGGGGCACTACGCCCGGCCCTTACTGGGGCACCAGCAACACCACCGGCACTGGCGCTTCAGCACTTGGCTACATTCCTGAAGTGCCGTGGAACTCGACCTGCACCAATCCACTTATCCTGCCTGAACTCGAGGCCGACGCCGCATACGTCGGTGTCGCCGGAGTGCAGGATGCTGAATCCGGCTGCAACTTTGTAATCGAGAGCGGCGATTACATCGATACAAATTACGGCGTAAACCTGTTCGGACTTGTGGACACGATCGGCGGCGGCGGCGGAGCAAGCAACTGCACGGTCAGCAACGGCGGCAGCCCCTTGAGCTGCTCCGGAGGGTGGCCCAAACCCACATGGCAGGCTGGCGTTCCAGGAATTCTCAGCGACGGTGTGCGCGACATTCCCGATGTCTCGTTCTTTGCCTCAAACGGTTTTCTGGGGAGCTCTTATCTCATTTGCGTCTCCGGCGGCGGCAGCGCCTGCACTTACTCATCGAGCTCAGAACCTACGGCGCAGGAAGTGGGCGGAACCTCTGTTGCTTCCCCTGCCATGGCCGGCGTGATGGCATTGATCAATCAGAAATCGGCCGCGGCGCAGGGCGATCCAAACACGCTGCTTTACAAACTTGCATCCGAGCAAACCTGGAGCAGTTGCAGCAGTGAGACCGTGAAGACAACCAGCGCCTGCATCTTCAACGATATCGACACCGGAACCAACGCCATGCCGTGTGCAAGCGGTTCGCCCTATTGCGAGGTGAACTACGCCGGAGACCCGGCCGGCGTTCTCATTGGCTATAGTGGCGGCACCGGATACGACGCGGCAACCGGGCTTGGCTCACTCAACGTTGCGAACCTGGTGAACTTATGGCCCACTTCCACAAGTTCGCCGGTCGTCAGCCTCTCTCCCACTAGTCTCAGTTTTGCTTCGACCACGGTCGGCATTGCCGCGGCTACCAAAGCCATCACTCTCATGAACACCGGAAAGTCGGCACTGGTATTGAATGGAACGGGCGAAGGGATCACCCTGGCGGGAACCGATCCTACCTCGTTTTCGCAGACCAATACCTGCGGTACGAGCGTGGCGGCTGGAGCTTCCTGCGTGATCACGGTTACGTTCAAGCCCGCGGTGGTCGGCGCACTTTCCGCCACGTTGAGCATCGCGGACAACGCCTTCGGATCGCCGCAGCCCGTTCCCCTTGCTGGAACCGGCATTGCCACAGGGCCCGCAGCCGCGCTTTCCATCAATGCACTCACCTTCGGCACCACCGGCGTCGGATCGACAAACGTCGCTCCGGCTTTTACCTTGACCAACGCCGGCACCGCTGTTCTGGACATTTCAAGCATCGGCATTACCGGCGCCAACGCCACCTCGTACTCGGAGACAAATACCTGCGGAACCACCCTTGCGATCAGCGCTTCCTGCTCAATAACGGTCACGTTCAAGCCGTTGGCTGCCGGGACGCTGACCGCATCTCTGAACGTTGCGGATAACGCAACTGGATCGCCGCAAACCGTGCCTCTGAGCGGTACCGGCACTCTGACGGTGACGCTCACACCGGCCAGCCTGACTTTTGGCTCGACTCCGGAAGGCGTTGCTTCCGCAGCGCAACTTGTGACGCTTAAGAACACGAGTGCCGCAATGGTCACTTTAGGAGCGACGAGCTTTAGCGGCGCCGATGCAACCTCATTTCTGAAGTCCGCGAGCACCTGCGGCGGCACGCTGGCAGTGAGCGAGAGCTGCACCATCTCAGTGGAATTGAAGCCGGCGGCCATTGGGTCGCTGACCGCCGTTCTGAACGTGGCCGACAATGCAACAGGATCGCCGCAGAGCGTTGCGTTGAGCGGCACTGGCGTAACGCCGCCGGTAACTCTGTCGGCGGCGAGCTTGTCGTTTGGCTCGGTGAGCGTGGGCGCAGCGAGCGGATCGCAGTCGGTGACGATGACCAACACCGGAACGGCTGCGTTGTCCATTGGCAGCATCGCGGTGACGGGCACCAACGCTTCTTCGTTTGTATTCGCGAACACCTGCGGGACAAGCCTGGCCGTGGGTGTGAGCTGCACCATCCATGGCCACTTTGCACCCGTCGCAGCAGGCGCGTTGAAGGCAGCCATCACCATCGCGGACAGCGCTGCCGGTTCACCGCAAACAATCGCGTTGAGCGGAACGGGCGATGCGCCGCCGGTAAATCTATCGGCCACCAGCCTGGTGTTCTCCGCAACAACCGTTGGCACTTCAAGCAGCTCGCAGTCGGTGACCATGACCAACGCTGGGACGGCTGCTTTGTCCATTAGCAGCATCGCGGTGACGGGCACAAACGCTTCTTCGTTTGTATTCGCAAACACGTGCGGGACAAGCCTGGCCGTGGGAGCAAATTGCACCATCCATGGACACTTCGCACCTACGACGGGCGGCGCATTGACGGCGGCCGTAACCATCACAGACAGCGCCACGGGATCGCCGCAAACCATCAAGTTGAGCGGAACGGGTGTAGCGCTGCCGGTCACTCTGTCGGCCACCAGGCTTGTGTACCCCGCGACAACCGTTGGCACTGCGAGCAGTTCACAGTCGGTGACCATGACCAACACGGGGACCGCAGTTTTATCCATATCCAGCATTGCGGTGACGGGAGCAAATGCGTCTTCGTTTGTCTTCGCAAATAACTGCGGGACGAGTCTGGCGGTGGCAGCCAACTGCACCATCCACGGCCATTTCGCACCCACAAAGACTGGTTCACTCGCGGCCGCTGTCACGATTACGGATAGCGCAACCGGCTCTCCGCAAAGTATCGCGCTGAGCGGAACGGGGCAATAGATATGCATGTTTGGACCAGGAACACGCAACCCTTCAGGCAAAGGAACCGCATGAGACTCAACACCAGCGCGCGCCCCTCGGTCCCTGCACGCGACACGGAGCAGACGGCCATTTTTCCGATACCTCACCGTGCCCGCACGCGAGTTCTTCTGTTGTCGGGAATTCTGTTTTCCGGTCTCGCCGCGATGGCTGCATCCGGCCCCACGCCGATGGCGCTCACAAAGGCCAGACTGGCAGAGAACTACGGTCGCCTGCCGCTGCGCTTCGAAGCCAATCGGGGCCAGGCCAGAGGCTCGGAGCCGACCGATCATGCGGTACAGTTCTCAGCCCACGGCACCGGCTACGCGCTCTACCTTACAAATACCGAAGCAGTCCTGGCGCTGCGCCCATCCGCCAGCAGCGCCCATGCCGACGTTGTACGCATGCAGCTCAGCGGCGCTCATTCCTCGCTCGCCGCCGAGGGATTGGATCAACTGCCTGGTGCGTCAAACTACCTCATTGGCAACGACCGGTCGCAATGGCACACCGACGTGCCTGCCTACGCCAAAGTGCGGTATGCCCATGTGTATGACGGCATCGACCTGGTCTACTACGGCAATCAGCAGCAACTGGAATACGACTTCGTGGTCGCGCCGTATGTGGATACCAGCCCCATCCGCCTGCACTTTGACGGCGCGCAAACTGTGCGGCTCGACCCGGCCGGCAACCTCGTGATCAGCGCCGCTGGCGGCCAGATTGCCTTCCACAAGCCGGTGGTCTACCAGCTTGAAAACGGTCATCGGCGCGCCATCGCAGGCAGCTTCAAGCTCCTTGCCGACAACTCTGTGGGCTTCACCGTTGGCGGCTACGACCACGCCCAGCCGCTGGTCATCGACCCCACGCTGGTTTACTCCACATTTCTCGGCGGCAGTACCTCCGACACCATGAACGCGATTGCCGTAGACTCCTCCGGCAATGCATACCTTACGGGCATCACCGCCTCCGCTGACTACCCGGTCACAACAGGGGCATTGAAGACCACCTTCAGCACTGCGTTCGTCACCAAGCTCAACCCCACCGGAACCGCCCTGCTCTATTCCACATTTCTGGGCGGCAGCGGCAGTTCAGCCGGCGGCGACACCGCACGAGACATTGCCGTTGACAGCGCGGGCGACGCCTACATCACCGGATCAACCTATTCCACGAACTTCCCCACCACCACCGGCGCATACCAGACCACCAACAAAGCCGCCGCGGGTTCCGCGCCCACATCGTTTATCAGCAAGCTCAATCCTGCCGGCACGGCGTTGCTTTACTCCACCTATCTCGGTGGCAGCCGCAGTGACTACGCCTACTCGATTGCCATCGACTCTTCAGGGGACGCCTACGTTGCGGGCGGAGCCTATTCCGGAGATTTTCCTGTCACCACCGGTGTCGTGCAATCCACCAACCTGTCTTATGCCGATTACGGCTGGAATCTCTTCGTCACCAAGCTCAATCCCGCCGGTTCCGCCTTGCTCTATTCCACTTACCTCGGCGGTAGCGGCGATTACGGCTCGCCCAACACTGTCCTGCTGGCAATTGACACGTCCGGGGATGCGTTCGTTGCCACTACGGTTCTCTCCAAAGACTTCCCCGTGACCGCCGGTGCTTTTCAGACCAAGAACAATGCCACCGGCGAGGGCAACATGACGATTTCCAAGCTCAATCCCACGGCAAGCAAGCTGATCTATGCCACATATCTTGGCGGCAGCAGCAGCGGTTACGGGGATGACACGCCTTATGGGCTGGCCGTGGCCTCTTCCGGCAATGCTTTTCTTTCCGGGACAACCTGGGAAACCAACTTCCCCACAACCACCGGCGCGTTTCAGGCGACCAACAAAACCGGCGGCAATGGCCCGGCGGCCGGCTTTGTGACCAAGATAAATGCCACCGGTACCGCCTTGATTTACTCCACCTATCTCAGTGGCAGCGGCGGCGTCTCCGGAGATCGCGCGCGAGCATTGGCTTTCGACAGCTCCGGCGATGTTTTCGTCACTGGCTCCGCGGACTCGACCGATTTTCCGGTCACCTCCAACGCCTACCAGAAGACGAATCCGGCGGCATTCAACAATGGTGCGGTGGTGTTTCTCACAGAGCTTAACCCGACCGGCGCGGGCCTGATCTACTCCACATATTTCGGCGGGGCCAACTCGTTCGGCGACACTGGGACCGCCATTGCGCTCGGGGCCGGCGGCACCGTTTATTTGACGGGCTGGACCGGCGCCTCAAACTTTCCCATAACCCCAGGCGCCTATGACTCCGCCTTCAGTTCTCAAAACTTCTCCCTCGGCTTTGTTTCGGAATTCACCTTCGGCACGGTAGCTACGACCGCGCCCACGGGAACAACTGTTACCTCAAACGCGAGCCCAGCGGTGACCGGCACGAATGTCACTTTCACGGCTTCAGTGGTACCCACCACGAGCACCGGCATACCCACCGGCAATGTAGTCTTCAGTGTTGACCTGGTGACGGTCGCAACCGTTCCGCTGAGCAGCACCGGGTTTGCCACCTATACGACCACAACCCCGCTCGCTCTCGGAGTTCACAACATCCTGGCCAGCTACCAGGGCAGCACCACCTACGGCGCCAGCGGCGGCAACTTCACTGAATCGATCGTCCCGGCCAACCCGGTGATAAGCCCAGCAGCTGGAGTTCACCCCGCGGCGTTTCTTGTCACCTTGTCCGACGCGACCGCCGGTTCGGTGCTCTACTACACGCTTGATGGCACGGCTCCCAGCGCTTCATCGACAAAGTACACAGCGCCATTCCCAATCAGCACCAGCACCTGGGTCAACGCGATTGCCATTGTCAGCGGAAAGCCCAGCAGCAACGTGGTCGGCGCGTCTTACACAATCGTCGGTTCTCCTTACTCGCTCGCTGTTCCCGCCACGGCCATCTCCACCACCGGCGCAACCCTGAATGCTCTGGTCAATTCTTACGGCCTTGCGGGCAGTTATTCCTTCATTTACGGAAGCAGTGCCACAGCTCTCACCGGCGCAACCGCCAAAACACCGCTCCCCTCGGGCGTCCTGGGCAGCCTGGCAGGCATCGCACCCATTCCGGTCAGCGCCAATCTCACCGGCCTGGTTACAAAGACCACTTACTACTACCAGGTGGTGGTTACCACGCCCGCCGGCACCAGCTCAGGCGAAGTGCTGAGTTTCACTACCAACTAATTCCGCGACGGCACAAGTGCGGCGAAAGATAGCGGTTTTTTTGAGAGACAAGTTATTGAATCAGGAGAATGCAATGTCGAATTGGGCGAAGGTAAAAGGTCACTCCAATCCAGGGCTCATGCTCATCACCGGTCTGTTTGCCGCAGCCTCCCTGTCTGCCCTGGGCCTCTCGCCTGCTCCCTCAGCGGCGGCCGCCAATTCTGCTGGAACTCCTGCGGCAAAGGCCCGGCTCACCTGGAATCAAGGCAAGCTCCCGCTCAGCTTTGAAGCCAATCACGGACAGGTCGACTCATCGGTTCAGTTTCTCTCTCGCGGCTCCGGCTTCGGAATTTACTTTGCCGGGCAGGAAGCGGATCTCGTCTTGCACAAGCCCGCGGCGAGTCTGGCCGGTTCAACAAAGACCAGGCCGCGGCTTGAAGTCCACGGTGTGGGCTACACTGCACCCGGCTCAGTTGCCCCTCAGGATGCGAGACAAAGCCAGCCTGCACAAACAGTGACCACCGACGTGATCCGGATGCAGTTGGCGGGCGCCAATGCGAATGCGCAGCCCATGGGGGTTGACCCGCTGCCGGGCACTTCGAACTACTTCCTCGGCAATGACGCATCCAAGTGGCATACGGCGATTCCCAACTTTGCGCGCGTCAAATACTCCGGCATTTATAACGGCGTCGACCTGGTGTATTACGGCAACCAGCAGCAGCTTGAATACGATTTCGTCGTCGCGCCCCACGCCGATCCCGCGCCCATCCGCCTCCATTTCGCCGGCACCGCGAGCCTCACACTCGATGCCAACGGCAGCCTGGAGCTGCATGCGCCCGACGGCACGGTAACCTTCCAGAAGCCTGTGCTCTACCAGGAGATTCAAGGCGCGCGTCGGCCCATTCGCGGAGCGTTCAAGCTGCTCGCCGATAACACCGTCACCTTTTCCATCGGCGAGTATGACCATAATCGGCCGCTGGTGATTGACCCCACGCTCTCCTACTCCACTTTCTTTGGCGGCACCAACGCCGAGTATGTCGTGGCTGTTGCCGCCGATTCAGCAGGCAATGCCTATGTCTGCGGCCTGACCATTTCAACTGACTTTCCACTTACTGCCGGCGCATTCCAGGCCGTGAACTACGCCCAGTCCCAGAACGCCGTCGCCACTGCCTTTATCAGCAAATTCAACCCCTCTGGAACCGCGCTGCTCTACTCCACCTATCTCGGCGGTATTGGCAGCGCCGAGGCGCAGCACGAGCAGGGAGACTATGCCCGCGACATCGCCGTCGACAAGTCCGGCAACGCATATGTAACCGGATATACCCATTCGCCCGATTTCCCCCTTACCGGCGGCGCATTCCAGACCACGAACGGGGCCAGCAACTCCGGCAATGCCACCGGCTTTGTCACCAAGCTCAACCCCACAGGCACCGCGCTCGTCTACTCCACCTACCTCGGCGGCCACATCCTCGACGAGCCCACGGCACTTACCATCGACAGCACCGACGATGCCTACGTCTCCGGCCTCACCTTCTCCACCGACTTCCCAGTCACTTCCGGTGCCTTCCAAACGGTCAACAACTCCGCCGGGATCGGTGGCTTCAATGATTTCGTCACCAAGCTCAACCCCTCCGGCACCGCGCTGGTCTATTCCACCTATCTGGGCGGGGACAGCAGCTATGGTTCCACCATCGGGAGCATCTACTGGGGCAACGGTATAGCCGTTGACAGCGCCGGCGATGCCTATGCTACGGGCTTCACTTCTTCCGGCGATTTTCCCGTGACCTCAAATGCCTTTCAGAAGGTATCGCATGCCACGGGATTTGCAGTCACCGTCACCAAGCTCAACCCCGCCGGTTCCGCGTTGTTGTACTCAACCTACCTGGGCGGCAGCACAACCTCCATCAGTGAAGGCCTGACCATAGACTCGGCCGGAAACGCCTACGTTGTCGGCTACACATCGGATACCGACTTCCCCGTAACCAGCGGCGCATTGTTGACTATCAACAGGGCCGACACCAACACCGCGACCTCTTCTGACGCACCCAACAGCGGCTTCATCACCAAGATCAATCCCACCGGCTCGGCTCTTGTTTTCTCCACCTACCTTGGCGGCACCACCGGCCCCTGGGGCGGCGATCACGTCTATGGCGTGGCCCTCGACAGCGCAGACAATGTCTACGTCGCCGGCAGCGCAATGTCGGCTGACTTTCCCGTTACATCCAACGCATACCAGCCCACCAACCACGGCGCCACCCACTGCTGCGACTACACCACCTACACCAGCAACGGCTTCCTCAGCGAGCTGAACGCCGCCGGCAACACACTTCTTTATTCCACTTACATCGGTGGCAGCGGGACCCAGAACCCCTATGGTCCCGGGGGATACGGCGATGAAGCTTACAACATGACCTTGGGCCCTAACTCCAATGTGTACGTCGTGGGCTACACCAGTTCCTCCAACTTCCCCGTCACTGAGAACGCCGTCGAGACCACCTACCACTCCAATCAGAACACTGGCTTTGTAGCCGACTTCGACCTGGGCGCCTCGCCGGCTTCGGGCGAAACCTACACCACTTTGACCGCCAGCGCCAATCCCGTTGTCCCCGGCACCAGCGTGACGTTCACGGCTGCGGTGGAACCCATGTCCGGCACCGGCACCCCCACGGGAAGCATCGTGTTTTCCGTCGACGAAGCTACCGTCGCAACGGTCGCCCTGACCGCCGGCAAGGCGACTTACACCAGCGCCGCTCTGCCCGCGGGCGCGCATTACGTGCTTGCGACTTATACAGGCAGCACCACTTTCGCCCCAAGCGGTGACGGTTTCAACGAGTTCATCATTCCCGCCACACCCCTCATCACCCCTTCGGCCGGCACTTACTATGACCAGCAAACCGTCAGCGTCAGCGCTCCAACGGCGGGCTCCATCCTCTATTACACTCTCAACGGTAACGTCCCCACCGAGTTCTCCACCGCCTACACTGCGCCGCTGATTGTGAACAAGACCACCACATTGAACGTCGTCGCGGTCTCTCTGCACGACGCCACCAGCAGCACCGCGACTGCCGTCTACACCATCATCGGATCGCCCTCAGCTCTCATCGGCCCGGCGACCGCCATCGCCACTCCCCAGGCCACGCTGAACGCATTTATCAACGGCCTCGGCGCGGCAGGCGCCTGGTACTTCAAATACGGCACCAGCGCAACAGCTTTAACCACAAGCACTGCAAAGACCAGCTTGGCCGCATCAACAAGCCGTTCCCAGGTGAGCTTGACGGTCACTGGTCTCGTGGCCAAGACCACCTACTACTACCAGATCGTTGTCACCACCCCCGGAGGCGTCACCACCAGCGGAGTAGCTTCGTTCACAACGAATTGATCGCGCGGTGCTAGTCTTTAAAAATGATTTTGCCGAAACTCAGGACGGACCTGGATTTCATGGTGTCTCCCGATCCGAACCAGCCGGGACTACTGATTCGCGACTCGTTTCGATACTCAGACCTGATGCTCGTCATTCCTCCGCCTCTGGTGTCGAGTCTTGGTTTCTTTGATGGCTCCCGCACTGACCTCGACCTTCAGGAAGAATTGAAACACTCGCCGAACATCCCCGACAGCAAGCCCCTTGCCGCCCAGTTGATTGAGGCCCTGAGCAACGCCGGTTTCCTGCTCGACGAGCGTTACGCCGAACTCAAGGAATCACGGCACCGAGCCTTTGCGGAAAGCCCCGTTCGCGAGGCAACGTTTGCCGGCTCCGCCTATCCGGCAGAACTGGGCCCGCTGCAAAGTGTCATGCAAAAGTACCTGGCATCAACAGGAACCGCATCTGGAAACTTGATTGGAATTGCCGCGCCGCATGTAAGTCCGGAAGGCGGTTGGAAGTGTTACCAGGCTGCCTATTCAGCGCTCACGCCAGAGTTGCATGACCGCACCTTTGTTGTGCTGGGAACCTCGCACTACGGCGAGCCGGACAAGTTCGGGTTGACGCGCAAGCCTTTCCAAACTCCCTATGGAACAACCATCGCCAACGACAGCCTGGTCAATCGGCTTGCGGATCAACCCGCAGTGCTTATGGAGGATTACTGCCACGTTGTCGAACATTCGATCGAGTTTCAAGTGCTCTTCCTGCAGGCTATTTATGGACCGCAAGTGCGAGTTCTCCCCATCCTATGCGGATCGTTCGGAAGGCACGTGAATGAAGGCGGATACCCGGAGGATAACGACAGCGTGAAGCGTTTTCTTGGCGCACTCGGAGAGATCGCCGCAAGAGGTCAGGAGCAGCTCACCTGGGTGTTGGGCGTAGACATGGCGCACATGGGGGTGCGCTATGGAGACAACTTCGCGGCCCGCGCGGATCGAGATGAAATGACCCAGGTGAAGGAGCGCGATGAGCAAAGAATCTCGCGCATGATTGCTTCGGATGCGCAGGGCTTCTGGGGCCTTGTCCGGGAGAATGGGGACGATGATTTGAAGTGGTGCGGATCGTCCGCAATCTATTCCTTCATGAAGGCTGTTCCGCAAGCGCGTGGAAAGCTGCGCCGCTACGAACAGTGGAACATCGACGAACAAAGCGTAGTCAGCTTCGCCGGGATTTCTTTTATCGGTTAGTTTTCGCGACGAGATGGCCGGTGCAGTTCGGTCCAGCCAGGTTTCAACTTCAGCGCACTTTAGGGAGTGCGGCAAGCGCCTGCGCCGCGCCGTCGGCCCGATGTGCATCCTCTGCTGAGATGGACTTGGCCTGCAGCAGCATTGCCCAGTTTTTCAGAGCCTCGGCATACTCACTTCGCGCCGCTTGAGAGTCGCCCGTTTTTGCCAGTCCGCCAGCAAGGCCCGATTGCGAACGCGCCCAGTCGGAGCGAAATATCGCGTTCGCCGGTTCCGCCTGCGAGCGCTCGGCAGCAATCTTCTCAGCCTTTCTATAGTCCGCGATCGCCGCACTCGCATTGTGCAATGCAAGGTGCGCGTTGCCCGCCGCTAAAAGCGATCGACCGCAATTGGCAACGGTGTATGCATCGGTGGGAGCAGGATTGCCCTGGCATAGAACCGCTTCCGCCTGCTCGGCCTGATGCAGCGCACCCGCCGCGTCTCCGGCGGCCAGCAACCCTTCTGAAAGTTTGCGCCCGCTGATGCCGACATCGGTACGATACTGCGCGCTGGCCGGGGCATCGTGGCTTAGTCCCTGGGCAAGATGCAGGGCCTGCTCATTGTGCGCGACGCCCTCCGCAGCCCGTCCCGAACCGCGAAGCGCAGCCGCCCACTCATTCTCCACCACAGTTTGCCCGCGCCGGTAGAACGCGTTCCCCGGGTCGGCATCCACCAGCCCCTTCAGAAGCTCGGCGGCATGGGCAACATGCGGCAATGCACCGCCAGCGTCTTTGCCGTCGATCAGCATCTGCCCATACTGCGCTTCCGCATTCGCAAACTCGACACTGACGTTCGTGTCGTTGGGCAGCGCTGTGTTCACTTTCTGAATTTGCCTCAACGCCTCGCCGAGATCATTGGTGGCCTCGTCGTGGCGCCCCATGCCGGACTCTGAAGCACTCAAGGACAGCAGCGTTTCATAGCTTTCCTTGGCAACCTCAATGTTCCCGGGAAATTGCCCTTGCAGCTTTACCACGAGTGCTTTTGCCTGCTCGTAATATGCAACCGACTCGGCTATTTTCCCCAGGTTCTGGAATCCGATTCCTCCGTGAAGATCGCCAATGTGGCGAAGGCAGTTGGAAATATCCAAACTGTTCTCAAGACTCCCCGGAGACTTCCCATCGATGTCTTTGCGCAGGGAGAGCGCGCGCTGGTACGCAACATTCGCAGCGTTCAGCTCCCCCGTGGAATAAAGCATGTCTCCATAAGTAGAGAAGGCATTTGCCGCCGAGTCCAGTGCAGGGGCCGTCCGATCTTCGCGCAACAGCTTTTCCGCTGCGTCCACCGCTTTGCGCGCGCTGGCCATCGAGCCTGCCGTATCCCCAAGATTGCTCTGGTATTCATTGCCCTGCACATTGCTCACCCGCACATACGCGTCCACGATTTCGCGTTGCAATTCGGGCGACTCCGACTCCTTTGAAAGGTTGTCGAGATAGGTAAGAGCGTCGTGCACCAGCCGCGCTCGAACCGGTGTGGCGCCCGGAAGGCGATCAATGGCGTCGGCATAGTCGAACATGACTGAATGAGCCAACTGGCGAACCTGGTTGAAGCGCATCTCAGCGCGCGCCCGCGCCAAACTCACTTCGATCAGACCGCCAATCAACGAGCACAGTAGCAGTCCCGCGGCAATTACCACGGTGCGGTTGCGCCGGATGAACTTTGCTGCGACATAAAGCGGAGCATCGCCGCGTGCCTCCACCGGCCGCCCCTCAAGGTGCCGCAGTATATCTTCTGAAAACTGATCGACGGATGCGTAGCGTTGCAAAGGAAGTTTGCGCAGCGCCCGCAGAATAATATTGTCCAGGTCGCCCTTTAACCGGGGCTCCCACGCACTTGGCCTCGCCGGCTCCTCGTCGCAAACGGCCGCCATCATCAGGTGTGGCGGGCGATCGGCATCGCCATACGGGGAATGGTTGCTGAGCAGTTCGTAGAGAATCACGCCAAGTGAATAAACATCCGACGCCGTGGTGACCTGTTCTCCCCGAACCTGTTCCGGGCTCGAGTAACGAACCGTCATCTTCAGCATCCCCGGCTCAGTGAGCGCCTCGGCCGCGTTGGAAAGTGTTGGCCTGAGAACCTTGGCGATCCCAAAGTCCAGCAGCTTCGGCGTGCCTTCCGCAGTCACCAGAATATTTCCCGGCTTCAGGTCGCGATGAATCACCATGTTCTGGTGCGCATAGTGAACCGCCGCACAAATCTTGCGGAACAGCAGCAGTCGATGCGCGATCGATAGATTGTTTTGGCGGCAATAGTCGTACGGCGAGATGCCTTCGACAAACTCCATGATCAGGTAAGGCATGCCATCGGGACGCGCGCCGCCATCCAGCAGGCGCGCAATGTTGGGATGCTCAAGGTTTGCCAGAATCTGCCGCTCAACGCGAAAGTGCGCAGTTACGTCAGCTGGATAAAAGGTCGTGTTGATCAGCTTGACCGCAACGCACTTTTCAAACTCTGCATCGCTGCGCACTGCGCGATACACCGACCCCATTCCGCCTTTGCCGATCAACTCCACCAGACGATAGTTCCCAATGATTTCGCCGAGCGCCGAATCAACCGGCTCCTCCTCAAACCCGTCGTTGGCAATGGCGGAATGTTGCCAGAAATCCTCGTGCATCGCGGCCGCATCGGCTGCCAGCAGCTCCTGAACCTCTTTAAGCAAGCCGGTGTCGCCTTCACAGGCCGACGCCAGAAACTGTTCTCGCTCTTCAGGAGCCAGGTCAGACGCCCGATCGAAGAGATCGCGCAGGCTCTCCTCGTTCATGCCTGAGACCCCGCCATGCTCTTGCGCAGCCACGCGCGGGCAAAGCGCCAATCGCGTTCCACCGTGGTTAAAGAGAGGGTCATCACGTCGGCAATCTCCTTGAAATCCAGATCCCCGAAGAAGCGCAACTCCACAATCTGCGCACAGCGCGGATACCGCTGCGACATCCGTTCCAGTGCCTGGTCCACAGCCAGCGTATTCAGTTGCTGGTGCTCTTGAATCAATGGAATCTCGTCTGCCGCGCTTGCGTCTCGTTTCGCGGCATTGCGCGCCCGCGCCTGGTCCACCAGGATTTGCCGCATCATCTTCGTCACCACTGAGAGGAAGTGCGACCGCCCTTTCCAGTCGACCGACCGCAGCGAAGAGATGCGCAGATACACCTCGTGGACCAGTGCGGTTGCCTGCAGGCTGCCAACATCGGATTCGGACTTGAGGTGGTAAGCGGCCAGCCGGCGCAGGTCCTGGTAGACCAGGGCAGTGACCCGGTCCAGTGCCTGCGGATCACCGTCACGCCAAAGATCGAGCCATCTTGTAACGCTTTCCATTGGGTTCAACCCCTGCGGGACCGAACAAAAGACGAAATCGGGGCCCATTCCTCGCACATCCCGCGGCCAGATTCGATTACGGTCCCAGGATGCTTCAAAAAAAATGACGGGTACTGAGGGCAGTTTACGCATTCTTGGGCTGATTGCAAAAGAGGACTTCGATCATGTGGAAGAATCCCCAGTCCAGTTACGCCGCTCACGACGTAAGGATGCGCCGCTGAACCTGGTGCAGCCATGACCATTTTCGACGACTCATGCGCTCTTGGGAGATACAAAAACAGATTCTGGCCTGGTTGGCAAGAGAGTAGCCCTCCCCCCTTTTTTCAACCCAACGGCAGCTCAACCCGCGCTTCCCTATGCGGCACTCAAGCCTGATTGCTCCCCCCGAGGCCAGTGCCGCTCGTCCACCACCCGTCCCCGAAACCAAACATGAACTCAGGAGCAAGACAATGTGCGGACTGTTTCCCACGCGCCTGGCGCTTTCCCTCTCCATTTTGATCCCCCTCTGCGCACCTGCCCTGGCGGAATCGGTGCAGGCTGGATCACGCTCAGCTACCCCTGCCATCACGGAGCAAATCGATAACTCCCGTCTCGTCCCCCTGCGTGGAAACGTACGCCCGGACCTGACCGCTGACCGTGATCTGGGTCCGGTGGAGGATTCGGTTCCCCTGCGGCTCTACATGGTGCTTCAACGCAGCCCGGGACGGCAGGCGGCCCTTGAGAACCTCATCGAGCGCCAGCAGCAGCCAACCGCGGCGGAGTATCACCAGTGGATTACGCCGCAGCAGTTTGGAGAGCGGTTTGGGGTCGCGGAACAAGACATTGCCAAGATTTCGGAGTGGCTGGAATCCCGCGGTATGCGTGTCAACCATGTGTTGAATAACGCTTCGCTGATCGAGTTCTCCGCAACGGTGGGGAATGTTCGCGAGGCGTTCGGCACGCAGTTGCATTACTTCAATGTGGCAGGCGGAAAACACCCCGCGCTGGTCCAGGAGCCGATGATTCCTGCCGCGATGGCCAACGTGGTCGCCGGAATTGAGGGACTGAACAAGATTCCCGAGCACGCCAATCATACAAAGACCGGGCAAGCTGCATGGGACGCGACGACGCATCGCTTCAAGAACGTTGCAACCATCGACAGCTCGGGCGCCAGGCCTGAATACACGAACCCAAATGACGGGAATTACGACGTAACGCCGCAGGACTTCTATACCATCTACAATGTCAATCCCATTTTCAACGCGGGAACGAAAGGCGCCACTGCGACCGTCGCCGTTATCGAAGAGTCCGACATCGAGTACGGAACTGTGAACGGCACTACCGGCGCGGCGACCGGCGGCGATGTTGCGAACTTCAGGACGCTCTTTGGGGTTCCAGGCACGCTCAACATGCATGTGTATCACGGCTACGGCACAGTCACTTGCAGCGACCCAGGAATCGACCCCGCCGGCGAGGGTGAAGAAGGCGAGGCGGCACTCGACGCTGAATGGGCCAGCGCGCTGGCGCCGGCTGCCAACCTGATCTTCATGTCCTGCGATAATAATGTAGACAACGGCATCATCACGTCGGAAGCTGCGCTGATTGACAACAACCTTGCTGACGTCATGAGCCTAAGCTACGGCCACTCCGAGCTCACCTTCAGCAGTTCCCAATACACCACACAAGACACCTTGCTTGCGCAGGCCGCTACCCAGGGCCAATCCTTCATAGTCTCCGCCGGTGATTCGGGCTCAGACGTGCTTGATCAGAACACAACGGGCACGGCTGTGGCCGGAATCAATGTCAGCGCCTACGCATCCAACCCTCTCGCGACCACAGCCGGCGGCACGGACTTTGTGGATCTTATCGATCAACTTGAGGGCGGACTGAACGAAAGCGCCTACTGGGGCGCTACAAACTCCCAATACTACGCAGATGCTCTGGGCTATGTGCCTGAAACCGCATGGAACAGCAGTTGCGCCAATAGCATTATTGCTGTTTTTCAGGGCTACACGGGCACGGGCGATTGCGATTCAGGCTCGGCTGGCGACCTTATGGGCAATGTGGTCGGCGGGTCAGGTGGTTTCAGTACGCATTATTCCGTCCCGAGCTACCAAACAGGCATCACCGGCTACTCGGGAACCATGCGCGCTCAGCCCGACATTTCGGCTTTCGCAGCTGGCGGCTATTTGGGCCACACGCTCATTTATTGCGACTCCTATGTGCCGGCCAATGCGTGTACCAGCCCAACCACCTTTGCCACCAGTGGCGGAACATCGTTTGTTGCCCCGCAATTTGCCGGTGTCTTCGGCCTGCTGGTCAACTACACAGGCACTCGCCAGGGCCTTCTCAATCCCACGCTCTATGCGCTGGCCAAGTCGCAATTCACGTCGTCAGCCACCAAAACGGCTTGCTATTCAAACGGAACAACCGTGAATGCCGGCGTGCTCACCAGCAGCCTTCCCGCATCGACGTGCACATTCAACGACGTAACCAGCGGCAACAACGATGTGCCCTGCCAGGCCGGGTCAACGAACTGCTACGTCGCCCCCGGCGGCACCTACGGAATGTTGTCGCTGACCGGCGCAGCGTCGCTGACGGTGGCCTTCCCTTCCACGCCTGGATATGACGAAACCACGGGCATCGGAACGCTTAACGTAAGCAATCTGTTTGCAAACTGGTACAAGGCTTACACCAGTACAGCGAAGGTCGCAGCCTCCGCCACATCCATCACGTCCGCTCAATCCACCACGCTCACGGCCACTGTGACCGGCGGAACCCCAGCAGGCTTCACCGGCAAGGCGCCCACAATCATCGGGACTGCCACCTTCAAGGCGGGAACCACTTCCATCGGCAGTTGCACACTGAGCGCCGGAACCTGCTCCGCCAGCGTAAATGGCACTTCGCTCGTTGCCGGCTCCAACTCGATCACGACCACCTTTTCCGGCAGCAAAACCTACCCCGCTTCCACATCCAGTGCGATCACTGTGACTTTGACCGGGGGTACCGGAACACCAGTCGTAACGGTGTCGCCGACCACTCTCGCCTTTGGTTCAGTCACGGATGGCACAACGTCCCCAGCGCAGACGGTCACTGTCTCCAACACCGGCACTGGGACTCTCAACATTACCTCCGTAGGGTTCTTAGGCGGAGCGGGCTCACTGGAATTCGCCATAACCAACAACACTTGCGGCTCCACTCTGGCCGCCGGGGCAACCTGCACGTTCGGCGTTGTCTTCGAACCCGGAAGTTCTCCCGGCACCTACGGCGCGGAAGTCGGCGTCACCGATAACGCCGCTGGTTCTCCGCAGTACGCTACCATCAGTGGCACCGGCGTCGCCTCCGGAACCGGTACAGTTTCTCTCTCCCCCACCAGCCTCACATTTCCCGCAACCACCGTGGGTGCTTCGAGCGCACCGCAACATGTGACCCTGACGAATACCGGAACCACGGCTGTAACCATCAGCAACATCAGCGTCACAGGAATAAATTCCGCATCGTTCTATTTCATCAACGGGTGCAGCTCAAGCCTGGCGGCGAGCGCAAACTGCATCGTTTCTGTCTACTTCAGTCCCACCACCACTGGCAGCCAGGTGGCGGGACTGGCATTTACAGATAGCGCCACAGGCTCCCCGCAAACCGTCAGCCTTACCGGCACCGGTTCTGCATCCGGAACCGGCACAGTTTCTCTCTCCGCCACTACGCTGAACTTTGGCTCTGTCATGGTCGGTACATCCAGCAGTTCGCTAGCCGTAACCATGACCAACACCGGCACAACCGCGGTTACCGTCTCCAGCGTTGTGCTCGGCGGCGCCAACGCATCTCAATTCGTATTTGCCAACACCTGCGGCACAAGCCTCGCCGCTGGAGCCAACTGCAGCATCCACGGGCACTTCGCCCCAACCGCAAATGGAGCAATGGCTGCGGCCATCACCATCACCGACACCGCCACCGGCTCGCCGCAATCCATCGCTCTTACCGGCACTGGTACAACCCCCACCACGGTGAGCCTGTCAGCCACAAGCCTCAACTTCGGCTCCGAAACTGTCGGTGTATCGACCGGCTCGCAATCGGTGACCATGACCAACACCGGCACCGCGGCACTGTCGATCACCAGCATCGCACTCACCGGCGCCAACGCCTCTTCGTTTGTATTCGCGAACACCTGCGGCACAAGCCTGGCTGCCGGAGCCAACTGCTCCATCCACGGCCATTTCGCACCCACCACGACCGGCGCATTGACTGCGGCCATCACCATCACATCCAGCGCTACCGGCTCACCGCAAGCCATCTCGCTCTCCGGAACCGGAACCGGAACCGGCGGCAGTTCGCTCACCATGTCGCCGACGAGTCTCACCTTCGGCTCAACCAACATCGGCAGCACCAGTCCCGGTCAGGTTGTTACCATCAGCAACCCAACAGCTGCGGCCATTACCCTCACCGGCATCTCCTTCTCTGGTGCAAATCCAACCGACTACGTGGTCGTAGACAACTGCGTTGCCACCCTGCCCGCCAGCGGAAGCTGCACGGCCATGGTCTCGCTGGTTCCACTGGCAACCGGAACGCTCACAAGCGCATTGAACTTCACTTCAAGCGCTGGCAACGCCAGCACCACGCTCACCGGCACGGGGATAGCCACCGCGGCGCTGACCTACAGCACCACGTCCCTGGCCTTCCCCACCACCACCCACGGCACGCAGAGCCTGGCCTCCATCGTCACCGTAACCAACAGCGGTACAACCACGGCGACCTTCGGTTTCGTCGGAATCGGCGGAACCTACGCCCCCGACTTCTATCAGCTCAACTCCTGCGGAACCTCGCTGGCCGTCGGCGCAACTTGCAAGTTCTACATCATCTTCCGGCCCGCGACCACCGGGGCATACTCCGCAACGCTGGAGCTGTTTGACAACGCACAAAGCGGCTACCAGGGCGTAACACTCAGCGGAACGGGCAACTAATCCATAGCACACAAACCCCAACCCAAAGCCTCCCGGTACAGCCCAAAGCTGCACCGGGAGGCTTTCCTCTTTGCCCTTCAGCGCGATCGTCGAAAAGCCCCCGGAAAGCCGATCACTTTCATCCCACCTGCAAGGCTGTAAGATGGGGAGCTTGGGAGCAAAGCGGGGCGCGGGATTGTTCTCCGGCGACATCTGCTGCCCGGGCAACGTTTTTTGCGAGAGCCAGAGTGCACATCCAGTTTTCCCAAGCAGGTTTTCAGGAGTCGTTCCGCATGCCCACCAAGACCATCATCGAGCCTTTCCGCATCAAGAGCGTTGAACCCATCCGCTGGACCACCCGCGCCCAGCGGGAACAGCTTCTCCGCGCCGCGCACCATAACCTTTTCCTGCTTGAAGCCGACGACGTGCTCATCGACCTGCTCACCGACTCCGGCACTGGGGCTATGTCCACGCACCAATGGGCCGGCATCATGGAGGGCGACGAGAGTTACGCCGGGTCAAAGAGCTTTGAGCATTTCAAAACTTCGGTCCAGGACATCACCGGCTACCGGCACGTCATCCCCACCCACCAGGGCCGCGCCGCCGAGCGCATCCTGTTCAACGTGATGTGCCGGAAGGGCGATGTGGTGCCCAACAACACCCACTTTGACACCACCCGCGCCAACGTCGAATTTGTGGGCGCAGAGGCCGTCGATCTGCTCTACCCAGAGGCGCGCCAACCGGAGACCGTGCTGCCCTTCAAAGGCAACATGGATGTCGGCGCTCTCGAAGAGCTGATTGCCCGCGTAGGCAAAGAGAAGATCCCGCTGGTCATGCTCACGGTCACCAACAACTCTGGCGGCGGCCAGCCGGTGTCGATGGAAAACGCGAAGGCTGTTGCAGCTGTGTGCAAGAAGCATGGCATTCCGCTGTACTTCGACGCCTGCCGCTTTGCGGAGAATGCGTGGTTCATCAAGCAGCGTGAGCCCGCCTATGCCGACCGCACGCCGAAAGAAATTGCGCAGGAGATGTTTTCGCTCGGCGACGGCTGCACCATGTCCGCCAAGAAAGACGGCATGGCCAACATCGGCGGCTTTCTCTGCACCAACGACGACATTCTGGCGCGGCAGGAAAAGGATCTGCTGATTCTGACCGAAGGTTATCCAACCTATGGCGGGCTTGCCGGGCGCGACCTTGAAGCTGTAGCCATCGGCCTTCAGGAGTCGCTTGACGAAGACTACCTCCGCTACCGCATCGCGTCCACGGCTTATCTCGGCGACCACATCGCCCAAGCCGGCGTGCCTATTGTGCAGCCCCCTGGCGGCCACGCCATCTATCTTGACGCCAAGGCGTTTCTACCGCATGTTCCGGTCGAGCAGTTTCCCGGCGTGGCGCTGGCGGCGGAGTTATATCTTGAAGGTGGGATTCGCTCCGTTGAGATCGGCAGCCTCATGTTCGCCGCGGCGGCAAAGATGGAACTGGTGCGGCTGGCCATCCCCCGCCGCGTCTACACCCAGAGCCACATCGATTACGTGGTGGAGATCATTCTGAGTGTCTTCGAGCGGCGCGAGCAGATCAAGGGCGTTCGCCTTACCTACGAAGCGCCATTCCTCCGTCACTTCACCGCCCACCTGGAGCCCGTAGAATAAGCTCCCGGAGGGAGCGCACGATAATAGCCCAGCATGAAATGCTGGGTAAGCTCCAAACCAAACACCAGCGCCCCGTTGGGGAGCTGCGACCCTACGAACCCATGTGAAGAACAAGTCGGTAACGGGTTAGCTGAGAACTTCTTCAAATGCGACGAGGATGAATTCCTTAGCGTCGCGGGTCGGTGTCGGCCTGCACCTGACCTTGGCGCCCGTGTTGAAAGCCCACATCGTGTCCTCTGGGTCATCATTCACTTCAACAATCTCGTAAATGTCGCCGCGTATGTGAACAGCTTCAACCGGACACCACACTGCTACGAGCTCATCCGGCAGGTCCACGTATATCTTCATGTGCCCTCCCGTTGCCAGACGCTCCGGTCCGCGTTCTAGAAGCCCGGAAGACCTCCAAGCACCTAAGCCCTCCCCGCAAACTCCCCCGTCTCCGTAAACACCTTCACCCGCTCGCCCTCCTGGATATACAGCGGCGCTTTGATCTCCAACCCGGTCTCCAGCCGCGCCAGCTTGGTCACCTTGCCACTGGTGTCGCCTTGCGCGCCGGCTTCGGTGTAGGTCACTTCCAGTTCCACCTTGTCGGGCAGTTCAAGCCCAATCGGGTTTCCGTTGAACTTGTTCAGCTTGATCACCGCGCCCTCCACCAGGTAGTCCAGCGCGTTGCCGATCATGCCTTCCGACAGGCGCAGCGTGTCAAAGGTCTCCTGATCCAGAAAGTACGAGCCCTCGCTGTCCGAGTAGAGATAGCTCGCCTCAACCGTCTCCAGGTCCGGCTCCTTGAACTTTTCCTGCGCTTTGAACGTCTTGTCGAAGACCGCCTGCGTGAGCAGGTTGCGCATCTTCAGCCGAACCAGCGTCTGCCCGCCGCGCGCCGTAGGCGTGGAAACCTCCGCATCCAGGCAATAGTAGGGTGCGTTCTCAAACTCAAAATACATCTTGCGCTTCACAGTAATCGCTTCAAGCAATGCAGCCATGGAATCCTCAAAAATGGGGCTTGGCCAAAATAGGCCTTAAAAAGAGAAGAGTATATACAGACACTCCTCCGCTTCCCAACCATTATAGGAGGCCACGCCAGTGTGCACCCATAGGCCGAAGAGACGACCAGCTGACGTGGAGAAGGTTCGAGGGCCGGCACTGTTTACTATTTCGGTCGGGATGACAGTGCGTTTTGGGGAATTGGCTCGGCATGATCAGGATGAAATTTCCATCGCCGGAAGGCCGTCGACGAGGATGGTCTCTTGTTCAAAGTGTTTGTCTTCTTCAGTGGCGCCGGCCAGCAGGAAGGAATTGGTGACCGCGGCCTTGCCCTGGGCTACGGCGGTGATGACGTAGCAGCAGCCCAGCCAGTGAGCCTCCGCCAGATCGGTCTGCGACCATTGCGCCGGGTGGTCGGGGTGGGAGTGGTAGAAACCGGCGATTCCCAGGCCTTGTTTGCGGGCTTCGCGCTCAATTTTGACCAGTTCGAGCGGGGCGATCTGGTAGCGGTTGTGGGCCGAGTCGGTGCGGGTGTTGCCGGCGGGGATGGCGGATTCAACCTGCCAGCCATCGGGAGTGGAATGGCCGAGCAGGGCTCCGCAGCACTCGTTGGGATAGGTTTGTTCGCCGTGGGTGCGGATGGCCTGATAGACGACTTGGGTGAAGTGGAGTTTGCTCATGGGCGGTCCTGGTGACGGCGGGTTGAGATTCCCTCTTTTCCACCCGTTCGCGATGAAACTGCAAATGGATGGGGCACGGAGCATCTTTGCTTTCCCGCCCTCGCGCCAGTAAAAAGGCGCGACCCAGAGGGTACCCCGACGGGGCACGGAGCAGTTTTGACGCTCATGACTGCTCCCAGAAGCGGTCGGAGAGGTACTTGTCGGCGCTGTCACAAAGGATGGTGACGATTACCGCTTCGCGGCCGGCGGCGGATTCTTCGCGGGCGACTTTGAGGCTGGCTACGACGGCGGCGGCGGCGGAGATTCCGACCAGCAGGCCTTGCTGCCGCGCCAGGTGGCGCGCCATGTCGTAGGCGGCTTCGGTTTCGATTTCGAGATTGCGGTCGGCGAGATGCGGGTTGTAGATGGCCGGGACGATGGATGCGCCCATGTATTTGAGGCCTTCGAGGCCGTGGAAGGGCGAGTCGGGCTGGAAGCTGATGGCCTGGATGGCAGGGTTGAACTCCTTGAGGCGGCGGGTGGCGCCCATGAAGGTGCCGCTGGTGCCCAGGCCGACGACGAAATGGGTGATCTGTCCGGCGGTCTGCTGCCAGATTTCGGGGCCGGTGGTGCGGTAGTGGGCCAGCCAGTTGGCGTCGTTGGAGTACTGGTCGGCATAAAAGTAGCGGGCGGGATCGTTTCCGGCGATTTCGCGGGCACGCACTATGGCGCCGTCGGAGCCTTTGTCGGGATCGGTCCAGTCGACCTGGGCTCCGTAGGCGTGGAGGATGCGCTTGCGCTCAGCACTGACGTTGGAGGGCATGGCGAGCAGGACGGGGAAACCGAGAGCAGCGCCGAGCATGGCAAAGGCGATGCCGGTGTTGCCGCTGGTGGCGTCGAGCAGGGTTTTGCCGGGGACAAGGAGGCCGCGGGCGCGGGCGTCGGCCACCATCGAGGCGGCGGGGCGGTCTTTGACGCTGCCGCCGGGGTTGGCCCACTCGGCTTTACCAAGCAGGGTAATGCCCGCAAGCTCTTTCACAACCTGGTCGAGCCGGATGAGGGGGGTGTTGCCGATGCGTTCCGGAAGCGAAGTACCGAGTTCGGTTTTGGCGGGCGAGTTTTCCATGGCGATTGCGGGGGGCGCTCCGGTTGTGCGAGATTGGGGGTAGCGAGTTTGAGGGCGGGGATACGCCCGCCGGTAGTCCTCAATCCATATCCTCGCAGACTGGAAGACAATCATGGCACGAAAATCCCGCAATCCGAATTTCGATCAAACGCTGGAGATCCTGCGCGCACATTCCTTTGATGTTGTTCCGTTTGCTGGAGTTGCGGGAGGAGTGCTGGTAAGCAAGCATGGAGCGGGAGCGGTGCTGGTGCCGGGAAAAGACACTCCGGTGGCGTTTTGGGAGCGGCCGGGCGCGGTCTTTGGCGGGGAAGTGGCCCGGCTGCTGGACCGCGGCTACCAGAAGTTCCTGATGACTTCAAAGTACGAACTGCCGGCGACAGTCACCCAACTCCAGGCCATTCACCTTTTCAGCGAAGAGCTGAGCCTGCTGACGGGAGCGACCAGCCTGTATAACGAGGGGCTGGGGACGACGAGCGATGTGTACGAATACGATCGCTTGAAGGGCCGGGAGACGCCGGAGCTTGCGCCGGTGCAGCCGTGGTTGCCCGCGGGCGGACATTGAGTTTTGGCTTGAGCGGAGTCGAAATTCAATCATTCCCACGCATTCGCGATGAGGCTGCGAATGGATGGGGCACCCGGCATGGATTGCCAAGGATAGGCGTGGACCCGGAGGTCCACGCTACAGCCGGCCAGCAGGACGGCGCTACAGTCCGGCAGGCTAAAGGCCTCTGCGGCCGGTGATCAGGTTGTAGATCAGCACGATGACAGCGATGACGATGAGGATGTGGATGAGGCCGCCGCCGATGTGCAGGGTGAAGCCGAGCAGCCACAGGATCACGAGAACGACAAAGATAGTCCAGAGCATGAAGAGTGTCCTTTGAGGAAAGCACGCCCGGATCGGGGATTGCCTGGTCCGGGCGTGCTTTGTTCAGCGAGGGTTGGGACTAGTTGGAAGCGACGGCCTGGGCCTTTGCTTCTCCAACGGCATGGAGGAAGCGCCCGGCCGATTCCGGGATGGCTTCTCCGCCATCGAGAATGTGGCGTGTGGAGACGTCGTGGCCGTAGATGGCCTCAGTGGAGTCGTCGTCGCGGCGAATGGCTGCGCCGGTGAGCGTGAGGCCGGCAAACAGGCCCTTGGCGCGCGAGTAGGTGAGGACTTCGGTGTTCATCTTCCAGTCGGTATCGGCCGAGGCGTGACGCCCAACCGGACCGGCTGCGGCTGAAGCGTCGCCGCCCAGCTCAAAGTTGCTGTTAATGAGGTGCTTCATGCCCTCTTCGTTCTGAATGATCATGACCAGGTCGACGCCTTCGACGCCGATCTGAAGGCCCCAGCTTCCGCCGGTGATGGTAAAGAACGCGGGGGCGCTCCAGCCAGACGGGGTGCGGCAGGTTGCTACGCCACGGCCATTTTCAGCGCCGAAGACAAAGCCGCCCTTGAGCATGTGGGGCACCACAGCGATGCACCTGGCGTGTTCCAGAACTTCTTCAGGGATGCCTCTGTCCGGCGCCGACATGATCTCGTGCAGAACTGCGCCGGCGTGGTCGAGGCGATCGTTTGTTGCTTCGCGGTTGCTTCCGGCCCAGGCCATGCTCGTCATACTGAGCAATGCCACTACCGTCATCATCTTCTTCATGTAAGTCTCCAGTTTTCTACCTATGCGCGGCGTCGGTTGCATTACCCGAGTTGGGGCACCACAAGGTAACTCTGAGGTTAGCGAGGTTTCCGCGGAGCGTCTGAGCAAAAGGGGACACAGGCGGTGGGGCGAGATTCCGGCGGAGGGCAGGCGAGATTTGCGACCGGGAATCGAACGCGGGGCTTGAAAAAAAACTGAAAAAGTGAGCAAAATGGACCAGAACGAGCTTTTCCGGAATGGGATTCTAATGTACAGTGCTCAGAAAACCCTGTAGCTCGGATCGAGTCCGAACGCCGGCTGCAGGACGAACAGGTGTGAACTGGGAACGATGCGGTTCGTCGAAGCTACCTGTCGTTACAACTCGCGCTTCCTATCCGCTTGACCGCGACGCGGTCCGGCCTGCTCTGGGGTCCCCAGACGAAGATGATCGCCGGGACGAAGGCCAATTGGATGTTTGAGATTCAAAAGCCTCTCTTCCGTATCGAGACGTTCCTGAACAATGCGGGACTGGGGCGGAGAATCGTCCAGATTCCACCGAGGACGGCCTTCTTCTCGCAGGGAGATCAAGCGGATTCGGTGTTCTATTTGCAGCGCGGGCGCGCCAAGGTCACGGTGGTATCGCAGGCGGGCAAGGAAGCCACCATCACCTTGGTCACTCCGGGGGAGTTTGTGGGCGAGGGCGCGCTGGCGGCGGTGAGCGGGCTGCGTCTTTCCACGGCGACAGCGATTACCGCTTGCACCGCGATGAAGATTGGGCGGGAGGAGATGACGCGGGTAATGCACGAGGAGCATGCCTTCTCTGACTTGTTCCTGAAGTTCCTTCTGGAACGGAGCATCCGCATTCAGGCCGACCTGGTGGACCAGCTATTCAATTCGAGCGAGAAGCGCCTGGCGCGCATTCTGCTGTTGATGGCGGAGTTTACCAAAGAGGGAGAGCCGGCACAGTATTTGCCCAAGATCTCGCAGGAGACGCTGGCTGAGATGATTGGGACGACCCGGTCGCGGGTGAGCTTTTTCATGAATCGCTTCCGCAAGATGGGCTTCATTGATTACGACGGGCGGATTCAGGTGCACAAGTCGCTGCTCAACGTGGTGCTGCACGACAGGTTGCCGGAAGGCGAAGCGAGCGGTCCGGAACTCAATGGACTTTGAGCGCGGCTCTTTGGAACTCTCTGAAAGCTGTTTGCGATCTTGTTCGATATTGAACAGCATGGCCCGCTGACCGCATGGAATACTCGCTCCAATTCACAGAAGCAAGGTGATTTGGGAGTGAGCGATGCCACACACAAAATCAAGCCTGTTGATTGTCGACGATGAGTCGTCTATCCGTTTCTCCCTGTGCTGTTTGCTGACGGAGATCGGGTATAGGGTGCGGACGGCCGAAGACGGCTTTGCCGCACTGGCGGAGATACGCAAGGAAGTCCCCGAGATTCTTCTTTCCGACTTGAACATGCCGGGCATGTCCGGATTTGAATTGCTCTCGGTGGTGCGGCGCAGGTTTCCCAACCTTCAGACAATTGCGATGAGCGGAGCATTTGCCGGCGACGAGGTGCCCTCGGGCGTGGCGGCTGACGCTTTTTATCAAAAGGGCAGCAGCATGGCTTCTCTGCTGCGGATTATGGAAAACCTGCCGTTGCACGAGCACATGCATGGTACCCCCTCTCGTGAGGTGACGCCGGCGTGGATTCTGGGCGACGGAGTGGGAACTGGGGGCGAGAAGCGCGTCACGGTGTCCTGTCCGGAGTGCCTGCGGACGTTTTCGCATGTTCTGAACCAGTCGGTTATTGATGCGTGGCAAGGAATTTGCGCGCATTGCAAGAGCGAGATTCATCTTGCGGTTGTTCCTCTGGCCGACTTGGGGCGCGAGGCATCAGCACGGTCACAACGCGCCTCGAGCTCTCCTGCTTTTCATGGCCTGCAAACAGCGGATTTCCAGTAAGACGAAAGGGATGTTGGAATGCCGAATTTTGCGGAATCGAATGTACTTTTGCGTGAGCGGATTGATTTGCCGCAGGGCTTCAAAGTGGCGGCGGGGGAGTTTCGCGACGGCTGGACGGTGATGCGGACGGGAGGCGCGCGCAGGCTGGAGAGGAAGACCCGCGCGTGCGGCTGGAATTTTGTCAGCATGGGCGATGCCGCCCTGCGCAGCGGCGTGGGAGACACGTCCCAAATGGCCATTGCGAGCGCTTTGCGGCTGGCTCTGAGGCGCGTGGAGGCATACGCCAATGCGGTGGAACTGGAACGAATTGAGCTGACGCACTATCCGTGGTTCATTCTGGCGAGGGTGCATGTAAAGTCTTACCGGATTCAGGAGGGTTTGGCGTTGCCGGCGTTGGATGAGTCGCAACTGCCGCCAATGACTGCTCAAAGGCGGCTGCCTCCGCAGGCTGCCGAACTCTTTCCGGGATTCGGGAATGCCATGCCGATGTTGAAAGAGATGCTGGTTGCATCCAGAGCCAGCGAAGCGAGGGCGTCGTGATCCTTTTGGAAATTGCAGTGCTGCTGATTTTCTTTTCTTTGCGTACGATGCGTGTTCAGCGCGAGCCGGACTTGTGTTTTGCGCGTTCCCGCTGCAACTCGCGGTAAAGCTCGCTTTTGGATTGGCCCAGCTCTCGCGCCAGGTGCTTGAGGGCTTCCTTTTCGTCCAGGCCAAGCTCGGTTTCAAGGCGGGCTACGCGGACGGAGAGTTTTTCTCCTGCGGGGCTGGGTGAATCGGTTCCAGGCGCATGGGGAAGGGCTTCGACAAGCAGGACAATTTCGCCGCGGATGCGATCGCGGGCGGCCAGGTCGGCTCGGGCAGCGGCGACCGTGGAGCGCAGAAACTCCTCGTGGATCTTGGTGAGTTCGCGAGCGACGACGATGCGCAGATCGGGCCCCCAGACGGCTTCGAGATCGGCAAGTGTGTCCAGAATTCGATGGGGCGCCTCATAAAAAATCAGGGTGCGGGGTGTTTCGGATTTCCGGGCTTCTTCGGCCAGGGATTCGAGACGGCTGCGGCGTGCTCCGGCCTTTTCCGGCAGGAAGCCGATGAACTGGAACTCGTCCGTGGGCAAGCCTGAGGCGACCAGTGCGCTGAGGGCGGCGTTGGCGCCGGGGATGGGGATGACGGGGACTCCGGCGGCGATGGCTTCGGCAGCCAGCCAGGCGCCGGGGTCGCTGATGCCGGGCATGCCGGCGTCGGAGACCAGGGCGATGCGGGTACCGGCCTTGAGCGCTTCCACGAGTTCCACGGCGCGGGTGCGCTCATTGTGCTGGTGGCAGCTTACGGTGGGGGTTGTGATCTCAAAGTGGTTGAGCAGTTTCTGGGTCTGGCGGGTGTCTTCGCAGGCGATGCGGTCGGCGCGCTTGAGGATGTCGAGGGCGCGGAGTGTGATGTCGCCGAGGTTGCCGATGGGGGTGGCAACGAGGTAGAGGCCGGGGGCTAGGGGTGGGGTTTGATTTTCCATGGAGTTGTGAATGTGATGTTCCGGGAAAAATGCAGATCCTTCGGCTCACCACCCCCAAACTGAAAAGCGTTTGGGGCCCCTTTCGCTCAGGATGACAGTATCGGTTTTAATGGAGAGGAACTATTCGCCTTTTTCTTCGCGTTCGATGCGGCGCTGTTCGGCCAGCAGGGACATGGAACTCATTAAGTTCTGTACGCTGACGATGCCGACTACGCGGCCGCTGTCGGCTACGGGGATGAGGGCGAGGCCGTGTCCGGCGGTGAGGCGGCGGATGGTGGTGCCGAGGGTGTCTTCAGGGCGCGCAACCTGGAAGGCGCGGGACATGACGGACTGGATGTAGCCGTTGCCGTCGTTACGCAAGGCGTCCACAATGCGCTGGCGAGAGACGATGCCGACCAGTTGCGGGCCGCGAACGACGGGGAAGTCTTCCTGCAGGGAATGGACGCAGCGAACCAGCGCATCGATGAGCGTGTCAGACGGGGAGAGGGTGGCGAAGTCGGTGAGCATGACTTCGCGCATGCGGACCGTGTCGACGACGGACTGGAAGAAGACGCCCTGGTCTTCAATCTGCGCGCCGATCATGATGAAGAATCCGGCAATGATGAGCCAGTAGTTCTGGAGGGCCATGCCGCCGATCATGGCCAGCAGGGCCAGGCCCTGTCCGATGCCGGTGGCGGCGCGGCCGGTGGGTGCAAAGCCGTGCTTGCGGGCAAAGCTGCCGCGGATGAGGCGGCCGCAGTCGAGCGGATAGGCGGGAACAAGGTGGATGAGGGCGAGGGCGACCTGCATCCAGACCATGCTGCGAAGCAGGTGGCCGGCGGAGATGAAGGGAGGCTCAAAAAGGTGCATGGCGCCGCCGGCTCCGACAAACGTGCCGGCCAGGACGCAGGCCGTGGCCAGATTGGCGATGGGTCCGGCGAAGCCGAGCAGAAACTGGGCGCTCCCCTGGGTTGCGCCTTCCTGGCTTTCAGGGTTTGCGTAGGCAAAGAGCCCGCCGATGGGGAGCATGAGGACGGCGCGCAGGCGGAGACCGAGCCAGGCGGCGACAATCAGGCGGGCCGCCTCTCGCGCAAAGACCGCGGCAACCAGCACCAGAAACAGGCCCATGCCGCGACCAATGCCTTTTTGTTCCGCACTGCCAAGCGCCAGGCAGACCAGCGCCAGCAGAGGGAAGAAGGCGTGGATGCGCAACTCGACGCCCATCCAACGGCCCAGCGGAATTGACCAGCCTCGCATGGTTCGATTGTACCGGGCCGGGGCGCTGTATGCTGTTGAGCGATGCGCATCATTGCGGGAACATATCGTTCGCGTACTCTGGAGGCTCCGGCGGGGATGGCCACGCGGCCGACCAGCGACCGGCTGCGGGAGACGCTTTTCAACGTGTTGGCTCCGCGGATTGAGGGAGCGGCGTTGCTGGATTTGTATGCGGGATCGGGCGCGGTGGGGCTGGAAGCGCTGAGCCGGGGCGCGGCGCGAGTGGAGTTTGTGGAACGGGCTGAGGCGGCGCTGCGGGCGTTGCGCGCGAATTTGGCGAAGTTGGGAATCGCGGGCGGGTTTCGCATTCATGGGGCGGGGATTGGTTCGACGCTGCGCAAGATGAAGGCTGGAGCGGGGTTCGATCTGGTATTTCTCGATCCGCCGTATGATGCGGCTGAGGAGTATGCGGCGACGCTGGGGATGCTGGGCGGGGCTGCGGGCGGTCTGCTGGCGGAAGGTGGGCTGGTGATTGCGGAGCATCGCAAGAAGGAACGTCTGGAGGAGCGGTATGGGGCGTTGGAGCGGACTCGGCTGCTGGAGCAGGGGGATGCGGCGTTGAGTTTTTATGGGATGGTACGGGGGTAGAGAGCCAGCAGGTCAGCGCATGAAGCCGAAGCTTGGTCGGTTGGCGGAATGAGGTTTGGAGAGTTGATTGGAATGAAGAATATGCGAGCGAGATTGATTCTGGTTGCTGCGCTGGCTTGCGCGGTGGGGTTGCAGGGGCAGACAACGGCGCCTTGGCGGATTGGGCCGTTTGCAAGGCCGGCGAGCGGAAACCCGGTGATTGCGCCGCGAGCCGATTCGGTGTTCAAAGACCCGATTGCGAAGGTTCCGACGCATTGGGAGGCGTTGCATACGTTCAACCCTGCGGCAGTTGCGCGGGATGGGAAGATTCTTGTGCTGTATCGGGCTGAGGACGATTCAGGGGCCATGGCGATTGGCGGGCACACGTCGCGGCTGGGCCTGGCGGAGAGCGGGGACGGGATTCACTTTACGCGGCGGGATGCGCCGGTGTTCTATCCGGCCAAAGACTCGCAGGAGTCGCGGGAGTGGCCGGGTGGTGTGGAAGATCCGCGCATTGTGGAGCGCGAGGATGGGACCTATGTGCTGACCTATACGCAGTGGAACCGAAAGACCTATTCGGTGGGAATTGCGACTTCGCGGGACTTAACGCACTGGACAAAACATGGGCCGGCGTTCGAGAGAGCGGAGGGTGGCAAGTACGCGGATTTGAAGTACAAGTCGGCAGGGATTGTGACGCGGCTGGATGCGGCCAAGGGGCGGCTGATTGCGGCAAAAATCAATGGGAAGTACTGGATGTACTGGGGCGAGGGGGCAATTCATCTGGCGACTTCGGCGGATTTGATCCGGTGGACCCCGGTGGAAGATGCGGCCGGAGCGCCGCTTGAGCTGCTGCGACCGCGGGCTGGACATTTTGACAGCTCTTTTCCGGAGACGGGGCCGCCGCCGGTGCTTACAGATGCGGGGATTGTGGTGCTTTACAACGGCAAGAATGCTCCGGAGGGCGGCGATCCGGCCTTGGGCGCAAATGCCTACGCGGCGGGTGAGGCGCTGTTTGACGCGCATGATCCGGCGCACCTGCTGGCGCGGGTGGAACATCCGGACCTGAAGCCGGAGTTGCCCTACGAGAAGACCGGGCAATATGTCGCAGGAACCACGTTTGCCGAGGGGCTGGTGTTCTTTCACGACCAGTGGTTTCTTTACTACGGGTGCGCGGACTCGCTGGTTGCCGTGGTGACGGCCGGGAAGGCTCCGTTTGCCGGAGTCGGGGATTTCTAACTCAAGAACGGCGAGACGGTGGATGCGGGCCGCTCCGATTGGGGCGGCCCGTTCTTTCTTTGGTCGGCTTAGAAGCCGGCCTGGGCCTGGGATTGCTCGGCCTGGTCTAGCTGGGCTTCGGCGATGGGGAGCGGCTCAGCGTAGTGGGTGGCGATGATCTGCGCCGACTGGGCGGGGTTGAGGAGTGGCTGGACGGCGGCCAGCTTGATGGCGGAGTGGGTGGCCATCTGAGCCACAGCCGCTTTGGAAGAGACAGATTGGACCAGGGCCAGCATGGCATCAACAACGGTGGCAACGCCTTGAATGGCCGAGAGGGCGTGCTTCTGGCTGGCGGAGTCGGAGATTTTGGCGGCGTTGAGCAGGGCGGCGTTGACCTGCTGCTGGAAGGTGACGATCTGAGACTGCATCTGGGCGAGGACGCCGGCGGAGGGATTGGCGAGATACGCCCTGGCCTGGTTGGCCAGCAGGTTGGATGCGGTGTCAAAGCCGATGGTGGCGGCGACGAAGATGGGCGCGTCGGCGGGGGCGAGCAGGGCGGCGGTGGAGTTGACGGTGGCTACGGCGCTTTGCAGGGTGGGGGTCCAGTTGACGATGTCCTGGGCAACGGTGACGCCGGAACAGCCGGTCATGAAGGGCAGGGGAAGCAGCAGGGCGATGAGAGCCCAGACGCCGAACTTGGCGGTGGTGTTGCTGCTGGAGCTTGCGGGCTCGGGATCTTTGGCGAGCAGGCCGAGTGCGGCGGTGGCCAGGGCGCCGATGAGGCTGACGACGGTTCCGGAGCCGGCTTTGCCGAGGTTGATGCCTTGCTGCGAAAGGACGCCGGCGACAGTGACGAGGGCGATGAGCAGGCCGGTGGCGGACGTCTTGGGGTGATTCCAGATATTGGAAAGGATGTTCATTTCAGGAGGCTCCTTGCGATGAAAAGGGCGGCCTGGGCCGTCCGGTTTGACGATGGATTGTGTGATTGTGGCGTGATTGGCTCGCCCGGTCGGCGGCTTGCCTGGTTGCGGCGCGGCCGCCGGGGTTCCTGGTTGCTCTCAGGACCTGCAAGTTGCCGTGGTTTCGGTCAAGGCTTGCAGGGTGGAGTCCATGCCACTCAAAGGAGACGGCCGGCTAGTCCGGCGCCGTCCGCTGATTCTGGGGGAGGGCGAGCTATGAGCGAGCATTTCCGCCCTTTGAGTGGCTGATTTAAAGAATAAACAAACGGGGGATAATGGACTGCAAAACCGGAAAAGTTATAAGTAGCTTTAGAGTCTTGCGCTTACGGGAGATATCTCCTGGGCCGGACTTGACAGCTTGTGGATAGGACGCCGCTCAGGGCTTCCAGACGAACGTGGAGACGGAGCTGGCGGGTAGGGTGGTGGCGATGGTTTTGCCGTGGAAGGCGATGCGAAAGTCCTGGCTGGTGGGGCCGCTATTGAGGGTGTAAAGGGCGATGGAGCCGTTGGGATTGCGGAAGGCTACGTCTTTGAGTTGGGTGTCGGCTGGTTCGTTGGAGGCGATGCGTACGGCGCCGGGGAGCAGAAACTTGCTGGCCTGGCCGAGGACGTAGTAGTCGAGCTCGGGCTTGACAATGGGGTGGTCGGGGCTGCTGAGGTCGAGGGTGAGAAGGCCGCGGCAGGTGTCGCAGCCGCCGACGACGGGGCCGTGGTTCTGATCAGTGGCCAGGGCCCAGAGCACGTAGCCGCGTGCCCAGTTGCGGGTTACGGCGATGAGTTCGGCGGCTTCTTCGGCGAAGATGTTGCCTTTCTGCCACGTTCCGCCGCTGGATTCGGTGACCCACTGGTCTTTCTGGGGGAACTCCTCATGGTTTTTGGTCATGACGGCGGGGTCGCCACCGTAGTGGTGCCAGGCGGTTCCGGCGGCGAGGGCTCCGGCTTTGGGGTCGTTGAGTACGGTTTCGGGATAATCTGGGCGGTCCCAGTTGTGGTCGTAGGCCATGACTTTGGGGGTGAGGTGTGCGGCGGCAAGGGCGGGAGCCAGAGCATTGCCGAAGAAGGCGGCCTGTTCTGTCGCGAGCATTTGCATGCCGCTATAGGTGGGCGGGGCGTAGAGCGGCTCGTTTTGGACGCTAAGGGCCCAGATGGGGACTCCGGCGGCCTGGTAGCCCTCAATGGTCTTGACGAAGTAAGCGGCGTAGGCGGGATAGAACTCCGGCTTCAGGCTCGATTTTTCCTTGGTTTCCGGATTGGAGCCGAGCATGGAGCCGCTGGTTTTCATCCAGCCGGGGGGACTCCAGGGAGTGAGCATGACGTGCATGTCGGGGTTGAGGGCGATGGCTTTCTTGAGCAGCGGCAGGATGTATTCCTGGTCGTGGGCCAGGGAGAAGTGGTCCAGATTCGGGTCGGAGACGCCGGGTGGGGTGGTGCAGGCCTTGGCAGTCTGCTGGCACAGATCGTCGAAGGAGTAGAACGTGACGGCCAGGTCGGAGGAGCCGACGGGCTGGCGAAGAATGCTGAGCGCGATGCCGTCTTTGCGGGCGAAGAGGGACTTGAAGGCGGCGTCAGCCTCGGCTGGGGGAAGCTTTTTGGCGAAGAGCCAGGCGGCTGAGTCGGTGAGGGATGCGCCAAAGCCGTCGATTTGCTGAAAGGTCTGGGCGTCGTCGACGGTGATGAGGGGAGCGGTGGCGCCGGGGCCGGGCTTGGCGGAGAAGTGGAGCGTGGCGCGCTCGGAGAGGGCCTCAAGCAGGTCTGGGGTGGTCTGGTAGACGGCGACGGACTGGGCGCCTGCTGCGGCGGCGAAAAGTGTGAGGGCAAGCCAGGCGGAGAGAGAAGCAGGTCGCAGCATGAAGCCTCCTTCGAGCGGAAGGAGAATCCTAGTTTATTTGGACGATTCGAGCAAAGGGATGACGACTCCCGCTGCGGGGATCACTAGGAGTGAAGGTCCAGGCTGTTTCCTGAGAGGTCCTGGAAAGGCAGCACCGCGTTGACGGTTTGGCCTGGGGCACCAGCTTCCCGCTGGCGGATGAGCTCGATGAAGATCGCTTCGATTTCAGCGCAATCGGCGCTGTTGATGGGGAATTCTGGATTCGGAAAGTCTTTCATGGCAAACCCCCTTGAACTTTAGACCTCATATCGGCTTAAACACGCAGGGGGGGAGCAAGTTGCGGAGGGTTATTTGGCGCGCTCGAAGTCGCCGGAATTGCCGCCGGATTTGGATTCGAGCTGGATATGGCGGATGACGATGGATTTGTCGAGGGCCTTGGTCATGTCGTAGACGGTGAGGGCGGCGACGGAGGCGGCGGTGAGGGCTTCCATCTCGACGCCGGTGGGGCCGGTGGTGGCGGCGGAGGCCGTAATGCGAACGCCGCCAGGGACGATTTCAGCCTGGACGTCAATGTGGGAGAGGGGGAGGGGATGGCACATGGGAATCAGGTCGGCGGTGCGCTTCGCGGCCTGGATTCCGGCGAAGCGGGCAACTTCCAGCGGGTTTCCCTTGGGGTTGGTGGGCAGGGCGGCGAGGACGGCTGCGGAGAGCTCGACGAAGGCTGAGGCGGTGGCGGTGCGGCGGGTGGGCAGTTTGGCGGAGACGTCGACCATGGAGGCCTGGCCGGAGGCGTCGAAGTGGGAGAGTTTGGACATGAGCGTTCCTCAAGAACTCTAGCTGAGCAGAATCTGGACGGTTTGGTCGGCATGGAGGGCGGCGGTGTCTTCAGGGATGACGAGGAAGCAGTTGGAGCGGGCCTGGGCGGCGAGGTCGCCGGAGCCTTGCCAGGGGACCAACTCGACTGAGGGGAGACGGCCGGGAGGCGGATTGAAGGTGCAGAAGGCTGGCAGGAAGCGGGTGAGACCGGGTTTGGTGCGGCGGTCGGTATCCGCGGCCAGGCGGGCGAGGGCGAAGCGCGGAGCGGGGGCGTGGGAGCCGGCGAGGGCGCTGAGGATGGGGGTGGCGAAGAGCAGAAAAGTGACGGCGGAGGAGACGGGATTTCCGGGAAGTCCGAAAAAGGGCAAGCCGGGCAGTTCACCGAAGACGAGTGGTTTGCCGGGTTGGATGCGGACGCCGGTGAAGTGAAAGGTTGCGCCAAGCTGGGCGAGGGCGGGCTCGACAAGGTCGAATTTTCCGGCGGAGACGCCTCCGGAGAGCAGCAGCAGGTCAGCCTGGGCGGCCTGGGCCAGGGCGGCGGCGAGGGATTCATGGTTGTCGCGGGCGGTGGGCAGAATCCAGGGGTCGCCGCCGGCTGCGGAAACGAGCGCGGCGAGCATGGGGGCGTTGGAGTTGCGGATTTGGCCGGGCGCGGGTTGGGCGTCGATGGGGACGAGTTCGTCGCCGGTGGTGAGGATGGCAACTTTGGGGCGGGCGAAGACGTTGAGGGATGCGTAGCCGCAGCAGGCGGCGAGGGCGATTTGGGCGTAGGTGATGAGGGGTCCGGCGGGGACGAGTTGGTCGCCACGGCGGGCTTGTGCACCCTGGGGAACGATGTTTTCGCCGGGTGAGATTTTGCGGGTCGGGAGCAGGCGGATGCCGCTCGGAGTGGTCTCGACGTGTTCGAGCATGACGACAGCGTCAGCCCCGGCAGGGACAGGAGCGCCGGTCATGATTTTCCAGACCGCGCAGGGCGGGAGCGGGCCGGAAGGGACCTCGCCGGCGCGGGTGGCTCCGGCGATGGGCTGGGAGCGATGGCGGTTGATTTCGGAGGCGCGGCAGGCGAAGCCGTCACGGGTGGAACGGGCGAAGGGGGGCTGGTCGGTGTCGGCGAGGAGGGGCTGGGCGAGCACGCGGGATGCGGCAGCGGAGAGGTCAACCTGCTGGACGGCGGGCTGGGAGTGGGCCAGTTGGGCGGCGCGCGCGGCGACGATGGCTGCGGCCTCGGCGTAACTGGGCAGGGCAGAACTCATGGTCTGGATTGTAGTTGGTTGTGCGGCGTGTGAAAGGAAAAAGGGCGTTCGCCGAAGCGAACGCCCTTTCTGGCAAGGAAGGTCGCTGAGTTACTTCTTTTTCTTGTCGGCCTTGTAGGAGGTGTCGATGGCGTTGCTGAAGCCGGCGAGGATGCTCTTGACGTCGGCGGAATACGGTCCGGTTGGCGCCAGATCGAGGTACTTCTGGTAGGCCTCAATGCATCCCGGAGGCGCGACAAGCTTGTGCGTCTTTGGATCCTCAGTGGTCTTTCCGATCAGGCCGTTGCCCTTGAGGTAGTAGGGGATGGGCATGGTCGGGTCGGCTGCGATAGCTTTGTCTGCCGCGGCGACCTGTGCATCCGCCTGATTGGTCTGGAAGAAGATGACGGCTTCATTCTTGAGGTAGAAGGCGGCGCGGGCGGGGTTGATCTTGGCGGCGGCGTCATAGGCGTCGCTGGCCTCCTGGATCTTGCCGGTGCGCGCGTTGGCTTCGCCGATGCCGCTCTCGGCCAGGCCCTGGATTTCGGGGCTTGGCTTTTTTGACGCACTCTCAAGGTCGAGGGCCTTCTGGAAGTCTGGGAGTGCGGCGTCGTACTTCTTCAAACCGTTCTCGGCCTGCCCCAACTGGGCCCAAAGAATGGAAGCATCGGGCTTGGCCGCGGAGTCCTTGAGCATGAGGGTCTCGACTTCGGTGTACTTGGCCGTCTTGATTTCCTGTTCCTTTGCTTCCAGATCAGGTTTGGTAGCGCCGGCGCCCAGAGCCTGTGCGGCAGTGGCCTTGGCGGCATCGGCGTCCTTGATGTCCTGAACGACAACTTTGAGGTCGGCGTTGACGTTCTTGATGATCGCGTTGGCCTGGAGGGCAGTGGCGTTGTGCTTTTTGAGTTCTTCCAACTGCTTCTGTTCTTCGGGCGGGAGCTTGTCGACAAAGGCCTTTCGGGACATGTCGACGTCCTGAAGGATGCTCTGGCCGGCTACGATTTTGACGTTGTCGAACGAGTCGACCATCTTGTCGGCTGGCGTGTCAGGCTGGCGGAAGATGACCATGTAGGTGCCCTGAGCCGCAGTGCCTGTGTAGTCGCCATTGGCGTCGACGGGAAAGGTGTATTTGGAGGTGTGGCCGCCGTCGTTGGAAAGGCTGACGGAGCCGACGGCCTGCGGCGCCCCGGTGGGGTTGGTCACATGGCCGTGGATTGTGCCGGTGTTGGCAGCTGGCGCGGGTGCGGGCGTCTGCGCAAGGGCAGGAATGAGACCGATTGCCAGCAGGCCCAGCCAAATTGAAGGGTTGCGTTTCATGTTTCTCTCCTTAGGAGCTGTGGGACCAAAACACCCGCAGACTCAAAAAATCTCATTTGTTGCGACGGACGCCAGGGTTTTTGCCAACCGGCTCATTCCCCAACGTTCGTCTTCTCAGCCGAATGCTGCTGTGCCTGCTCTTCTAGCCCAAACACCTGCATTCCCGGCGGCAGGATGCATCTTGAGCCGGACGGGATGCGCGTTCAAACATACGCGCGAACCGCAGGCCCCAGCAGGACTCAAGGTAAATCCAATGGACCGCTCAACACAAGGGCATGCATCTCCTCTGGCGCGAGATTCCCGCAGGATTCGACTTGAGTGTCAACGGAACCATAGTAGTTCGGCGGCCCAGGCTCGGGTTGTGGCGGGGATCACACGCGAGCCGGAAACCCCTTAGAATAGGCGTATGAGTACGACGATTCGGAAGGCAACAGCGGCGGATGTTCCGCAGATTCTCGACTTTATCAGGGCTTTGGCGATCTATGAGCGGGAGCCGGACGCGGTTACGGCGACGGCGGCCGACCTGTTGCGCGATGGATTTGGGCCAAATCCGTTCTATTTCTGCCTGATTGCGGAGCATGAGGGGCGGGCGGCGGGGTTCGCGCTGTATTTCTTCAACTACTCGACGTGGCTGGGGAGGCCGGGCCTGTACCTCGAAGATCTGTTTGTGCTGCCGGAGTTCCGCGGGCTGGGGATTGGCAAGGACCTGCTGAAACAAGTGGCGGCAATCGCGGTGGAGAACAACTGCCCTCGCCTGCAGTGGGAGGTGCTGGACTGGAATGCGCCGGCGATCGATTTTTATCGGGCGATGGGCGCCGAGTTCCTGAAGGAGTGGCTCAATGTCCGGGTGAGCGGTGCGGCGCTGCGGCGGCTGGCTGGGGTTCAGGAAGAGTCGGCGGAGGCTGCACTGTGAAGATTCGCGTGATTGGCGGCGGGTTGGCGGGGCCGGAGGCAGCATTGACGGCGGCGCGGATGGGCTGCCAGGTGGACCTCTACGAGATGCGGGCGGTGGTGGACGGGAAGCCGCGGCTGACTCCGGCGCACCAGACGACGGAGTTTGGCGAGCTGGTGTGCTCAAACTCGCTGAAGAGCGAATCGCCGAATACGGCGCCCTGGCTGCTGAAGCAGGAGATGCGGCGCGGAGGCTCGGCCCTGCTGCGGCTGGCGGATGAAACGGCAGTGCCGGCGGGGCATGCGCTGGCAGTGGACCGGGTGGAGTTTTCGCGGAGAATTGACGAGGAGATTCGAGCCGAGCCGATGATCCGGGTGATTCGCGAAGAGGTGACAACCCTTGAGGAAAACGCGGGCGGCGCGAAGTGCACCATTCTGGCCACCGGGCCCTTAACCTCCGATGCGCTGAGCGCGCAGATTGAGCGGATAACGGGCTCGGGGCGGCTGGCTTTCTACGATTCGATCTCGCCGATTGTGGATGCGGAGACGATTGACATGGAGCGCGTGTACTTTGCCGCGCGCTGGGACAAGGGCACGGCCGATTACATCAATTGCCCCATGGATCGGGAGGAGTTCGACAGGTTTCTGGATGCGCTGCTGGCGGCGGAGGCGGCGGAGAGCAAGGAGTGGGAGAAGCTTGAATACTTCGAGGGCTGCCTGCCGCTCGAGGTGCTGGCGCGGCGGGGACGGGATACGCTGCGGTTTGGGCCGATGAAGCCGGTAGGGTTGCGCGATCCGCGAACGGGAAAGACACCCTGGGCGGTGGTGCAACTGCGCAAGGAGAACCTGCGCGCCGATAGCTACAACCTGGTGGGTTTTCAGAATCACCTGAAGTTTGGCGAGCAGGCGCGCGTGTTGCGGCTGATTCCGGGGTTGGAGAATGCGAAGTTTCTGCGCTTTGGACAGATCCATCGCAACACCTATATTCAGGCGCCCCTGCTGCTGGATGAGACTCTGCGCCTGAAGACTGCGCCGTGGCTGATGTTTGCCGGGCAGCTCTCGGGGGTCGAGGGCTACACCGAGTCGATCGCCACGGGACTGCTGGCGGGGCTTTATGCCGCTGCGGTGGCGCGCGGCGAGGAACCAGTGCCTGCGCCGCGGGGAAGCGCGCTGGGGTCGCTGGTGCATTACATAACCCATGCCGACCCGAAGCACTTCCAGCCGGCGAATATCACCTTTGACCTGTTGCAGCCGCTGGAGGAAGAACTGCGCAAGAAAATTCGCGACAAAAAGGAACGGCACCGGATGGTGTGCGAGCGGGCTTTGGCAGCCTTTGACGCGTGGTGGAGCACGATGCGCCATACCGGTGCGGAACTTCAGATGTAGAATTCGCGTATTGGAGAAGGAAGCTGTGCTGTTGCCGGAAAGGTCGCGTATGCGCGCAATTTCTGCTGTCGACTCAATTTCGCTTGCGGTTCAACGCACGCGGGATTTCCTGTTCAGGCCGTTTCACTGGGGAACATTCCTGAAGCTCGGCCTGGTAGCGATCATCACTGAGGGCACGGGAAGCAACTTTCATTCGTCGTCGAATGGTGGATCGTCGTCCGGACACGGACCGATGAATCTTGCGCCGTTCAACAGCAGGCCGGAGCTGATTGCGGCCGCTGTGGCGACTTTGCTGCTGGTAATGGTAGTGGGCCTGTTTATCGCTTACCTGGTTACCCGGCTGCGCTTTGCCTACTTCCACTGCATGATCCACGACGAGAAAATGATTCGACCGGGCTGGCATTTTTACCGCGAGCAGGCGGGGCGCTTCTTCTGGCTGAATGTCGCCGTGGGATTCGGCTTTCTGGCGGTGGTGGGGCTCATTGCGCTGCCGTTTATCTCCGGGTTTGTGAAGCTGTTTCACGAGTCGCAACAAGGGGGCAGTTTCGATGTCGGCCTCTTGCTTTCGCTGGTCCTGCCCTTGATCCCCATTATTCTGTTGCTGGCGCTGGCCGGAGTTGTCGTGGATATCGTTCTGCGCGACTTCATGCTGCCCCACTACGCACTAGACGATGCCACCGCAGGCGAGGCCTGGTCGCGCGTCTGTGCCCACTTCGAGGCAGAGAAGCGGCAGTTTTTTGCCTACGCGCTCTTGCGCGTAATTCTGCCAACCATTGCCATGATTGCATTGTTCATGGTGCTCGCCATTCCAGGCCTCGTTCTGGCCGGCGGATTGGCGATGGTCGAGTGGGGACTCCACTCCTATTTCGCTGACGCGACAGGCGGAGCGGTGGTCGTGGGCGTTATGCTTCAGGTCTTCTTCGGCTTGCTTGCTTTCGGCTTTGGCTTGCTCGCCATGGTGTGCCTTGGCGGCCCATTGAGCACCGCGTTTCGTGAGTACGCGCTCGTGTTTTACGGAGGGCGCTACCAGGCGTTGGGAGAGATTCTTGAGCTGTCCGCCGAGCCTGTCCCGCTTCCGCCCATCTCGGGAGCTGCGGGACTCGCCTGAGGCGCGCCAGGCGCTGTGTTAGGCTACGGCAGACTCCGGAGTGCGTGCAATGAAGGTACTGTCTGCCTCGGAAGCAATCTGGCCCGCTTTGTTGCGGACGTATTCGTATTTGTTCCGGACGTTCAAGGTGGAGAGCTTCCTGAAGCTGGCCGCGATTGCGACCGTGAGCGAAGGGTTTGTGGTCAGCTTGCGATTCCTGGTTCCGCAAGCGTTGCCGTTTGAAGTGGACTGGGGCGCGTGGCAGGCGTTCCTGCTGGCTCCGGCGTTTTTGCCGGTCACGATTATTGGCGCGATGGCGCTGTTTCTGGTGGGCGTGTATTGCGTCTTTGTGGCCACGCGGGTGCGGTTCGGATTCTTCCACTGCCTGATTCATCAAACGCGCCACCTGCGTGCGGCGATGAGCCTCTATACCCAGGAGGCCGACCGGTTCTTTTCCGCATGCATGCTGGTGTGGCTGACTCTGATGGTGTTGGCGGTGCTGGCGGTGTTGCTGACCGCAATTGCGGCCTACGGGGTTTACGCGACTCCGACGCCGGATGGCAAGTTCGACCTGGGGCACTTCTTCATTCTCTTTGTGCCCTGCTTTGGAATTGCGATTGCCCTGGTGCTGGCGACATGCATGGCGCAGATTGTGCTGAATGACCTTATCTTGCCGCATATGGCCATTGAGGGTGCCACGTTCAAAAGGGCCTGGGCAGCGGTGCGCGCACAGATCAATGCCAACCGCGAGACGTTTGCGTCGTACTTTGTTCTTCGGCTGGGGATGCCGCTGCTTTTGGGGGTGTTGCTGGGGTTTGCGGCATGGGTGCTGGGGCTGGCGGTCTTTGGGGTTCTGGGGATGTCGGCGGCTGGCTTTGTGGCGATGCTGGACGGAACAAGCGATGCGCGCGCGTACCTGCTGGTGGGGGCGCAGGTAGTTTTTCTGCTGCTGGGACTGGGAGCGGGGTTTGTGCTGACGGTTAGCTCAGCCGGGCCGATTGGCGTGTTCATGCGCAGCTATGCGCTGTTTTTCTACGGCGGGCACTACAGGGCGCTGGGCAACCTGCTGGAGCCAGCGACACCGCAGTCGGCGGCCATGGCACGGCTGCAGGAAGTTCGCTGACGCGGGCCTGCCTGAGCGGCTCTTATCCGACGGAAGTTCGGGCGATCTTCAGTCCAAATTGCCAATCGCTGGGTGCCTTCAATCAAGCGCCAGGAAACATTTGTGCGCTGCGCGGTGTCGAATGAGAGTGAGGGTGTGCATGGTTGACCCGACGCAGTTCCTCTCCAATCCTGCTGTGGCTTTGTCGTTGCGCGTGGTGCTGGGCGGCTATGTGATCTTCATGGCGAGGCGGTTCTACGCCGATCCGACGGGATATTTCCGGAAGTCGCTGCGGGGGGCGGTGGACCTCTCATGGCTGGCTCCGCTGATTCGCGGGCTGGCCTTGTTTTGCCTGTGGGGCGGATGCTTCATTGTGGCCACGGCTATAGCTGTGCAAATTCTTGGCCAGCACGGCGACCTGTTGGCCGTGGTGCTGATGACTCTGTCGGCGGTTGCCGCGTGGCTGCTGTTGCCCAGGCAGGTGAGAGAGGGCGCGGAGGACAGCCCGGAGCTTTGAAGGCAGCGTAGTTGGCAGGTTGCGCCGTAGGAGCCGCGGCGTTTTTGCACCATGCAAGATTGGCAGTGGACATTGGCGGGGCACGAACCGTCAAAAGGAAGTTGAAGCGGGAACGTGTACCCTGAAGACCGGAGTGTGTTGATGCGTTGGATGTCTGTGGTGGTGTGTTGGGTGGCGCTGCTGGGTGGCTCGGTATCGGGTCAGGCGCAAGGCGCGCCGGCCAAAGCGGCCGTGAAGGCCGAAGCAACCGTGAAGGCCAGGGAAGCGAAAAAAGCTGCCCCGCTGGCTGCCCCGGTTGCTGCAACGCTTTTGCCTGAGGCAATTGCCGGCTGGGTGGCCGCTGAGCCGCCGAACAAGATTACCGATGCTGCCATGGCGGACCCGGCTAACGCGGCGGCACTGAAGGAATACGACTTCAGCGATGGCATGACGGCCAACTACAAACGCAGCGGGGAGACCCTGAGCCTGCGTGCGCTGCGCTTCCACGACGCCAGCGGAGCCTATGGCGCGTATTCGTTTTATCGGCAGAATGGCTGGCCCAGGGAGTCGATTGGCAGTGGCGCAACGTCCGACCACAACCGCGTGCTTTTTTGGCAGGGGAATGTAGTGGTGGACGCGAACTTTTCAAAGATTGGCCCGATGTCGGGCTCGGAGATGCGCGAACTGGCGAGCGGATTGCCCCTGCCGCAAGGGCCAAGTGCGCTGCCGCCTCCGATTTTGGCTAACTTGCCGAAAGATTCGCTGGACGGGCAGACCACCCACTATGCGCTGGGGCCGGCGGGCTACGCAGGATCGGCCGGTGTCCTGCCGGCGGAGGTGGTGGGCTTCGATCGCGGCGCGGAAGTTGTGACGGCGACATACTCGCTGCGCTCAGGGCCGGCGACGCTGACCATCATCGACTACCCTACGCCGCAGATGGCAATGGCGCAGGAAACCAAAATTCGCGACTTCATCAAGGCGGGGAACAAAGCACAGCCTGCTTGGCCAAAGCCGCTGACGGACTCTGACCCGGCGTCCCTGGAAGTGAGGCGGAGCGGGCCGCTGGTGGCGCTCGTCAGCGGGGATGCGATTCCGGACGAAAGCCACAAGTTGCTGGCTACGGTCCATTTCGAGGTGGAACTCACTTCCGTTCCCCAGCCGATGGAGTCGGAGATCGCGAAGACCAGCAAATTGCTGCTGGGAATTGCCGCGTTGGTGATCATTGGCGGAAGTGCGGCGCTGCTGCTGGGCTTCTTTCTGGGCGGCGGGCGGGCTCTTTACCGGGTGGCCCGCGGCAAGCCGGCGTCTACCGTTTACGAAGAGGAATTCATCAGCCTTGACCTGCAGGCGGACCGGGTTGAATCCGTGGGGACGGTTGACACGGGGGTCCCGAAGGGTTAATGCAGGGAGGAAAACCTGTGGAAAACTAGGCATAAACCCTAGGAAAACCCTTGAAAAGACAGCAATACACGGGTTCTTAAAGGCGAACAGGTGTCGAAGACCGATTCCATGGGACCTGTTGGAAACAATTTGTAAGTGTTTGAATTCAATAGGGTTATTTCGTCATCGATTTACCCTTGACACTCCCTTCCCCTGCCCCTACTATGCAGCCAGAAAGTTCTGATGGTTTTGCCTCCGTTGGAACTATTCTCCCTGAGGAAAGAGCTGCCCTGTTGCCGGGCGGCTCTTTCCGTTTTTCTGGCGGTTTTTGTGCCCCGGTCAGGCCGAATGGGCGTCCGTGGCGTCGTCCGGATCGCTCCACTGGGCGCCGCAGGACTCGCAGAGCCAGCAGTTGGTGGGCTCAGCGCCTTCGAGGATTGGGTCTTCGGCTCCGCATTTGGGGCAGGTGGGCGCTTCGTACTCGGGAACCTCTTCATCCGCGTCATCGATAAGGTCCGCCGGGATTGGCTGGTTGGCGATTTCGATTGCGCGCTCCAGCTGATCGGCGGCCACGACCACGCGTGGGCTGCTACCGCCCCAGCCAGATCCGGCGCCTTCCACCCAACTGTCGATTCCTGCTCGCTGCAAAGCAAGTTTGAGCTGCCTTGCCTGGCTTGCAGAGTCGCATTCGCAAAGGGGCGTCTTCCAGGTGTAGTCCCTGGGAGATTCGTCCGCTTCCTCGCCGGCGGGGTTGTCGGATTGGCCGGTGATTGAGTCGGGGTCGACGGAACCGGGGAATCGTGAAGCCGCGGGCAGCCCGGCGTCGCCCTTTTCGCCGGGCATCGCCAGGCCGCGATTCTTCATCTCGTTGCGCAGAACTTCGCGGGCCGTCTCGGTCAGGTCGTCCATGTTGCAGGCGAGATCTTCAAGTTCTCCATCGAACTTTTCGTGGTAGTGCTCAGTAAGTTGCTGCCATTCTTCTGCCGGGTTGATTTGCATGAGGAGCAGTATAGCCGGAGTCCGCGGCGAATGTTGGGGATGAAACTTTACCTTGCGGCGAGGCAGCGATACAATCGTAGAAGGAACAGGCCGACGTAGCTCAGTTGGTAGAGCAGCTGATTCGTAATCAGCAGGTCAGCGGTTCGATCCCGCTTGTCGGCTCCATAGAATCGGTCGCATACAGCCCACCTGAAAAGGTGGGCTGTTTCGTGTCAACTCCGTGTCACCGTTTGTCAGACAGCCCCTTGAACAAAGGAAGTGGCCCTGAAACAGGCCGGCACTGCAATTCTTGACAAGCGATTCCCTAACCTCTAACCCCTGATCCCTAACCCCTGCTTCTTAAAACTTCGTCTCCGGCAGGCTCACCGGACGCGCTTCCAGCATCGCCTCTATCTTCATCAGGTCGTCAAGCACCGCACCTTGCACCGGCGCATCCACCTGAACCACCGCCAGAGCCTTCACCGGCTTCGGCCCGCTGCGCTCGCGGCCCAGCGCGAAGTTGGCAATGTTCACGCCGTGTTCGCCCAGAATCGACCCGATTTTGCCAATCACGCCCGGAACATCCAGGTTGCGGCAAACCAGCAGGTTCCCTTCGAGCGGCGTCTCAATGTCGATGCCGTCGAACTCCAGCAGCCGCGGCTGCTCCTCGTGGATCACCGTAGCCGTCGCGTGGCTTGTTCCCGCCGCCGTGTGCAGCTCAATCTGCAGCACTGAGGCCGATCCGCCGCGATGGCTCTCCGTCTTCTCCTCGTGGATACGAATCCCGCGCTCCTGCGCCACGGAAGCCGCATTGATCCGGTTCACGTTCTCAGAGCCCTGCAGCAGCCCTTCGATGGCCGCGTTGCGCACCAACTCCGTCTTCGCCTCCGCCAGCCCGCCGCCATAAGTCAGGTGGATCGTCTCGATCCCCGACTTGCCCGTCTGCGCCAGGAACGACCCAAGCCTCCCGGCCAGGTCGATATACGGCGCCAGCACCACATACTCTTCATGGGTGAGCGACGGCAGATTCACCGCATTCTGCACCACCCCCAGCTTCAGATAATCGCGCACCTGCCGCGCAATCTGAATACCCACAGCCTCCTGCGCCTCGCCCGTCGACCCGGCGATATGCGGAGTAAGAATCACGTTGTCCAGCTCAAAGTACGGAGAATCCTTCAGCGGCTCCTGCGCAAACACATCCAGCGCCGCCCCAGCCACCTGCCCCGACTTGAGTGCCGCCACCAGCGCAGCATCCTCAATCAGCTCGCCGCGCGCGCAGTTCACTATCCGCACGCCTTTCTTCATCTTCGCAATGGATTTTGCATTCACCACGCCAGCCGTCTGCGGCGTCAACCCCACATGCAGCGTAATGTAGTCCGAACCCGCAATCAGATCGTCCAGCGTTACCAGCTTGATGCCGTTCTCGCGCGCCACCGCTGCCGACACAAACGGATCGCTGCCCACAATCTCCAGCCCAAATCCCCTGGCCCGCTTCGCAACCTCCAGCCCAATGCGGCCCAGGCCCAGAATCCCCAGCGTTTTGCCCCGCAACTCAGACCCTTGCAGGCTCTTCTTCTCCCAGCGCCCGGCATGCATCCCGGCATTCGCCGCCGGAACCTTGCGCGCCAGCGCCAGCATAAGCCCAATGGTCAGCTCGGCCACGGCCACTGCGTTTGCGCCCGGCGTGTTCATCACCACAATGCCCCGCCGCGTGGCCGCATCGGCATCAATGTTGTCCACACCCACGCCCGCCCGGCCCACCACGCGCAGCTTCGGCGCATGCTCCATCAGCGCATCGTCCACCTGCACCGCGCTCCGTACCACCAGCGCATCGGCATCGGCCAGCGCCGCCGGAAGTCCATCCGGCAGTTGGTCGTGCGTCAGAACTTCCCACCCCGGCTCCGCCGCAAACACCGCCAGCGTCGCCGGAGACACCTTCTCCGCCAATACGATCTTCATCCTGTCTCCCTTGCTTTTTTCTCCAGCCGTGTACTCGTCAAAGCGGATCCCCTGCTGCTCGCACAGCATGTCGAACATCCGCACCACGGCCGCATGCGGCTTGCCCTCGCCGCGCTCGTAGTTCGCGATGGAGTTGGAGTGCACCCCCAACCGCTCCGCCATCTCGTATTGATAGAGATCAAGCTGCCTGCGTGCAATCAGCAGCTTTTCTCCAAACGTTAGTTCCGCCATGAATGTAGCTCCTGGGCTATCTTGCAGCGTGTTCGTTGAAGCGGAGCGAGTGTCCTGAGTCCAGATTTCATCACAAAACGGAAGCTGTCATCCTGAGCGAAAGGGGCCCCAAGCGCTTTTCAGCTTGGGGGTGGTGAGTCGAAGGATCTGCTTTTGCACTTTGGTAGTTATGCTTCGAACTTTTGACTCAGGACACTAGCGGAGTTAGTTGGTGCCGTCGGGTCAACCGCTAGCTCCGCTAACTCCGCCAGCTCCGCTAACCCCGCTCCCGTTTTGCAAACACTTCCTGCGCCGCCGCCACCCCTTGGCCATACACAACCGGCAGCCCCAGCGTGTCCTTGGCGATATGTTCCATCGCGCCCAGAAACGCAATCGTGTCCAGGAAATCGAAGAAGCCAAGGTGCGCCACGCGGAAGATCTTGCCCTGCATGCTGCCTTGGCCGTTCGCCGTCACCAGGCTGAACCGCGACTTCAGCGCCTTCACCACCACGCCCGAATCCATGCCCTCCGGCACCAGCACTGCCGTCGCCGCTCCCGACGGCGAAACCGGCGCAAACAGCGTGAAGCCCAGAGCCACAAGCCCCGCCCGCGTCGCCGCTGCATTGGTCTGCGCGTTGTCGATCAGCGCAATGCGGCCCTTTTCAAGATCGCCGCCCGCCTGCCCCGCAATGTAATCCAGCGACGCGCCCAGCCCCGCAATCAGCGCCACCGCCGGCGTATACGCGCTCTCGCCCTTCACCGCGTTCTTCCGTTCCTTGCGCAGGTCAAAGTAGTAGCGCGGATTCTTCGACGCATCCATCGCCTTCCACGCCTTCTCGCTCACGCTCAGATACGCCAGCCCCGGCGGAATCATCACCGCCTTCTGCGAACCGCCGATGAGGATGTCCACCCCCCACCCGTCCACATCGAACGTCTGTGTCCCCAGCCCGGTGATGCCGTCGACCACCAGCAGCGTGTCCGTCCCCTTCACCAGCCCGGCCACGCCTTCCACGTCATGGCTCACGGCTGTCGAAGTCTCAGACGCCTGCATGTAGACCGCCTTGTGCTCCGGCCTCAAAGCTGCCTTCACTTCGGCCAGGTCAAAGGTCTGTCCGTAAGGCTTCTGCACCACGTCCACCTCGCAGCCAAATGCCTTGGCCAGGTCCACCCACCGCTCGCCGAATTTGCCCGCCGAAAGCACCAGCACCTTATCGCCCGGCGAAGTCAGATTCGAAACCGACGCCTCCATTGCTCCCGTCCCGGAGCAGGAAAGCAGAAGCACATCGTTCTGTGTCCCTACGAACACCTTCAACTGCGCCAGCACCTTCAAAAACAGAGCGCGAAACTCGGGGGTACGATGGTGAATGTCTGCCGCCGCCATGGCGAACTGGGCCGCCGGCAACAGCGGCGTCGGACCGGGTGTGAACAAACGCGTCTTCTGAATCATGATCTCTCCCTTGCGCAGGACTAAACGCCAGTCTGCTGCATATGATGCCAAACACATAATACACAATTTTGTGGTTTTTGTGAATTGATGCTTGCGCGAACCTCGATCACAATCCAAAATCAGCTCTGAATTTCCGAAACCGCCCGCCGTAACCCCAAAATCAGTACAATTCTCTGTGGGGATGCACTAGGCATTGCCCTCGTTCCTACAACCGCAATTGCCGATTGGATTTATCCCGCAACCTCTTTTCCGGGCCATTCAAGCCCCAAGAGTTAGACCAAATAGCTTGGAAGAAGGATCAAAATGACAGACGCCGGCGCGCTCGAAGCAAAAGTCACGCAACAAGTTATCCTCGCCATGAAGGCCCACGACGCAGTCCGCACCACCACCCTGCGCCTCATCAAGAACGCGCTCAAAAACAAGGCCATTGAGAAGCGCGAACAACTCACACCCACCGAAGAGCAGCAGGCGCTGGCCACCATGATCAAGCAGCGTCGCGACTCCATTGACCTGTTCACCAAGGGCAATCGCCCCGAGCTGGCCGCCGCCGAAGCCGCCGAGATCGCAGTCATTGAGGAGTTCCTGCCCAAGGCTCTTGATGAGTCAGCGCTGCAGGCGCTGGTTGCCGAAGCCGTGGCCGAAGTCGCAGCCGCCTCCGGCCAAAAGCCCACCCCCAAAGAGATGGGAACGGTGATGAAGGCCGTGCAGGCAAAGCTGCAGGCCGCCAGCCTGCGCGCCGAGGGCCGAACGGTCAGCGAGTTGGTGAAAAAGGTACTCGCTGGCTGATCCTTGCGCGGACTTCCGCCACCGAACCACTAAGATAGAGGTAACCCCAAACGAGGTTACCTCTTCTTTGACCCAATCCTCCCCTAGAGTGCCCGGCCTCGACACCCTGCGCGCCCTGGCAATCATCTCGGTCATCGCCTACCACGTTAGCCTCTTCCACGGCGACGAAACATTGCCGGCGTTCCTGCTCCCCGCAGTCCAGATGGGTTGGATGGGCGTCGATCTCTTCTTCGTCCTCAGCGGTTATCTCATCGCTTCCCAGTTCCTCCGCCCTTACCGCTTCGGAGAGCGCCCCAGCCTGGGCGCCTTCTACCGCAATCGGTTCTATCGGATTCTGCCCGCCTTCTTTGCCGTATTGATTCTGTATCTCGCGCTACCGCTGTGGCGCGAAAGCCCAAACCTGCCCCCCCTTTGGGAACTTCTCACGTTTACCCAGAACCTGTTCGTCGATCGCAGCCGATTTCGCGCCTTCTCCCACGTCTGGTCGCTTTGCGTCGAGGAGCACTTCTATCTCATCTTTCCGGTTGTTGTGCTGGCTTCCATGCGCAAGCGCTCCATGCGCATCACCGTTGCCATCCTGCTCAGCCTGGTCGTCTCCGGCATCCTCATTCGGACCTATTTTCTCTTCCACCTTCTCCGCCCGATTGCCGCTTCGGGCGGGCCATTCGGGATCCTGTTCCTTGAGCGCATCTATTACCCCACCTACAGTCACCTCGACGGCCTGCTCGCAGGCGTCACCGTCGCCATCGTACGCACCCTGCGCCCAGTGCAGTGGAGCGCCCTCGCACGCCGCGGCAATCAGCTATTCTGCATCGGCGCCTGCGTCGTCGGCCTGGCGGTCTACCTGACCAAAGATTTTTGGGACTCCGTCACCGGTGTCTCCGCCGTCGGCACTGTAATTGGCTTCCCCGTGCTCTCCCTGGGGCTGGGACTCGTGGTCGCTTCTGCCCTCAGCACCAACGGATGGCTGCGCATCAAAATACCCGGCGCCCGCCTCATCGCCACACTGGCATACAGCCTCTATCTCACCCACAAGGAACTCATCCACCTTGTGGACTTGTGGTTTCCTTCCATTGCGGAGGGTGCCAAGTATCGCTGGCTGGCTGTCTATGCAGCCGTCTGCCTGGTCGTGGCCGCTGCGCTTTATCTCTGTGTGGAACGGCCGTTCCTGCGGCTGCGTGACCGCCAGCACAGGCCTGCCGCGGCCGCATGAGCCCGGAATCCAAGACTTGCTTCAAGCAGCAAGTCCGGAAATCTAAGCACCGCCGCAGAACTGTTCGAACCCAGCCATTTTCAACCCAGTGCCAACAGAATCCACTGTGCCCCTTCCATTCCGTGCTCTTTGCGGATTGGATCGGAGAACACTGAAGCATGGGCGAGCAGCAAGCAGCCAGGCCGAAAAAACTCTAGCGCTGGGGTGCCGGAGCCGGGGCCGGCGCATCTGCCGCCGGAGCCGCCGGCGCAGCTGGCTGATTCTTCGAGAAATTGCGAATGTAGACCACCAAAGCCCACACTTCGTCGTCCTTGGCGCGGCTTGCATCCTCGGCCGGCATCTTGTCGGTGCCTTTGCGGATCGCAGTGAACAGATCCTGATCCGACTTGGCGGCAATTGTCTTCGGGTCCGTCCAGTCGTCCAAAGTCACATTCATGCTGGTGGCCAAATCTGTCTTGCCGTTGCCGTTGTCGCCATGGCACGCGGCGCAGTCCATCGCATACACTTTCTTTGCTTTTTCCCTGGCCGCCGGCGTGGACTTCGACGACGCATCCTGCGGCGAAGCTCCGGATGCGAGCGTGGGAGTGGGGGTGGGCGCGATCACCAAAAGGATCACAGCGGAGAGGAGCAGGAACGGCTTCAGCATGGTAGCCTCCTCAGGTGCAGGTGTCGAGAACAGGCATCTTGCAGCTGATTGATTTTTCAGCCCGAATTATATGCCTGTTCCGTCAACCTCTGGCAGTGAGCCCGCTCACACTTCAGAAAAGCCCAACATAGTCGTCCGGAATCGGCGCATGCTTCAGAAGTCCAAGCTCTCCCGCCAGACGCTCAAGTTTGGTCCGCGTCGCGGCGGTGGGCGGCACCAGCGGAAGCCGCACATGGTCTGAGCACCGCCCCATCAGGTTCAGGACAGTCTTCACAGGGGTCGGGTTCGAATCCCAGAAGTTGGCATCGATCAGCCGCGCATAGCGCCGCTCGAGTTCCCGCGCCAGCGGCCAGTTGCCATGCAGAGCCATGCGGACCATCTTGCCCATCTCTTCGGGAATCTCGTTGGCGGCGACGGAAATCAGTCCGTGCGCCCCCACTCCGATTGAGGCCAGCGCCAGGTTGTCGTCGCCGCAGAAAATCTTGAAGCCGCTGGGCATCTTGTGCACCAGTTCAGAGATTTGCGGCAACTTGCCGCTGGATTCCTTGATGGCCTGGATGTTGGGCGCAGCTTCGGCCAGCCGCAACACGGTGTCCGGATCAAGATTCACCGCCGTCCGCCCCGGAATGTTGTAGAGCGTGATCGGCAGCGGGTCAACCGCCTTGGCCAGCGCCAGAAAATGCTGAAACTGCCCCTCCTGCGACGGCTTGTTGTAGTAAGGATTCGCTGAAAGAACAGCGTCGACGCCGCGTATCTGCCGCAGCCGGCTTGCCTGGCGCAGCAGTGTCCGCGTCGAGTTGTGCGTGCAGCCGGCCCACACCGGAACCCGGCCGGCCGCGGCATCGGCCACAATGCACACCGCCATCAGCCACTCTTCTTCGTCCAGCGTGGCCGCCTCGCCCGTCGATCCGCAGGCCACCAGGAAGTCAATTCCGGAGTCGATCTGCCAGTTCACCAGCGCACGTAGCGCTGCTTCGTCAATTGCCCCGTCCGCCTTGAATGGCGTAACGATCGCAGTACCGCAACCCGTGGTTTCCATCACAGAAAAGTCTATAACGCGGAGCCGGGTGCTGGTTGCCGCGAGCATGGATAAATTGGACCCTAAGCTCTCCGCGCCGCCCACTCCCGGTCAAGCAGCGACATCAGGCGCAGCGAACAGTACTCGCCCTCCCGACGCGCCGCCTCGCGCATCAACCCTTCCTCTACAAATCCAAAGCTCTTGTAAAGGTGCATCGCACGCGGATTGTCGTCGAAAACGTCCAGAAACACCCGGTGCGCGCCAAACTCTTCAAACGCAATCCGCAGCACGTCAGCCAGAAACTTCCGCCCCAACCCTCCGCCCGGCGGATCCACCACCAGCCGCTTCAGTTCAATCGAGCCCGACGTTTCCGCCAGCCCGCGCAGAATGGCGTAACCGCACAATTGGGTCGCGCCAGCCTCTTCGGTTCTGCAAGATTCAGCCTCGCTCACGAAATAGCGGGCGCCTGAGCTGGCAAGGGTTGCGCGATGCCGTTCTTCAGACCACTGGCCAACGAATTGCGCGGACATGGGCAGGCGTTCAAGGGTGAGGATAGCGGAGATGTCTTCAGGGGTCGCGGGGCGAACGAGCATCTTCTCCAGAGTAATCCAAAGAGCGAAGTCATCAGTTTCAGCGCTCCAAGGCAGAACTCGAGCCGTAGGCAAGCAGCGCGGCGTTGTCCGCCGCGCTGGACAGGCAGGCTCCCTTTCGAATCAAGCGAGTGTCTGCCTGCGCCCTACCGCTCGGCAACCGCCACTGGTACCGGCGAACCCTTCGGAGAAGACAGATACCCTGTCACGGTGTTCTTGGCGGATACGTTGTTGACCACGATCTCAAACATCATGGGTTCCTTGCCGCTGTAGAACTGCAGTGGTTCGTTCAGGCTCTTGTCCTTCTTCTCGTACTGCTTGTCGTCGGAATAAACAGCGAGGGTGTACCTGCTTCTCTTCGAGTCGGCTTTCTTCAACTCCAGGCTCACTGTCCCTACCTGCTGCTTTACCCCCCTCACCAGGGTGAACTGGTAGTAGTCCCGGTCGCCCTTGTGCTTGAGAATCTCCAACTCCGTGCCATTACGAGCAATCAGCGAGCTGTGGCCGTTCAAATCGCCCTTCATCGACGTCAACTGCGTGTTGGTATTGGCCAGGTCGCTCTGCGCCTTGGCCACATCGGTTTTCACGCCGCCGACATCCGTCTGCACGTCGGTCACGGCAGTGGAAACCGCCGCTACCTGTCCCGCTGTTTGTTTTTGCGCGGTCGCCAGCCGGGCTGCCGTCTGCTCCCCGCGAGCCTCGCGGACCTGCAGCTCCGCCGCCCGTGTATCCAGTTGCTGCTGCGTCACGCCGAGCGAAGTCTTCAACGCGTCCGTCGCCACGTTCAGCCGTGAATCGGTGTCCTGCAGCGCTGCGCTCAGCTTCGTGTTCTGTGCCGTGGTATCAGCCAGGGCCTGCTGCTGAACAGTCAGTTTGCTGCTCAGTACGTAACTCCAGACAATTCCGCCCAGCCCCAAAAGCATCGCCACTGCAATTGCCGCCAACAGTGCGCCGGAATGCGTTCTGGGAGTTCCTTCAACTATTTCATCTTTCATGGGTTTCCCTTCTTCACTCGGGCTCACCCTAAATCGGTCCAGCCTCCATGTCTGGCCTGCATAGCTCACAGTAATGTTCGCAGGGGGCTGCCAAAGAGGCGCCTGGGACAGATTTGCTCTCATTGCTTTCTGCAGGGACGCGCTTAATCCTTCCGGCCGCACAGACCGGCAATAAGCAGGCGCCTAAAGCTGCTCGAAGATCTCCCGGAAATCAAACGCGCCCGATTTCCCCGCAACCCACTCCGCAGCCCGCACCGCCCCCAGCGCAAAACCGCGCCGGCTAAACGCATCATGGCGCAGCACCAGCACATCGTCCGGCCCCGTCGCGGTCACAATATGTTCGCCCTTGGCGTCGCCGATTCGGTGGCTCGTCACCTCCACCTTAACCCCTGGCTGGGCGGCTTCCACAATCTGCTTCAGGGTGATGGCAGTGCCTGAAGGCGCGTCCACCTTCGACTCGTGATGCGTTTCGGCGATGGAGAAGGTGTAGCCCTCAAGCTGCGCCAGCTCCGCCGTCAGCCGGAACAGCTTTTGCACCCCGATGGAAAAATTTGTCCCGTACAGCAACGCTCCGCCGCGCCGCACCGCAAGCGCCTTCATCTCGTCCAACTCCGCATACCAGCCGGTCGTGCCCACCACAATCCGCCCCCCGGTAGCAAGCACAGCGCGCATGTTTTCAAGCGCCGCTGCGGGTGCCGTAAAGTCGATCACCGCGTCAACGGCGGCAAGCGCCGGTGCTGTCAGTGCGGAGCCATGCTGGTTTTCATCCACGTCAAGCACCCGCACGCCATGTCCGCGCTCCCGCGCAACCTGCGCCACCAGCGAGCCCGTCTTACCTTTGCCAAGTACGAGAAAAAGCATGGGAGGTACCTCAGGTTACAGATTACAGGTGAAAGATTACAGCTGCGTCTACGCCCAAATGCAGTCGTCAGACTTTGGCGACCGGGCTCTTACTGTCACCTGTCATCTGCAATCTGTCATCTGCAATCGGCTTCCGCGCCTCGACATCGAAAACCTTGGCATCGGGGCTCTGGAAGAACGCCGCGTGCAGCGACCGCACCGCCTCGTCCGCGTCGTCCTCGTCGATCATGAAGCTCATATTGATTTCGCTGGCTCCTTGCGAAATCATGCGCACGTTGATGTGCCGAATCGCATTGAACACCTGCGCGGCCATGCCGTTTTGCCCGCGAATATCCTCGCCCACCATGCAGATCAGCGCCTTGCGGCCCTCGTACTTCACATCGGCCATCTGGCTCAGGTCCGCCGCAATTGCCGGCAGCTTGTCGTTCGAGTCCACGGTCAGCGAAACCGAAACCTCGCTGGTCGAAACCATGTCCACCGGGCACTGATGCTTGTCGAAAATGGTGAAGATGTCCTTCATGTAACCGTGGGTCATCAACATGCGGCTGGCCACCACGTCGATGATGCTCAGCTTTTTCTTTACCGCAATGGACTTGAACGGGCTGCTGCAATGCGGGGCGAGCGAGGTGATCCGCGTGCCTTCGCAGCTTGCATTGCGGCTGTTCAGCACCAGCACCGGAATGTTCTTCTTCACCGCCGGCAAAATCGTCGCCGGGTGCAGCACCTTGGCGCCGAAGTAGGCCAGCTCAGCCGCCTCTTCAAAGCTGATGATCTTCACCCGCAGCGCATCCGGGCATACCCGCGGATCGGCCGTCATAATCCCGTCCACATCCGTCCAGATCTCGATGGCCTCAGCCGAAAGCGCTCCACCGATCAGAGCCCCCGTAAAGTCCGATCCACCGCGCCCCAGTGTGGTCGTAATCCCCGCCTCGTTTGAAGCGATAAACCCGCCCATCACGGGCACGCGTCCCGCCGCGAGGTGCGGCTGCAGATGCTCCTGTGCCCGCTTCTCGATAATCGTGTCCAGCGGCGCAGCCTTCTGGAACTGCGAGTCGGTCACAATCACGTCGCGAGCGTCCACATGCGCCGCGTCAATCGCCCGCTCGCGAAACGCCGCCGCCACAATGTGGCTTGAAAGCTGCTCGCCGTAGCTCACAATCAGGTCGGAGATGCGCGGAGTCAGCTCAAGAATCGCCGCCAGCCCGCGCAAAATCTCGTCCAGCGAGTCGAACTTCTGGTCGATCAGGTTTTGCAGCGCGGCCGTGTCTGCCGCCACCTTTACCAGCGCCGCAGCCGTGTCGCGATGCCGCGAGCGAAGCCGCGAACTGATGGCCAGCGCGCCGGTCCGGTCCCCTACGGAGGCAGCCGCAGCCGCGCGCAGCAACTGGTCCGTAACCTTGGCCATGGCGCTCACCACTACCACTGTCTGCTTGCCCATGGCCACGCGGCCGGCAACAATGGCCGCCGTGCGACCGATCGCGGCCGGGTCCTCCACCGACGTGCCGCCAAACTTCATCACTACCAGGCTCATGCTTGTCTTCCCGCTCTACGTTGAAAGAATCCCAGATTCAAGTTCGTGCAAGCCAGCTTAGAGAACACCGGGACCACGCGAGCCCCCGCCGGAGACGGCGGCCACGATGTCGTCCAATACCTCAATGGTCTGCTTCCGCTTCAAGGCACCGGACTTGTCTGGCGGAGGCGCGGGTTCAAACTTCCCCAGGCTGCGCAGCAATTCTGCATTCAGAATTGTCGCTCCCGCCGCCCCGCGAATCGTATTGTGCGACAGCACGGTGAACTTCCAGTCCAGCAACCCGCACGGCCGCAGGCGACCCACGGTCACCGCCATGCCATTCCCGCGATTGCGATCGAGGCGCGGCTGCGGGCGGTCCGGCTGCGACGCCCATTGCACCGGCTGATCGGGCGCTGTTGGAAGGTGCTGACCGGCCAGCGGCTTGAACTCCTCCCACGCAGCAAGAATCTGCTCCTTCGTGGCCGGCTTGCCCAGCTTGATTGAGACGCTCACCGTGTGCCCATCCACCACTGCCACGCGATTGCAACTCGCGCTCATCCGCGCTGCCAGCGGCTTCACCACCTGGCCGTCCAACTTGCCCAGCAGCTTCAGCAACTCCTCTTCCATCTTTTCTTCTTCGTTGGGGATGTAGGGAATCACGTTGTCCATGATGTCCATGGAGGCAACGCCGGGATAGCCCGCGCCGCTGATCGCCTGCATCGAGGTCGCAAAAATCTGCTCAATCCCGAACCGCTCCTGCAGAGGCGCCAAGGCCAGCACCGGGCCCATCACCGTGCAGTTGGAGTTGGTCACAATGTACCCGCCCGACTCCTTGCGCCAGCTCTGCTCCTCAATCAGGTGCAAATGCTCGGCATTCACCTCCGGCAGCACCAGCGGAACGTTGGGAGCCATGCGGAAGGCACTCGAATTCGAAACCACCGCGCATCCAGCCGCCGCAAACTTCGGTTCCAGCTCTCGCGCAAAGGCTGCGTCAACCGAAGCAAAAATAATCTTCGGCGCGTCCTCCGGCTCAGCCGGCGAAACCGTCATCCGCGCAATGCGGTCGGGCAGGGGAGTGTCCAGCCGCCACTTCGCGGCCTCGCCATAAGTCTTTCCACTGGACCGGTCGCTGGCCGCAAGCCAGGCAACCTCAAACCACGGGTGATTTTCGAGGAGTTGAATATACCGCTGCCCGACCATGCCGGTCGCGCCGAGGATACCGATTGGGAGTTTTGATTGAATGGCCATAAACACTCCAGTGTACAGGAATGCGTCATGCGAAAATCGCAGATTCCGCCAACCCGGCAACCGAATCGGCACCAGACGCAACGCATTTCCATTCTTGACCCGCTCATATCCACCGTGCCCCGTCGGGGTACCCTCTGGGTCGCGCAGCTTTTTGCGCGAGGGCGGGAAAGCAACAAACCCCGAAGCCCAAATTTGTGCCTCCTCCAAGCTGAAATGTCCCGTGCCCCGTTCTCGCGCGGCTTTTGGCGCGAGGGCGGGAAAGCAACCAACCCTCGAGCCCAAGCCCCCACACCCGCGCGATCCGCTTTATACTGCCACCCATGCGCACCGCAATTCTGTCTTTGGTTTTCTGCCTCGCCACAGCCGCAGCCACGGCCCAGCCCTCCACGCCCGTCTGGATCATGCAGGACTCCGGCTCAACCGCCAGCCTGCGCGGCATTGATTCGGTGGATGGCACAGTAGCCTGGGCCAGCGGCACTGAAGGCACCGTCCTCAAGACCGCCGACGCCGGCCAGCACTGGACCAAATGCGCCGTGCCCGATGGAGACAAAGACGGCGCAACGCTGGATTTCCGCGGCGTACAAGCCTGGGATGCCGAAACCGCAATCGTCATGGCCAGCGGCCCCGGCGACAAAAGCCGCCTCTACAAAACCACCGATGGGTGCAAGACTTGGGTATTGTTGTTCAAGAATCCCGATGCGCCCAATGGATTCTTTGACAGTTTTTGGATGAGACCAAACCCGAGTTGGAAGGACGGTATCATCCTTGGTGACCCCGCCAAAAAGCGCATTGTTGTTCTTGAGACTCATGACGGCGGCGCCCACTGGAAACGGAACTCGAGTTCGCGTCTGTTTGTCGGTGAGGCTTCGATTGGTGGTTTCGCAGCAAGCAATGGCCTTCTCGAACAAACACGGAGTGGATATGGGTATGGGTTTGTGGTGGGAGGGAAGAGTGGTTCCTTCTACTTCCATCGCAACTCGCAGTACGAAAACTGGAAAAAGGCTCAACTTCCGTTGGCCACTGGCAGCGAAAGCTCTGGGCCGTTCGCGATGGGGTATCGCTGGACGTTTCCCAAGTGTACGGACTGTCAGCATCCATCGGACTATTTCTACATAGCGGTTGGCGGGGACTATTCAAGGCCCGGGGATCGAACTGGGACAGCATCTTTCTCGACCGATGTAGGTTTCAATTGGAGCGCCGCGAAAACCCCACCCCACGGCTACCGCTCCACCGTCCAATACTCCGAATCCGAAAAACTCTGGATCACCGCCGGCACCAACGGCTCCGACCTCTCCCGCGACGACGGCCGCACCTGGCAATCCCTCGACAACGGCAACTGGAACGCACTCTCCCTCCCCTTCATCGTCGGCCCCAAAGGCCGCATCGCCCGCATCAACCCCGCCGCCCTCCCCAAACCCTGATGCGTTTCCCCCTTTTCCCATGCACAAATGCCCCGTGCCCCGTTCTCGCGACGTTTTTCTGTCGCGAGGGCGGGAAAGCAACGAACCCCATCCATACAAAAGCAACGAACCCCGGACACAGCAAAGCAACCAACCCCGGGCGTAGAATTGCCGAAACAATCCTGAACTGAAGCAGGGAACCCATGCCCGATGGACTTAAGCGGCTGCACAACTCTGGACAGGCGCACTGCCTGACATTCAGTTGTTTCCACCGCCGTCCCTTTCTCGCGCAGATGCGCATGGAAGACGCGTTTCTCGAGTCTCTCGAACTCGCCAGGCAACGCTTCGAAATGCGCGTCTATGGCTACATCGTCATGCCCGAGCACGTCCATCTGCTGGTGAGTGAGCCGGCTCCCAACGTACTTTCCAGCTTCATGCAAGTCCTCAAAACCAAAGTCTCGATCCAGGCGAGCAAGCAACGCGCGAAGTCGGCTCAGGCCTTCCACTTCTGGCAGGAACGCTATTTCGATCACAACGTTCGGAACCACGAAGGATTTGTCACGCAACTCCGCTACATTCACCGCAATCCCGTAAAGCGAGGGCTTTGCGCCGCACCGCAAGATTGGAAGTGGTCCAGCTTTCGTGCGTGGTCTATTGGGGAAGATGGGTGGTCGATGTCGAATCGGAGTTGCGGGCCGCAAGGCGGGAAGCAATCCGGCAGGGCCTACGAATTATCGAGAAAGACGCGAACCCCTAAATGCGGTCCAGCAGTCCTGCTTTCCCGCCCTCGCGCCGAAAGCTGCGCGAGAACGGGGCACGGAGGGTCCGGCGAGCGGCTTGAACAACCGGAATTCCCGGCTGCCCGAGCGCGGCACGATAAAATAAATACAACGGATGACAGAAACCTTCCCAGCAACTGCGAGCCTGTCCTCTCGCCCCATGCGAGAGCCTGAACAAGGAAGGGAAACTACGGCGCAAACATCCCCAGCCGGTCCCATCATCCAGGTCTCCAACCTCCGCAAATCCTATAAAACAGCCCGCGGCGAGCTGACTCTGTTTCGCGATCTGAACCTTGAAATCCAGCCGGGCGAGATGGTGGCCATCGTCGGCCAGTCGGGCGCGGGAAAAAGCACACTTTTGCACATTCTGGGCGCCCTTGATGCTCCCTCCGCGGGAACTGTATACTGCGCCTCAACCAATGTGGCCCAACTCTCCGTACGCCAGGCCGCGGCCTTTCGCAATCGGGAAATCGGCTACGTATGGCAATTCCATTACCTGCTGCCGGAGTTTACGGCGCTGGAAAACGTAGCCATGCCGCTGCTCGCTCGCGGCACACAGAGAAGGGAAGCTCTCACCGTGGCAGCAAACTGGCTCAGAGAGGTCGGCCTTGAAGATCGCGGCGACCATCGCCCCGGTGAACTGTCCGGCGGTGAGCAGCAGCGCGTCGCGCTGGCCCGCGCACTGGTTTGCAATCCACGCCTGCTGCTGGCCGATGAGCCGACGGGCGACCTTGACGAAATTACCGCCAGCCGTGTCTTCGACCTGGTGGAGCGTCTGCACTCCACCCACGGTCTCACCTCAATCCTGGTCACCCACAATCTCGATCTGGCGGCTCGCTGTACACGCGCCTTGCGTCTGGAAGCCGGGCGGTTGGTCCCTTTGGCAACTGGCCCTGTTTCAGGAACGCTGGGCCTCAACACTTCATCGAAAAGCATCGAACCGGGTGCCTTTTGAGTCTTAAAGAGTAACCAGCCTGGAAGCAGGGGCAGTACCCAGGCTGAAAAGCGGAATGGGGTCCTTCGGCAGCACCAACGCCATCGGATCAAGTCGAGAAGCAAGCACGTCGACGCCATTCAAAAGGGCTGTTCAGGGCTCGAATCGCAATTTCAACGGAGCTCTCGGCGGCGAAGTTAAAAAGACAGGCACGCGCGGGTTGGGTTGAGGCCGGCAAATCACCGGACAGCCACTCCAGCCGATAGCCTGGAGCAGTCCCGGAAAACGGGGGGAGAACATCATGTTCGAACGCTATACGGAGAAGGCACGGCGTGTGATCTTCTTCGCGCGATACGAGGCCAGCCAGTTCGGCTCGCCCTATATCGAGACTGAGCACCTGCTGCTCGGCCTGCTGCGCGAGGACAAAGCCCTGACCAATCGCTTCCTGCGCTCGCATGCTTCGGTGGAGTCGATCCGCAAGCAAATCGAGGCGCACACCACCATTCGCGAAAAGGTCTCAACCTCGGTCGACCTGCCGCTTTCGAACGAGTGCAAGCGCGTGCTGGCCTATGCGGCGGAAGAAGCTGAGCGGCTGGGGCACAAACACATTGGCACGGAACACCTGCTGCTGGGCCTGCTGCGAGAGGAAAAATGCTTCGCCGCGGAGATCCTGCAGGAGCGCGGCTTGAAGCTGGCGCAGATTCGCGAAGAACTGGCCCGCGTCACGCAGGAGAAGGCTCCGGCGGCAGCACGGCAGCGCGAGAGCAGCCTGCTGGCCGAGTTCAGCCGCGACCTGACCCAGGCCGCCATGGACGGGCAGCTTGACCCGCTGGTCGGCCGTGACGGGGAACTCGAGCGCGTAATCCAGATCCTCTGCCGCCGCACCAAAAACAACCCGGTGCTCATCGGCGAACCCGGCGTCGGCAAGACGGCCATCGTCGAAGGCCTCGCCCAGCGCATCGCAGACGGCGAAGTGCCAAGCTTCCTGGCTGACAAGCGCGTGCTCGGCCTGGATCTCTCGTTGATCGTTGCAGGCACCAAGTACCGCGGCCAGTTTGAAGAGCGCCTCAAGACCATCATGAAAGAGCTGATGGAGAATCAGAACTCCATTGTGTTCATCGATGAACTGCACACTCTTGTTGGAGCGGGTTCGGCTGAGGGTTCGCTCGACGCGGCCAACATTCTCAAGCCGGCCCTGTCTCGTGGCGAAATCCAGTGCATCGGCGCAACCACGCCGGCGGAGTACCGCAAGTCCATTGAGAAAGATCGCTCACTCGAACGCCGCTTCCAGGCCGTCAAGGTGCCGCCGCCCAACGAGGCCGACGCCATCAAGATCATCCACGGCATCAAGGACCGCTACGAGAAGTTCCACGCCGTCAGCTACACAGACGCGGCCATTGAATTTGCGGTGTCGCATTCGAACCGCTACATCCCGGATCGCTTTCTGCCCGACAAGGCAATCGATCTGATTGACGAAGCAGGAGCGCGCGTCAAGTTGCGCCAGACCTCGCTGCCGGAGGAGATTACCGAAGTCCAGAAGCGCATCAAGTTCATCGTGCACCGCATGGACTCGGCTATCGCCAACCACGAGTTTGAGAAGGCACGTTTCTACTCCGACGAAGAACGCAAGGAGCGCGAAAACCTGCGCGCCCTTCGCGACAAGTACCACCTCGACGATTCGGCCTCCGGCATTGTTGGCCGCGAGGATATTGAAGATGTGGTCAGCCGCTGGACCGGGGTTCCCGTCACCAGCATCAAGGAAGAAGAGACGCAGAAGCTGCTCCGCGTGGAAGCCGAACTGCACAAGCGCGTCATCTCGCAGGAGAAGGCAATCTCTGCTCTGGCCCGCGCCATCCGTCGTTCGCGCGCAGGCTTGAAGTCCCCGCATCGCCCCATCGGCAGCTTCCTCTTCCTGGGACCCACCGGCGTCGGCAAAACGGAGATGGCCCGCACCCTGGCCAACTTCCTCTTCGGCAGTGACAAGGCGCTCATCCGCTTCGATATGTCGGAGTTCATGGAGAAGCATTCGGTCTCCAAGCTCATCGGTTCGCCTCCAGGATATGTGGGCTACGAGGAAGGCGGCCAGTTGACCGAGCGCGTCAAGCGTTCGCCCTATTCGGTTGTTCTTTTGGATGAAATCGAGAAGGCGCACCCCGATGTGTTCAACATCCTGCTGCAGGTTTTTGAAGACGGCCAGTTGACCGACGGACTGGGAAACACGGTTGACTTCAAGAACGTGATCCTGATCATGACCTCGAACATTGGCGCGCGCCATTTGATGAAGAAGCAGGGCCTCGGCTTCCAGTCAGACCGCGAAGACATTGTTTCCGACAAGATTGAGGAGTTGGTCAAGCAGGAAGTCAAGAAGACCTTCAACCCCGAGTTCCTGAACAGACTCGACGAAGTCGTTCTCTTCCAGTCGCTCTCGGATGCCGATCTGATCCAGATCGTCGAGCTGCTCGTCCAGAGTCTCAACGCCAATCTGGCCCAGAAGTCCATCACGATTTCCGTCACCGAGGAAGCCAAAAAGTGGATTCTCGACAAAACCCTCATCGATCGCAGCTACGGTGCACGGCCTCTCCGCCGCGCCCTGCAGCGCTACGTCGAAGACCCCTTGTCAGAAGCCCTCATTGCGGGAAAGATCACTGACCGCCCGGCCTTCCTCGAAGTCTATCTCGACGCCAACCAGCTCTTCTACCGCCCCATCAGCGCGAGCGACGATGCAGTGGAAGAAAAACCCGCCGGCATTCTGCTTTACAGCGCCTGACCGGGCAGCCCAAACCAGCCTCACCACCAAGCCCCCGGCATAAAAACCGGGGGTTCCCCTTTCTGGTTCCAATGGTCAAAACAGGCGTTCTCAAAGCAGAACCCCACGCGTATACTTGCGCCCAAGCATGAAATTTCCAAGTGGATTTCAAATTCTGGTTTTCCTGTTGTCCTGTTCGGCCTTGGTAGCTCAAACCCCGTGGAGTTCCGTTGGCCCGGCAGGCGGCGACGCGCGGTCTTTTGCGGCAGTGCCCTCAGACCCCAGCCACCTTTACCTCGGCACAACCAACAGTTGGTTGTACGAGTCCAGCAATGGCGGCGCATCCTGGCATCGCTTGGCCAGGCTCGGCCCCGCGGACGATCTCGCCCTCGACCACATCGTCGTCGAAGCGGCCGATCCCACGACTGTTTATGTAGCCGCCTGGACCATCTCGCACCCCGACGGCGGCCTTTGGGTAAGCCACAACGCCGGCAAATCCTTCACCGAGCTGGCCGGCATGCACGGGCAATCGATTCGCGCTTTTGTGCAGGCTCCCTCGAACCCGAAACTGCTGTTTGCCGGAACCCTTCAGGGTGTTTTTCGCAGCAGCGATGCAGGCTCCACATGGCAGCAGATCAGCCCGCCCAACAGCCAGGAGATTCATGAGGTCGAGTCCCTCGCCATCGATCCGGTGGACCCCAACATCGTCTATGCGGGCACCTGGCATCTGCCCTGGAAGACCACCGATGGCGGCAAGAACTGGCACAACATCAAGCAGGGCGTCATTGACGACTCCGATGTCTTCTCCATCATCATTGACCCCAAAATGCCCAGCGTTGTCTACGCCAGCGCCTGCAGCGGTATCTACAAAAGCGAAAACTTCGCCGAGCTCTTCAAGAAGATTCAGGGCATTCCTTCCACCGCCCGCAGAACTCGCGTGCTCAAGCAAGACCCGCTCAATCGCGACGTAGTGTACGCCGGAACCACCCAGGGCCTCTACAAAAGCCTCGATGCCGGCAAGACCTTCCAGCCCATGACCGGCCCAGACACAATCGTCAACGACGTCTTCGTCGATCCACGGGACTCCAACCACGTCCTGCTTGCCACCGATCGCAACGGCGTGCTCTACAGCAAAGATGGCGCATCCAGCTTTGTGGCCGCCAACGACGGCTTCTCCGCGCGCAAGGTTGAAGCCCTGCTGGTTGACAATGCCGATCCTGCCCGCCTCTTCGCCGGAGTGCTCAATGACAAAACCTACGGCGGTGTCTTTGTCTCATCGAACGGCGGCGCAAGTTGGGACCACATCGCCGAAGGCCTTGATGGCCGTGACATTTTCGCTCTTGCCCAATCGCCGCAAGGCGCCATTGTTGCCGGCACCAACTCCGGAATCTTCCAGTTCAATCCGGCCACTTCCACCACCGCAGCCGAATGGGTGCCCCTCAACACGATCCAGAACTCGATCGTGAAGCAAGTCACCGTCCTCAAGAATCGCAAGCGCGTCACCACGGAAAAGCTCATTCCCGGTCCGCCCAGCGAACTGGAAGGTCGCGTCTACACGCTCGATCTCTCCGCCGACGCCTGGTTCGCCTCCACTGCCGCCGGCCTGCTGACCAGCCGCGATCACGGAGCCACCTGGCAGGGTGCCCCGGTCCTCGGCTCATCGGAATTCGTCACCGGCGCAGTCCACGGCTCGGTCATCGCCGCTGCCCGTCGTGACGGCCTGGTGCTGTCCTCGGATGCCGGCCAGACCTGGACGCCGGTCGAGAAGCCCTCCGCCGTCTCTCGAATCAACCGCGTCCTTTTTACGCCTGACGGATCAATGTGGCTGGCCACCCGCGAGGGCGTCTACGTGTCGCACGATCAGGGCAAGACCTGGCAGTGGATGGAACGGCTCCCCATGCGCGATGTGGACGACATCTCCTACGACGCCCAATCCAAGCGTGTGCTGGTCAGTTCCCGGTCAAGCGACTGGATCTTCGCCATCGATCCAGCCGCGCTGAACTGGACCTGGAGCAGGACTGGCTTCGGCGTCTTCCTCATCCGCGCCGCTGCCGGTCGCATGGTCGCCGCCTCGCTCTATGACGGCGTGCTGCTGGCGCCGCTGCCGCAACTGGCCAGCATGGGTGCCAGGGCATCCAATCCATAGGCGGGTTTCGCTCCCGTCGCCCCATGCAGCCAGCTTGCTTGATGTCATCGGTCCGCTGCCCGTTTATTCGTCCCGCAGCGCTGCCATCGGATCAATCCGCGCCGCACGCCGCGCCGGCAGCCAACTCGCCAATAGCGCCACCGCGGTAATCGTCGCCGTGATGCTTGAGAACACCACCGGATCGTTCGGGCTCACCTCGTAGAGCAGGCTCGCCACCCCATGCGCCAGCGCAAACGCCAGCACCAGCCCAATGCCCACCCCCGCTCCGGTCAACGCCCCCGCCCTGCGCAGAATCATGCGCAGCACATCCTCCCGCTGCGCCCCCATCGCCAGCCGCACGCCAATCTCCCGCGTCCGCTCGCCCACCAGGTTGGCCATCACGCCGAAGATCCCGATGGCCGCCAGCAGCAGCGCAATCAACGCATCGATACCCAGCATCCCCGCCACGTAGAACATCCCGGTGAGCTTTTCGCGCAGAAATCCCGAATACGTCTGCACCGCGTCCAGCGGGATTGCCGGATCGATTCCCGCCAGCGCTTTCCTCGCCGCCGTAGCCACTCCCAGCGGATCTCCCCCGCTCACCACAATCGAATAGCTCATGTCAGGCCGCGGCAACTGCATTTCGTCCATGTAAACAGCAGGTGGCCGCGACCGGTCCCAGAGCGAATAGTTTGTGTCTTCGCTCACGCCGACAATGCGGAGCCATGGAGTCTGATTTGCCGCCACCGCTCCCAACCGTATCCGCTGCCCCAGGGCATTCCCGGCAGGGAAGTGGCGCGCCGCAAAATCCCGGCTCACAATCGCCACCGGCTCAGATTGCAGGCTGTCTACCGGCCCAAATCCGCGCCCGCTCACCATCCCCACGCGCATCGACGCAAGGTAGTCAGGGCTTACCGGAATTCGCAATGAGCTGTGCGACTGGCCCGGGCTCAGCGGCCGGTTCTCGATTTGAAACTCATCCAGCCAAGCATTGTCGCTATACGGCAGCGCCTGCGTCGCTTCCGCATGTGCCACACCAGGCAGAGCCCGAAGCCGGGCCAGGCTGTCCGTATACCAGGCAGCCATCTTCTGCGGCGTGTCATAGCGCTCCGTTGGCAGTTGCACGTCGAAGATCAGCGTCCGCTCCGGCTGATACACGTCGCCAAGGCGCAGCATCGCCAGCATGCCCTTGCACATCAGCGAAGCCCCAATTACCAGCGCGACGGCGAGCGCAATCTGCGCCACGGCAAGCACATTGCGCAGTTTCCGGCTCCGCCCTCCGCCCAGCACCGCTCGCGAACCCGCCTTCAACTGGTCAACCAGGTTGATTCGCAAGGCTTCCAGCGCCGGCGCAAACCCGCTCACAATCCCCGCCATCAGCGCCAGGCCTAGAGAGAACAGCAGCGTTCGCCCATTGATGGAAATGTTTTGCCAACCCGCCAGGTAGCGCGCCACACGCTCCGGCATCAGCGCCTGGCTCATCCGCATATCCGCCGCGGCCACAAGCAGCCCGCCCGCTCCCCCTAACAGCCCAAGCAGAATATTTTCCGTCAGCAATTGCCCCAGCAGCCGTCCCCTACCCGCTCCCAGCGCCGTCCGCATCGCAATCTCCGGCCGCCGCGCAATGCCTCGCGCAAACTGCAGGTTGGCAATGTTTGCGCACACCACCAGCAGCACAAACAGCGTCGCCCCTTGCACCATGAAAAAGTAGTCGTCCGTCATCGAACCGTTCATGTCCGACAACAGCGTCTCCACATGCGTCTGCCAATTCGCATTCGTCGCCGGGTATGCCTGTGCCAGTTGCCGCGCAATTCCATCAAGCTCCGCATGGGCCTCATTCAAAGTGACGCCCTTGCGCAGCCGCCCAATCACCAGGTTGTTGTGGCCCGCGCGGTCCGCCAGTTCCGCGGTTGTGGGCGCCAGGGGCAACAGCACGTCCGCTGTCGACGGATATTCCATTGTCTTCGACATCACGCCAATCACGGTGTAGGCTCTTTGATTCAGATCCACCTGGCGGCCTACCACCCCGGGGTCCGCATTGAAATGCGTCTTCCAGAACCGGTAGCTCAAAACAGCCACGCCATCCTGCCCCGGCGTTGCTTCGCTCGCCTGAAACACCCGCCCCAGCATCGCGCTGCTACCCAGAACGTGAAAGAAATTCGGCGACGCAAACTCCGCCTGCACATGCACCGCGTCGCCGGCTCCGGTCAGGCTCATGTCCGCCGGGCGCCGCACCGCCAACTCTTCAAACGAGTGGCTCTGCCGCTGCCAGTCCTCGAAATCCGCCAGCGCCACCGGAACCGGATCACCGTGGTTCTTCTGTTCGTTCACCACCATCACCCGGTCCAGGTCAGGCACCGCCAGCGGCCGCAACACCACGGCATCCATAATGCTGAACGACGCCGTATTCACCCCGATCCCAATCGCCAGCGTCAACACCGCGGTGATGGTAAAGCCCGGCGATTTCCACAACTGGCGAACGGCGTAGCGAATGTCCTGAAGCAGATTTCGCAGCAAAGAGTGCATAAAACCTTCCAATCATGTGGAACGAGAAGCGTAAACAGGCTTATCAAGGTGAAAGCAGTTCACCCGCCAAACCACAGTCTGCGCCAAGTCGTTGATTTCAAGCAAAGAAATTGCGCTCAAACGGCCAAACCGCGCCGCCCGCCTGTCCGGAATCGAAATACCTCGTCCGCATTCGAACACTCTGCGGCCACTCCACGCCGAAAACAAACCAGCCCCGCCTTGACACAACCGGCCCCGCGCTTGATGCTTAACAGTTCAAGATGTTCAATTCTCACGTGTTCAGGGAGTGCAGTTTTGCGGGTTCGCGTCTTTTATCACGACAAATGTTTTGACGGAGCCTGCTCTGCTTCGCTCTTCACACGCTTCCACCGCGAGTGCGTCGCTCAGGGCGCCGTCTACGAGTACCACGGCCTGGTCCATCGCGCGGGCGCGCTCTTTAACGAAAGCGAGTTTACCGGCGACCAGAACGCAATCGTCGACTTCAAATACTCGTCCTCGCCCAAAATCACCTGGTGGTTCGACCATCACCAGTCGGCATTCCTCACCCCCGCCGATCAGCAGGATTTCCTGGCCTGCAAGCAGGACCCCGATTGCACCCGCCGCAAGTTCTTCGATCCCAAATACACCTCCTGCACCAGCTTCCTGGCCCACATCGCCAGCACCCAGTTTGGCTTTGACACCGCTCCTGTGGCCGAGTTGATTCACTGGGCTGACATTGTCGACGGCGCACAGTATGAGAGCCCCGAGTCGGCGGTGGAAATGGCCGCCCCCGCAATGAAGCTCACCCTGATCATTGAGTCCACACAGGATCCGGAATTCATTCCCCGGCTCATCCCGCTGCTCACCGCCATGCCGCTTGCCGAAGTGCTCAGCCAGCCGTTTGTGGCGGACCTGCTGCCACCGCTACTCGAGAAACACAAAGAGGCGCTGGAGCTGATTCGAAGCCGCGCCGAAGAGCGCGACGGCACCATCTTCTTCGACATCACCGACCACCCGCTTGAAGGCTTCAACAAGTTCATCCCCTACTATCTCTACCCCAACGCCACCTACTCCATCGGCCTGTCAAAATCGAGCTTCCGCACCAAGGTTGCCGTCGGCTCCAATCCCTGGACCAAGGCCGACCCCACCAAGATGGTGAACCTGGCGCAGGTCTGCGAGCGCTACGGCGGCGGAGGCCACGCAAGAGTAGGCGCTATCAGCTTTCCGCCCGACCAGGCCGACAAGGCCCGCGTCGCGGCTGCGGAAATCGTCGCCCAGCTCCGCGCCACCAAACCCTTCGCCTGAAAAGATCTCCCCGCCCCACCCCGTAACACTGTCATCCCAACCGCAGCGGAGGGATCTGCGGCTGCTTCTAAAAGTGCACTTGCTACCCCAACCGCTGGGTGGAAAAGCAAGACTCTCACACCCCGCCCCACCCCCTAAAATAATCCCCAAGACTTTGCATGCAATTACCCACCAAACGAGCACAATAGAAATACGGGCGGTCCAACCGCCCCAAAACCGCTCTGAAATCTCGCCGAGACCCACCCCCCCCTACCAAAATCAACCGCTTTTGGCGGCCTTTTCTTCAGTAAAGCCCATGGAATGAATGTCTTACAAAACGCACATGTGTACCAATCAGTAAACACAACTGCCCAAAAACGCCGCTTTTTCAGCCAAAAACAGCCATTTTTGCTCTATCTTGCTTCGAAAAACGCGGCTTCTTGCCATGTTTTAAGCCTGTTTCCAGAGGAGGGAGCGCCCATGAAGATTCTCCGTAACAGCTCGATCGTCCTAGCAGGCCTATACCTGCTGCTCCTGCTCGTGTTTTTCGTGTGTCAACGAAGCCTGCTCTACTTCCCCAGCGCGGATTCAACTTCCCTCAGGGAAGCCCACGCGAATCCCGCCTTCACGCAACTCACCGTAAGAACGGAGGACGGCCTCGATCTCAAGGCCTGGTACGCGCCCGCCACAAGCAAGCCATTCACCTTCGTCTTCTTTCATGGGAACGCCGACAGCCTGGCCGACTCCTCCTCAGTCGCAGACCCGTATATCGCCGCCGGCTACGGATTTCTTGAAACTGAGTATCGCGGATATAGCGGCCTGCCCGGCAAGCCAACCGAAGCCGGCCTCTACGCCGACGGCCGCGCCTCAATCCATGCGCTAAACGCGCAGGGAGTGCGCACCGAAAGCATCATCCTCTTCGGGCACTCCCTCGGTACCGGCGTCGCCGTCGAAAATCAGCAGATAGAAGGAATTCCTGAATGTTAACTAACCACTACCCACTAACCCCTCACACCTACACCTTCACCCGCATGCTCGGCCACTCCGCACGGCGGTGCTGCTTGAAGGCCAGAACGCCCTCTTTGAAGTCCTCCGCCGACCGCTGCAAGGCATTCACATCGATCGCCTCCGCAATCTCTTCGTCCAGCCGCCGTTTGGCATGCTTGCGCAGCAGGCACTTTACCGCGTACATGGCCTGGGGGCTGTTCAGCAGCAGCGTCTGCGCCAGGGCGCGCGCTGAGGCCATCAGGTCGCTCTGTTCCACAATCTGCGTCACCAGGCCCAGGCTCAGCGCCTCTTGCGCACGCAGAATCCGGCCGGAAAGCAGCAGGTCCCGCGTCCGCAATTCACCCACCTGCCTGACCAGGAATGAAGCCACAATCGCCGGCACAAAGCCCACCCGCACTTCCGTGTAGCCGAACTTGGCCTCGGGCACAGCCAGCGTGAAGTCTGGAATCGTCGCCAGCGCCATGCCACCCGCAATCGCCGGCCCGTTCACCGCGGCAATGATTGGCTTGGGAAAGTCATAAAGCGTTCGCAGCACCAGCGCCATGTTTTCCGAGTCCCGCCGATTCTCCTCCGGCGTGCTGGCGTGCATCGTCTCCAGGTTTTCCATGTCCAGGCCGGCGCAAAAGGCCGGTCCCGCGCCCGTCAAAATCACGATCCCGCAGTCGGAAGCCTCCGCTTCACGCAGAGCCAGCGTCAGCTCGTCTATCAGCAGCGGGCAAAGCGCATTGCGCTTCTCCGGACGATTCATCGTAATGGTCATTACGCTGTTGCGGGTCTCAGTCAGCACGTGATGGTAGCGAGACATGGCGTTCTCCCCCGCATGGAACCCTCACGGAATTCCACCGCGAACCACCATCCTAGCGCAGTTTATTCCCGCCTCGTATGTAATCCATGTCACGCGGTCTGGAAAACCGGATTAAATTGGTTTCAGTGACCCCAGCGCCACAATCCACAGCACCAGCCCGCACACAAAGTGCAGGGCGGGAATCGGCCCGATCGCCATCGAAAAGCGCATTCCCCGGCGCAAGTTCATGGCCACCAGCAGCCCCTCAAGAGGGAACTGCAGGTAAAGCATCAGTTGAGGCAGCGTGCGGGTTAGCTCGTCGCTCATGCCCAGTTCGCGCAACCCCAAAACCTGCACCACCGGAAACACAATCCGCAACCCCCACGGGTCCCACTGCGCCGCCAGCGCATGCAACTGCGGAGACAGAAAGCCCAGCACGATGCCCACAGCCACCGGCGCCCAGCTCATCCAGTTCATCGCCGGCGATTGCTGCTTCTGTTCCGCCGCAGCCTTCTTCTTCAACAGAGGCTTCTTCGCCGGAATCGTGGCCCCTGTCGTCTTGGATGCGAAAATGGTTGGCTTTTTGGCCACTTTAGGCCGTTCCCGCACCGGGGGAATCGTCGACACCGCCAGAGCGGCGGACGCGGACAGACCAGCCGGAACAGCCGCTCTATCCAGCACCGCAAGGGCCACGGCTTTGACCGGTTCCACGGTTGTCGGCACTGCGTCGGCCGCCACTGCGCAAACCGGCTCTTTTACCGGCCCCGCAGCCATATGCGCCGCGTTCAACTTCGGCTTCGAGTCTTTCGGCTCGAAACGACCAGCCGTCTGAGCAGGGGCCGGAATCGCAGCCGCGAGTTTCTTGATCTCTTTCGAGCTGGGCTTTGCAACTGGAGTGGCATGGATCGTAGGCCGTTTTGCGACCTTGGGCCGTTCCTTGATCGCGGGGATGGTTCCAATCATTTCAGCCACTGGGGCGAACTCCTTGGTTTCAACGGCAACTCGATGTTTGCACGCAAGCACCCTCCCGGTAACTCCCACTTTTGTGCCAAACTTCTAACACCATGCTGATAGAAATCTGGGAACGCCTGCGCGGCTATCACAAGTGGATTCCCATTGAAGCCTACGTCTGGTCCGCCTCGGATATCCGCAAAAAACTCGGTAACCGCCACCAGGTCCCTCCCGACAGCCAGTTTTCCGGCGAGCTGCTGGTCTGGTTCGACGACTACGAGCTACCCCACGTAGGCACATTCGTCACCCACGAAACCTCGCCGCTCTACCAACTCCTCGAAGGCGAATCCGTCGAGATCCGCTACAACCCCTTGAAGCCAGATCGCTACTACTGCCGCCCGCACTTCTTAAGTTGGGCGGCCATCCTCACCAAAGCGGTCCTCGGCATCGCCGTCTTTGGCGGTTTCCTCGCCTGGCGCATCTGGATGATCTTCAAGCACCGCGGCCTCTGACCTCGCCCGTCTTCTTCGTACCGCAGGGCCGCCGCCCTCGTTCGATAGCCCCCGATTTGTGCCAAACTGTAGGCATCATGCTGATCGAAATCTGGGAACGCCTCCGCGGCTACGACAAGTGGGTGGAAGCCGACGCCACAATCGAGTCAAGTGACCCAACGATCTACCAGTCGAGAGGTCACGACTACAGCCACAGCGACGACGTCATCGTTTGGACCGATACTGCCGGCGACAAGCACCGGGCGCCATTCACAGTCCAGGTGGACTCTCCGCTCTTCCAATTGGTTCAGGACTCCAAAATCAGCATCCGCTATAACCCTGTCGATCCCGAGGAATTCTATTTCCGCGAATTGCTTCAGACGCGTGTCCGAAGAGTTGTCTCAACGACTGCCGTGGCCGCCCTCACAATCGCCGCGCTGGCATTCTTCGGATGGTTGCGAACTCTCTAACCCCTAACCCCTGCTCCTAAAGCCCCAACTCCCCCGCTCTTTTCCGCATCGCCTGAATGCAAAACCCGATATGCGCGTCCAACTCCACGCCCAGCTCCGCCGCCCCCTGCACCACGTCCTCCCGATTCACCCCCCGCGCAAACGCCTTATCCTTCATCTTCTTCCGCACCCCGGCCACCTCCACATCCGCAATCGCTTTCGTCGGCTTCACCAGCGCGCACGCCGTCAAAAAACCCGCCAGCTCGTCGCATGCGAAAAGGGACTTGTCCAAATGCGTCACCCGCGGCACTCCCGAGTACTGCGCGTGGCCCAGAATCGCCGTACGCATCTCCGCCGGCCAGCCCAGCCGCTCCAGTTCCTTGACGCCCACAAAAGGGTGCTCTTCCAGCGACGGATGCCGCTCGTAGTCAAAGTCATGCAGCAGGGCAGTGGTTGCATACAGTTCCACCATCGCAGCCCGCGCCTCGCCCGCTAGTCCCAGCCGATCGGCCTCGGCTTCTCCGCACGCCGTCACGCAGGTTTCCACCGCCAGCGCATGCTTGCGCAGACTCTCGCCCTCGGTCCACGCCGTCAACAGTTCCCATGCCGCAGCGCGGGAATAGCTTCTCGGCATATCCGTCATAGGGTTGTCATTTGTCATAAAAATATTTCTCCTGTTGATCAATTTGGTTCGTGCTTCTTCGGGTTTTTCAGGCTATGATGGGGAAATCTTAGGTATACCCCGGTTTTGAGCCTAAGTTTCCACTTGACAATTATGGTTCACATCCCCGAAAGTAGCACAAGTCGAGGTGCAAAAAGGCACCCCGGAGAGTCCGCTCTGGCACTCCGCACACGGCCGATGGCAACCACCCCAATGAACGTGGAGACACGTGAGGTTGTGCGCTGCGATTTCTGCAGCCTCGTGCAATACAGAACATCCAACTCCCTTTGCAGAAAGTGCCGCAAGCCGCTTGATGTGGAGGAGCCCCCACATACCGTTCTGCAACTGGTACCCAACCCCACGGTCGTGCCCTCGGCGGAAGCCGGGTTGCAGGTCGCTGGACAGGTGCGCGATATCCGCAAGGCGCGCCACCTCTCGCAGCGCCAGCTCGCCGGCCGCATGCAGGTGCCCCGCACCTACATCTCCAAAATCGAGAACGGCAAGGCGATTCCCACGCTCGGTTCGCTGGCCCGTTTGGCCGCCGCCCTCGAAGTGGATATCAGCCAGCTGGTGCGGGATGCGCGCAGCCTTCGGGATGAGGAAGTCGCAGCCATCTTTGCCGATCCATTCCTGGCCGAGATTGCCGCTCTTCTGCCTGCCTTGGAACCGATGCACCGCACGCTTTTCCAGGGCGCAGTACGCGATGCCGCCATGGGACGCCGCCGCACCGCCTAGGCTGCAACTCTCGCCGGACGGCGGTTTCACGGCCTGCCGCCCGCCGCGCATGCTTGCTCCCTGCGCGCACACGTCCCTGGGTCTTTGCTCCCGGTGCGCCCGCCGCGCACCGTCCCGCGGATCAACAGTGATTGCGGCCCATGGGCGCATGTGCTAGGGTCGATTGTGCTGCCTATTCGTTTTGGCGATCGAGTAACCACCTCTCTACGGGAAAGCAGCAATGGGCCTTGCGGCCCGCCATGCGGGGTTTGAAATATCCCGTCTGGCGCCTGCATCCGGATCACCCCGGGGATTAAACTGAAATTGCCGCAAGACCAACGTCGAGGCGAGTCCTTTGTATCCTTCTGCCAAGCTACGCCTTCATGAGATGACCCCTGAAGAGCGGGCTGTCTATGACACGCTCAAGCCCGAGCGTCTGCCCGAGCATGTGGCCATCATCATGGACGGCAATGGCCGCTGGGCCGGAAACCGCTCGCTCAAGCGCTTCCTCGGCCACCAGCAGGGCGCCAACAGCGTCCGCATGGTTACGGAAACCGCCTCGCAGATCGGCCTCCCCTGGCTCACCCTCTACGCCTTTTCGCTGGAAAACAGCCTCCGCCGTCCGCGTGCCGAGATCAACTTTCTCATGCGCCTGCTGCGCAGTTATCTTGAAAACAACCTCAACCGCATGATGGAGTGCAACGTTCGCGTCCGCTACATCGGCCGCATTCACGAGCTGCCCCCCGAAGTTCAGGACAAGATGGCCTGGGCCGCCGAAGCCACCGCCCGCAACACCGGAACCAACCTGACCCTGGCTCTCAACTACGGCGGCCGCTCTGAGCTGGTCGACGCATTCCGCGGTCTCGCCGCCGAAATGCAAGCCAAGCACATTCCGCCCGACCGCATCACTGAAGAAGACATCCACCGCCACCTGTACACCGCCCACATGCCCGACCCTGATCTGCTCATCCGCACCTCGGGCGAAATGCGCCTCTCGAACTACTTGCTCTGGCAGGTCGCCTACACTGAGATCCTCATCACCGAGCGCTTCTGGCCTGACTTCCGCGGCATCCATCTCCTGGAGGCCATTCGCGAGTTCCAAAGCCGCGAACGACGCTACGGCGGACTCAGCGAATCCTCCGGCGAAGTCGACGAGGAAGCCGACCGCTACAAGATCGCAGCCGGCTGATCTCCGCAATCCCCCGTTTTGCAACTTGTCTAGCCCAATCGTGTTAATTACCTTCGTGGCTCCCAGGCGCTTTTTTCTGTGTACAAAAGGCGCCTCGCTGCCCCATCCTGTCCATCTGGACTTTGGAGGTCTTGACAACATGGAAGACAAGAAAATTGAAGTGAACGAACAGGATTCCGCCAAACGCATGCAGCGTCTTGCTGAAGAAATGCGGTTCCGCATCATGGAATCGAAGGCTCAGCGTGGCGGCTCGGAGGCTTTCCTCAGCTGGCTCCGCACCGACGCCGCAAAGCACGCCTAGCGCCAGAGCCCGCTGAAGGTTTGTTCCTCCCGGCGCCTCCGCCCCTCGCCCCGGCAGTGTATTCTCACCCTTGGAATGAAACGAATCCTCACAGCCCTGGTTCTAATTCCGCTGGTCCTGCTTCTGGTCTTTCTCGGGCCCCGATGGCTGGTCTTCGTTTCCACAGCCGCCCTGGCCGCCCTCGCCGCCTGGGAATATCTCGGCCTCGCCGAGCGTGGCGGACCCAACCCCCCCCGCATCGCGGTTGTAGTAGCCATTGCGCTGCTTTTCGCCGGCAATTTTGAATACCCCGATCTCACCGCCTACATCCTCGGTTTCCTGTCCATCGCCCTCCTGGTCTATTGCACCTTCCGCTCCCCAATCGAGATGGTCATGGCAGATTCGGCACTCTCCGTCTTCTGCTTCATGTACATCGGCCTCAACCTGCTGGCCCTGCCCGCCCTGCGCGATGAAGCCAACGGCCCCTCCCTGGTCACGTTTCTCCTCTGCGCCGTCTGGGCCGGAGACATCGTCGCCCTCTACGTTGGCCGCACCCTCGGGAAACACAAGCTGGCCCCCAGCCTCAGCCCCAACAAAACCTGGGAAGGCACCGCCGGTTCCGTAGCCGGAAGCCTGCTCGCCGCCGGTGGCCTGCTCTGGCTCGAACACGTCCTCGCCGTCCACTTCAACTCTGCCCGCCTCTCCTTTCCCGATGAAGTCTGGTACTGGCTCGTCCTCGCGGTCGTCATGAACGTCGCTGCCCAGGTTGGCGATCTGGCTGAGTCCGCCCTCAAGCGCTCCGTCGGCGCTAAAGATTCCGGAACCCTGCTCCCCGGACACGGCGGCGTCCTCGACCGCATTGACGCCCTGCTCCTTGCCGCTCCAATCCTGTGGTACGCCCAGATCCTTCGCCAGCACTTCTAGACACCCCTTGCCATTAAAATGAAAAATGGACTTAAAAGAAGACCTTGAAAAGACTAGCCATCCTCGGTTCCACCGGCTCCATCGGCCAAAGCACCCTCTCCATCGTTGAGCAGTTCCCTGACCGCTACCAGGTCGCCTCCCTCGCCGCTGGCCGCAATCTCGACGAAGCCTTCGCCCAAACCGTCCGCTGGCGTCCAAGCCTCGTCTCCCTCGCAACGGAAGAACTCGCCGCCCAGCTTGCCCAGCGCCTCAAAACCGCCGCCATCCTCGGAGTTGAAGTCGTTCACGGCACTGAGGGCACCGTAGCCTGCGCCACCCTGCCCGAGGTCGATTTCGTTGTCTCCGCCATTGTCGGCGTCGCCGGACTTGAGGCCACCCACGCCGCCATCCTCGCCGGCAAGCCCATCGGCCTCGCAAACAAGGAGTGCATGGTCGCTGCCGGCGAAATCCTTACCGCCGCGGCGCGCGAGACCCAGGTCCCCATCCTCCCCATCGACAGCGAACACAACGCCGTACACCAGTGCCTCCGCGTCGGCCAGCACAGGGAAGTCAAGACCATCTGGCTCACTGCCTCCGGCGGCCCTTTCCGCCAGACGCCGCTTGCAGACTTCGCCCAAATCACCCCCGAGCAGGCCCTCAAGCACCCCACCTGGGTCATGGGCCGCCGCATCACCATCGATTCCGCCACCATGCTCAACAAGGGCCTTGAAATCATCGAAGCCTGCCGCCTCTTCAACGTCCCGCCAGCCCAGGTCAAGGTCACCGTACACCCCCAGTCCACCGTCCATTCCTTGGTCGAATACATCGACGGCTCCATCCTCGCCCAGATCTCCGTCACTGACATGCGCCTGCCCATCCTTTATGCGCTGGCCTACCCCGAGCGCCCGGCCTCAACACTTACCTTTGACCTCGCCGCCCTCAAGCATCTCGACTTCGAGCAGCCCGACTTCGAGCGATTCCCCTGCCTGCGCCTGGCCTATGAGGCCGCGGAAAAGGGCGGAGCACACTGCATCGCCCTCAATGCCGCCGACGAAATCGCCGTCGAGGCCTTTCTTGACCGCCGCATCCCCTTCATGGGTATCCCGCGTACAATTGAAAGAGTGCTTGCCGCCACCCCGGAAGCGCACCCCGCCACCATTGCGGAGGTGCTCGCCTCGGACCGGGAGGCGCGTCAAACGGCTCGTGCCTTGTTGCCATAACAAGTTTCTGAGTAACACAAATGTTTTGAAGGGGCGCGGCTTTAGCCGCGCCAAAAATCGCGGGACATCGGCTTGGGCTTTACAGGCTGCGGAAAAACTACCAAATGGCCGAAGGTTTGAAAGGGCACGGCTTCAGCCGTGCCGCAAGTGGCTGAAAATAAACGCTGGGCTTTAGCCCCCGAGGGAAAGTTCGATTTGATCGGCGGCAGCCTGAAACCTCCCGGCGCATGATCCCCACGCCAGTTCGTTTTGCACGAAGGAAAAACCGTACTCTATGCATGAATTTCTAGTCTCTGTCGTCGCCTTCATCGTCCTTGTGGGCGTAATGGTCATCGTTCATGAGTTTGGCCACTTCGCCGTCGCCAAACTCTGCGGCGTCCGGGTAGAAGCCTTCTCCGTAGGCTTTGGCCCACGCCTCTTTGGCGTCAAATACGGCGATACCGACTATAAGGTCTGCCTGCTGCCCCTCGGCGGCTACGTCAAAATGACCGGCGAAACTCCGGACCAGATCACCACCACGGCCGAAGACACCGAAGGTATGGACCTGGCCAGCGACCCAGGCGCCTTCACCTCGCATCCCCGCTGGCAGCGCATGCTCATCGGCGTGGCCGGGCCGGTCGCCAACTTCATCCTCGCCTTCGTCCTCATGTTCTTCTACTTCGGGTGGATCAACGAAGTCCCCCGCCACGAAGTCAAATCGACCATCGTCGAGTGGGTCACCGCCGACTCCCCCGCCGCCAAAGCCGGACTTCAGCCCGGCGACACCATCAAGCGCTTTGACACCGTCGACAACCCCGACTGGGACCAGGTCAACCAGCGCGCCCTCATCAACCAGGACTCCAACATCCCCTTCACCGTCGAACGCGGCGGCCAGCTGATCCCCCTCTCTCTCAACATGCCCTCCGCCCCCAAGGGCAAGGACGATTTCGACATCAGCGACGTCGGCATCCTCCCCGAGTTCATTCAGGGGCCGATTGGCGTGGAGTCCGTCCCCTCCGGCACCCCCGCTTTCAAAGCCGGCGTTCAGGCCGGGGACGCCATCGTCGCCGTCGACAATCACCCGTTTCACACCGTCCAGTCCCTCCTCGCCTACATGGAATCCGGACAGGGCAAGCCCATCTCCCTCATCCTCCTGCGCAACGGCGTCACCCTGCCTCCCGTGCTCGCCTACCCCGCCAAAATCGACACCAAAGGCTACAAGCTCGGATTCACCCCCGTCCTGCCGCCCTACGGCCCATCCCCCCTGCCCCTCCGGGCCGCGTTCCACAGGTCTGCCAAGTTCTGCAAAGAAAACTCCACCATCATCGTCGAGGTTCTCGGCCGCATCTTCACACGGAGGGTCGCCATCTCGCAGCTCTCCGGTCCGGTGGGCATTGCGCGCATGGCCGGCGACGCCGCGGAAATGCCCGGCTGGCTCTCCAAGTTCAACATCGCCGCCGCCATCAGCCTTAACCTCGGCATCCTCAACCTCATGCCGTTCCCCATCCTCGACGGCGGCCTCATTCTGCTGCTCATCATCGAGAGCGTCATCCGCCGAGATATTGAAGTCAACATCAAAGAGCGAATCTACCAGGCCGCCTTTGTCGTTCTCATCGCGTTCTTCGCCTTCATCATCTTCAACGACGTAACCAAGCTCCCCATCTTTAACCACTTGAAACCGTAGAAACAGGGACCAAGGGACCAGGGAACAGGGACTAGTCCTTAGCCCTGGTCTCGAGTCCTACACCCCACACCCCATCACCCACTGCCTTTATGTCTGTCACTACAGAAGTCCGCGTCCGCTACGCAGAAACCGACCAGATGGGCATCGTCTACTATGCCAACTACCTGGTCTGGTTTGAGATCGGCCGGGTCGAATTGCTCCGCTCCCTCGGCCTTGCCTATAGCCAGCTTGAAACCGACCACCAGTGCATTCTCCCGGTCGTCGAAGCCAGTTGCCGCTACAAGTCCCCCGCCCGCTACGACGATCGTATCTTGATCGAAACCCGTCCCTCGCTGCTGCGCGGTTCCGTGCTCAAATTTGCCTATCGCATCCTGCGCAAAAACTCCGAAGCTGAAGAGCCCAGGCTCCTCGCGGAAGGCGAAACCGTCCACGTAGTCTGCGACGACCAGCTCGTCAAAAAGCCCCTCCCCCCCCAGCACGAAGCCGCCCTTCGCGCCATGATGGAAAACTAGCCCCAGGAACGCCCGGCATATTCATCCCCACCACACTGTTATCCCGAGCAACCGACTCGCTTTAGCGAGTTACAAAATAAATCAACTGTCATCCTGAGCGAAAGGGGCCCCAAGCGCACTTCATTTCCGGGGTCCCCGGCGACAGGTCTTCGTCGCTGGGGTGGAGTTCCGGGGTCCCCGGCGACAGGTCTTCGTCGCTGGGGTGGAGTTCCGGGGTCCCCGGCGACAGGTCTTCGTCGCTGGGGTG